>Ga0194062_1000524_pt1 | contig 16314 bp, 19 predicted proteins | sample SepL2225m_MetaG_FD_155481 | JGI IMG/M metagenome (GOLD analysis project Ga0194062, IMG submission 155481) | Anoxic zone freshwater microbial communities from boreal shield lake in IISD Experimental Lakes Area, Ontario, Canada - Sep2016-L224-25m | ecosystem: Environmental > Aquatic > Freshwater >... | reverse complement strand
CCGGCGCATCTTTAAGCCAAGCTGTTTCATGGCTGTTGCGCCAGCCGGTGAGTAGCTTTGCCATCGCGACATAGCCGATGTATTTACCACCGTCCGCATGATTCGCCTGCTGTAACGCCAGTGCCTTGGCGAGGTTTGCCGCGCTTATGATCAATGTCGTTAAAATTGGCGTTCAGTATGCTCTAAAAATATCTTGCGATAATATACTCTACTGCATCAAATATCGCCGAACGATCATGACCCAGCGTAACTTTGGTAACTCAATTTTCTTAACTGCGTATTCTGCGCTTGGTGAGACCGTGTTAAGTCGTGATGGTGTAACACTCCTGTACTCTGGTCGTTGACCCAAAAACAAGCCCCATTACAACGCTTTTACGCGCATAGTGTCGGGAGATTTCATTCATTTGCCCAAAGTAGTCGGTCTGTAGTAATCTCGACCCATACAAATTAATGAGTTGACGACAGTAGCAACAATAACGATTGATCGTGACCGACACTCCGCCGAAACCACTTCGTCTAGATAACTTCATTGCCAACTTGCCGTGCATGGCATTTCAGTTGGTGCTTGAACGCGATAACCATTTTTCATTCTCTTATATCGGTGATGGTAGTGATGCGCTACTAGGCATCAAGCCGGAACAGCTGTCTGCCGACATCAATCTATTTTTAAAATTAATCCATCCCGAAGATAGCGCTGCTTTCACCCAAAGCATGCTGAACTCTGCACAAAATCTTTCTTTCTGGAGCTGGGAAGGCAGAGTTACGCTAGCAAATGGAGAACTTAAGTGGCTCACCCTAGGCTCTTCGCCGCAAACCCGCGAAGATTGCAAAGTGGAATGGGAGGGGCTGGTAGTCAATGTCACTCAGACCAAGCTAGACGAACTCGAACTGGTCCGCTCGCAACAGCAGTTACGCGAATTTTCTTCACACATTCAAGATGCCAAAGAGCAAGAGCGCCTTCGCATTGCTCGTGAAGTCCATGATGAAATTGGCGGCCTACTAACTGCCATTAAAATGGATTTGGCGTGGATGAAAGAACGTCTGCCAAAGACCAAAAAAGTGCTCACTGACAAAGCCACCACCATTGAAAATTTGGTGGATAAAGCCATGACTGCGGCACGTAATTTGGCGCACAGCTTGCGTCCCGGCTACTTGGATAGCTTTGGCATTGTGGCTGCCATTGAAATGGAAGCCTGTGAATTTGAGCAGCGCACTGGCATTAAGTGCTTACTGACACATAACGATGAAGAGATGGAACTTGATTTACATCCCGATGTTTCTATTGCCATATTTCGTATTTTTCAAGAATCGCTCACCAACATCATGAAGCATGCGCAGGCAACTGAAGTGAGAATCTTGATTCAAAACAGTCCGAAAAATATCGAACTCACTATCAGCGACAACGGCAAAGGCTTCAGTCACGATGCTCGCATGAAACCGCGCTCTTTCGGCTTGCGCGGCATTCAGGAGCGAGTCTCGCACTTTGGCGGTGAAGTCAGTTTTACCAGTGCGCCGGGACAAGGCACAACCGTGTCAGTCACTGTGCCCCATATTCCCGTTGAATCCGCCCCTAGTGATACACTGCCTCAACAACCTTTGTTCTAACCACTAATTGCTTAAGGAAATTTGACGATGATAAATGTGCTGATAGCCGATGATCACGCACTCATTCGTAAAGGATTGAAGCAGATTCTGGATGACACACCTGACATGCGGGTCACGGGGGAGGCGGAAACTGGTGCACAAGCCATTCAAATGGCGCAAAAAACACCTTTCGATATGATCTTGCTCGACATTAGTCTGCCAGATAAAAACGGCATTGATGTACTAAAGCAGCTCAAACTAAATAGCCCCGATGTACCCGTATTGATGCTAAGCATGCACGCGGAAGATCAATATGCTGTGCGCTCTATGAAAGCCGGCGCTGCCGGTTATCTCAATAAACAAAGCGCGCCATCACAGTTGGTTATCGCTATTAAAACGGTTGCTAGTGGTAAAAAATATATTAGCGGCGAACTAGCGGAGCAGCTTGCTAACGGCCTCTCACAGGGTTATCAAGAACTTCGCCACCAAGCCCTTTCAGATCGTGAATATCAAACACTATGTTTGATGGCATCAGGCAAAAAGCTCAGTGAAATGGCAAAAATCATGTCGCTCAGTGCCAAGACTGTCAGCGTTTATCGTGCGCGTCTGCTAGAAAAAATGAACCTCAAGACCAATGCTGAGGCAATTCACTATGCCATCAGCAACCATCTTATCGAATAAATACTTCTGTCTTAGTTCATAGTTCTGCATGACTTGCCCAGAACTGGGTGGGGTTTATTATTGGATTCGTTCGCTCATTGCCAACAAATCTTTATCGCCCGTAATGAGGTAATCAATTTCGGATATTTTAAGTGCTGCTAGTAGTGTACCCAACACAGGTTGGTTATTGGCAACCCGCAACTCAGGCTCTATGCCGGGGAGCAGCTCTATCACTTCCGCTTGCAAGGAGAGAGCATCTACCCGATTTACGCCCAAGTGCTCCACCCATAGCGAGTTCCACGCCAGCTCTGCGCTTGGGTGGGGGTGAAAGGACGCGGACACGTTAGTGTCCATGCCTTTAGATAGGCATTTCCTGCTGCTCGATATACTGTTTAATCACCGACAGTGGCGCACCGCCACACGTCATTACGCAATAACTGCGACTCCAAAATACCGGTTTTTTGTAATAAACCTTGGATAGATCTTCCTTAAAATCTTTGCGGATTAATCGGCTGCTTACCGTTTTTAGATTATTAACGAATACTGATGGCGCGACTTTAGGATTGAGCGACAGCAGCAAATGGACGTGATCAGCCTCGCCATTAAATTCCAGCAATTCACAGTCCCATTTTTCTGTTAATTCTGTGCATATCACTTTTAGCCGTTCCAGTATGGGCGCGGTAATGCACTTGCGCCGATATTTAGTCACCATAACTAAGTGGTAATTAAGATTAAAAGTGCAATTGAATAAAGTAGATAGCTCTTGTTTTTTCATAATAACTAAGAGCATAATGCAGAAATGCAAAATCGTAAAGTAACTTATCGAATGTATCCGGGCGTCGCTCAAATTGAGCGCTTGCAGGAATTGCTCGGGTTACACCAGCGCGTGTACAACACGGCGCTGGAAGAACGCATTCGGACTTACGAAGAGACCGGCAGGTCGCCAGACTTTCAAGTTCAGTGCAAGCACTTAACGGCCTGGCGCAAATCGTGCGACGCCCTTAATGCCGTTAATGCGCAATCTCTGCAAGTTACATTAAAACGGATTGATCTCGCGTATGACGCCTTCTTTAGACGCGTCAAGGCTGGCGAGACGCCGGGCTTTCCGCGTTTTAAATCATTGGATCGTTATGCTGGATGGGGATATAAAACGCACGGTGACGGCTTTAGGGTGTTGCCCGGCGAGGGTAAGCGCATGAAACACGGACAGGTCCGTCTTTCTGGTGTTGGCATGATTAAATTACGTGGACAGGCCAGAACGGCCGGTGCCATAAAGACCGCTGAAGTGCAACACAAGGACGGACGCTGGTACTTGTCCGTCACGATCGAGTGTGATCCGGTACGTGAGCACGGCACAAAAGCCATGGCGTTGGATTGGGGGTTGGAGACGTTTGCGACAGTTGTGTCGCACAACGCGGCCGGCAAATACGTCACTCAGCCCATAGCCAACCCTAGATTTCTCGATAAGCCGCAACGCCAGAAGCTAAAGATATTGCAGCAGGACGTGAGCCGCAAGACCAATAAACGCAGTAATAGCCGCAGGAAAGCAGTCTCACGTCTGTCAGCAGAGTCTCGCCGCATAGCGAATCGCCGCAAAGATTTCTTGCATAAAACGTCGGCAAGTTTGGTCAAGCAATACGGATTAATCTCGACAGAAACACTGAACATTAAAAACATGACCGCTAACGGCGGCGCATACAAAAAAGGTTTAAATCGCGGCATCCTGGATACCGCACCGGCATCATTTCTGAACTTATTAAAGGTCAAAGCGGAAGAAGCTGGATCTTTATTTGTCGAAGTACCGACCCGTCAGGTAAAACCAAGCCAGACGTGTCACCGGTGCGGTGCCCAGCGTAAAAAACTCCTGTCAGAGCGTAAACATCAGTGCGACTGCGGAGCAAGCTGTAGTCGTGATGAGAACGCTGCGCGGGTAATGTTAAATTGGGCGTTATTGGGTAACGTCACCGGACAGGAACTGTCCGAGGTGGGGAACGGTTGTTATTTAGCCGTGAAGAACCACGAAACTTCATCTATAGCCGCTTGCGCGGCTTAGATGGAGTAGTTCATCAAATCCTCAATCTCTGCCAAGCTCAAGCCATGCCGATTACTCAGCCTTGGCAATACACGGCGTAACTCATCGAGGATGAAATCAGAGAGCACGACTTCAACGGAGCCGTGACGCCATGCAGACATTATCTTGCCTGGTACGCTTGCGGGATAGGCAATGCCGGATAGAAGCACATTCGTGTCAAGTACGACGCGGAGAGTCGCCACGATGGCTTAACGTTTCTTTGCCGATGTGCAAGACGCGGCTCGTTCGCTTTTGATGGCTGCGTTGATTTCAGCAAGTCCCTCATCCTCAGGTACATTCGCGTAACCCGACTCAATTCGCTGGCACAGAGAATCAAAACGCGCCTGCATACGTCGAATGCGTTCGAACAATCGTGCATCAACCAAGACCGCAACTGGCTTGCCATCTTTATTGATGACAACGCTGTCATGCCTGTATTGCACTTGATTGAGCATTTCGCCCAAGTTTTGCCGGAAGCTCACTGCACTTATTTCAGTAATCATGATATTTTTTTGACCAGTATGACCATACGGGTCAAAATGCATTAAATTCGATTGGGGGTCATTGACATCCTTCCCCACCTAAAGGAAAGGGGATTCCTACAGCTAGACGCTCATGTCCGAGCGCGAGAATGTTCTTCGCGGCGTTTACGTCGCGATTATGAGCAACACCGCACTCACAACATGTCCATTCCCTTATTCCAAGAGACACTCTACCTTTCGGACTACTGCGGGGTATTACCCCGCAGTGCGAGCACCTTTGGGTGGTGTTCCGCTCGTTAACCTCTTCATAGATCACTGACCGCGCTATCGCTTTGTACTTCAGTTGATCCTTTAGCATCCCCCATCCACTATCGAGGACGGACTTTGCTAAGCGAGTTTTTACGAGCTTATTACTCGATACATCACCTACAAAGATCGCGCCATAATTCTCAACCAACGACGTTGTGAACTTATGTAAGGCATCCTGCCTTGAGTGTTTGATCTTTGCGTGTATCGCTTTGACTCTTTGCTTCTTATTGGCTCGTTGCGCAACGGCTAAAACCTTTGCGAACTCACCGGTGATGTTTCTACGATTTAATTCGGTGCCATCTGAACCTGTCGCTACGGTCTTTAGACCTAAATCGATGCCGATCGATTTGGTGCCAGAGGATGCCTTTTCTTCCACCTTAACGGTGACGTTAAAATACCAACGTCCCCTAGCGTCCTCACTGAACGATCCTGTTCCTAATTCGTATTTAGATAGATCGTAGCTATCCCAATGCTCGAACACTTCACCGTTAAAGCGGATCGCATTTTTACCATTCTTGGTTTTAACCAGCTTAATTCCGGCTTTCTTAAACGGAACCCATCCTAAGGCGCGCTTAGCGCCGCTGGACGAGCGCCAGTTCAGTTTATTCTTTTTGAACTGCTTGCGTGATTTCGCATGCTGCGAAATCACTGATTGCACGGTTGCAGCGCCTATAGAAAGATGACGTTCTTCACGAATAGGTCGGAGTTCTTTGTTAAGATCGTATTCACTGGTTTGAAGGTTTACAAAGCCTACTCCAGGAATGGGCACCCAAGCATATTCCGCACTTAATTCATTAGCGGCGTTCCAAACCTGATTCACTTCATAGGCGGACTTGGATAGCGATTTTGCATGCTTATCCTTTACGCGTAGACGAAGTGTTTTGGTTATTTTGCTCATATTTCTATTAACGAACGACCGTTCCATTGGTTGACTAACTGACTATTTTGATTTGGAAAAGTTCCATCGCTTACATCACCGACCTAAAGGCCAATGTTTTACGCGATACCGGATAAATACTGGGATGAATTTTTTCGGGCTTTGGATTCAAGCAGCCCAGATTTCTAACCGCAACCCCGGCACACGTTCAGTCTCACGAGTGTTGTTCACTTAGGTCAAAGTTGCGGCGATTAAGCAGCAAGCCGTTGAAGAGGCAACTGCACGTCGATTTCGTCCCAAGGTACAAACACTCGCCCTTTTTCATCTTTTTCAACAATACCTAACTCAAGCAATTTGCCGATATCACCGTGAACATTGCTGTAGTTCCGTCCAAGATGTTTAGCCAGCGCATAAATACTCACAGCTCCCATTCCCTTGAGTGCGTTAATTAACTCAAAGCGGCGGGATGTAAGTGTGGTTAGCAATTCAACTCCAGTCGCAAAGCCAATCCCTGCATAACTCTTTATGCGCTTGCCCGCGCTAGCGTCTTTCCAAACTTTTGCAAACTGCGCAAGCCCCTCATCCAGTGAAGTTACTCCGATGTTAAGTGTTTTTGTGTTCATATCAGCCTTTCAATATCTGCCTTAAAATCTGCTATCAGTTGATCAATATTTGCAAACTGGTAGCTCAATTCCTTACCTTGTACGTGCTTATGATCACCCTTGCCTAGCTCATTGTCATAGCCTACAACCCGCTCGTCATTAACGATATACACCAAACTGTATTTAAGGCCGTGAGCCCTTTCAATTGTAGATTCTGGCAGTTGCCATATTCTCATTTGGACTATGCCTTTTGCGTGCAGTAGCTTTAAGTCCAGTATTTTGTGAGCTTTCATTATTATGTATTGTATAGAATGGATATATTGTTATCAAGCAATACACTATAGCCGCCCATATACAAGGGCACATATCTAGATCAAGCTTGCCGCGCTTAATGATCAATGATGGCTACCATTCTATGAAAATGCATATTCGTATTACCTTATCCATATAATGCAAACCATTATTTACACCATTCAATTATTTGTGCATAATGGAATACATTATGCCAAGTAAACCACCTATACTTTTTCCGATTGAAGCAAAATTGCTAACCGAATTGGGTGAGCGATTGAGGCTTGCCCGACTGCGCCGTAAGCTTTCGGCAGAAACTGTCGCGGCTAGAGTCGGTGTTAGCAGGGCCACTTTGAGTCGCGCAGAACAAGGGGCGCCTTCAGTCACGATTGGCGTATACCTCCGGATACTTGCAGTTCTCGGGCTTGAAGAAGATGTAACTCAAGTTGCCGCAGATGATCGGCTAGGCAGAAAACTTCAGGATCTCGGACTGCCAATCAGGCGCAGAGCCAAAAAATCGTGAGCGATAAGTTAGAAGTTTGGCTCGATGTAGATTTCATACACAGCCTACAACGTGTAGGCACTCTTGCACATGATCGCGGGCAAATACGATTTTCTTACGATAACGCATGGCTCAAAAATCCGGCATGCTTCATGCTTGACCCAGACTTATCCCTTGATGATGCCCCTTTCTTTCCCAAACCAGAGGCGGGCAATTTTGGAATCTTCTTGGACTCATCACCTGACAGATGGGGACAAACACTAATGGATCGCAGGGAAGTACTGGAAGCCAAAGATGAAGGACGACTCGCGCGTAAGCTGAATGCATGGAGTTATCTGGTTGGCGTTCAAGATGCAACTCGACAAGGTGCGCTGCGCTTCCGTCTGCCTGGAAATGAGAACTTTCTAGCCAATGACAAGCTGTCAGCACCACCTGTAACCAGCCTGAACGAGCTTGAATACATTGCCCGCGAACTGTCCAACAAGCGCATTCACGATCTAGATGCCTTGCGCAGGTGGCTAGCCGTGCTCGTTGCACCGGGAGCTTCGCTCGGTGGAGCTAGGCCGAAGGCGAATTTTATTGATACAGATGGCGCCTTATGGATAGCAAAATTCCCTTCTCGATACGATGAAACGGATGTGGCTGCTTGGGAAATGGTGACACACAAACTAGCTCGCAATGCAGGCGTAGATGTGCCGCCAGCAAAGCTGAAAAAGTTCAACAGCGAATTCCACACATTTTGTGTGAAGCGCTTTGATCGCGTCGAAAACAAACGCATCTTCTATGCATCAGCTATGACAATGCTAAAGAAGACCGATAGCGAAAACTCAAGCTATCTTGAAATCGCGGAGACCATCAGAAACAAAGGCGCCAAAGACCACATCGCGCAGGATCTTGAACAACTATATCGTCGCGTAGCCTTCAATGTTGCCGTTTCAAACCGCGATGATCATCTACGTAATCATGGATTCATTCTGACGCCGCAAGGATGGCGCTTATCGCAGGCGTTCGATATTAATCCGAATCTCGACAAATCAGAACATGTGTTAAACATCGATGATGTGGACAATCGACCAAGCATTGAAACAGTATTAGCTACTGCCGAATTCTACGGCTTAGGACAGAGGCGAGCTCATGAAATCTTGGATGAAGTATCAAGAGCAATTGTTGCGTGGCGGGATGTAGCCCAAAAAATTGGCTTGAGTACAGCTGAAATTGAGGCCATGGCGAGCGCATTTAATATTTCGGGAAAATAAATTCAGTAACTTTTCCCGCTGTTAGCGGACCCGAAAAATTAGGGGCGGCTTAGAGAATCCTGTTGATCCTACTTGCTCAAAAGATTTAATGCCTTCCAAGCATGATCCCATGATACGCGCTCTTGCTCAAGGCGAATATTCTGGCCCCACTGATTTTGTTTTATGCCTCGGTACACCGCTTGCTCGGCATCCGTCAGAAGCGGAAGTTCTTCCGAAGCGTGTTGCTGCTTTTCATCGACCCAGAGCGTTTTGTGCCTGAGTAACGTTTCCTCGTCCATGAGTAGGGATTGAAGGTTAGGCAGGTAGGTTCTGGCGCGATTCAAAATTGCGAATCCGTGTGTATCCAAATCTCCCCAGTACAGGCACTTCGCTTCGGCAATCCATGGCAGCCTGGCAAGAACATCGACGCTGTAACCCAGTCGCATAATGACCACCGTACTGGGCATGTCAGGAAAAGCCAATCCGGTTTGAAGGTTTTCGACCACGAAAATTCTGGAGACCGAAATATCTAGGGCCGCAAGTTCATCACAAGTGGCAGAGATGTCACCGAGACCCCCAATTTGATTTCTGATTTCTTGATCTAGAACCCTCATCCGTATTGGATATGGCAGAGGTCTCAGTCCGCAGAGCTGGAAGAAGTCTCGCTCACTGGTGCCCCCCTTGATCGTGGCAACGAGGTCAGACACTAGTCCCTTGCGTCCCTCAAGCCATTTGCTGTCAAGGCCGGCGATGGGTAATTGGCGTGGGTAGAGATTGGAATTTGGATTGGCAATAATCCAGTCCAGCATTGCGTAGATCCGCTCGTAATCAGCATCGCTATAGTCGGCAAGGACATCAAAATATCGAGTTATAACTAATGCCAGTGATGGCCATCGTGTCGTGATTTCAGCGTGTCGAATGCAGGCGCACTCCCAGCGCGCGGTCTCACCAGTCCACGAGGCTACATCGGCAGGTCCATTCAACACTAATTTATCAGGCAGACGTTGGGCACCTAATGAACGCCAACGCCGATCACTCCAAATAAGCGTGCCAACGTCCCGCCAGTTTTGCCATGTAGTAACCCAAGCGCGCACGCCTTCAGGTTGCTTAAGGGCCGCCACTTCAGTTGGAATGCCGAGATTAATTTCCAATGGCCACCGTGTATTCTCCGTTTCATTGGATGAACAGGGAACCAGCCATTCGCGATGCTTGTTTTGGAAGCGGCGAATAAGTTCCCGTCGAACATCGTCAGGAAGCTTCAATGATTGACTCCTCGTGGGCATGTTCAGGGAGATTTAGCCGTTGTCGATCATGGTCATATTCAAGGAGTAAGACACCAGAAACTCGACGATCACTGATATCGACGAAACACGCTCCGCCAATAAAAGGCTCTAGCGTCATCACAGATTTCAATGGAGTGGCGACGATCATCTGGAAACCAAAGTTGGTGAAGATGTTCATTGCAAGCGTTGTGAATTCGTTGTCAGCTTTGTCGAAAGCCTCATCAAGCACAACAGGCGCGTACATCGGCACGCCATGCTCATTTCCACCCAACTGATACCGCAGGGCAGCTGCAAGGCAGGTTGTCGCCAGTTTTTGACGTTGCCCCCCCGACTTGCCTGCGCCACTCCGATAAATCTCTACTTCCACGCCACCCTCATCAATCTCGCGACCGATAAATTCAACATGTTGGCGTACATCCAATACAGCGTCGCGCCAGCGTTTCTGATCAGGGTCTTGGCTTGATAATCGCTCGACGAGACGACGCAGTGCAATAAAACGTAACTCGGCGAATTCACGATCCTCGCTCCAGGCATGACTTAGTGCCTGTTGAATACTCTGCTTAAAATCTTTGACCTCAGGCAATTGTCGGTCGGTGGCATCAATGTGGAGATAGGTTCGCTGGCTTGCACTCAAATTGAATGGAACCTGGCTTAAGCTGTCATTGACCAGCTCCATCCGTTCCAGAATCGCCTTCCTGGCATCGTTCAGATAGGTTGAGAGTGCAGCAAGATTCTGGTTGCTTTGATTCTGGAGGAGTTCGAAGAATCGCTGTTCGTAAGCGGGTAACCCATCCGTCTCCAAACGAACCAGCTTGGCAAAGAAATCCGAAGCGCTAGCAAGGCTTGTGTCCATATCACCCGCATCCATAGGCCATTGTCGTTTGAAATCAGCAAATCGATTCTCAATAATTTTCTCGCAGCCGCTTATCCCCTGATTATGCTCCTCGATTTCTTTGCTCAATCCTTGCACGACCGACGTTGTGAGTCGATCAATATTATCAAGACGAACGGCATCTGGCAGTTTGGCAAAGCGATCATCGAGTTCTTGGCTCTGATATGGCGTCAGCGGAATTATGGTTGGGTCTTGCAGCAGCGACTCTAGCTTTTGATTGGCCTCGATAATTTGATCGAGAATTTTATCCCGCTTGACCTCAGCTTTTCGAAGTTCTTCGTCTGCCTTCTTGACTAGCGCAGTCTGATTTTCAATACGGTCACTAATCTGTAGCAGTGCCGCATTCCCTTCCCGAACTTTTTTAAGTTGTCGATCGATATTGGAAATGCGTACTAGCAATGGAGAAACATCAATTTCCTGCCACTGAAGATTGATCAGTGTCTGACATTGAATGGCTCGGGAGGATCTATTTTTATCTTGATCAGAATGTGTTTTTATCTCTTGATCAAGGAGAGCGATCGTGTCTGCTAGGTCTTGCGCCTGCTTCTCAAAAATCCCAAGCTTTTCACGGTTGTCGAAGCCTAGCGCCCAATTTCGCCGATCATCGACGCGACTACGGTCATCTTTTTCGTGACGAGTTTTATTATGCTTGACCTGCCCTTCCCGTGTAAGCGCTCGATCTGCGCTCCTGAGCGCTTGAATGGAATCGACACAGGCATAATCGAATCTTTGCCGTAATTCAGCCTGTAGCCAATCAGTGTGACTGCCCTCCTTAACATTCAATTTAAGGACGAGGGAATTGGTAACGATGGGCTTCGCTTGGACAGCATCTGTGCGGCTAGCGCGGTAATAAACCAGACGCTGCCCCAGATTGGCGCCATTGATGTGATTCGCCAGAGCCGAATAGTGGCGCTCCTCCACTAACAGGGATAGTGCGAATCCATGCAACACTCGCTCGATGGCGCCTTCCCATACAGCCTCATCAGACTTCACTTCAATCAGTTCACCAACAAATGGTATTCCCCCTTCGGAGATGCCAATGGCATCGGCGATGTATCGGCGAAGCTCTAACATATTCGCCGGTATGTTTGATGGCTGGCGCCTGAGCGCATTTACCTCCCTCACTGCCTGATCAAATTCACTCTCTGCTATGCCCTTCTTGTTGGATAGCTGGAACTGTTTATCGCGTGTTTCGTTGCTCCTCTGCTCCCAGCTTTCAACTTCCTGCCGGGCACTTCCGACTAGTTCCGCAAACCGCTGAGGAGTATCAGATAGTACCCATCCAAGCTTCTTGCAGGCATCCTCGGCTTGGGAACGTTTGCGCAGGCGCTCGTCACGTTGAGTCTCTAGGCCTTTCTTTTCGGTTTCCCATTGTTCGATCTGATCGCCTCCCATTTCGCGGTGCTGCACTTCCAGATCACGTAACGTTGCGGCATGATTTTCTCGAATTCCTTTCTTTTTGACGATCTCACCTTCAGTTCCACTAAACGAAATATCGAGGTCAACGATACTTTGTTTAAGTAAAGCTATACGTCGGGTATCACGGTAACTATTGACCCCCATTTGCAACTCTTGGAGTTCGTTTCTTTTCAGTTGTAAAGATTGCAGGTGTTGGTGTTGCTCTCGCGCCGGAACGAGCGTCTGTACTTGTTCACGTGCTGTGACAACCGCTCTATGTGCGGCATTGAGCTCGCCAAATTCACTGACCAACCGATCCGCGACATCGAAAGTTTCTGGCTTGTCGAGCATGAAATCTCGGAGAAAGATATTCAGATCACCGAGATTTTTTGCCGACTGAGTTTTATGTAAAAGGCGGAGCGCCATCTCACTATCAATGCCGAGTAGGCGACTGAATCGCTCGCAGTAAGGCCGAAATTCATCACGTATAAATGCTTCGGGGAAGGATAGCTTAAGTTTGCGGATTTCGAAGTTGGACTGACCAAAATCCTCAAGTTCCCGCAGATCAAATGCTCGCTCAAAAATCAGGTATTGACGTTTGACATCTGTATTCCCATTTGCATTACCCCTTAGCCAGAAGACTTGGACAAGCGTGACATGATGCCCAATGGAGTTCTGATAACTCAATGCCAGCGCAGACCAAGTCGTTCCTGGACGCAAATAGCGTGTTGCGATTTCGCCCGATTCGCCATCCTTCTGTTCCGCCCATGCCCCACGTATGTAACTCACTACATTTCGGTCGCGACCACTGCGATCTGCTTCGCGCGCGGCCGCATTAAAATCCACCCAGCGTGGCGGCACCAATAAAGCCGAAAATGCATCTAGCAACGTTGACTTCCCTGCGCCAGAGCGGCCGACAAATAGAAATCCTCGTTCTGATATCGGGACGTCATGTAGGTCAGAGAATGTTCCCCAGTTAAACACCTGCAAACGAGACATCCGGAATTGTTCTCGGGCGAATAGCATGCCGGTTTGAGGTTCTACATTCATTTTTCATCCTCATCATCCTGCGCAAGATGGCTTGCCTGAGTAGGCGAATCACCAGTTGCCATGGACTGATAAAGATGGGTAAGCGCCTGTATTTCCTCAGCCGAAAAGAGTAATTTCAATGTGGCCGAAATTTCAAGCCTGTCCTCGCTGGCCCTTATCTTCTGTAGGATGCTGTGTTTCTTGATTTTTTCAATTGATGCATTGACGCGTTTTGTAAAACCTGATCGATCGGTATTTGCGGTGCGCTCATAGGGAATGAGATATTCCACGATCTCATCAACGGACACTACCGCACGTTCTCCCTGCGTATCAGCTTGGGTTAATCTTTGCCGAAGATGGAGCAGCAAAATCGAGTCGATAAATGTCAGTTGAGCGCGACGCAGCAGCAAGGGAACTTCCATATCCCCCGTATCCGCCTGACGGGTGAAGGCGACCTGCACATCCAGATCGATCACCAATTCAAGAAATAACTCGGCCAAGCGACGACGTATTATTCCTTCGTCGCGTACCAGGATCGGCCATAGTTTGGGGTGGCGCCGGCCATCCAGAGATGGTCCCTGGAGAAGCTGAACCAAGGCACGGCGAGTATCCAACTGCAACTCGCCACTATCTCCAATGAACAGAGTATTTGTAGGAATCTCTGCCGTGACAGGCAGCTCAACTTCTGTTGTCAAGGCTACCATCTCCTGTCCCGATGCGTTTTCAGACCAGCTCATTGGCTCGCTCTCTCAAAAAAAAGATTTTCGGAATTTTCGCACTGCGTCGCTGATCGTCGTCACCAACCCATGAAACTGTCTCATTGATGTCACCTTTAAAACCGTGCCGACTGCCCAATGCTATTAGTCCTACAACACTCCCCAGACCCTGCTTGGCGGGAAACATATCCAGCACATCAGCAATAGATGCTTGAGATCGTTGTTCAAGGACGGCGCGAACGTTAGCTTTCAAGTTGCGGAAGTCAATTTCCGACTGTGCGACCAATTCACCGACCGATTCCAAATCAATCGGTGCCGCGTCTCCATCTGTCATCAGAGTGGGTAACGCCTGAAGCGATGGATCGTGCAACACCCATTGAGATATCGATTGTAGGCGACAGCTGGTGAGCTCCAACGAGTATTGGAGAGTTTCTGTTGCGCGAACTCCATCCTTAAGGCGTAGTGCAGCACGCTGCGCGTCTTTAAGTAGTTGGTTGAGCCTTCGATGTTCAAGATATTCGCGGCTCTGAACAAAATGCTTGAGGCTGCGAGCAAATGACTGTAACACCTCGTGAACCATTCCCCCCTGCTCAAGCAATGTTCTTGTCAACCGGAGGAGAAAGCGCCTGTCTTTGGCATCTAATTGTGCGACAAATTCACGTGACAAGAGATTGTCCAGTGCCTGATCGAGGGTGGCTGCTTGCTCTGGATCAGTCAGCAAGCGCCAGAATGCTGAGAACGTCCTTCCTGCCTCGCTTTCCGTGATGAGGTCGATCCCGGCAAACAGCGAGTCCAGTACCTCACCCCGACTGCCATCGTTGTCCATGATCCGCTCTCTCAATTCTCGGTTCAGTTGATCAAACTGATCTCGGACCCGACGAAAATCACCAGCCAGATCATCCGCCAATGAAATAATTTCCCTTGTGCGTTCTAATGCTTTCGTATGGGGAAGTACGCGCATCTGCCCTTTTTGAATTGCATCGATTTCCTTATCGATACGCTCCTGCTCAACCATGAGTCGATCAATCCGGCGAAATTTGTCAGTGTCGGTGTCCTCGGCGAGTCGTGCCAAGGCATCGATCACCAATGTGAGTCGACTCTCGGTTGCAGCAGAATGAGGATTCGCCAAGCCTGACATAAACCGAATAGCCTCGACTGCGGCTGTGGAAAGTTCATATTCCTCTTCTTTGGCATTAGGTAGAAAACGCCGTTCAAGATAACCATCGGCTAACCAACTTGCTACATATGCCTGAGCTGTTTGTGGGAGTTCTTCACCCTGCGCACGAAGTTCTTCTAGATCTCGACCGATACGTTCGTGAAATATTGAAGCGGGAAGACTGCGGTCAATTTCGTACAGATGTGACTGAAGCAGTCCAATGACCGTTGGTGCATTATTTGAGGCAATCAATCGCCACAGCGGTTGCGTTCGCATGCGGCGGTAGGTCGCGATAACCTTGTCAGCTTTCATGGTTTACGTAGCCCTGCAAGCTCATTTGTAGCAATCTTTGTTATCATCAATTGCGATTATTGCTTCGCCACCCTGCTGGTGCAGGGTTGGATCGGAGCTCACCCCAATGGTACTTTTGGGGATTTGTGCGCATTTAATTAGTCAGCCCTTCGCAATTCTCAGCGCCTTCTTGAACTCCTTCAAATCGGCAACAGCAAACATCTGATTTCGGCCAACCATTAAACTCGGATTCAACTTGTCACTTGATACAAACCGGCGAAAAGTTGACATCGACACTTCCAGATACTCAGCGGCTTCCTGAGCCGTGAAGTCATCTCCATTAAGATGTCCAAACAATTGCTCATGGGTCATATCTTCGCCACGAAAAGCATTCGTTGATAAGATTACAAAAAATTTCTGCCGCTCGGTTGGCGGCATTTGCTTGAGAACCTGGAATAGATCCTCTGCCGTCATTGCATGTGCCATTTTCTATCCCTCCGTTTTTAGATAACGCTTAAGCTCATCATAGAAATTTTCGTGCAAACCAACCTGATAGAAGTCGATAAATAACAACTCCACGCTTACTCCCTGTTTAAAAGCTTCCGATGATGGCGGGCGATAGGCAACCAAATACTCTTGACGATTAAATTTGAACTTATAAACCGAAATTACCGCCAAATCACCTTTTTTGGCCTCCCCTACTTCGGGGTTCCCACAAACCGCTTCCACAGCATCCTCAATAGCAAGTTGCAAGGGCTTGTGAGCCTTCTTTACAAACTTGCTGAATGGGCTTTTGTAATTCGGGATCATTTCCATGATGTTATAATACGTCAATTTTGACTATATATCAACTCAGTGGTATGCCACTGTTGCAGCAGGATTGGCGTTTATTGATCCACCTTGACTTGCGCGCCTTAATGCGTATGATCACACGCA
>Ga0194062_1000523_pt1 | contig 16321 bp, 13 predicted proteins | sample SepL2225m_MetaG_FD_155481 | JGI IMG/M metagenome (GOLD analysis project Ga0194062, IMG submission 155481) | Anoxic zone freshwater microbial communities from boreal shield lake in IISD Experimental Lakes Area, Ontario, Canada - Sep2016-L224-25m | ecosystem: Environmental > Aquatic > Freshwater >... | reverse complement strand
ACTGAGAGTCTTAATCCCTTCTTAATCAGGGCAACTTTCTAACTTATATGTTTGTAAATGGAGTAAAAAACAATATGTCTTAATCCCTTCTTAATCAGGGCAACTTTCTAACTGCTCTATCTCGCGCTTTCTTTTTTTGTACTCGTGTCTTAATCCCTTCTTAATCAGGGCAACTTTCTAACACAATCAGCCACATAACCTTTGCGGGTAAAGTTGTCTTAATCCCTTCTTAATCAGGGCAACTTTCTAACAAAGCATGGAAGCGGCGAGAAATACATACGTTGTCTTAATCCCTTCTTAATCAGGGCAACTTTCTAACTGAAGTATTGGGACATATTGACATAACTTAACGTCTTAATCCCTTCTTAATCAGGGCAACTTTCTAACGTTGATGATAGTCGATTTATAACACACCCGTTTGGTCTTAATCCCTTCTTAATCAGGGCAACTTTCTAACAACTATTACTAACCAAGCTGATATGCACGCACTGTCTTAATCCCTTCTTAATCAGGGCAACTTTCTAACTTAAACAAAATGACATAAAAGTTTCTTCTGATAGTCTTAATCCCTTCTTAATCAGGGCAACTTTCTAACTGCTAGAGGTTAAATTCACCTTTACTATCAATAGATTGCAAAGGGGTATTCCAACTGTCAGTTAATTTCATTTTATAGACCTTTAAAACGAGTGAAGATTGTATCATTAATTAAAAAACAGGGTAATCATTTTTAGCCACTCTTGCTAAGAGCCTAATACAGCAATTGATAATGTCCCATACCAAAGGTAGTTTTATTACCTACGTGTAACCATTGCCCACTAACCAATAACGGCAAAAAAGGCGCTAACTCACCAATCAGTTCCAACTCACCCAAAACACCACCAAAGATCATTTTCTGCTTTTGCCTGTTTGAATAACGTTGCCATTCACACCACTTAAAGTTAGGACGTGCTTCTATTTGCTCTGCTTGATAAGCAAAGGCTTTAAAATCAGGTGGCTGATAATCCTGAGTGTGAAACTCTTGCAAAAAATAATACCGTCTCACTAAAGCCATTAAAAAGTCTTTACCTCGCATCGTATTAGACAGTATCTGTCCTTTTTGCTGAATTCGTAGCGGAGTTAAAAATTGCAGTTTGAGTTGATGTGTAGACGCAATGACAGGCGGAACAAAGATTGGCGCCGGTATTAATTGAGCCTCTGTACCGCTCGTGTAAATAACCTGTGCCACCGTTTGCTCTGGCTCACATACCACATTAAGCAATTCTACCTGGGCGTGCATTGCGCTAAATCCTGTTTTAAAAGCCTTTTGCCAAGCCAAAATAATCAGCGGTAGATAATCTAAAGCTTGTCCAATCAACACCATATTAAAAGCAAATACATCTCCCTTATTAAGTACTTTACTGCCCATTGCGGGTGGTTCGATAACGAAAGGACTCGGAATTTGACTTAGATTCTGATATTGAGCGTGCAATGGTACTGGCGTTTCAAATATTCTAGGATAGGCACATTGCCGATAAAGTAAACAGCTTTTGCAATCCTGCATATTGGTCACACAAGACAATTGACGCAAGGCTTTGCCAAAAGCCCCACGTAACATTGAACCTGAATAATAGTTTAAATTAAGCGGTGAGGTGACTCGGCAGTTAAATTGATAACGATGAACGGGTAGTAAACTCATAAAAATAATAAACAGTACTATTAAAGCTTGTTAATCTAAAGGCGCTAAAACGTCTTTAATTTTTTTATTATTAGTGCCTACAAATCTCAGTAACTCATTACCTAACTCTCGTAAGTCTTTTTTATCCTGATCAGACCAAACCCCATCAACATCACCCTTAACGTCTTTAACTAAGGCATTAAAACTATTGTATAAAGAGCCACCGACACGCTCATTATGATTCTTAAGCTTTTGTTTCTCTGTAAAGTCTTCTCTGACTTTAGAGATAGCTTGCTGTTGAACACTCATAGTCTGCTTTGCTAACTCTGCATTATATTTAGTCAAAACCTCGTCCATTTCTTTAGAAAAAGAATCATCCTGAGTCATGTATCCATAACCCGCTCCCGTTTTAGCACCGGCCCCTAGCCATTCCAAGGCTTGCTCTAAAGCTTTAAACACTTCTGTTAATTGCGTTTGTTGTTGAACTTTACGTGGTGTAATACTAAAAATGAACTGTGCCTGTTTAACTGCTAAAAAAGTAACTGGAATGGGTTCATGCCAATCTGCCGGAAGAGCCTCTGGTTTTAAATCCCTATTTTCATCACCATCGCTATACCATTTACCCATGTGTGGCGTCATGATGTCAGCAATTAAACTCGGCCTCTGTGCTGGAATCGCATCAAAGAAGATAAAGTCACCGGCTTGTTCTGCTACATCATCTTTCTTTTCTGTTCCAAACCAGCTTTTTAAACGGGCGGCTTTATCATCATCAAGCAATTTATCTTCATTCAACTCCACCCAAGCCCGAACTAAACCCTTTACCGCAGAACCTGCAATATAAGGAACAGCTAAAGTCGGATGCCAACTAAAACCATTTTCAACAGGGTGAGAGTTACCCATCCCAGTGACGAAATGCCAATCGGTTGTATAGCGTTGACTTGTTCCGTGTAATTGCTTAACCAAGCTGAATTGGCGTTTAATAAAATCGGCTAATTGGCCTGTCTGCCCCACTGGCCCTGACATTGATTTAATCCACTCCGGTTTAGCCGTGTCTTTTATGTCCCAATTAGTATCATAACGATTAAAAAACCGATCAAACCATAAACCAGAATGGGCTTCTTCAGGTTTCTTAAGCGGAATATCTATTCCATCATATAAAGGTGCAACCATAATTAATCCTCCACTAAAAAGGCTTTTGCAAATTTCTTAATCCAGCTCATTAACACCAAGGCTTCTGCTTGCGCTAATTGATAATGCGCCTGATCGCATTGAGTAATGCCCTCAAGAACATTGTTTTTACTTTGATAAGGCTGACCGGATTGACATAGCCAATCAGAAACTAGTTGATATAATTGCAGGTAAGAAGCTCGATCCTTGGCTTTTAATTTACAGAAAGCCATTGCCTGACCCAAACCATTCATGTGAATCATCGCCGGTAGTCCACTGGCATAACTAATAAACTCTTTTTGCTCATCAGCTTTAAGCTTATTAACTAAACCCTGTACACGCTCCAAAGCATATTTAGCGCGTTGTTGCTGTATCGTTAAAGCCATGATCATGCCTCCACTACGGTGACTTTACACCAACCCATACCCACCGTTTCATTACCGCCTATTTGCAAATAGGGCGACGATCCAAACAAATCTTGAGTAATGGAATTTAAAATTTGCTCGGCTTTTATATCTGTATCTTTAGCTCTGGAACGATGAGCACTGAGTGCAAAATATAACACTGTCTCAGGTGGCAGGGTTTCTTCATACCACAGTGCCCCAGTCTTCACTGTCTTTTTGTCATTATCAATAGCAATATGCGGCGTGACTGGCGTAGCGTATTTAGCTAAATATTTAAATTGATTATTGCTAACGATAACTAACTGTTCGGTTAAATCCGTGATGGCAATTCCCGTCAACTGATTAACTAAATCACACAACACGGTTAAATCCTGAAATTCCGTTTTAAAACGATATTCTTCTAAGAATAAATCCCCAGTATTTTGACCAGCCACCAGCGCAACATCATCCGCAATATCCGGTAATGTAATATCCTGAACCGACTTAACCCCTAAACGCTGTGCATCACGCACCAAGCGTTGCAACAAAGCTGGACAGGTTACCCATTTAAAGTGGCTGGTTAAAGAGCGCACCGGTAACAATAATAATTTGGCATCACTGACCAATAAAGCACCGGCATGTTCCGAAGCGTTATCACTACTGCTATCCGGGCCAAACACAAAAGCAATACTCGCATTATCTTTACCCAACGTATCTTCTGCTTTAGCCCGCAAAGCGCCTTTGACAGAAGAGCCAAACACACACGGCCAATCACTATGCCCCTCGCGTTGAATCGGTAAATCAACCCCATCAACCGAACTACCCGCCCCCGCATGAATACTGGCGTGTGCCCAAAGACCTATCAGTGCATTTTTAGTTGTCATCTTAAATCCTTACTATTTGTTATCTTGCCAAGTGCCAAGTAATACTTGACCGCGCCCATAAGCGCCATCAACACCGATACAGTGGCCGTGTAATTGTTTATTTAATGTTTCCCAAGTGAGCTCAGCATCAACCGCTCGACAGAACCAGGCACTCCCTGAGGGAATATAACTTTTAACCGGACTGGGTTGATGCTTTTGCATATCCCATCCGCCTTCTCGATGCACTTTACCCAACACCGCCGATACAATCTGCACCCCAATAGTATTAATGACACCTTCCCAAACGGTTTCACCGTCAAGCATTGTTTTCTTAAAGCCTTTAGGAAACATCTCGCCCTCAAAATCAGCAGGAGTGATGAAATGTAATACAAAGCGTTCAACTTTAGCGTTAGGATTTTGTTTAACAAACGGTAAGGCTTGCGCCTGTTGCTGGGTTTCAAGTGCCGCCATACGTCCTTCTCCACCCAATCGTAATAACGTATTCGGCTGAGTTAAAACAGTCTTTGCAACCGTGGATAGATTTTTAACCCACAAACCCACTGACACCTCATCTTTTAAGCGTAAATGTTGGGTTTGATATAACTTGCCGTCTTCAACGCTACGGGTGACATTATCACGGGCAATACCCAAGCGTGCTTCATGGCTAAACAAATGGTCTGACGTATAAATTTTATCGGTAGGTACTTCACCCTCTAAACACCGCCTCATGCCTTCGGCTGTAATCCAGTGTTGCTCCAAATTCTTAAAGCCTCGACTACCCTCAGGCAATGCCGGTAAGCGCACAGAACCTAAATCACAATGTACAACGCTACCGGGTGCTAAACGTTTAAGCTCGTGTTCTTTTTTCATTAAGTACAAAGGCGCTGGATACAAACGTTGACCATCAAAATTAATCCACGGGCCATTTATTTGTAACTCACCCAAACCTTTTGCATCACCCAACTCTGAAATAAAATTAAAGTCAGGCTGTGTTGCACTCTGTAATGTTTGCCAATTGATTTCTAGCTGATCACCGATTAATGTTCTTAAAGCCCCTGCTAATGTTCGAATAGGGGGAGGAAACAGACTGCTTAATTCACTGGCCCCCACCGCATCATGAGGACGGGATTCTCTAAAGAACCAGGTATCATAAGCGGTTAGCGTTATATTTAACTCGTTATTAGGTAAACTCACGCTCTTTGTTGAAGGGGAAACAGCTTTAGTCTCAACCGAAACTGTCGCAATAGCCTTTTCTTTTTGGCGATTCTGCTTTGCGTAATTAACCCGACCACCTTGACTATTATTTTTCTTATTTGGCTTAGCCATGCTCTACTCCTTTTTGGGCAAGAAACCGTATCAATTGCAAAGCATCACTGTTTAGTTTCTTAGACTTTTTAAAACTAACATGATCTTTATCATCAACCTGACGTGTGACCTCAAAACATTGAGCCAACAAAGGGGCTATACGCTCTATTGCTGCTTTCAGATTAATTTTGTTGTCTTTATTAACCCCAGAGTTTAAATAATCGGCTGCAATTAACGCTGTCATCGTTTTTCTATCAAATACCGGTTCACTGTTATTTGTTTTATCAGTGTCGCCCCGCCTCTCTTCATTCAACATAGCAAAACGTTCTTCAACATGGAAAAAGAAACTATTTGAAAATGGCGTGGTTTGTTGATCTGTTTGAAAATCGTTTGCTAACTTATCCATCACCACCTTGCCATTAACGACTGCATATTTCCACGGCATTGCCCATTCTAAATGTTGACCACCCGGCTTCCAAACCCTAACCGCCACCGAATTGCGTCCCGTTTTATCTTTAGCCACGTCATCTAATAAATGATGGGCATCACCCAGTACTTTACCCAACGGCATTTTGATATGAGCGTATTCAATGGCTGCAGAGATAGACGTTTTAATTTTGGGTAAACTTACATCTTCTAAAGCCACTTGAACAAAGCTCTTTTGATAATGTTTGCGTACTGCATAAGCGCAATTAAGAGCATGTTCTAACGGTAGTAAAGCTAATACATCATCACCGCCCGCATAGATTAAGAAACCACTGTGATCTTCAACTATTTTATTTACTCCCTGAGTAAATTTTTCCAGGCCTTTACTAATCGCCTTTTGTTTTTGGGCTTCGCTCATTTGTTTACCTAGCGAATCACCATCCATCATTAACACCGCATAAAACGGACTTACGGGTTCTAAGGGTTTTTCTGGTCTCAACGCTCTGACTTCATTGGTTTTGGTGAGTAGTTTTTTAAGCGATCGTTTAACCACTTGGGCCTGTTTCTGATCTTCATAGATATTCTTATTATCTAAGGCCGCCTCAAAAAACACGTTGCCGTCTAGGCTTTTGGTATCCCAACATAGTATTTTATTAATGTGATCTTTTAAAACATCCTTCACACAACGTAACTGCGTATCATATTCACCATAGCTTTGAATTAGTTTTTTGGCTGCCTCATGAAAGGCTTTTAATTCTGGTTCAGGTGCATCGGTTAACACCTTAGCCAACCAAGGAGCCGCCGCCATATACGCCACTGAAGGCACAGAAGACTTAACCTCCCAACCGTGTAAAGTCCAAGCACCCGGCATTTCAACGCTTACCTCAGCAAAGCAACGGGCAAAGCGGCGCTTTATAAAAGCAATCGCACACAGATATTCATGTTTACGTAAGTCCGTCCCTATACCTGTGCCACCTTGATTTCGTAAGAGTTCCCAAAAAGCATCTAAGCCTTTTACATTGGGTGTGGCAATACCTGATAACTCTTGCCACCCATCCATCATCATGCACTTAACCCCCGCTTCTTCAGGTGGTAAATAATTACGCCAGTTTTTACGTCGATCTAATAAATCACTTTTGGTGTCATCGTTTGATAACGCCCAACTCACTTCCCAAAACGCATTCACTTGCCTATCCCAGATGTTTTTAGTGATAGCCTGAGTTGACGTAGGACAGGCACTTAAATCCTGTTGCCACACTTGCTCGGCTAACGCTTTCCAAGCTAATTGAATACTAGCGACTACATCTTCTGGCTTAAAATCAGCGGGTACTTTTGCTAAGCCGCCCTTAAAACGATTCGGCACACAGCCTTGACTAGGTGCTTTGCGTTGGCCTTTATTTTCTAACCAAGCTAAATAATCATTATCAACGGTTGGAAAGATAATCTCTCCGTCTTGCTTAATAACCGCTTGCATAGCCACTGCGGATAACCAAGATAACAAAAAAGAACCCGCCCAAAAGTCACGAGTACGACGTGCTTGAGCCACAAAGCTTTGCACCGGCCCTAAGGTGAAATGAAAATATTGATCGCTCATGGATACACCTTATCTATCGTTACTTTGTTCATAAAATTCTGTAAGGCTTTATAAAAAAGAATCGTGTCACCGTCACGATAATCATAATGAAATTTTGCAGGTATAAAAGTAACCATCGCAACAAACTCGTTATTAACAGAATGAATGTGCATTAACAAAGGACTACTTCGACGACTTTCATCTGCCACCCCTTTGTTACCGGCTAAGGGTAAACCAAAAGGTGCCTTTGCCCGCCCTTTACCTGCTTCTTGTCTTGCCAGTTTATATTGTGCGCCTAATTGATCCATCAGGCGTTTAAAGTCTTTATGTTTACCTACCTGAGCAATGTTCATAGCCTCATTAATTGCAGTAAACAAAGGCATGGCAGGCGCTAAGTGAGTGGGCTTTAACAAATCGTTTATACATTTGTAATAATCCACCGATTGTTTAAAATCAAAATCTTGAGCATCTAGTCTTTTAATGGCGACAGAACCAAAGCCCCGACGAGAACGGCTCCCCAACCCCCCTAATAAGCCCCATAAAAGCAACGTATTTTTAAGTTGATTAACCTGTTCTGAACTGATGGTTGCTTTAAGCATTAAGCACACGGTAAATGAACCTTGAGAAATAGCTTTACGATGAGGATCACCGTTTTGAGTCGCATCTAAACCATAACCCAAAAAACCCGCACCTCCATCATTATTCTTTGGCCAACCTTGTTCGATGCCTTTAGGCTGTACATTTTTTAATTTAATACGACATAATCCCTGACCATAAGTCTCGTCCTTAACCGCTGCCCCAAACAACTCAGCTTCTTGCCTATGCAGTTCTTTAAGTGCTGCACTCGCGTTTTGGTGACATAAGTTTAAACAAGCGCCCCACTGCAATGCTCGCCACCAAAAACGCAAGGCGCCTTTAACCGAAGGCGGCCTTATTTCTGGCGCATCAGCCTTATCGCCACCCCCGATAAACATCGGTGTCACTATGTTGTAATCTGCTTCAATACTTTGCATGTTTAATTATGTCCTTTAGTGTTATGGCTACATTGTAGGGAGTAGTTTCTCAAACAACTCAGTGAGCTTCTGTTTTAAATGAGCTTCTGATGATAATATTTTCTGTACCTCTGCCATATTTGATCGATTTGCATGTGCTAAAGAATTACGAATATTGCTCAACAATTTATAATCAGGCCACTTTATCGGCTCTGCGATACTTTTAAGGTTCGTTCTTATTTCATCACGCAACTCATAATTCTCTGGATCAGCATGCGGTGTTTTTTGTTTGAGATGATAAGTGATTAAAGCCTCGTACCCCATAGCAGCAGCCCTGACATAATCACTCCGCTGTAAATAAAACAATGCTTTCTCACGTTGCCGTAAATAAATATTGTCCTGATTAACCCAACTGATACGCTCTCTTAAACTGTCCTGAAACAAGCTGGCAATGCCCGGCAATTCACCGGCTGTATTTGTTGCAAAATTGCGTAATGGCTTACGTGCCTGAGTTACGCTTAAGGTATTTTCATAAAAACCGGCTGTTTTTAATAAGCCTGCCGTGTTGGGTGATAGTCCTTCTTGTATTAACAGCTCACTAAAGGGCGCTATGTCACCCGTTTTATCAAAACCATGTAACGCGGTAATCCAGTCAGCAATCTTTAGCAAACCATCCAGTCTCATCACAGGGGTAAGGGGCTTATCATCTTTGCTTGTACGATCCATCGCGCCATAATAAATACCTTTTATGTCTACTTTTTTGGCCGTCTGTAAATACATCGCACTTAATAAGCCCAGCATGGGTAAGTGTCTTAAACCATGCGTTAAATCCAGAGATACCTGATCACCGATACCAATGTCTTTCGCCATGATTTTTAATATTTCTACTTGCGTTGAGGTACTATCACCGTAAGGAATCAGATTTAAGTGGCAATCAACACCCAAGCGCTCTTTTAATAATGCCTCACAGGCGGTTAATTGGGCTTGTGTAACCTGATCACGTTCAACGGCATCCATTAATTCTAACTTTTGCTCTTCATAGTCTTGAGCACTAGCAAAACTGTCAAATAGCACATCCCACATACTACCCGACGTCCCTAACAAGATCAGTCGGTCAGGCTTTATGACATTGTTAAGACCCAGTGAGAAAAACCGGGTCGTTTCAATGTGTCCATCAAAATCATAATTGGCCGTATTGTAACGACCATCTTTTTTTTGTGATTTTCCTAAAAAACCAATCAACGTATGAGTCATGAGATTTCCTTGTGATGAATATGGTTAACTTAATATACGCTAATATACCTTATTTATACTTTTCGCACCCGTGACATATCCCAAATAATAACCTGCTTAATCAAACAAACTGCATACCCCTGCAAACACGGCTGAAGCAACCGCAAGCGGTATTACGACAGGCGCTGCAACAGTCGCACCAACAGTAGTAACACTAATTGCAATCGCGCCACCCATAACGCTACCGGTTAACGCGCCAGCACCGACTGCAACTGCGGTTCTTCCTGCACTTACTTCGCTGGTGCCAGTGATTTTTTTTGATAGCTCATTACCGGCTTTGCCCGCTAATAATGCTTTTTCAATAGTCATTGCTAAATACCTTTAATTTAATGAATACGTATTAAATCACAACCGTTACCCTAACAATCCGCTGACAAATTTGTTTGTTTGGGTGACAGTTCCAATCTACAAAACTATTAAACCACAGCAAAATGCAGGGCGCTTGTTTGACAAATTTGTTTGTTAAGACGAGAAATATAAAACGAATGATCTACTGATGGTGGGGTGAGGCAAGGCTTGCTTGAATCTGGCTGAGGCCATTTATGAGATGTACTTTCTGAGTAGAGACTCTATCAAGGGTAATGAAATGGGCTCGGTTTTATACCTACAAAACCTTGAGAGCCCATTCTTATCTATAACTAACCAAGCCTAAGGACTTTAGTGCAAAGGCTTATTTAATCCCTTCTTAATCAGGGCAACTTTCTAACTTAGTAAAGCTTTAAAAGAGGAAAGTATTAATGAGTCTTAATCCCTTCTTAATCAGGGCAACTTTCTAACTTAGAATTTCGCATGAAATTGCATGATGTAAAAGTCTTAATCCCTTCTTAATCAGGGCAACTTTCTAACAAAGAGATCAGAAAACAACAACAAAAAGTCGAGTCTTAATCCCTTCTTAATCAGGGCAACTTTCTAACAATTGTCAACATACAAGGTGATTTTTAATGTTAAGTCTTAATCCCTTCTTAATCAGGGCAACTTTCTAACGAAAAAGTTGGATTAAAAGTAACATGTGGCATTGGTCTTAATCCCTTCTTAATCAGGGCAACTTTCTAACACAATCAGCAACGGCAAATATCAAACTGTATTCGTCTTAATCCCTTCTTAATCAGGGCAACTTTCTAACGTGGTCTATAGACAGTGTGAAAGATAAAGTTCGGTCTTAATCCCTTCTTAATCAGGGCAACTTTCTAACAAAGCGGAAGAGGCACAGATTAAAAAACCCCTCAGTCTTAATCCCTTCTTAATCAGGGCAACTTTCTAACAGAACAGGCCGACGAAGTGTGGGCAAAGGATTGGGTCTTAATCCCTTCTTAATCAGGGCAACTTTCTAACGGGAAAGTAAGATTTAAAAATGGGTCTACAAGAGTCTTAATCCCTTCTTAATCAGGGCAACTTTCTAACTCAATATCTTTCTGCTTGCCAAAATCAGGCTTTTGTCTTAATCCCTTCTTAATCAGGGCAACTTTCTAACCTCAACTCGCCACTTCGCCAGATGTTGCTACCGTGTCTTAATCCCTTCTTAATCAGGGCAACTTTCTAACAACTAGTGGTTAATTTAGACAACAATTCATACGGGTCTTAATCCCTTCTTAATCAGGGCAACTTTCTAACAATGAAAAACAGACAAATAGATCTAACAAATCAGTCTTAATCCCTTCTTAATCAGGGCAACTTTCTAACCTAATGGAGCTTCATATTCAGGCGATGATGTTATGTCTTAATCCCTTCTTAATCAGGGCAACTTTCTAACTGCACGTCGTTGGGGATGAATGGCATTATCAAGGTCTTAATCCCTTCTTAATCAGGGCAACTTTCTAACCGCTGGGGGTGATTTTCCCATTTATTATCAATAGATTGCAAAGGGGGTTTCCAACCGTTAGTAAACTTCATCTTATCGACCATTTAAAATGAGTCTAAATTCTAACATTATAATTAAAAAACACACTAATCATTTTTAGCCTCTCAACTTATAGAGAATCATATTTCTTTAACTTCGTGAGTTTTTGTATTAAACGGGCGTCAACTCCAAATATTCCCTATCCTTTGGATTTGAATAGGATGACCGGTGTTAACTAGCTATAGGTAATATGTTCTTTTCGTAAATCTGTGGCGTATTCCAGATAGTTGTTTTTTCCTCTGCTTTGTATTTTATAAGCACGCGCGAGATTATCACCTAAGATACGTGCTAACCTGGAATTAATCCTAGAGATTCTTTCAGAAAAAAATCCGCTCTCCATCCCCCGTCTCAAAGCAATAGCTGTTTTAGATTCATCATCACCCTTCTCTACAATTTGCTTCCAAAGCACCAGAAACTGTTCGCCATAGTCTACATTGGCTTCCACGTTGGGTTTATATAGTACGCTTTCTGACGCAACGGTTTGCTCAATAAGCCAGCAATAAAAAACAAAATTAATATTCTCCAAAGGCACCTCAATACCATTAGCCACCAGTTTTTTAGCGGTCTTATCAATAACAAGTTCAGGGGGAAGTTCAGCTTTTCTGGCTAAATTAATGGTTTCTAAAAAACCGGCCTTTCCATCTAATAATTTTTTCGGGATATCGTTTCTTAAGCGCACAAACGGAATTCCGGCTAATGATATTTCCGCAGCCTGTATATCAAGCGGTCTGTTATCGCGGGTATAAATAACTTTACTGTTTTTACTTGGATAGTAAAAATCAGGATGGCCTTCATAGCCTTCAGAAACCAGTACATGAGAGAGTCGGTCTTGGGTTCTGCCAAACAAAGAAAGTGCGTAGCCCAAATAATACCCCATGGTTTTCCGACCACCCGCTATCGATACATGAATCGCCGCCTCTTCATCTTGAGTTAACTCACTGACGATCTGAGTTATAAAATCGGCTGCCGCTTCATTCTGCTCTGGGCTTCTTATATCATCCAGAAGATCACCGTGATGATCAGCAATCACATGAATATTGTGTTCATTAAACTGAATGGTCGGCATTTGGTATTCTTTACAGAAGGCTAAAAACTTACCACTGTCTGAATGCAATAAATCAAGCCTGGCTCGATGCGCTCCTTCAAGAGTAGAAATTAAATGGATTTCGGTAGGAATAAAGGGCATCTCGGCTGCAATCGTTAGACCATAGAGCGTTTCAGTGAGTATTTGCGGGGATAACCCACTGACGGCAAGCAGGATTCTTTTTGTATATTCATGTGGCTGTTTCATTTGGATTCCTTGTGTATGTTTGTTTTTATAAGTGTAATACTTAATTGTCTAAAATAGCTTTTTAACAAATTTGTCTCTGGCATTTGATTCAACCAGAAGTAAAAACACTGCAGACCAATCCACGACCACAGCTAACCCATCCTGGTTTGCTCTAAACCATAACCGGTATGCTCTCAGGGGAAAGACCTTCAGAATAAACGAGTCAATGTTTAGAGTAAACAAGTATCAGTTTGCAGTAAACAAGGTCTTGTTTGCTCTAAACAAGGTTCCTTTTGCTACAAACAAGACCTTGTTTGCTCCTTTTCTAGCCTACTGAAGACCTCGATACTCATTGTTGATTCTAAAACGACCTCTCCTATGAGCAAACAAGGTCTTGTTTATTCTAAAAGTGATCTTGTTTGCGACAAGAAGAACCTTGTTTGCCATAAACAGAACCTTGTTTGTTACAGAAAGGGTCTTGTTTGTTATAAACAAGGTCTTGTTTACGCCATTCTTACCCTTTCTTAGGACGGTCTGGATCTTAAAAAAACCATTCTTATACCAGACTGAACCTCACGCCCAAACCATTTCAAAAATAAACTATTTATATCGTACTTTAAATTGATAAAGGCCTATACTGGTTTGCGTAGCACTTAGAATCATCTATTTGTTACGAGGGGATTGAATAGGATTTCGATACATTACGCCTGTTTTTCAGGCAATCGCAGAGGGATTTATGAAAACACAAAAAGCACTTATCAGTTTCAGTGACGTTAAAGATAATGATTTAGTCAACGATGCACAAAAAATTGTTGATAAAATGACCAACAATCTTAACTACACTGCTCCTCAACCAGAACTATCCACTATCCAAAGTGCGATACTCGCTTACTCCGCCGCATTAGTTAAATGCAAAGATGGCAATAAAGAAGACACGGCTAACAAGAACGCCCTGCGTTTAGCGCTAGAAAATGCACTGTCTGCACTCGGCACCTATGTGAATTTGACTGCAGCATCTGATCTGGTTAAATTAGACAGCTCAGGCTTTCCACTCTCAAAAACACCTCAGGCTGTTGGTATTTTAGAGGCACCGACTTTAAACGTACAATATGGGAATAATCCCGGTGAGATGGGCGTTGAAATTGGCACAGTGGCCAATGCCAATGAATATCTCTTACTGTTTTCGCCCTCTCCTGCACCGGTAAATGATGCAGAGTGGCGCAGTAAATTATTTTCAAAAACCAAGGCTACAATCACTGGTTTAACCAGCGGAATTAAATATATTTTTAAAGTCGCCGCTACCAGTTCCGAAGCCAACAAAATGGGTTCCTATAACTTTTCCAACCCAGTTGAAAAATTAGTCCCATAGCGTTGAACAGCATGAGCCTTTGTTTAAAAGTTTAAGTTGTTTTTAGATAAGGGCTCTTACCGTTAAAAATAGATTCACCCCCAAGCATTAAGCTCTTAATGCTTCCAGTTATATATCTCTTATCTCTAGTCAATAAATTGACTCTGACTCCTGTGTTTTTTGTCCTATTTAGTGCCATAATGAAGCAGGGAAATATTAAATGAGAGATAAAGTTTATGTTGCAAACTATTGAAGTGCAAATTGATTCAAATGGTTATATTCATCCACTTGAACCTATAAAAAAGCTGCCTACTGGTCGAGCTTTTTTAACCTTACTTGAGAATCCTATTACGCCATCAGAACCCGAAATTAAATCTCGACAACCATTTGATAGTTTATTCGGCATCCTAACCGCACCTCATAGTGTTTCACTAGACGAGATGGAGCAATCCATCGCAATTCAAGGATGCGAATCATTAAATGATTGCAATTGATACCAATGTTTTGGTACGCGTATTGGTCAATGATCCTCAAGCAGAGGATCAATGTCAACTTGCCCGCGATTTATTAATGACGAACAAAGCTGTTTGGGTTTGTCGTGTTGTTTTAGTAGAAACTGTTTGGGTATTACAAAGTGCTTATAAATTCTCAAAAAACCAGATTGTCGGTGTATTAGAAAAATTGATGGAACACCCCGGCATTCATTTAGAAGATGCAGCTATTTTGGATAGTGTATTAACCCTCTATAGCGCAACTAATGTTGGATTTGCTGATTGCCTTATTTTAACTAATGCGCAACATAAACAACTTGTTTTACATACATTTGATTTAAAACTATCAAAAGTGCATGGTGCTGCGCAAGTTGGAAAATAATATATCACTGTGCCCCAAGTTCACTTTTCCTAGCTCTCCTCAACTAAATGGCTGAGACTATACGGAGTTTCTGTTAACGGCGGCACTGCTTTTCCTTGCAGGTGTCGAAGACTGACCCGTAACATATCAAAAACAATAATCCAGAGTAAACTCACAAAGCTGATTGTAATCCAGCCATCCAGTTGCAGGTTAAAGATTAATTGTGGGGCAACAGCAGCTTTGGCAGGGGGTAACAGGCCGTTAGCAAGCTTCTCGGTCAAGTCATTAGCAGCAGAAAAGAAACCGAGGCGAATATCCTCGCTAAGCACCTTTTGCCAGGCGGCTGTAGAGGTAACAGTCACTAGCCAGAATAAAGGGATACCGGTAATCCAGGCATATTTTAGCTTGTCAGATTTGACTAAAATGCCGGTTGCAACCGATAAAGCGATTGCCGCTAACATTTGATTCGCGATACCAAAGAGTGGCCATAAAATATTCACGCCACCATTGGGATCAATAACGCCAATATATAAAAAATAACCCCAACCAGCGACCACAACAAAACTGGTGAAAATCACGGAGGGAGTCCAAGAGGTTTCAGCCATTTTAGGCCAGACATTGCCGAGTATATCCTGAAGCATAAAACGCCCGACGCGCGTGCCTGCATCCAGTGTGGTGAGGATAAAAACGGCCTCAAACATAATAGCGAAGTGATACCAAATCGACAAAAAGTCTTCTCCAAACGCACTGCCAAAAATACTCGCCATACCCACTGCCAATGAAGGTGCGCCCCCGGTACGAGCAAACAGGGTAGTTTCACCCATTTGATGCGCTAACGTTTGCATCTGTTCGACAGTCAATGGAAAGCCCCAGGACGCTATTTTGGCAACAGCATCAACGGCTTCTGCACCGACGATACCGGCGGGGCTGTTAATCGCAAAAAATACCCCCGGATCAAGTACGGTCGCTGCAATCATTGCCATGATGGCAACAAAGGATTCCAGGAGCATGCCACCATAGCCAATCATGCAGATATCTTCTTCATTACTAAGAAGCTTGGGTGTCGTACCTGAAGCAACCAGGGAGTGAAACCCGGATATAGCGCCACAAGCAATGGTGATAAAGACAAACGGAAATAATTTACCGCTAAAAATAGGCCCTGTGCCATCAATAAACTGAGTGATGGCCGGCATTTTTATATTAGGTTGCAACAGGATAATGGCGATGGCTAACAAGGTAATGGTGCCAATTTTCATGTAGGTGGATAAATAATCGCGTGGCGCTAATAATAACCAAAC
>Ga0194062_1000519_pt1 | contig 16421 bp, 17 predicted proteins | sample SepL2225m_MetaG_FD_155481 | JGI IMG/M metagenome (GOLD analysis project Ga0194062, IMG submission 155481) | Anoxic zone freshwater microbial communities from boreal shield lake in IISD Experimental Lakes Area, Ontario, Canada - Sep2016-L224-25m | ecosystem: Environmental > Aquatic > Freshwater >... | reverse complement strand
GAAAAGGCGATAGAGAACGGTATTTTATTCTTATAGTTTCAACAATGTTAGCATCCATTGCTATTAAATAGCAGATAACCAATAAATGTACAACTTATTTCCGGACAGCTCCTTATTGTCCATCCTCGATAATACAGGACAGGTTCACCAAGTTCTAGGGGATTATGCAGGAGCTGTACCTTATGTTAAGCGGTCCATAACAATCACTGAAAAAATCTACGGCTCGAAAGATACCAAAGTCGCCGATCGCCAAAAAGATCTCGCAGAGTTTTATTGTCATTTAGGCGATTTCGAGCAGGCAGAACCGCTGCTCATACAGACCCTGAAAATATACGAGCAGTCTCTCGGATCGGATCACACGCGAGTTGCATCAAATCTTGCCTTTCTTGCCTTCCTTTACCATTCGAGGGGTGAATACGCAAAGGCAGAACCGCTCTATAAAAGATCAATAGAAATCTGTGAGAAGAACTTCGATAAAGCCCCCGAAAATCTGGCCAACAACCTGATTAGCATAGGAGCTCTGTACGTTGATTTGGGAGATTACAAAAAGGCAGAACCAATGTATCAGAGGGGGCGGGAAATCTTGGAAAAGACGTACGGTCCTGAACATTCCTCAGTCGCCTATGTTTTAAACAACCAGGCAAAGCTGTATGAACATTTGGGAGATTTAGAAAAGGCAGAATCGCTGTATCTTCGGGCACTGGCTATCTGGGAAAAAACTCTTGGGCCAGAACACCCCAATACTGCCATCAGTTTGGATAATTTGGGCATGGTCTATATAGCTACCGATGCTTATGAAAAGGCAGAATCTTTGTTTAACCGGTCATTAAAAATACGGGAAAAAGTACTAGGGTCGAACCATCCTGATGTTCTCAAAACGCTCAACAATTTGGCATCGGTTTATTTTTCTTCAAAAGATTTTGCGAAGGCAGAACAGATGTATCAACGGGTTTTGAAAATAAAGAAGGATACTATCGGGACCGAAACCGAATCGTTTGCCAACAGCTTAAACAATTTAGCAACGATTTATAGAATACAGGGGGATTACGCAAAAGCAGAACCTTTGTATAATCAGGCGATAGGAATCTGGAAAAAGACTCTTGGTCCTGAGCACCCTAACGTCGCTACCGGATTAAGCCACCTGTCAGGGCTGTATGAGGCCACAGGTGATTATGAAAAGGCATACGATTTCATTACACGCACACTGAAAATTGAAGATAAGCTCCTTGATCAAGTGATGGGATTTACCTCTGAGGATCAGAAGCTAAAGTTTGTTACGATGAACAACGGAAGTCTTTATGATTTTCTGAATCTCGTCAATCAGCACATGAGGCAATATCCGGGAAAAAGAAAAAATGCTCTTGATGTCTGGCTCAAAAGGAAAGGGTCGATTTTGGAAGTTCAGAAGCAATACCAAGAAGCCATCTTTTCTCCCGGCAATCCCGAATCAGCCAAACTGTTTGAAGAACTGAGCGACGTGCGTTCCAGTTTATCGAAACTGACCTTTGCCCAACTCGGGAAAGAGGATGAGAAAAGCTATAATCAGAAAATAAATGATTTGAAAAATGAAAAGGATCGCCTGGAAGCCCGCTTAAGCCGGTTAAGCCAGCCTTTTGCAATGAATCAAAAGATTGCCAAAGCGGATTGTGAAAAAATAGCCAAGATACTTTCCCCTCAAACAGCTCTGGTGGAATTCGCAAGAATCAAAGATAAGGCAACTCTGCCGGGTCGATATATCTCTTTTGTTCTTCATTCTGGCGATGGCAACAGAATCAGCATGGTTGATTTAGGTGATGCCGATATAATTGACAGAATGGTCACACAATACAAAAAAGAGATTTATGGATCAGGAACTGCGAAAAGTGATGCGGCTGCCGGAACGTCTCAAAAATTATATGATCTGGTATTCAGACCGCTGTTAAAAGATATTGGAACGGTTAAAGAAATCTTTATATCGCCGGATGGAAACCTGAACCTGATGCCTTTTGAAGTTCTGCAGGGACCTGATGGCAGGTTTTTGATTGAGGACTATACATTCAATTATCTGGCAGCCGGCAGGGATATTATCGGGTTCGGAAAGAATCCGGTTAAAGGTGGAAAATATCTGCTCATGGGTGATCCTGATTTCGATTTGGGGTCAGATGAGAAAATGGCTGTTCTTAAACGGATCAGCGTCAAGAATGATAAGGGGACTCTTGTGGCAAACCGATCCGCCAATCTCAATGAAGTTTCTTTCGAGCCGCTTCCTTATACCAAAGAGGAGCTGAAAGCCATCGGCGGAATCATGGGACAAGAACAATCCGAGATTTATGTGGAAAAATATGCACTGGAAGAAATATTGATGAATAAACCAAGCCCTGGAATCCTGCATCTGGCCACACATGGCTTTTTTCTGAACAATCAGAATTTACCGTCTTCGGGCAGGGGATGGCAGACGGCAGATTTGCCGGATAAGGATGAACATTCGTCTAACCGAACAGATAGGGTCATCAATATTGAAAACCCGCTGTTACGCTCCGGTATTCTCCTTGCCGGGGCTAAACGGTCTCTCATATCAGGTGATACAGGGAAAAATGACGGCATCGTTACGGCGGAAAAGATTCTCGGATTGAACCTTCACGGAACGAAGCTGGTAGTGCTTTCAGCTTGTGATACTGGATTGGGCGAGGTAGAAAGCGGAGAGGGCGTGTTCGGATTGCGTCGTGCATTCACCCAGGCAGGTGCAAAAAGCCTTGTGATGAGCCTCTGGAAGGTTCCTGACATGGAAACCAAGGAACTGATGATTCAATTTTATCGCAATATCAAATCGGGTAGCATGAATCGCTGTCATGCTTTAAGACAGGCAGTTCTTTCACAAATGAAAATTGTCAAACAGCGTCAAGGCTATGCCAACCCCCGCTATTGGGGAGCTTTCGTGTTTATGGGCGAACCTTAAAGTCTGAGGATGGTCTCGATTTACTGATGCTCAAAACTGAATGATTGAACGGTGGCTTTCGGGAAAGCCTTTTTAATGTTTTCAATGCCGCCGCTTTTCAAATCGTTAATCCTTTTTGCGAAATCATCGATTTTATTTTTGGAAGCCAGTAGGTACAGTTTTTCCATGCCGGTATTTTTATCAAGATGATACCATTTGTTGTCGTCCGGGAGGAAAAAATCCTTTCCTCCAGCAATGAAGTCTTTTTCCAGTGATTCAATACCACCCGAACTATCCTGGAAAACGACATAGACATAAGCATCCTTATCAATCTTTGTCTGAAATCGAAAATAATCGTCTGACTTCATTGCCCCACCTGGTTCAACCTGAAATTCTTTGTATTCTGGCTGACCGCCTCTGAATCCACTCTGTGTTTTGCCTTGCAGCATAATTTGAATGGCATACGGAGTATCGGGGGGGAGACCGGCTTTATCCCGCAACACATAAATCCCGCCAAATATCAATAATACAATGGTTGCGAAAGCTGCCACCGGTTTAAGTGAAAATCCCTTTCCGAAAAAATCAGAAATTGCAGCACCAATTTTTTGAAGAGGTGAGATTGCCGGTTTCTTGCCTCTATTGATGGCGATTTGAAGCCTGGGAAGCACTTCCACCTTTTCATCTTTCGCAATTTCAGCATTTTCTTCAGCCATCCGGATATCCATGTACAAATCCAGACAGTACCGGCAAGTTGTGAGGTGATCTTTAACTTTGGCACTTTCTTCAGGACCGAGTTCGCCAAATGCATAAGCAGATGTCTGATCTACCATATGGCATTCATCAACAACATTCTCTTTATCTTTCATAAACGCCTGCCTGAGACTGTCCATAATTTTATCTGACATGGCAACTTCCAGTCCAAGCTCCGTTATTAATTTTAATTAAACATATCATTTTTAATTAACTTATTTTTTTTCATAATTCGTTCAAGACAGCTCTTGAATTTTGCAAGAGAGCCTGTTCCATCACGGGTAAATTGTTTCTTGATTGCATTAGTTTTTTTATCCAGTTCTTTTTGAGGATAATCCTCACCGCCAAAGCTCCTTTCAGCCATTTGGTTGTAGTCCAGCCCTTCGAGGTACATTTTTACCAGAAATGCGTCGCCGGGAGAGGTGTCAACCAGCAACAGAAGTGCTTCATGAATGAGCTTATTCTTTTCTTTGTGAATGATTTCTTTTTCAGGGGATTCGTCCTCTGATTTAAAGTCGTCAATCTCATGATCCTTATCACTTACATTCTTTTCGTAGGTTCTTTGGCGATTTGCACTTCTTACATTATCAATAATTCTGAAATTGAGAATCTTAAACAGATACGTCTTTAACGATGCCAACCCTTTATAGTCGCATATCGCCTTGGCGTTCAGGAGCCCAACCCAGAAATCACTTAAAACCGAAGTGGCTTTGTCATTGTCGGTTGAATGCAGTCGTTTGCGTGTATATCCCAAGAAGATGAGATGATACTGGCTATAAATTTTGAGAATGACCTCGCCGTTGCCTGCACGCAGTTCGACACATAATTCCTGAGCCAATATAATATCTGTTTCGTGATTGCTTACGTTCATCTGCCGAGCATATTGAAATTGTTTACCTTAATCAAGATTTGTTTGAATTCACTATGCCATGGCCCGTTTATTCTGTAATTTGAATTCGTCCGTGCCAGTGAGACCAGTTTTTTCTGTTCAGTCACCTAAACAGAATTTTTGTTTAGTCACCTAAACAAGTTTTTTTGTTTAATCGACTGAACAAGTTTTTTTATTGTTCACTCACCTAAATTATCACAATCATTAGGGATGAATTTTTACCACAATCGATTGTGGGTTACTTTAAAATGTTCGCTCTGTTTACGCAATCACAAACCGCCCAGGTAAAATTTAAAAAAAATACGGTAGGAGAACGGTATGAAAAAAAACAGAAATAATATCATTTTTATCGTGTCAGCATTTCCGATTTTCCAGAAAAAAATCCTCACCTGGTCGGGTTTCAAGAGAAACTGGACCGGGTCTTTCAGGAAATCCGACCACTTCTAGGTCAAAAAGGACGCATGGACACAAGAAATGGGGTTTTTTGTATATACGAGAGATATATATAAAAAAACATCCTTTTTACTGTCCATGTGTCCTTTTTCCCCTAGAAGCGGTCACCCTGCATACAAAGCCAAACCCCTTAATCCTCGTTTTCTATCAGAACCGATACGAACACTTTCAAATCCAGCATCTTGCAGACGTTGAGTAAACTTTCTCCTGGTAATCTGCTGTTCTCCATTACTTGAACACCACTTCTCAAACGCATTATACAGGTCTTGACTTGGTACCTGTAAATCGCCACTAGTCTTGCAGGTATCCGATATGAATTGCGAGAGAACATCCATCTCATTGCGGTATCCTGTCGTAGCTTCTTTCACAGCATCTGGCATTTCAAGACCTTCTTTCTGCCAACGCAAGCATCCTTCGACCGCCCATGACAGAATTCCTTTTTTTTCCTGAAGTAACTTTTCCAGCATTTTTGGATCACGTTCTTCTTCAGGAATGGTTATTTCAAATGGAACTAGTTTGATGCGTCTCCATATTGCGTAATCCGTCCCGTGAATAATCGGTTTATGATTGGTGCCAAGAAATATTTTATGCGTGGGCTTGAAATCAAAAAATTCCTGATGCAGGAAACGTGCACATATTGTATCTCCGCCTGTCATCTGTTTGATGAGATTTTCAGCCAATCTCTGCCCTTCCTCAGCTTCGGAAGATACTACGAAACGTGCACCTTTTAATCTGGCAACATCATTATTAATTGCACCCCTCTCCTTCACCAACAAAGTTTCAGTGGGTGTCTGCATCGCATAATCAGCCATGATTTCACTGATTGCTTGCAGAAATGTACTTTTGCCATTCGCTCCGGAGCCGTGCAGTATAAACAGGCACTGCTCATCTGCAAGTCCAGTAAGAGCATAACCTATAGCTTTCTGCATAAATGAGATCAGGTCCTTATTTCCATTAAAAATACGATCCAGAAAATCGTCCCACATGAAATGGGGAGCATATTTATCGTAATTAACAGGAGAGAGTTTTGTAATATAATTTTCCCGATTGTGAGGATAAAGAATTCCTGTTTTAAGATTTAACGTGCCATTTTGACAATTGAACAATAAAGAATCTTGATCAAGTTCTTCAATTGAAACAGGAACCTCACTTTCAGCGAGTGTTATCATAGCTTTGATATTGTAACTGGATTCTGATTTCATGGCATGTTTCGCTATTTCCTGTCTCTCGGTTGTATCAGATGCCAGTTCTGCTTCGGAATAAATTGACCGAACCACCTCTTTGGCAATTAATTTGATTTTGTCAGATTTATCCTGCACCCAGCGCTGCTCATCCCATATCAACCAGCTTTTCCACACATGACAATATCTGATGTTTTTACGATTTTGATAAACGAGACGCTCTGAATTTCCCATTTCTGTACGGTTATATTTTGGCTGTTTAATTTCTGGCCGAGAAGAAATTACTGCTGATGAATTTTTGTTATTTGTTAAGGAAATGGCTTTACTAATTGTTCCATGACCGTAAGTTTCTCCGTCTGCATATCTGCGTTCGTCCCATTTTTGACGGAACAAACCCGATTTCCGAAACAAATTGTCGATTTTTTCGTTGTCACCCTGTGTCCAGTATGATAAAATTTCACATAGAGCCAGATCCCCTTCACTTTGGGATGGATAACCTGAATAATCACCTTTCCAAAGCTGATTGAACTTTTTACCATTTGCAGCTTTTTTTGCCATAAGGATGATCGGATCATCCTCTTTATCCTGCACAATGCCTTTATCTTTATCCACGGTTTTACAAAAGTGTTGTTGATGAAACAATAAAAGCTCGTCCTTGCGGTCGGCAATTTCTGACGGAGTTTCTTCATCTGGTACATTCCCAGTGAAAGTAAAAAATCTTCCATCTGCATACATCTCAATATTGCCATTCTTCCGACCATTTTCCGGCAGGCTCCCCTTTACAATGATATGAAGTCCTTTCTCTGAAGGACTGATTTCCGTGTAACTTCCGAAGTGTTTTATGGCCGACAGTGCTTCCTTGTTGAAAGCACTTGTCACTGGATCAATACAATTATCAATATCAATTCCGACATAAGGGTCTGACTTTTGGAACATAAATCCTATCCCCTTATTTTTTTTGTCATCACAGCACAATACTGCCTCTCCGAATGATCCCCAACTTTGATCATCATTAACTTTTGCAAATGTTCCTGTTTTTGGATTAATTGGTATTTTAGTTGTTTTGCCGTTTTCTTTCTTTTTACTAACCCATGCTACCCACTGGTTTAATTTTTTAAGTTCTGCTGGTATATTATTGATATAAATATTATTCATTTTGCATAATTCCTCCTTTCTGTTGATGTTGCTAAAAAACCCCCACCCCACTTAAGAGATGGGGGGGGGGGTTCTTACATTTTTTACCTGCGATCCGGGTCTAATTGTTGTTTGAGTCTTTCCTGGACAAGATATAAATTATAAACCATCAGACCCCACTCACACCTGTCGAATTTCTCATTGAAAATCGCACATTCTTCCGAAACACATTGCTTCTGTATAAAAGGACACAGTTTCTTTTTGTCGTTTTTATTACGCATTTTTAATCACCTCCTTTTTTGATAAATTTTCGTCATTTGCTTTTTTAACGGCAGTTTTTAAAGTAAAACCACCATCCAAAAATTCCTTAATTTTGTGCAGGTTTTTAACTTGGGATGGTGTAAATCTGCGATGTTCATGTAAACCTAAAATCAGTCTTTCAGCTTTAGGAATATACCCATTTTTCTCCCAACTCCTGATTTGCTTTTGCTGAACACCCGATATCTTCGATGCATCTCCAATACTAAAAGTCAATTTACTGTCATTCTCCATAATTGTTACCTCCGTGAATTTATTTAGAGAAAAAAACTAACCTCTCTATGTATAGAGAGGTTAGTTAATTCCATCAGCAATATGAGTTGATGAAAAATGTTATCCTCTACTTATACGAGGTTAGTTAATTACTGGCATTCAAGGGAATTGAAATGCAAAGAAAGAAGGCAGTGGAGATTTTTAGGAAAACGCATGAGAGATTGGTTTGGCAGATAACACTCGAACTTTGCGTTTGACATTATGTCTTCAAAAAGATAGAAGAAATACGGCAGTGGTTGGCCTATCAACAATACGTTGACGGATTCTACAGAGTGGAATCCTGAGTCTGTTGCCAGACACAGCTACTGCCACCCTCCTTTTCGCCGCCGTCCAGTTTCAGGTTTCAAAGTTGTCATCCATATCTGTGAAAGTTTCTCCAGGTTCTAAATAATTCTCCCCGAAGATGTTCCTGCTTGCTTTCTCAGTTTCCAGCTCTTCATTGGCGATGTCTTCTGACAATGGAAAAATAATCGCCCAGTCGTGCCCGCCCCCAAAAAAATCATCCCACATATCTCACCTCCTTTTTTTCGGTCGGATTATCCCGGAAACAATCCTACCGCTCGTAAACAAGGTGCAATAATGGTATTCAGGGTCAGAGAATGTGGATGCCGCCCTAAACCTGCGGAAAAAAGTTACCCAGCCATTTCTGTGGGTTTCATAGTGCTGCCATTTATTTTGCAGCAATTCGTCTTTAACCTCGGCCATATTCATTTTACCTCCAATGACAAAAAAAGGCGCCGAATGGCTGTAAGAAGCCACAGAGACGCCCTTTTCTGTCTATTTGTGATGATATTGGTTCAGCCAGAACTCCTCACATACGACCTTACAATTCGTCTCACGCGATATTCTGGTCCTCACCTTCAATGTTGTTGTGGATAATCAAATTGAGAACTTTTTCCGTTTCGGATAAAACTTTCAGACAAGCGGAATGAACACTCATTTTCAACTGTTCAGCATACTGTTTGATGTACTGAAAATTCGAGCCTGTCGTATCAACGAGGGATTTGCCGACCATCTTTGCCAAAGCACACGCCGAAAGTTCCGCAACAATTTCTTGTAGCGGGTCCTGCCCAGGTTGGAGATTGCCCTTTATAATATGGTGACCGGCATGAGCGAGTTCATGGAAAAACACGCACTCCTGGCTTGTCAATAACCCAATTTCCTTACGGCCTGTTGAATAATAACCGTAATATTTGTAATTGCCTGGCACCGCTTTGATACAGATGCCCCACTCAGCGGCACGATCCATCAATGGCAGTTCAGGCACTTCGAGATTTTGGTATTCCAGCGGTTCTCCCTGGGTGTCCTCCACTTTGAACACAGGACAAACCCCGAAGCCTAGCGGTTTAAATTGAACATCGCCCAAGTCCTCCTCAACGCGCTTCACCACATAAGGGACAAGGATATAGAGAGCTTTGGAGCCTTTTTTGACGTAGCGATTGACACTGTTCCACTGCCGAATGCCCCGTGCGTCCATCGAGCCAGAAATGAATACCAATGTTCTGTTTAAAAAACTCCACGCTGAACACGGTATATTTGGAATCGGGAACATCGTATATGCAATGGCTTCAGGAATATCGCCGCTTTCAAATCGTGCCAGAATTTTATCCAACGTTTCCTTCACTTTTGGTGTCATATTTTTTTCTCCTTTCGTTGGGTTCAGAAACAGAAAGACCATCTGCCCGGCCGGACAAATGGTCATTATCAATGGTTGGTAAATTGTGCCGGCTAATGTCCACACTGGCTGCAAATTATTCTGGGGTTTTTTCCGTTGTAAATCGTGATGTCGTTAGCAAGAAAGTGGAAAAAAGATACGTGATGTCCGCAATCCAATTTGAACCGTTTTCCCTTCAAGGTTCGCTTCAAAATATCCCTCAACTGTTCAGTGCTCTGGTAATACTCCTTCTGTTCTTTCGTCATAATTGCCTCCTGAAAAAACAAAAGCCCCCAAAATCCGATGACGGACCATGAGGGCTTTCGTAAAAATAACGGGGCTTAACACAGTGCTTCAGAAAAGAAGCTCAACCAACCGGCCGAAAAGTCTTTTTCCCCGGGTCCGAATGGCAGCGATATCTGGCTGATCCTTTGCACCCGCCCGTTTTCCCAGTGAAGGACCAATTCCTTCTTTAGACGTTTGGCGTACTGAACCTCGTACCGGGTCCCGCCGCTAAGACCATCCTCCTGGCTGATAAAGGCATGGACGATCTCGCAGGCGGATATCAACTGGCGGTTTCGCTGGTAATAACGCTCCACCATTTCCGTCCGGTTATGAATGCCGTTCAAATCCGGGGTATAGATGCGGACTTGAAGACCTTCCGAAATGGCCGCTTCTCTGGCCCAGGTGCAAACACCCTTGCAGGAGCTTGTGATAATTGTTGAATTCCTTGGAAGGGACTGTACAAGATCAACAACCGATTGCTTATCCTGGTATTTCCGGGCTCCGATTATTCCAATATTTTTCATGAGTACCTCCAAATAAAAAAGCCCCACCGGATCGAAATCCAGCAGGGCTCATTAAAAAAACAAGTTGTTTGATTCAGCCGATAAATGCCAACAGTCGGCGGATAATCGTGAAGGGTGACAGGTTATTTCTTTCGAGGGTCTCCAAAATCTGATCCCCCTGAAGAAAGATGTCTCCGGCCGGCTGGTTTCCATCAAAAACTTCCAAGCCGATGTAGCCAATCCTATTGTTGATGGACAAGACACAGGTCAGACCTGCTTCACGGTAAATATGGAGGTTATCCGAATAACCAGCCGACAGTTTGTGTCTGTGGATGCCGCTTTTATCCCGAAAAATGATTTCCAAGGAGGGATTGAACCTGCCCCCGGTAATCATTTCATCTGTGGCTTCCTTGCTGATGCTGTAATTTTTCACTCTTTGCATAGGTGCCTCCAAATTAAGAAGCCCCGCCAGATCAAAAAAAATCTAGCAGGGCTCAAAAAAAGTTATCTGATTCAGTCGTTTTAAAATTTCACAATCTCTTCAACTCCGCATGGATATTGACCTAGGCTTCAAAATACTCTTCAAATTCCAATGCCGCCTTTTTCTCAGACATGTATTCCAGAACATCCAGATACTCATTCTCTGGATAAATGTTAAATGGGTACTCGTTTATGTGCCCGCACTTGCATGAAAATGTTAACGTTACAAAAGTCATGTCTCTGCATGAGTTACATTCGCAAATAGAACTTTTTTGGCTTGTCATGGTAATGCTCCTTTGTTTCGTTGGTTATGGCATGGCTCAAACAAAAAATGCCTCTCCAGTGAGAGCTCACCAGAGAAGCATTTCATTACTTTTGCGTAAGGTTCCGCTATTAAGACTTCACCATCCCCAATATTGCCCCACCTGCTTTCTCAAGCCGATATGCACTTGGTGCAGAAAGACGTCCATCTTGGGCTGCACGGGTAAAAGCATTGATGATATGAAACATCGTTGCACCCTGCTCCAAAAAGAAAGCAGCCTTGATGATTTGAGCCTCTTCCTGGGGGATTTGGAACTGTCTGGCAAAGGTTTCGATTGTGCTTTCAGGATTGCTTACTTGCGTTTGGGTCGAAATACGGAAACGATCATTCCCCTGGCGTGACTGACTTATGACACCTTGCAGGATTTCGGGGAACTCGTTGATAACCTTCCGAGAGATGTGTTTATAGCGGGCATCAACGGCAGTTTTGGCGATAAGCCCATTACTACAGACCAAACGGTAATAAAATGCCTCGATGGACAGGGCCAGAATTCCGACTTCTGAATTGGCGATGGATATGCCTGGGATAATTTTGTCGTCACCGACCAGATAAAAGGCTCGGTCATATTCAGGCATTTTCAGAAGCATCATTTCATCATCCAGTGCGAATTGAATTTCAGCGTCTGCAAATCCGTATTCGAGTATTTTTGTCAGCACTTCCATATTGTCGATAGCGGTATATCGCTCGGTAAAAACTGCTCGAAGCTGATTTGCGTCGAAACGACAAAAGAAGGTCTGACGGTTCTTTGCTTCTTCCCTGATCCAGTAATTGAGATTTTCAGCTTGCAACTCCTGTGGACACCGGCAAAGATAGGAGTGCGGGACCCGAAGGCGGTTGGCAATCAAATGTTGGGCACTGGGCAAAATTTCTACTCGCCGACCTGAAATCCACATTTGATTGAAATTATCGAACTCCATATCCTGTACTGGAATAACTTCGTCAAAATAATGTTCAGATTTTTGATGAACTGTTGCAATAACACTTTCGAGGGTTCCTGTTCTATTCATTGGTAATGCTCCTTTTGCCCAAAAGGGCTGTTAAACAAGTCGTAATTGAAATGAAGTAATCGTAAGAGGGCTGGTTGCCAGAATTACAGCCCTGATAAATCCCATGCTGGCACACCCATGGGTACACTCGCTAATTTGTGCCTCTTTTGTTATGTTGGGTTTGTAGGTCGTGTAGGGGTTTTAAATAGAAACGCCCCTCAGAGAGCTTGAGAGCTCATCAGAGAGGCTTTCAGTGTTATTGTAACGGCTTACCCTGCTCTATTTTCTTACTTCACCACGCTTTACAGGCGTCTGAATAAGCACAGTCGTTACACATCCAACTGGGCTGCGGATATACCATTCCGTTTTCGATGGCAGACAGGACCCTGTTGGCAACTTTCGCAAACCGTTTCCTGTCCTGGGCGGTGCGAACGGTCTGGACAATCTCCCGTTTCGGCGTTACCAATTTACGGAGAATGTGAAATTCACATAGAACTTGGCTCGTCGGGAGAACATATTTGTTTGCTGCGAGCAAATATGCGTAGGCGGTCATCTGTCCATTTTCGTCACAAGTCTGTTGAGCCATCGCCTTCGAAGCCGTCTTATTATCAACCACGATCACAAAACCGTTCTTGTCTCTAATAATGAGGTCTATAATCCCAGCCAGCTTGAATTCAGTTGGCTGACCGTCTTCGGTGAAAAGTTTGGCTGTTAATGGCATTTCCACGGCGACGATCTCCTGAACGTTCTGGAGAATTTGAGGAATGGATTCGTGAAACACTTTGAGCATTGCGTTTCCCATCACCACTGCACCCTTGTGGTCTGGTGTCTCCCTCTTGAAGATGACAGGCACTTCGGAATTTTCAAGGTCGAGTTCGAGACAAGTTTCAAAACGATCACACAGCTCCGCCAGAGGTTCTGTACGACCGTGATTTTTCAGAGCCGTGTATGCCATTTCAATTCCACTGTGTATTCCAGAGCCAACTATCAAGCTTATACTGATGCGTTCAGGCGGACGACCCTCGACATACTGGAACCTGTGCTTCAAGGGGCAGGAGGTAAAGCAGAAAATCTGCGAGTAACTAATGTGTAGTTCCTCGTTAAACGATTGCAGTGCTTCTTTTTTTGTTGTCATAATGATCTCCTTATTGATTGGTTGTTGGACGCAAAAAAGGGGGAAAATCCAGACATTGGACATTCCCCCCTGATTGTTATGAATATTCTGTGCGCTCGGAAAACTGATTACTTTTCAAGCAGATGTGAAATTAAAGAACTGGCATCTCCCTTGGATAGGAATTGGGATTTTACCCCGTACATGGCCACTGCTATCTTTTCTAAATCCGCACTGGCTCTACCTAAATCCTCATTTAGTTTCTGGATGTAGCGGTACTGTTTCGCCGTTAATCTGCCGTTAATGTTATCTCCGTTACCACCGTTTACGTTTCCACCGTTGGAACTTGAATCGCTGCCGCCATTCCCGCCGCCACTGCCGTTACCGTTTCCGGGATTATTGGACCCATTTCCTCCATTACTGCTCCCATTTATCGGCGGACCCCCTGTGGGCAGATTGTCATTTTGATTCTGCCGAGATTGATGAGCGTTTCCACCATTGGCACCCGAACCGTTACCATTTCCACCGTTGGCACCCGAACGGTTACCGCTGCTACCGTTATGCTGGGAACCCTGCTGCCCATCGTTGCGGTAAAGATGTAATCCCACGCCAAATAACGTGGCAGCCTTTTTCAATGCGTCAGTGGCAGCGGCTTTCAAATCATCTCCAAGAGAAATAATGTCGCCATTTTTCCTGGCGTGAGTAATTTTGCTCGAACCGAATTGCATCTTGACCACATTTCCAGCTTTCAGTTCACCTTGAACGAGTACTTCATCAGTTTCTTTGAAAATATCGTACCGAATGATTGTAAACGACCAATCTGCATCAAAGGCATCATTTAATCTTTGAATCACAGCGTGACCTTCAATGTAATCAAGCATCTTGCCGAAGTTCCCTTCGCGCTGCTTGATCTGCTCCGAGCCAAAGTGTTTTTCAAGAATTTGTCTGTTCATGTGTTTCTCCTTTTCAATAAACAAAAATAGAACTAATCGAAACCGACCAGTCCTTGATTAAAAGTGGTGCTGCTCCTTTGGGGAAATAAAAAACTTTCGCGGGTGGAAAAAATTGACTTATAGGATTGATAGGACGATCAAATGGTGCTGTAGAAGGAATTGGATTGGATTTTTATTGGAAATGGGGGTTATGAAGGATGCCGATCAGGTTTTGTGAAGTGCGAATTGATGTTTTCATGAATGTGCCTCCTTAAAAACGCAAAAAAAAGGCAGCACTGGCGTAAAAGCCGGTAACTGCCCTCTCTTGCTTGTTGTGAAAATGATGATGTGTTACTTCCAGCACCTCAACGTGAATTGCTGATAATACAGGTGCTCATGGCACGGCTTCTTGATTTCGGTGATTTCAGTCTGCCATCCCTTCTGTTTCAGGAATGTTTCAAGGCGGAAAATGGCATCTTCGTAATTGTCGTGCCCATTGATGCGGTTGGGGTTTTCGACCAGTTGAGCATTGTTGATGTTCCTCCAGCGGTTACCACCTCCTTAAACGCAAAGAGGGCGATCTGCCATAAAATGACAGACCGCCCTCAGTTAATGAAATGGGTACCCGAATCCCTTATGAAGGGGGCGGGTATCCTGTGTTTTAGTACTTTACTTTAATCTTTTGCTTTTAATGTATGTTCGGATTAAATATGCTGTATATCTTGATAATTTTTTGGGGGGGGAAGAAAAGATGAAAATTGATTCAACAAAGTACCGTGCAATTATTATCGGATTAATTTTATTCCTGTCTGCTGTTGCATATGCGGGTACTTGTGAATTCAGATGCGTGTATTGTGCAATGGTTGAATTTGCAGGCTGTAATTTACCAGCCCCGAGTAATGGGTACTGTCCCAAATCTCCAAATGGTCAACATGCCTTTATGCTCGTTAAGGAGCATTAATCCGATGTTTGGGTTCATGAGAAGAAGGCAGGGGGTGGTGGCTGGCTGATAGGGCTGGTTGCAGGAATGGTATTGGACGATTGAAAGGATGGTAGGGGGGGGGTATAAAACGCCGTAAGCGGATTGCCATCCTGTCTCATATACTGGGACCCAAAGCCAATAAATCTGACATGGAAAAGCCAGTGCTGACGCATGACATTTAAGATCGAGATGCGACAAGGGTTGCAATGATGCCGTAAAAATATTTTGTCGCAAAGTATTAATAGACATCCTTTTTTTTTTGTGGTAGAGTAGCGTTGATTCATTACATATCGAACAAGGAGATTGACGCTATGCTTCAAAGGGAAGAGGGTCGGGCTGTGCAGTGCGGCCGTGAAATCAACAGAGATGATATTGTTCAGATTCAGGAGACGGTTGCAACATTTGCAGGACTGAGCCGGTGTGAGCTGGCGCAGACGGTATGCGAACATCTGGAATGGCGTACGGCATCTGGTAGCAACAAGGTTGATGCATGCTTGAAGTTGCTGGAGAAGCTGGAACTGCAAGGATATTTCAGGCTACCAGTGAAACATGTCTTTTCACGGAAAGCTCTCGTAAAGCCTATCATAACGGAGAGGACGCAACCGGAAAGTGAAATAGTCGGGAGTCTTTCAGATGTTGGGCTGGTGAATCTGCGAATTGCAGCAGATCGGGAAGAAAGAGGACTTTGGAATGAATTTATTAGCCGTTATCACTACCTTGGCTATAAGCAGCCATTTGGCTATCCGTTGCGTTATTTTATCGAAAGCGAACGGGCAAAACTGGGCTGCATGTTGTTTTCAGGAGCAGCAAAATCAATAGGGATACGTGATCGGTGGATCGGCTGGAACGATGGGGATCGTTTGAGAAAGCTTGCCTGGGTAGTGAACAATACAAGGTTTTTGATCTTTCCATGGGTGAAGGTGAAAAATCTGGCAAGCCATGTACTGGGGCAAGTAGCCAAGCGTATTGGGCAAGATTGGCAGAAGATGTGGGGTTATCGTCCGGTATTGTTGGAGACGTTTGTTGATCCGAGGTATTTTCAGGGGACATGTTACCTGGCGGCAAACTGGCGGCATCTTGGAATGACAACAGGAGAGGGGCTTGTTCGGGAGGGCAAGAGCTACATAACAAGTCCGAAACTGATATTTATGTTGCCTTTAGTGAAAGATTTCCGATCAGTGCTGCGCTTAACTGAGGAGCTAATGCCATGAGCAAGCCCAGGGCGAATCAGGAGCAACTCAAAGCACAGAAGAA
>Ga0194062_1000517_pt1 | contig 16451 bp, 17 predicted proteins | sample SepL2225m_MetaG_FD_155481 | JGI IMG/M metagenome (GOLD analysis project Ga0194062, IMG submission 155481) | Anoxic zone freshwater microbial communities from boreal shield lake in IISD Experimental Lakes Area, Ontario, Canada - Sep2016-L224-25m | ecosystem: Environmental > Aquatic > Freshwater >... | reverse complement strand
GAAGGAGATCGTCGAGCGGCAGCAAGGTTCGATTGGAGCGCGGCAGCGGCCGGGTGCCGGCACGGTGTTCTGGATTCGCCTGCCGCTCGTGTAGCGCACGGCGTCAAATCGCGGCGGCGCCTAGTGGCTATGGCACCAGGATCTGCACCGCCTGGGCGCTGCCCTGCACCGGATAGGACTCAGCGACCGCCCCGTCGAACCACACCCGAACGCTCGTGCCGACGCTGATTCCGCTCGCCTTGGTCGACTTGCCGGCCGAGTCGAAGAACATCGTGCTCGGGTTCACGGTGACCTGTGCCTTGTCCGAGACAGCTCCCGTCGGCTGTTGGCCGCCCTCGACGAGGAATGAGGCGGGCCGCTCGTCACCTGGCACCATGCTGGATACCGTGCCGGTGATTCCCGGGTTCGTGGAAGGCGGCGTCGGCGCGCACGCAAGCAGTGTGGAGGTGCTCGCGATCAGCGTCAGTGCGAGCAGAAAGGCTGCGGTCCTGTTTAGAGTGCGGCTCATACTGGCTCCTTGGTCGTTGGGTTCGTACCCGCTCGGACTCCGAATTCGACGCAGCGGTTCGGGCGCGCCTCGTCGGGTATGCTCTCAATCGACCTCTGCGAACGGAGAAGCTCCATGATCTTCGGGATTCCGGTGACAGGAACGATGATGCTTTCCGGCGGCGCGATTCTGTTCGCGCTGACGCTGTTCCAGGTTCTGCTCGGCATGCGGGTGATCAAGCTCGGCAAGCGTCATCGCATCGTGCACCGATGGGCCGCCTTCGCGATACTGGGAATCGCAGCGGTTCACGGGCTGCTGGGCGTGCTGTTCGTCACCGGTACGCGTCTCGGATAGGCCACTCGGTATACTTCCTGCAGGTAGTTGGAGTAAGAGCGACCCGCGACAGCAGGAATCGAGATGCGCATGAGTACGCCGCTCAACCACAGAGCCGCCGCACAGACGCTTCGGCGCGTGGTCGTGGTTGCCGCGTTCGCCCTGCTGCTCTTCGGCGCGGTCGCGCAGGGGAGCGCGGCGCAGTACAACCCCGAGGCGGTCATATCCAACGCCAACATGCGCGACGCCGACGCGATGTCTCAAGCCGAGATACAGGCGTTCCTCGAAACGCAGTCCGGCATCCTCGCCGCGCTGGTCACGACCGACTACGCGGGGCACAAGAAGCCGGCATCGCAGATCATCTTCGAGGCGTGCCAGGAGTGGACCATCAGCCCCAAGGTCATGCTCACGATGCTCCAGAAGGAGCAGAGCCTGCTGACCCGACTCACTCTAGGTCCGAAGACGCTCAGCCGAGCGATCGGTGCGGGTTGTCCGAATGCCACGACCAACCGGTACCCAGGGTTCGGCCGCCAGATGTGGCACGGCGCGCGGCTTTTCGACGGCTACGGCGAGGGCAAGAACGGCTCAACGATTCCGCTGTTCTACGACGGCATCGCCAAGACGATCTACCCGATCGACGGGATGAAGCACGTCCACCCCGACAACCTGGCCACTTACAAGCTCTACGTCTACAACCCGAGCGTTGGGGCCAAGAAGCCTTACGGCGATCTGACCGGCGCGAACAACGCAGGGCACACCACCGGCAACGCCAACTTCTGGCTCATCTACCGGCGCTACTTCGGTGGCACGTACACCGACCCACGGATGCGCCACGTATACCGTTTCCGCAACAAGAAGAACGGAACCTATCTCTATACGGCTTCGGTGACCGAGCGCTACCACATCGTCTCGAAGCACTCCACCGCTTGGGCCTACGAGGGATCGCCGTTCTCGGTGGACACGTCCGTATCGGCGGCCTCCACGGTCCCGGTCTACCGGTTCTACAACCGCAAGACGGCGAAGTAGTCGTTCGTTCGCTCGGCGGCCACGTACAAGGCTCGCCGCTCCAAGACCGGTCGCAAGACGTGGAGCTACGTGGGAGTCGCGTTTCGCGTCTCTGCCAAGGCAACCCACGAGTGCGTGACCGTGTACCGGATGCACAACAAGCTTACCGGCGCCTACCTGCTGACTTCTTCCAGGGCCACCACCACGAAGCTGCGCAAGACCGCGGCGCTTCGCAAGAAGTGGGCCTACGAGGGGATCGCCTTCTACATGCCGAGGGTGGCGGAGTAGTAGGGCGATTCGGCCGCGAAGCACCGTCTCTCGCCCTCGCCCCGCCGATGTGCTTCGCCTACAATGGCGGCGTACCGCCGAGCCCTGTCACCCCCTCATTGCACTCCGGGCCGGTTCGACCGTGACGTTCACTCCCGGAGGAGCCTTCAGTGCCTGCTGCCCCGCTGACGCCCGATTCCCAGGGCAAGGTCCGCGACCTGTTCGACCTTGGCGATAGGCTCTTGCTCGTCGCATCCGACCGTCTCAGCGCGTTTGACGTGGTGCTCGACGACCCCATCCCGTTCAAGGGCGAAGTGCTCACCAAGCTCTCGCTGTTCTGGTTCGAGCTGCTCTCGGGCGTGGTCGAGAACCACCTGATCTCGGCCGACGTTGCCGACCTCCCAGAGCAGTTTGCGCCTCACGCCGACTACCTTGCGGGCCGCTTCATGCTGGTCAAGAAGGCGACCGTGTTTCCGATCGAGTGCATCGTGCGCGGGTATCTGGCGGGCTCCGGCCTCAAGGAGTACCAGCGGGCCGGTACCGTGTGCGGCATCCCGCTGCCAGCCGGCCTCGTCGAGTCGAGCCGGCTGGACGAGTCGCTCTTCACGCCGAGCACCAAGGCCGAGATCGGCGATCACGACGAGAACATCAGCTTCGAGCGGACGGTCGAGATCATCGGCGCAGGCCCTGCCTCCGAGCTGCGGGACAAGTCGCTCGCGGTGTACTCGGCGGCGAGGGATCATGCGGCTTCGCGCGGCATCATCATCGCAGACACCAAGTTCGAATTCGGCCTCATCGACGGCAAGGTCACGCTCGTCGACGAGGTGCTGACACCGGACTCGAGCCGCTTCTGGCCCGCGGACACGTACGCGCCCGGCAAGAGCCAGCCGAGCTTTGACAAGCAGTTCGTGCGAGACTGGCTCGAGGCGAGCGGTTGGGACAAGACGCCGCCGCCGCCCACACTCCCGGCGGACGTGCTCGCTGCGACCTCCGAGAAGTACATCCAGGCCTACGAGCTCATCACAGGCCGCACCTTCATCCCGGAAGGGAAGGCGTAACCACTCGCATGGCACGACGAGCTCCAACCAACCCGCGCTACCAGAAGTACACCGGACCCGAGGGCAAGACCCGCAAGTCCGCCGCGGCGGCCAAGCCCAAGAAGGCCTCGAGCGGCAAGCCGAGCAGCTCGAAGTCGTCGAGCGCCTCGAAGTCGCGCACCTCGGCCGTCGCCCTGCGCAACCCCGACACCGCCGAGTTCCGCTCGTTTCGTCGCCTGTGGTGGATCGGCCTTGGCGCCGGCCTGGCGCTGACCGGCGTGAGCTACGCCGTGCAGCGCTACGTGACCGCGTCGTGGGGCCGGCCCGTGCAGGCGATCACGCTCGGTCTGGCCTACGCGGCGATCATCTTCGCGTTCTACATCGACTGGACGAAAATGCGCCCGCTGCGCAAAGAGGCCTACGAGCAGCAGCGCTCGGGCAAGGCTCCCAGGCCGGCGGCCGAGAAGGCCGAGAAGCCTGCAAAGGCGCAGGCGGCAGCGAACAAGGCGGCTGCCGACACGTCCGACTCCGACGACGACTCCGACTAGTCCCCGCCGACCGAAAGGATCCGTCCGCATGGCTCGCTACGAGATCTACGTGACCTACAAGAAGGGCATCTTCGATCCGCCTGGCGCTACTGCCGAGCGTGCCCTGGTCAACCTCGGCTACGAGGGTGTCCACGAGGTCAAGATCGGCAAGTACATACGTATGGAGGCCGATGCCGACCTCGCCACGGTCTCCGAGATGTGCGAGAAGCTGCTGGCCAACCCTGTCATCGAGGACTACCGCATCGAGACGGTGGAGGAGTAGCCATGCGCTTCGGCGTCGTCATCTTCCCCGGCTCCAACTGCGAGCAAGACGTCATCCGTGCCACGAAGTACCTCGGCTTCGACGCCGGCTACATCTGGCACGGCGACACCGACATCTCGGGCTTCGACGCGATCGTGCTGCCCGGCGGCTTCTCTTATGGCGACTACATCCGCACGGGCGCGGTCGCTCGCTTCAGCCCCGTCATGGCCGAGGTCATGCGCTTCGCCGAGAACGGCGGGCCGGTTCTCGGCATCTGCAACGGCTTCCAGATCCTGTGCGAGGCCCACATGTTGCCGGGAGCCCTGCTGCGCAACCGCGGCCTGAAGTTCATCTGCAAGCCGGTGACCATGCGCGTCGAGGACAGCGCGTGCCAGTGGCTCGATACGCCTGCTGGCACCTGCATCACCGTGCCGATCAATCACAACGAGGGCAACTACGTCTGCGACGCCGAGACGCTCGATACGCTCAAGGCCAACCGCCAGGTCGTGTTGCGCTACGTTGAGCCGGATGGTTCCACCGCGCCGGGCGGCTCGGCGCCCAATGGCTCGCTCGATGACATCGCAGGCATCTGTAACGAGCGCGGCAACGTGTTCGGCCTCATGCCTCACCCCGAGCGCGTGGTCGAGCCCATCACCGGCGGAACCGATGGTCAGCCATTCTTCACGACGATTGTGAAGCGACTCGCCGAGGTGGCCGGCTCGTGACCCCGGGTTCCGACTACGTTCTGGGTGGCCCGGTCTACTGGATAGTCGTCGGTCTCCAATTCGCGACGGCGATGCTGGCGGTGTTCGTCGTCATCGACACGTTGCGCCGCAGCTTCCTGCCGATGCGCAAGGAGGCCGAGCCCCTGCGCTGGTACTACCTAGTTCCGCAGGCGATCTACTTCGTATTCATGATGCTGGGCGAGGGGCGGCTGGTGCCCGACGCGTTCGCCGCGGGCGTGGTGCTCGTTACCCCGTTCGCTCTTGCGCAGGGCTTCGCCTACCTGCTGCGCGTGGTGTTTCCCAAGCCCGCGGTCGCGGTTGACGCTGACGCCACGACCGAGGATGAGCGGCCCCCCGACACATACTAGAAACACATCCTCTGATTAGCGCGAGAATCTCGAACGGTTTCGCAGGAGTGCGACCCGGCGCGCAGAACCGAGGTTGAGTGCCCGGAGATAGCCGGACCTGAGGGCTCTGGACGGAGACAGGTGGATTCTCCAGAAGAACTTGCGATCGACCCTTTCGAGCTGTGCGGGCTTTCGCCCGAGAAGGCGTACGCCGAGCTCAGAACCAGCCGGAAGGGTCTTACTGACGAAGAGGCTGGGACTCGCCTCGCTACGTTCGGTGAGAACGTTCTCACTGCCAAGAAGCCGGTGCCCATGTGGCGTCGGTTCGTGGCGCACCTCCTCAACATGTTCGCGATCCTGCTCTGGGTCGGAGCCGTGCTGGCTTTTCTTTCTGACCAAGCCGCGCTCGCCTGGGCGATCATCATCGTCATCCTTCTCAACGCGATCTTCGCGTTCGTGCAGGAGTTTCGCGCCGAGCGGGCCATCGAGGCGCTCAAGAACATGCTCCCACCCAAGGCGAAGGTCATCCGCGACGGTCAGATGAAGGAAGTCGAGGCGCGGCTGCTCGTTCCGGGCGACATCATGGTCGTCGAGGAGGGCGATCTGATCTCGGCGGACGCGCGGCTCATCTACTCTGCGGACCTGCGCGTCGACAACTCCGCACTCACCGGCGAAGTCGACCCCGTCGTGCGCCGGGCCGATACGACCTGCACCGAGCCCCCGTCCATCACCGACATCGAGAGCTACATCTTCACTGGGTCGACCGCGGTGCTCGGGCAGGGGCGCGCGATCGTGTACGCGACCGGCATGAGCACGGAGTTCGGCAAGATTGCCGGGTTGACCCAAGGCGTAGCCGAGCGCCTCTCGCCTCTGCAGCGCAACATCGCCCGACTCTCGCAGCTCATCTCGGTGATCGCCGTGGTGCTCGGCGTGTTCTTCTTCACGATTGGCAAGACCGTCGTGCAGATGACCACGCTCGAGGCGATGGTCTTTGCCATCGGCATCATTGTCGCCAACGTACCCGAGGGGCTGCTCCCCACGCTCACGATGGCGCTCTCGGTCGCCGCGCAGCGCATGGCGAAGCGCAACGTGCTCGTCAAGAAGCTCTCGAGCGTCGAGACGCTCGGTTCGACCACGGTCATCTGCACCGACAAGACAGGCACGCTCACCGCCAACCAGATGACCGTTCGAGAGGTGTGGCTGCCCGGTCTCGTGGTCGACGTGGACGGGGTCGGCTACGAGCCGACGGGGTCCTTCTCGGTCGAGGGTGCCACGGTCACGGGCGACGCGAAGACGCGGCTCGACGACTGTCTGACCGCAGCCGTGCTCTGCAACAACGCGCGGCTGCGGGAACCCGTGGAGGGAAGCGACGTCTGGTCGATCCTCGGCGATCCCACGGAAGCGGCGATGCTCGTGGCTGCCGCGAAAGCCGGCTTCGACATCGAGGAGCTCGAGGAGCACAGCCCGCGGCGCTTCGAGCATCCGTTCGACTCATCGCGCAAGCGCATGACCGTCGTGTGCGACGTGGGTGGGCGCCAGATCGCCTACGTGAAGGGCGCTCCCAAGGAGACCATCGACCTGTGCACCCACGTGCGCGACGCCGATGGAATCAGGCCCATAACCGATGAGGACCGAGCCTCCGCGCTCGCCGCCAACGACCGGCTCGCACGCCAGGCGCTCCGCGTCATCGCCGTCACCCAGCGTCCGGTGGAGCCCGGCGACGATCCCGCCGACATGAAGTCGATGGAGAGTGGCCTGACGCTGCTGGGCCTCGAGGCGATGCAGGATCCGCCGCGGCCGGAAGTCACCGACGCGGTCGCCGAATGCCATACCGCAGGGATTCGCGTGATCATGATCACCGGCGACTACGGTCTGACCGCCGAGGCGATCGCGCGCAAGATCGGCATCATCACCGAGCCCGACGCCCGCGTCGTCACCGGCGCCGATCTCGAGACGATGGACGAGGAGGCGCTCGAGGATGCGCTCAGAGGCCAGGTCGTCTTCGCGCGTGTCGTGCCCGAGCACAAGATGCGCATCGCGCAGACGCTGCAGTCGATGGGCGAGGTCGTGGCGATGACCGGTGACGGTGTCAACGATGCCCCGGCCCTCAAGGCCGCCGACATCGGCATCGCCATGGGCAAGGCCGGCACCGACGTGGCGCGCGAGGCCGCCGACATGATTCTGACCGATGACAACTTCGCGTCCATCGTGGCGGCGGTCGAGGAAGGTCGCGCGATCTTCGACAACATCCGCCGCTTCCTGACCTACTTCCAGACTTCCAACGTCGCCGAGATGATCCCGTTCGTGGCGATGGTGTTCCTGCGCATCCCGCTCCCGCTTACGCTCATGCAGGTGCTCACGATCGACCTCATCACCGACCAGGTGCCGGCACTGGCTCTCGGTCTCGAGCGGCCGGAGCCCGGTGTGATGCAGCGGCCGCCGAAGCGCGCCGGCGAGCCTATCCTCACGCGCGGCATGGTCGTCAAGGCCTACCTGTTCCTTGGGCCGCTGTGCGCCGCCATCGGGCTGATCGGCTTCTTCTACCGCTACCTGGAGGCAGGCTGGACCTGGGGTGCGTGGAGCTCGATGGCCACACTTGGCCAGATGCCCACAGGTGGTGCATCGGCCACCGGCATCTACATGGCCGCGACGACTATGACGCTGACGGGTATCGTCATGGCACAGGTGGGCAACGGGTTTGCGATGCGCACGCATCGGCAGTCGATCTTCAAAGTAGGGTTCTTCACCAACAAGCTCCTGCTGTGGGGCATCATCGCGATGATCTTGGCTCAGGCCGCGCTCGTGTACATTCCGCCGCTGCAAGTGGTGTTTGGAACGGCAGCGCTGAGCTGGCAGGAATGGGCGTTCCTCGCACTGTTCGCTCCGACGCTACTTGTGGCCGACGAGATCCGGAAGTACTTCTTGCGGGCGCGCGATGCACGCAAGACCGACACGAAGGTGGGGTGAGGCGCGATGCACCGATTGCACGTAGTCATCGGAGGGTACGGGCGGGTCGGCCGCTATCTCGCGCGTATGCTCGAGTTCGAGGGCCATTCGGTCTCGGTGATCGACCACAACCCGCTGGTCTTCGACTGCGACGAGGGTGACGAGATCATGGGCCAGAAGTTCGTCGGTCCTGCCTTCGACCGCGACGTACTCGAGGACGCCGGCATCCGCGACGCCGACTGCTTCGCAGCGGTGACGAGCGGTGACAACAGCAACATCGTCGCTGCGCGCACCGCCAAGGAGCACTTCCGCGTGCCCCGCGTAATCGCACGCATCTACGATCCGCGCCGTGCCGAGATCTACAGGGGCTTGGGCATCTCCACGATCGCCTCGGTCACGTGGACGAGCACTCGCCTGCTCGATATGGTCACGCACCCGGACCTTCACAGCGAGTATCAGTACGGCAATGCGGAGGTCGAGCTCATGGAGGTCGAGCTTCCCGCAGGCCTCGATGGCAAGAGCTTTGTCGAGCTGAACGTGCCGGGCGAGATCTCCGTTTCAGCCGTGGTGCGCGCCGGGAGCGCGATACTTCCGACCGACGGCTTCAAGTTCGAGTCCGGTGACACCGTGTTCGTCAACGTGCTGCGCGAGAGCGCCGGCAAGCTCGAGCGCCTGCTCGGGCTGAAGGAGTAGGTGGCGAACATGAATGTAGTCATCATCGGTGCCGGCAAGTCCGGAACCTACCTCGCCGAGAAGCTACGCGGCGACCACAAGGTCACGCTCATCGATTCCCGAGCCGACAGGGTGGAGTACGTCAAGGCGCGCATGTCGGACGTGCGCGTCGTCCTCGGCGACGGGTGCGAGCCGTCGGTACTCGACCGCGCGAATGTCGCTCAGGCCGATCTGGTCGCTGCACTGACCGGAGACGATGAGGACAACCTCGTCGTGAGTTTCCTCTCCAAAACCACTCATCAGGTCCCAATGGTCTTCGCGCGCACCAATCATCCAAAGAACGAGTGGATGTTCAACCGCACCTGGGGCGTCGATGTGGCGGTCTCGGCGGCGAGTGTCATCTACAGCCTCATCGACAAGGAAGTCAGTCTGGGCGATGTCATCACGCTCATGCGTTTGTCGGCGGAGAACATGGTCATCGATGAGCTCAAGCTGCCCGCAGATGCTTTCGCCGTCGGACGCTCGCTCGCAGAACTCAGCCTGCCCAAGTGCGCGCATATTATGGCGATTATCAGCGAGGGCGAGGTGGTTGTGCCCAAGGGCAGCACCGTGCTGTGTGCTGGCGACGAGCTGCTGATTCTCTCGCAGTGCGGTGCCGAGACGGACCTGCGACGCACCTTCGGGGTGCGCACCGAGTCGCGGTAGGGAGTGTGCTCGTCGCGTCTCGGTGCAGGAAGTCGTCGTGCGTGCGGGAACAGTAGGGAGTATTGCCCTATTGGCGCGACCGAGCGGTCGACAGAGGACGCGAGGCACACCCGCATGGACGGAAAGACGCTGCTTTGCGGTGGGAGCGAGTGCTCGGTCCAGACAAGGGCGCAGGTCCTTGAGTCACTCGGCTCGAGCGAGGCCGGCCTGACTTCAGAGGAAGCCGCGCGCCGCCTCGCCGAGTACGGCCCCAACGAGATCCGCGAGATCAAGGGCCGCTCGATGATCCTGAAGTTCCTCGAGAACTTCTACCACCTGTTCGCGATGATGCTCTGGGTCGCGGGCGGTCTGGCGTTCGTGGCCGGCATGCCCCAGCTAGGCTGGGCGGTCTTCGCGGTCATCTTCATCAACGCGTTCTTCTCGTTCTGGCAGGAGTTCCGCGCCGAGAAGGCGACCGAGGCGCTCAAGCAGATGATTCCGCGAAACGCCAAGGTGATCCGGGACGGCAAGACCGTGCAGATAGCTGCGGCGGACTTGGTGCCCGGCGACCTCATGGTGCTTGAGGAGGGCGATGCGATCTCGGCGGACGCTCGCCTGATCGAGGAGTACGAGCTCCGAACCAACAACGCGACGCTGACCGGCGAGTCCGAGCCGGTTCGCAAGACCGCTTCACCCCACAGCGATCCCGACCTCACTCCCATCGAGATGCCGAACCTCGTCTTTGCGGGTACGTCCGTGGCGTATGGCGGCGGCAAGGCGGCCGTCTTCGCAACGGCGATGGAGACGCAGTTCGGCAAGATCGCCGAACTCACGCAAAGCGTCGAGTCCGAGCTCAGCCCGCTCCAGAAGGAGATGGGCAAGATCACGCAGCTGGTGGCCATCATCGCCACCTCGGTCGGCGTCGTCTTCTTCATCCTGGGCTACTTCTTTGGCGGGCTGCAGCCCATCGAAGGCTTCCTGTTTTCGGTGGGCATCATCGTCGCGCTCGTGCCCGAGGGGCTGCTACCCACGGTCACGTTGTCGCTGGCGATGGGCGTCCAGCGCATGGCTCAGCGACACGCGCTCATCAAGAAGCTCTCGTCGGTGGAGACGCTCGGGTGCACGACCGTCATCTGCACCGACAAGACCGGCACGCTTACCAAGAACGAGATGACCGTCCGAGACATCTGGGTCGCCGGGCAGCACATCGAGGTATCGGGCGGCGGATACGCGCCCAACGGCGACTTCAAGCACGACGACAGTGCGCTGTCGCCCAAGCAGCTCGAGGCGGTCGAGATACTCATGCGCTCGGCGTCGCTGTGCAACAATGCGCGCCTCATCGAGCCGGGCTCCGAGGACGCGAACTGGACCATCCTCGGCGATCCCACCGAGGCGGCCCTCCTCGTGGCCGCTCGCAAAGCCGGCTTCGACTATGAGGCGGAGCTCGACCATTCGCGTCGCGTCTTCGAGCTGCCCTTCGACTCGGTGCGTAAACGCATGACCACGATCCACATGCATAAGTTCGGGCGCATCGGCTACGTGAAGGGCGCGCCCAAGGAGGTACTCGAACTGTGCACGCGCATAGCCACGCTCGACGGCGATGCGGAGCTGCCCGACGATATGCGCGCCCAGGTCATCGCCCAAAACGATGAGTTCGCACGCCAGGGTCTGCGCGTCCTGGCGATGGCGTATCGCCCCATCGCCAAGGAAGAGGTCGACTTCTCGCCGGATTCCACCGAGAAGGACCTCGTCTTCGTCGGCCTGATGGCGATGATGGACCCGCCGCGCGACGAGGTGGCGGTTGCGGTGCAGGAGTGCGCGACGGCGGGCATCGAGATCATCATGATCACCGGCGACTACGGCCTGACCGCCGAGTCGATCGCGCGCCGCATCGGCATCGTGCGCGGCGACCAGGCTCGCATCATCACCGGCAACGACCTCAACGACATGACCGACGAGGATCTCGCGACTGCACTCGACGCCAAGAACGTGCTCTTCGCCCGCGTGTCTCCGGAGCACAAGATGCGCATCGCGGTGGTGCTCAAGAGCATGGGCCACATTGTTGCGATGACCGGTGACGGCGTGAATGACGCACCGGCTCTGAAGGTCGCCGACATCGGCGTCGCGATGGGCATGGCCGGCACCGACGTCGCCAAAGAGGCGGCCGACATGATTCTCACGGACGACAACTTCGCGAGTATCGTGCACGCCATCGAAGAAGGCCGCGCGGTCTACGACAACATCCGCCGCTTCGTCGCCTACATCTTCACGAGCAACGTGCCCGAGCTCATCCCGTTCGTCCTGTTCGTGCTCTTCAAGATTCCACTGGCCCTGACGGTCATGCAGATTCTCGCCATCGACCTGGGAACCGACATGCTTCCCGCGCTCGCGCTGGGCACTGAGGCGCCCGAGCCGGGCATCATGGAGCGTCCGCCTCGCTCGCAGAAGGAGCGGCTCGTGACCGGGCGTCTGCTCGTCCGTTCCCAGCTGTTCCTCGGCACGATTCAGTCCGCAGCCTGCATGGCGGCCTTCTTCTTCCTGTACTGGTCGTTTGGCTGGCGCCCCGGGATGACTCTGGGCATCGACGATCCCGCGGGAACCGGATTCGGTATGACCGGAGCCCAGATCGCGCAGGCTTGGCACGTGACGAACCCGGCCATGCTTTCAGCCCTCGCGATCGGCGGAACGGCCATCTACGTGCTTGCGACAACGATGACGCACGGCGCGGTCATGACCACGCAGATCGGTAACGGGTTTGCGCAGCGCACCAACGTACAATCGATCTTCAAGGTCGGATTCATGTCCAACACGTTCATGCTGTGGGGCATCTTGGCCGAGATGGTGATCTTCTGTCTGCTCGTCTACGTCCCGGTGCTCGCAAACGTGTTCCACCACGGGCCGATGAATCTGTGGCCGCAATGGGCATTCCTGCTCGCCTTGGCGCCCACGCTTCTAATCGCCGACGAGATTCGCAAGTTCATCGTTCGACGGAGGATGGCCCACGCCGCCTAAGGTGGGAACGAACCACGTAGTACCAACCATCGTGCGGGGCGCACCAGCCGCACACGGGGAGGAGTAGCTGTGAGAGTCATCATCGGAGGATGCGGGCGGGTCGGGGCGCACTTGGCGACCAAGATCGCCTTCGAGCGCCACGAAGTGGTGGTCATCGACAAGGACCCCCTGGCGTTCAAGCGTCTGGGCAAATCGTTTGACGGCACGACGATCCGCGGCATGGTCTTCGATCGCGAGGTGCTCGAAAAGGCCGGGATGAATCGCTGTGACTCGTACGTCGCGGTCACGAGCGGTGACAACTCCAACGTCGTCTCGGCGACGATCGCCCGAGAGATATATCGCATCCCCAAGGTGGTCGCGCGCATCTTCGATCCACGACGCGCGGAGATATACAGGCGGCTTGGAATTCAGACCGTCTCGTCGGTCACCTGGGCGGCCAACGAGATCTCGAACCTGGTGCTGTTCCCGCATATGGTTCGCGACCTTGCGTTGGGTGACGGCGAGGTGCAGCTCGTGAAAGCATCCATCCCGCCGCGCATCGCGGGGCGCACCATCGCCGACCTCATGATTCCCGGCGAGGTGACACCGTTCGCGGTCGTGCGAGCGGGTCGCTCGTTCATCCCCGCGTCGCACGAACAGCTCAACGAAGGCGACATCATCGAGGTTGCGGTCCTTGCCTCGGCGATGGACAAGTTTCAGCAGATGACCACACCGTAGGAGGCCGTCATGTACGTACTCGTAGTAGGAGGCGGCAAGGTCGGCTCTCACCTGGCGAAGACACTTGCTGCCGAGGGGCATCAGGTCTCGGTCGTCGAAGTCGACTCGGACCGCTGCGCAACGCTCGAAGACCTCGTGGATGGCGTTCGCGTCATCTGCGGTGACGGTGACGAGCCCAACGTGCTCGATGAAGCCGATGCCCGCAACGCCGACGCGATTGTCGCGGCCACGGGCCACGATGAGGACAACCTCGTGGTGTGTCTGCTCGGCAAGCTGGAGTACGAGGTGCCGCTGACCGTCGCGCGTATCAACAACCCGTCCAATGCGTGGCTCTTCACCGAGCGCTTCGGCGTGGACGTGCCGGTGAGCAACACCTCGATCATGGCCGACGTGCTCAAGAGCGTGAGCCTCGGTGACATCGTCACCATGCTGCGCCTGAAGGCCGAGAACATGGTCATCGACGAAATCGTGCTGCCGGCAGCGGCAGCGGCGGTGGGGCAGAAGCTCGCCGATCTGTCACTGCCCGAAGGTAGCCAGGTCATGGCGATCGTCTCTTCGGGTTCGGTCATTGTGCCGCGTGGCGAGACGGTGTTGTCGGCCGGCGACGAGCTGCTCATCCTCACCAAGACCGAGCATGAGGCTGAGCTGCGCAAGGTGTTCGCGGCAAACGGTGGTGCGCGGTAGCGGCGGAGCATCTCAGCTTACGTTCACAGGAAAGTCGCAGACAATTCGCCTACCCTAATTGCAATGTGGGTAGTAATCTGAGAACGGTAGTAGGAGCGATGCTTTCGTGTCGCGGTAGAGACTGGCGAGGGGGCGAACGTGAATTCTAGAGGGAAGTCGCGGGTTGGCCGTGCACTACGGCTCAGACTGGTTTCTATGGCCGTGTTGGCGATCATGCTGGCGGCGTTTCTGGTCTCAGCTGCAAGCGGCGCCGCTGTTCCGACTACGCTCAACGCTGCTTACAACAAGGAGACCGGCGCGCTCAGAATGCTCACGATGAGGTACCCGCGCGCAGGGCTCGGCGAGGTTCTGGTTTCGTGGAACTCCCAGGGAATCCAAGGTCAGGCGGGTCCCGTCGGGGCGCCAGGTCCTGTGGGCGCTACGGGGCCCCAGGGTTCGACCGGCCCCCAGGGTCCGTTTGGCTTCCAGGGGGCGACAGGTCCGCAGGGCGCTCCCGGTGAGACGGGTGCGACCGGCGCCACCGGGGATATCGGTCCCGTTGGCCCCACGGGTGAGACGGGCGTCACCGGCGCAACCGGCGACACCGGTATGCAGGGCGAGGCTGGCCCGACCGGTCCCACCGGCGCAACTGGAGAGTATGGACCGACTGGTCTTACCGGTGACACCGGACCCATGGGTGCGACCGGCGACACCGGCTGGACCGGCGCCACGGGTGCGACCGGAGACATCGGCGTGACCGGCCCGACTGGCGCGACCGGGTATGCTGGCGCGACAGGCAATACAGGTGCGACAGGCAATACCGGCGCGACGGGGGTCACCGGCCCCACCGGCGCAACCGGGTATGCCGGTGTGACAGGCAATACCGGCGCGACTGGCGTGACCGGCCCGACAGGCAACACGGGCGCCATTGGTCCCGCCGGCCCCAGCGGCCCCACGGGCCCGACGGGTTTCACGGGTCCGACAGGCAACACCGGTACGACCGGAGCCACCGGCGCGACGGGTGCCGGCATGACTGCGGTCACCAACGGCTACGAGCTCACGAGCACGAACGCCTCCGGGCGCAAGTACCGCCTCACGGTCACGAGCGACGGTATCCACTTCCAGTACTCGCAGACCAACGGCACGTCCTGGACAGGGAGCGGGAGCGGCGACTACACGTGGGATCAGGGTGTGGGCAATCCCGGCAATAACTCCTGGTAGGACGCGTACCTGCATTGAATTGGTTTCTTGAGTCAACATGCGAGGGACTCCGGCGTAAGCCGGGGTCCCTCGTGCGCCCGCTGGTTCTCCTGCTCGCTGCATGTGTCGTTGTCGCGCTCATGTCCGGCTGTTCGCTCCTGAAGGATCCCGAGCAGAAGGTGACCGGCAAGCTGCTCGGCGTGTGGTACGAGGAACCCGACGGCAGCAAGTACGAGTTCACGGCCACAGGTGATCTGGTTCTGCCACATCCTCGGCCCGACGGCGGCAACACGGCGAAGTATCGGGTCATCCCGACGAATCTGCTGAAGGTCGACAATGCCGGGACGGTCAGCATCGACGCGATCACGACCCTCGATGCCCAGGCGCTCGTGCTGACGAACCCCTCCAGCGGCAAGGTTCGCGCATTTCGACGAGACTGGGCCCAGACTGTAGCGGGCAAGAACCGCACTCTCGTGCTCGATCAGTCGCTCGCGGCAGCGAAGCGCTTCCCCGGCATTGCGCCTCGCGCGAAGATCCGATGGGTGAAGAAGGCCCCGATGAGCTCGGAGTCCACGTGGACGACGTGGTCGACCAAGGGCATCGCCCGTTACGCAAGCGCTTGGGATTGGCAGGGCATCGTCTGGGATGGCGCTCCGGGCGGATGGAACGGCGTCGGCGACACGGCGGTGTTCACCGTCAGCTTCCCGCGCAAGGTGCCCAGCTCCACGCCGAGTGCGAGTGTCCTGCCGGGACAGCCGCGCATACCGGTGGGCTACTCGCCCTCGTGGCAGAAGTACGCGGCCGGGCAGTTCGTGTACAACTCGCGCGGGCTGCTCTACTCGCTCGGTGGCGGCTACATGTTTGGCGTCGGCATCGGCAAGACCGAGGATGTGGGCTTCTACCCGATCACCTCCAACTGAGAGGGCCGGCCCGACCTCCAAGGCGCACGACGCGTGACATGCGCAGGGGCGCGATGCTCGCGCGCATCACGCCTTCGCCCGATGCGTTGCGGTACCATGTGCCTGTCTGCCGAGCCCACCTCAAGGAGCCTTCGTGATCACCACTGCGCCGCTTGCCGTTGACCTCGCTCCCAAGCTCGCCGAGGAGCTCGGACTCAAGCTCGAGGAGTACGACAAGGTAGTTGAGATTCTTGGCCGACAGGCGACGGTGACCGAGCTCTACATGTACTCGCTCATGTGGAGCGAGCACTGCAGCTACAAGCATTCGCGCAAGGCACTGCGCATGTTCCCCAACGACGGGCCGCACGTGCTCCAGGGCCCGGGCGAGAACGCCGGAGTCATCGGCGTGGGCGACGGCTGGGCGGTCGCCTTCAAGATGGAGTCGCACAACCACCCCAGCGCCATCGAGCCGTACCAGGGTGCGGCAACCGGCGTCGGCGGCATCATCCGTGACATCTTCACGATGGGCGCGCGCCCGATCGCCTCGTGGAACTCGCTTCGCTTCGGCACGCTCGACAAGCCGCGCCAGCGCTACCTGTTCGAGGGCTCGGTCGCGGGTATCGGCGGGTACGGCAACTGCCTCGGCGTGCCCACGGTGGGTGGCGAGG
>Ga0194062_1000516_pt1 | contig 16463 bp, 19 predicted proteins | sample SepL2225m_MetaG_FD_155481 | JGI IMG/M metagenome (GOLD analysis project Ga0194062, IMG submission 155481) | Anoxic zone freshwater microbial communities from boreal shield lake in IISD Experimental Lakes Area, Ontario, Canada - Sep2016-L224-25m | ecosystem: Environmental > Aquatic > Freshwater >... | reverse complement strand
GGTGATTTGGTCATGGCTGACCGCATTGTCCAACAGCCGGGAAAGGCCGGTCGCGGTGGTCTGCGCGAACGAACTGATCAGGTAGTCGCTGTACAAATCTAAAAGAGGGTTTTTCATGGGACACGTTTCCAATAAGCCAGATCAACAGCGGCATTTTATGCCTTTATCAATGCCCGTGCGTAACATCAGTGACATCATTAATGATCTTTGGCATGGGTCGCCTAGTCGAATTGAAAAGCGGCGAGTATACGACATGCAACTGCCTGTTGAAAAAGGCAGGGGCTATTACGGACTTTCTGTTTGGCTTCATTGCAAGGGTCACAAGGCGCTTAGCGGGGTACGCTGGAAGGTTGAACGGTGGGGCTTGAGGCCAACTCGTCAGTCAAGTTTTACGCGGCGGCAGTTTTCATAGGCATCACGATGCCGATGCTGTTGACTTATAGTACGCTGCCAAATTGTAATTTGCAAAGAATTTACTTGTCTTTTTTCTGTTTTTCCTGTAGCATTTTTGTCGGTGTATAGAGGTTCGTGCCAAGCAAGCCAGTGTGGTTTCTGTTCATCTTTGAAACATTCCTGCTCCAAATGCCCGTTTTCCAATAGTACCCCATATTTACTCCAATCACTTCTTCACAAGAGGATTGGAATGTCCAACGTATATTGCGCTTTAGTTTAAGAGATTTAATATGTCGTCACAGCAGCAAACAGGAACCGTAAAATGGTTCAACGAGAGCAAAGGATTCGGTTTTATTCAGCGCGACAATGGCAGCGATTTGTTCGTGCATTTTCGCTCCATCCAAGGTAAAGGATTCAAAACCTTGGCTGAAGGGCAAGCCGTAAGCTTTAACGAAGTGAGTGGTGATAAAGGCCCCCAGGCTGAAAACGTTGTAGTTTTGTGATTTAGTCAGGCCAGAGAACACGCACTAACAGCCAGGCCGTCAAAACGGCTTGGCTTTATCTATCGTTTGGATGCGCTTTGGCGCATTATTCTCTAACTAAAATATTAAGGAGTGCCAACGAATGTTGACGCTTTTTGTACGCGGATTACCTCCCAGCACGACCGAAGCCAGTTTGAATGAGTTATTTGCCAGCTATGGTAAAGTTTTCGATCTTAAATTAAGCCGTGACCTGTTTACCGGCAAGGCGCGTGGCATTGCCACTGTAAATATGGAAGGCCATGAGGCCCGTTCTGCGATTGCTGGCTTGGATGGCAGCGATTTTCAGGGCAGCACCATTTATGTTGCTTTGGACAAAGGCAGCAAAAGTGGGCTCGGACGCCGTTAATTCCCACCCCCTCCAACCATGAATAAGGAATCCATGCGCAGGGATGTGATGCGAGAAGCTTTCCTGAATGCCTTGGATATTTAATTTTCCCAACTGGGGGTTTCCAAGGCATCACCTGAATCGGTCTTGCCAACAAACAAAACATAAAGGCGGATGGTGTTTCGAAAGATTGACCATCATCCACCGCCCCTGCCGTCACCAGCAACTGGTGATAGGCGCAGATATACCCCCTCCGCAACTTTAGACCCATATGAACCTTACCGACCTCAAGCGCAAACCCGTTTCAGAGCTCGTCGATATTGCCGAATCCTTAAAGATCGAAGGAGTGGCGCGTAGCCGCAGGCAAGAATTGATTTTCTCCATCCTCAAAAAGCAGGCGAAGGGTGGTGAAGACATATTTGGCGACGGGGTTTTGGAAATATTGCCTGATGGCTTCGGGTTTTTGCGTTCGGCAGACTGGTCTTACTTGGCTGGCCCAGATGACATTTACGTTTCACCGAGCCAAATTCGCCGTTTCAGTTTACATACCGGTGACACTATATCGGGTAAAATCAGCCCGCCGAAAGAAGGGGACCGCTATTTTTCCCTGCTTAAAGTCGAGCAAATCAACTTCGAGCCTCCCGAGAACGCCAAGCACAAGATTCTGTTTTCCAACCTCACCCCATTATTTCCCCATGAACGGTTTGTCCTCGAACTGGGCAACGGTGCCGCGGAAGACTTGACCGGACGCATGATCGATCTTGTCGCCCCCATTGGCAAGGGGCAGCGTGGGTTGATCGTATCCCCGCCGAAAGCGGGCAAGACAATGATTTTGCAGAATATCGCCCACTGCATTTCGGAAAAATACCCCGAGTGCTACCTTATCGTGCTGTTAATCGACGAGCGTCCCGAAGAAGTCACTGAAATGCAGCGTAGCGTGAAGGGGGAGGTGGTTTCCAGCACATTTGACGAACCGCCAGCCCGCCATGTGCAGGTGGCGGAAATGGCCATTGAAAAAGCCAAGCACTTGGTCGAACATAAACACGATGTCGTGGTGTTGCTTGACTCCATCACCCGCCTGGCGCGCGCCTACAACACCATTGTCCCGTCTTCCGGCAAGATACTGACCGGCGGTGTCGATGCCAACGCCCTGGAGCGCCCCAAGCGATTCTTTGGCGCGGCCCGCAACATTGAGGAAGGCGGCAGCCTGACTATCCTCGCCACCGCACTGGTCGATACCGGCTCGCGCATGGATGAGGTGATCTACGAGGAATTTAAAGGCACCGGCAATATGGAATTGCATTTGGAGAGAAAGATCGCCGAACGCCGCGTTTACCCCGCCATTAATATTAACCGCTCCGGCACCCGCCGCGAGGAATACATCGTACCCAAGGAAGAGTTGCAAATGTCTTGGATTCTGCGGCGGATTCTGCAACCCATGGATGAAGTGGCGGCCAGTGAATTTCTCCTAGGCAAGCTCAAGGACACCAAGTCCAACGCTGAATTTTTTGCCATGATGAAGCGGTAGGCCACTATTTTGGTTTGCCATCCACTATTCAAATAGGCCATTCCAACCGCACATCCACTAGCAACCCCCCATGCTAATCATCAGCAAAGCCCAGATGCATGCCATGGTGCTGAGCAGCCGCCCGCTGCTGATCATCGAGATCGAAAAGCACCTTGCCGAGTTCCGCCCCGACATCCCGTCCATTTATCCCCGGCCTTACCTCCGCTGGCTGATTAACGACAGCATTGAGCTTGCCAAGCCCTTCAACATCGACGACGCCTATTCGATGCGGCTGTTTGTCCGCTTGCGTTGGGAGATTGCGCCGGGTTTCCACCGGCAAGCGCAAATCGCCAACGTGCTGGCGCAGACCACCCGTCCGGCGGAAGACCGCTTTGCGGAATTGGCGACTTTGCCCTATGCCGATGCATGGGAAGAGGCGAGGAAGTTTGCCGGGGCGCGGGAATGGCGCGCCCATTTCTGGGTGATGGACGCATGACCGATATTCATAGGTCAATTGATATTGGGAATATGAACACATGACCGACACTTACAACGACGCGCTTTCCGAGCAATTGCGCAAGAATGTCTGGGACACCCTGCAAAGCGAAGCCAAGAACATGTCACCGCTCGATTATGCCTCGACCGTGGCCGACATCACCGGCATTTTCGACCCGACCCCCCTCAGCGATGGCGCAGGATTTTTATTGTCGGCGGCACAAGGCGATGCCTTGGGCGCTGCACTTTCCTTGGGCAGCATGATTCCCTATGCCGGCGACGCGCTGGCGAAACCACTGAAATTCGCCAAAAAAGCCCCGTTGACAGGCAAGGCGTTAGAGGCTTTATTCCATGCCGGCGACAATTTGGCGATGGCGGGCCAAGCCGCGCTCAAACGCAGCGGGCTGGGCCTTGAACAAGTCGCCGCCGCCCGTAAACAGGCGCTGGCGAAAGTCCAGCAAGCCATGCTGGATGTCAAGGTGCGCAGGGCCGGGTGTGTGGAGTGCAAACTGGTGGGTGCAAAGGGCCAAAATCGGAGTTTGCATATGCCTCGCACTGGCAGGAATGGCAAATGGAATAATCCAAAAGGGGAGCAGCCGATGGATGGTAACGGTCTGTTTGAATTCCACGAGGCACGTAAATTACCCGACGGGAGGACGGTCAAGGAAATCGAATTTCGTGATGGAACGCCCGTTTATGATAATTATGTGGAAGGTCAGAAATATGACCTTTGGGAAGTCAGTGGGAATGCAAGAAGGGATTCTTATCAATTAGAAGATATTATGCATGAGTCCAATCCAAATTGGACACCACCTTCTGAAAAGGATTTTGTACTTCACCATTTTGAGGATGGCAAGGTAGGCTATATTCCACGTATCATACATGATAAAGAATTTAATGGTGTTTCTCATACTGGTGGCAACTCAATGACCAATAATAAACTTTTCTAAATCGAGTTTACTATGTTCCAGATACCAGAAACCATGCAATCCCATTGGATTAAGCGTGATAAACCAAGGGCAACTACTGCTGACATCATGCGTATCGAATCAGCAATTTATTCATCGCTTACATTGCCTTATGTTGAATTTGTGACTCAATTTGGTTTTGTTGTATTTGATGACGTTCCTGGAATGCGATGCCATTTTGATTATCTCATTACCTTCCCTAACCGCAAGGAAATTCGCGAAGGAAATATTGGATTCTTCTTGGAACCAGAAAAGCTTGTAAAGGCTTATGAAATTTTAACTACGACAGAATTTGATGATGATGAAGACTTTCCGAAATTTCCTAGAAATTATTTACCTGTGGGTAATGATGTGGGTACAGGACAGATATTGCTAGAACTGGGTGAACATGCTGGACGTGTTTGGTACTGGCCTTACAACGATTGGGCTTGGGGGACGGAAGACAACACTTGGCTTGGCTTTGTCGCTGAGGATTTCTATGATTTTATAAATCGGCTACGCTCTTGAATATGAATGAGTGTTGAACATTTCTATTATGTTTAAAATTCCAGAAGTTATGCTAAATTATTGGAAGGGACAAGCAGAACCTAAAGCGACAACTTTTGACATAATGCGTATTGAGTCAGCCATTGGGTTAAAATTGCCGACCGCTTATACCGATTTTGTTACCCAATTTGGTTTTGTTATCTTCGATGATGTTCCGGGAATGCGTTGCTTGTTCGACTATATCATTAGTTTTCCAGATCGAAAGGAAATTCATGAAGGTGATGTAGGTTTCTTCTTGGAACCTGAAAGAGTTCTATCGACATACGAAATCCTTACTACAAAACAATTTGAAATTGACGATGAATTTCCTAAATTTCCGACTAAATACTTGCCAGTAGGTAATGATGCCGGACAGGGCAAAATTCTTCTTGAATTGGGTGAACATGCTGGTCGAGTCTGGTATTGGCCTTTCAATGAATGGGCTTGGGGAGTGGAACACAACACTTGGCTTGGCTTTGTCGCCGAGGATTTCTATGATTTTATAAATCGGCTACGCTCTTGAATACGAATACGTGTTGAAAATTTCTGTTATGTTTAAAATTCCTGAAGCTATGATGGCTTATTGGAAAAAATATCCCGAACCAAAGGCCGGTTCTTTTGAGGTTGCCCGTATTGAAGCAGCAATCGGTTCGCCTCTGCCGTTGCCCTATATTGAGTTCATAACACAGTATGGTTCTGTTGTCTTTGGTAGAGATACGGAAGCCCGTTGTTTGTTCAATTACATCATCAATTTTCCTGATCGAAAGGAAATTAGGGAAGGCAATATTGCATTTTTTGAGGAACCAGATAAATTGATCCAAGGATATAAAATTCTGACCACAAAAGAATCTAAAGATGATGAAGACTTTCCAAAATTTCCTGCAAATTATTTGCCCATAGGTAATGATGTTGGTCAAGGACAGATTTTGCTTGAAATTGGCGAACATGCTGGTCGTATCTGGTATTGGCCTGAAAAAGAATGGGCTTGGGGAGTGGAAGACAACACTTGGCTCGGCTTTGTTGCCAATGATTTATATGAGTTTATTAATGGACTACGTTCTGATCCAGATTTAATTACCTGAAATATTGCTGGTAAGGTTGGCTATATTCCTCATGTTATCCATGATCCCAACGCAGGGGGTCTTGCACATATTGGTGGTAATTTAATGAACAACAATCAACTATATTAGGATTTATAATTATGTTTCATATTTCAGAGAGTATGTTAAATTATTGGAATGAACATCCAGAGCCGAAAGCGAAAGATTTTGAAATTGATTTTATTGAGACAAGAGTTGGTTCAAAGTTACCATGTCCTTACGTCGATTTTATCACAAGATATGGCTCTGTGATTTTTGGAAGAGATTCAGAAAGACGATGCTTTTTTGATTACTTAGTCATTTTTCCTGATCGAAGAGAAATTCACGAGGGAGATATAGCTTTCTTAAGAGAACCTATGCGACTGATTCAAGCATACGATAATCTGACCACTCCAGAATATGAGGGCGATAAGCAGAAACCATGTTTTCCTAGTAACTATTTGCCAGTGGGTAGTGACGCAGGTCAAGGGCAAATTTTGTTAGACTTAAGCGAAAATAGTGGAAAAGTTTGGTATTGGCCAGAAAGGTATTGTTCCTGGGGGACGGAAGACAACACTTGGCTTGGCTTTGTCGCCAATGATTTTTATGAATTTATCAACAAATTAAGGCCATGATTTTGTCAAGTCACAAAGGATGAATACATGGTAAACGTTTACGAAAAACTCCAAGCGGTCGAATTCGACAAACTGCCAAAATCCATACAAGGCGTGTACCTTGCGCCGCCAGTCATCTCCGTGCCAATTGAGCCGGACGGGGACGGATTCAAGTTGCTTAATCCCGGCGAACTTGACCGCCCCGCACCACAAGCGCTCGTACCCAAACTGGGCATCAAAAGCTGGCGCGATGCGGGGCGGTTGGGTGTGATCTATGAGGGAATGAATATGCGGAAAATGGCGGAAAAATTGCTCAAGCATCCCACCAAGCCGCAACGCCTCGCCGCCCGCGCTTGGACCGAAACCAAGTCCCCTTTGCGCTTGCATCTCTCGCCCTATGTGGATTTCTCCGAGGTCAGCGAAGTTCGATTTCTAGCCGACCAGAAACAATGCCGCCGCATCAGCGCCTGTCTGCGTGGAAGTTCGGCACCGGGTCTATCGGCTGCACTGCCCCAGTTGGCGTCCTTTGCTGCCAACATCGCAGCCCATTTGCCGCCGCATGGCCACATCATTGATGTCGGCTATTTTCCATCGGGCGATGTTTGGCTGGTCGAAATCAACCCCGGTTTGACACCGCAAGATTTGGCTGTCCTGCAAAAGAAGTAGGGAAGTATAATAGCCGCTTAATCATCGTCAACCGCCATGCCAAGCCCGGTAGGGTGCGCATTGCGCACCCTTACTACTCGTGGTCATCATCCCCGCCGCCCACCTCAACCTCGTAGGAACTTAACACCGCAGTGATATATTCCCGGTTGAGCCGGGCGATATTGCTTAATTTGATGCCCTTGGGGCATTCGGCTTCACACGCGCCAGTATTGGAGCATGCACCAAAACCTTCCGTGTCCATTTGCGCCACCATGCTTTCCACCCTTTCCTTCCTTTCCGGCCGGCCTTGGGGCAGCAGGGCAAGATGGGAGATTTTGGCGCTGACAAATAACATCGCCGAGGCGTTTTTACAGGCTGCCACACACGCCCCGCAGCCTATGCAGGTGGCGGAATTGAAGGCTTCATCGGCGATTTTTTTCGGGATGGGAATCGCATTTGCGTCCGGCGCCCCGCCGGTATTGACGGAAACATAGCCTCCCGCCTGGAGTATCCGGTCAAACGCAGACCGGTCCACGATCAAATCCTTGATGACCGGAAAGGCTTTGGCCCGCCAAGGTTCCACGGTGATGGTCCGGCCTTCCTTGAACGAGCGCATGTACAACTGGCAAGTGGTGGTCCGCAAGGGTCCGTGGGGTCTGCCATTGATGTACATGCTGCACATGCCGCAAATGCCTTCGTGGCAGTCATGGTCGAATGCAACAGGCTCTTCACCGTTTTTGATCAGTTGGGCATTTAGCGTGTCCATCATTTCCAAAAAAGACATCTCTGCTAAAACGTCACCCAGCCGATAGGTTTTAAAGGCGCCCTTTGAAGTTTGGTTTTTTTGCCGCCAAATCTTTAATCTAACGTTCATTCCAAACCCCTGCCTATTTCCCATAAATCCCCAAAGGATCATCCGGGTTGACACCCTCCATGAAGGGTTTGGCCCGTTCTTGATTGGTGGTCTGATAGACTTTGCCCACCCAATTATTCAGGATCGCTTCCGCCGTATCGTGCCAGGTATTATCCAGTTTAGGTACAATCAATGCTTCGGGGAAGCGAGGTATTGGTGTTTTGTCCTTTTTGGCGGCAATGACCAAATCGGCATATTCATCGAGAATGGCTTGACACAAAGGCGAGAAATAGTTTTCCGGGAAAGGCGGGTAATCTTCGTTTGCCCCCGAGCCAAAAAGCATCACCTCGCGTTTGTATTCCTTGAGCAGGCTTATCGTGTCGTATTCGGGATGGCCTTGGAAAAACACCAGCCTGAAGCCGTCTTGGCTGACCGCAAGATGGACGCCGGCCTCGTCGCTTTCCACCAAGACATGCAGGCCGGCCGCCTCGAATTGGTCGCGGCCAATTTCATTGAAGCGCGAGTGCGGCACATCGAAACGGGTGTTGACCCCCACCACCAGCGGATGATGCCGTTCAGTCAGGCGATGCGGAAACACCCCCCAGCGCTTGGCAGGCAAGCGACGGCGTTTCTGGTCAAAGCGGAACTGCAATGTGGCATGGGTGGTCAGGCAGGAAAACAGGGTCGAGGTGACATTCTTATAAGCCCAATCGACCACACTGACCAAGGGGTTCCAGAACGCTTCCTTGGACAGGTCTGGTTGGGTTACGTTTGCCCCGGTGACAATCAAGGCATCCAGTCCCGAGGATTGAATCTGCTCGAAGCTTTCGTAATGGGCCTGGACATGGGCCAAGCCGCCCGGGCTTCTTTCCAGTTCCGGCAAGGTAAACAAATGGACATAGAACTGCGCAATCTGGTTGCTGTCATTGATTAGGCGCAAAAACTGGCGCTCCGTGGCGGTCAATGCCGCATCCGGCATCAGGTTGAGCAGCCCGATATGCAGTTCCCGGATGTCTTGGTGGACGGCGAGTTCGCCGGGTATGACGGTTTCGCCTTCGCGTTTCAAATCGTCAAAGGCGGGCAGTTTGTTGTGGGCGACTAATGGCATGGGCGTGATGGATTTTCAGGATTTAGCGAATGGGCGGCAGTTAAACGGTTGGTGTGCTTAATCTGATCTGGCGATGGCGAATTCCACTAGATTATGAAAACTAGCCTCATCGGTCACACGGGCCAATTCCTCTGTGGTGACAGTATAGCCATGATCATCGGCAATACGTTTATAACGCGGGATGCGGGCATTGAATAGCCTAGGGAATACCCAACGCACAAAATCGTCCGGGTCGATCATCGCGGCATAGGGCAAATCCCGCTCGGCAAGATAAACAGCCAACTGTTGATCTAAGAACTCCTCGCGATAATACAGTGGTTTGGGATCGCCTTCCGCTCTCGTAATCAAATACTTTTCATCCTCCTTGGTGGCTTCCACATAGAGGACTAGCGTATTTTCGGCAAGGATATTCATCAGTTGCGAATCTTCCAATTCGCACAGGCTGCCTCCTGCGTCATTGAGAAATTTATCGTAGCCGTAAATGGCCTTGGCCTTGAAAATATATTCTGGCACATCCCGCAATGCGGCCAGCTCCGCATCCCGGTGCAAAAGTTGCCGGTGCTTGAATTCTTTGAGACTCAAACCGCCTTTCTCTGGATTTCCCAATTTGCCAAGAAAGGTTGAGACCGGGGTCAAATTGTCTACGCTGATATTGTTATTGACATGAATCGAATCGGATCGCAACAAATCCCTAAGTAAAGGAATTTGCATCAACTGTAGCTTGATATTGTCCAGTATGGGTTCGCCTAGATAGCGTGTGCCAATACGGTAATCCACCGAGTAATGAAACCACCCACCCCCCTTACGCAGAATATTGGCCAAGCGCGTCTTGCCGACGCCGGACATGCCGAGCAGGGTGATGCTCTTGTTTTTCCATGTTTTGTATTGTTCTACGCTGAGTTTCACCTGTTGCTCCCTTAAAGTTTAGCCAGTGTCCTATCGGCCGTCTTTGATGATGGCCAGCACCTCCGAACCGATCTCTAGCCCCAAGCCACTCAATTTACCAAAATACGGCCAGGCACGAAAGTATTTTGCAAATTGTTGTCCTATAGGTTAGCCAATCCCGGCCCTTTCTGCTATGTTTGGCCCAATGATGCCCGCATTGTGAAGGCCCCCGGTCAAAAGGGCCTTATGCTTGCACAAAAGGCGGGCAATGATTCAAGTCCATCCAAACGGGAAAAGAAAATGACGATAGAAGATCAAGATAAAACCCAAACCGTGCGCCTGTCAGTGTTGGGCATGCGCTGTGCGGGCTGCGTGGGAGAGGTGGAAGGCGCGTTGCGGGCAGTGCCGGGCGTGGCGAGCGCGGATGTCAACTTTGCGGATCATACGGCTATTGTGCGGGGCGGGGCCGACATTGAAGCCTTAAAAACCGCAGTGCGGGAGGCCGGTTTCGACGCGGCGGTGATGGAAGGCTTGGACGACCTTGGCGGTCAGGATGAACAAGAGGAAGCCCGCTACCTAAGCTTGCTGAACAAAGCCAAAGTGGCGGCGATTTTGGGTGTGCCATTGATGTTGGGGGCGCATTTCAACTGGTTTCCCGAATTGGGCACGGTGGCAGGGGCGAGGTTCTGGGGCATCGTGTCGGCGCTGACCTTGGGCGTCATGTACTATTCGGGCGGACATTTCTACCGGGGTGCGATCAATTCATTCAAGCACCGGCAAGCCAATATGGATACGCTTATTGCCTTGGGCACGGGTGCGGCTTGGTTTTTTTCCACCGCCGCCATCGACTTTGCCGATATCCTGCCGAAAGGCTCCAACCACGCTTATTTCGAGGCGGCAGCGATTATTTTAGCGTTCATTAACTTAGGCTCGGCCTTGGAAATGAAGGCAAGGGGCAAGACCTCCTCGGCCATTCGCCAGTTGATCGGCTTGCAACCGCGCACGGCGCGGGTGGTGCGCGAGGGCTTGGAAATCGACGTGCCCATCGCCGACATCGGCTTGGGGGAAACCCTGCGCGTGCGTCCCGGCGAGAAGATCGCGGTGGACGGCATGGTGATGGAAGGTCATTCCAGCATTGACGAGTCCATGCTGACTGGAGAGTCCATCCCGGTGGAAAAGGGGGCGGGCGCGGACGTGGTCGCCGGGACGATCAACGGCAACGGCAGTTTCCTGTTTAAAGCCACGCGCATAGGCCGTGACACTTTACTAGCCCATATCATCAGCAGTGTAAGACTGGCCCAAGCCAGCAAACCGGCTATTTCCCGTCTGGTGGATAAAGTGGCAGGGGTGTTTGTGCCAGTGGTGGTGGGCATTGCCGCCTTCACCTTCCTCGTCTGGTGGATCTTCGGCCCCACTCCCGCGTTGGGTTATGCCTTCGTCACCGCGATGACCGTGCTAGTCATCGCCTGTCCTTGTGCATTGGGATTGGCAACGCCTATCTCCATCATGGTGGCCGTCGGACGGGCGGCGCAGAAAGGCATTCTGATCCGTAATGGCGATGCGCTGCAAACCGCCGGCAAGCTGACTTGCGTGGTGCTGGACAAGACCGGCACAGTCACCAAAGGCAAGCCCAGTGTCGCCTCGGTCGAGGCAGCCGATGGCTTTGAAGTGGACGGTGTATTACGACTGGCGGCCAGCCTGGAAACCGGTTCCGAGCATCCTTTGGCTTCGGCCATCATTGCCGAAGCCGACCAGCGCGGATTGGAGCGTCTGCCCATCCAAGCCTTCCAAGCGGTGTTAGGGCGCGGGGTGCAAGCCACCATCGAAGAACATGCCGTGTTGTTGGGCAACCAAGCCTACATGGATGAAAACGGCGTGGATTGCGGCGAACTGTCAGAACGCATCCAAGCACTAGCCAAGCAGGGCCAAACCCCCGTGCTGTTGGCAGCGGACGGCAAGGCGATAGGATTGATCTCCGTGGCCGACCCAATCAAAGCCGATTCCGCCGCCGCCATTGCCAAACTCAAGGAACTGGGAGTCCGTGTGCTGATGGTGACGGGCGACAACCCAGTCACGGCGCAAGCCATCGCCGCCCAAGCCGGGATTACCGAGGTACGCGCCCAAGTAATGCCGCAAGACAAGGCGGCTGTGGTCAAGGAATTGCAGGGGCGCGGCGAAGTGGTGGGCATGGTCGGCGACGGCATCAACGACGCACCGGCGCTGGCACAGGCCGATGTCGGCTTTGCCATCGGCACCGGCACCGACATCGCCATCGAGAGCGGTGATGTCGTCATCATGCGTGGTTCGCTGGTAAAAGTCGCCGATGCCATGATGCTATCACGGGCAACGGTGCTGAACATCAAGCAGAACCTATTCGGTGCATTCATCTACAACACCTTGGCCATACCCATCGCCGCCGGTGTGCTTTATCCCGCCTTCGGCCTATTGCTCAACCCGATGATCGCCGGTGCCGCGATGGCTCTGTCCTCGGTTACGGTCGTCACCAATGCCAACCGGTTAAGGTCGCAGTAGATTTGTCGCCAAAAGCGTAAAATTCAATTCGTAGGGGCGGGTTCCAAACCCGCCCGAAGCTAATTAAAAGTAGGTCGGCATCCCCATGCCGACAATTACGCCCGAAACGTGGCGGGGTTTGCAACCCCGTCACTCACGTTTTGTAAACTGCAACCGGCTCAGCTTTGATAAAATTGGAGTATGACGATGTCCGCAAACTTTAAAGATCAAGACCCACTTATCACCGAAGAAGAATATCTCAAAGGGGAACTCACCAGTGAGATCAAGCATGAATATATCGATGGTTATGTTTATGCCATGTCCGGGGCCAGCAAGAACCATGATCGAATCGCCGGGAATGTCCTCCGCAAATTTGGCAATCATTTGGAAAAATCGCCTTGCGAAACTTTCACTTCTGACATGAAAGTCAAAGTCGGGACAAAATATTTCCATCCCGATGTGACGGTGGCCTGTGATGATAAAACTCAAGCTGAATATTACACCGAATCACCTGCCATTCTCGTTGAAGTGCTATCAAAATCTACAAGACGCAGGGATGAAAAACTCAAACGTATGATTTACCAAACCATCCCTACATTACAGGAATATGTTTTGATCGAACAGGATTTTGTCGATGTGGAAGTTTGCCGCCGCTCGGAAGGGTGGGTTTCCAATCATTTTTTTTTAGGTGATGAAGTGACGTTTGAATCCATTAGTTTGACGGTTCCAGTCGAGGAGATTTATGCGCGGGTGGAAAATGAAGATGTACGCATGTACTTTGAAGAAAAACAAGCGTTTTCGACTGAAAGCACATCAGACTTGTCAGGTTCGAGTTAAGTCATTTCCTGTTCCCGCGCTCCAGCGTGGGAATGCCTACCCCGGCACTCCAGCGTAGCATAACCGACCGCAGGAGCGGTCAAGATGGGTTACTACGCTGGAGCTGGAGCGTGGGAAGCAGAAAAAGTTGCGACGGGGTGGATTCCGTTGCGCTTTGACTTTATCACCAGTACTGTTGCGGACAGTTGAGAAACGTATAATGAAGTGGACTTATCACGATAGAGTAAAAAAATGACTATATGCTTAGCAAAGATCGAAGATGACGGTATCTATGTTGCTGCTGAAAGATGCGGCATTACTAATCAGAAACCTTTCAATAGTAAAATAATCAAAATTCAAAATTTCCCAGAAGTAATTATACTTATTTCCGGTGGTTTGGATCACTGGAAATTGGTCGTAAATGAATATCCGAATCAAATTCAACCAACTCTAAATCATGCAGTCAAACGAATTGCCGAGCTCCTTAAACAAAGGACTGAACTTCATAATGATAATCATGCTTTAGTTTGCGGCTATGAAAATAAAACCCCCAAAATTTATCGTATTGATAAATTTGAATCCAAACATATGGAAGAGCCGCAGCAAACAAAAGGATATAATATCGAGCCGCTGGGAAAACCGAATTTAGCCATATTAGCAGCACAGAAAGCACATGAATTATACGCTTCTGGGCATTCTCTATCAGAGGCTTTAGAAGAAGGAATTAAATCGCAGAAGGACCCCAATTTTGTCGTTCCTCCAGTAGATTTAGATATATTACTACCTCCGCAATGATCCAGCATTTCCGTAGGGTGTGGTGAGGAACGAACCGCACCGTTCGCGTTCCCCCGGTTGATGCGGTTCGCTACGCTCACCACATCTACGGACTGCGGATAGTTGCGAAGCGGGCCGGGGTTTGCGAAGTAGGCGCGGCGGGGTTTGTAACCCCGCCGCTAACGTTTTGTGCGAAGTCACGGCATCCGATATGGCACAAAACGTTGGGCTGGTTCCCAAGCTCCCGCTTCAAAGCCATTAACTTAAGGATTCTCGGAGCGCCAAGCCCCAGCTTGGCCTTGGCTTGGCCGACGCCAAGCTGGGGCTTGGCGCTCCATCAATGTCCGTTTTCGCATTCGAGGCAAAGCTCGGCTTTCTTAACTTAATGGCTTTGAAGCTCCCGCTTGGGAACCCTTAGTCTTGCAAGCTCCTGCTTGTTCGTTGACCGTTCCCCGGGGAAGCGGGAGCTTCAAAGACCGCATTCCCAAGCGGGAGCTTGGGAACGGGCAAAGGCGCAATAGCAGTACTCCGCGTATTGCGCCGAATGGCTAAAAAGGGCCGTAGCCGGGTAAAAACTATCTCTCGTTCCCACGCTCCAGCGTGGGAATGCCTGCCCCGGCGCTCCAGCGTCGCGTAACTGACCGCAGGAGCGGCCATGACGATGTGGTATTGTTGACTCCGTGTCAACCAATCACAAAGCAGAACGTTTCTTGGCTACTCCAATCCAACCCAGCAAACCGGAAACAAGCAACCACGCAGTTCCTGGAAGCGGGATGACTTGGGCCTGGAAGGTTCCTGCTATCGGCAGGTCCGAATCTTTAAACCCGACTACGTAAAACATATTCGGGTTGGCGACGGGAGAGGTGCTGCCATTGGGAATTGCAGTGCTGAGGAAATCATTGTCATTAGCCACATAGAGCGTATGCAGCACCTGGCCCTGATAATCAACATCCAAGCCGAAGGCCAAGCCCTCAATTTTTGCGGGTATTAGATTGCTGGTGATACCATTGGCGTTTAGAAGGGTTTTAAAATCCAGAAACAACTGCTTGTTCACTGCGAACGGCAACAGGTTGGTTTCTCCACTGATCCCGCTGACATCGGTGGCCCCGGTCAGATCGATCTGGAAAAATTGTTTGAGTACGGCAACGCTGCCGTCACCTAAGCCCTTGCCATCGCGCTCATCGACCAAAAATTGATGATCGTTGAGTGCGACGATTTCGCTGATGTTGTAGTTCTTGCCATTAGTCTGATTGTCATAGGCATATTCGTGGGTGGCACCCGTCGCCACGTCGATGGTGACGATTCGTTGCACCCTGCCGCCGTCGCCGCCGTCTTGGATCAGTGGACTTTGCATCATGCCGACCAGGGTCTTGCCATCGGGCGTGATCGCCAGACCTTCCATGCCCTTATTGGCCACCCGTCCGCTGGTGTTATCGCTGATCTCCGCGCTGCCTTGCGAACTTAATTTGGTGACATCGAAGTTGTCGTTAAGCCCTACCCCTGAAGGCAATGTGTAGGTTCTAATTCGCTCGCCACTTGTCCGGTCAAACTGATACACGTAAGGGCCATATTCGTCGGAAATAAATACGCTATCGCCGTGTTTGGCCAGGCGTATGCCTTCCGGGTCTAAGCGGGCATTGGCCGGATAGCCCGAATTCTGGGCAGGGTCGAAATTGTCCGAACGCCCAGCGAAATATTGGGTGTTGTCGGTGGCATTCAGCGCGGGTACACCGCTGCCAAGGGTCAGGCTTCCCTGCACACCTCCCAGGCCAATACCCGTTCCGGTTCCGAGGCTACCGTCGCCATAAGTCAGCGGTGTCGGACTGGACAGTAGCGTGGTGGCATTGAGGGTCGGGGTGAGTGTGAATGGCAGCGTACTGCCAGCGGGGTTTGCCGATAGGTTTAACGAGACGGTCTGGAAGCGGGTGATGTAGGAGGTGGTGTTGTCCACCAGAGAGTTGTAGGGGGTTGCGTTTGGACCGCGGTCTGGCAGGGCAAGGAACGTGTTTCCCCCTGCCCAGGCGAGGCCGGAGCCAATTCCTCCGAGGGTGTTGCCTGCAACCCCGCTTTCGAGCGGACCCGCCGTTGCGGTGGAAAGATCGGTAGGATTAGTCAGACTGCCGACAGCAAGCAGGATTGGTGCCGCCTGTGCTGCCGGAGCGGCGAGGATCGTTGCAATTAAAACCGGGAAAATAATTCGATTAGCCATTGGGATTCACGCAGAAAAATTATGGAGGGATTAAAGTTGCCGACACTTGGACGGCTATGCGCTTGCCCAAGCTTTTAACAAAAACAAGTTACTACTCAGGTATCCAAAAGCCGCGCCCACCGATCATGGCGAATGCGGCTTTTTATTGAGGGGCGCAGGACGGGATGAAGGGTTTGCCGCAGAACGCGTCCCGGATGGCATCGAACACATTCAC
>Ga0194062_1000515_pt1 | contig 16477 bp, 20 predicted proteins | sample SepL2225m_MetaG_FD_155481 | JGI IMG/M metagenome (GOLD analysis project Ga0194062, IMG submission 155481) | Anoxic zone freshwater microbial communities from boreal shield lake in IISD Experimental Lakes Area, Ontario, Canada - Sep2016-L224-25m | ecosystem: Environmental > Aquatic > Freshwater >... | reverse complement strand
AACTGAACATTGATGCGTTAATGCGGTAGCGGCATGAATAGCGTCGGGTAGTTTTAATCCTGATTGACCGCAGATATTAGCTGCGGAAATTAATATCTGATCATTTATGGGAGCGATGGTTAAATAGGGTAAGACTAAAGTGGACCCCATTGTCCAGACAAATAATGCCTTAGTTTAAGATAGAGTCCTGTTTATCTTCCAGCTGAATGGCGCTGTCCATGATTCAACAACAAATCCAACGATACTAAAATAGTAAATTCCAAAACAGTAATATGTGTAATATGTGAGATTGCGTTAATTAATCAAGCGATTGATGAAGTAAATCAAGTCATTGAATACGCCGAGTAATATCAAAATTCTTTTTCAAATCACTTGCGTTACGTTGCCAACTGTTTACGTTACGTAGTCAATAGTGATCGTTACGTTTCCAACTGTATACGTAACGTAATCAATTGTGATCGTTACGTTTCTAACTGTATACGTAACGTAATCAATTGTGACCGTTACGTTTCTAACTGCATACGTAACGTAATCAATTGTGATCGTTACGTTTCTAACTACAAACGTAACGTAATCAATTGTGATCGTTACGTTTCTAACTACAAACGTAACGTAATTAATAGTGAACGTTACGTTTCTAACTGCATACGTTACGTAATCAAATAAGCATGGTCACACTCTGGTTGCTTTAATACCGGTGGCATTTCAAGCGTATCAAAGGGTAAATAAGGCGCTAAGTGTCGAAGGAATCGCCCCATTTCTTGGGCTTTTTCGACGTGATGATCTTTGGTTTTAGTGCCTTTCATTTTTCGAAAAGCGATGACGGGCGCATTAGGTTCGTCTTTGATCACCAACTGATCTAAGCTTAATTTAAGCAGTTTGCCTAAGTGCAGTAGTTTGTTGGGTCTTGGGAAAGATTTGTCATTCAGCCATTGAGATACGGCTTCTTTTGAGACATCAAGCGCATCAGCGATGACCGTTTGAGTTAACCCGGCTTTAGCCATTGCCTGAGTAGCATTTTGTATATTTATTTTTTTTTGCATGACGGGAAGTATAGAGAGTCGTCAAGTTTAGTCATGTTTTAAACAGCCTGTAGACCTAAAATTTGCTGGAAAGGCTGAAAGTCTTTATCTGAATGCAATAACGAAACATCGTTTTCTATGCAGAAGGTAGCAATCAGTGTATTTAATGAGCGGTCACTTCGATTTTTAAACCGGTAGCTTTTAAAATACGTGTGAGTGTTTTTATAGTTGGATTACCTCTTTTGGACAGGGTTCTATAGAGAGTTTCACGAGATAATTCTGTTTTTTCTGCGATAGTTGCCATGCCACCCCTAGCATCTACAACTTTTCTTAATGCTGATAGATAGGTTGCAGGATCATCATCTTCACTTGCGGCATTTAAAAAATCTGCAGCAAATTCAGCGTCCTTAAGTTGTTCAAACAACCAATCATTATGTTTATTTTCTATTTTCATTTGTGCCTCGCGTTTGCCAGTCTTTCCAACGAGATATTGCTTTCGTAATGTCTGCTGACTGAGTGCTTTTATCACCACCATTGCATAACAGGATGACTTTTTTGTTTTCTATTGCGTAATAAACTCGATAACCAGACCCACAATCAATCCGCAATTCCCACACAATTTCACCGACTGATTTACAATCTCCAAAATTCCCATTTTCTAGACGTATTAATCTTGCCGCAATTCTAGCTAGACCCTGTCTATCTTTAATGCTATTTAACCAATTCGTAAATAGGTTATTTCCGTTTAGATCTACATAGTGTTTTAATTCATACATGGGTCTAATGTAGCTTAAGAGCTACTATAAATCAAATTAACTTTGCTATTCCGGTTTGGTTACTGGCAGAAAATCTATTAGTCGATGATAATGCCTATGTGCATCATTATAAAATGCGTTATGAACAGGGCCTGACCTTAACGCCGCACGATGGCATTTGGTTGTTGGAATTAAAAAAGTTTAATGCGATTCAAGTTGAAACAGAAGACCAACGTTGGTTAAAATTCTTTAAAGTCGGTGAGCGCTTAAATGAACAAGAAAGGGTGGATTTTTTTAGAGCAATGGATTCATTTCTTAGAAAATATCTGTAACTGATGGCAAAATTGGCGAATAATTTCGCAACTATCCTGCCATTTTGGATGCTGCTCATAGGCTATGCAGGCATTTAGACTTAACTGCAATAACAACTGACGATTCTCATGCACTGTTCGTAAGACAGTGGCCAAAGCCTGATGATCTTCAGGATGAATCAGATAGCCATTCTCGCCATCCCTGATAATTTCTTTGGCAGCTCCCTCAGTTGTCCCGATCACCGGCACACCAAATTGCTGAGCTTCCACATACACAATGCCATAACTCTCATAAGCCGAAGGTAAAACCATCAACTGATTGGCCTGATATAAAGCAGCGAGATTCTGACCCTGTATCGGGCCTTTAAAGATTATAGACGTCTGTAATTGCAGACGCTGGATCATACTTTCCAGTTGCTGGACATAAGCGGGTTCCATATCCAATCGTCCCACGACTGTCACTTGATAATCTTCAGGTGGCAACAAGCGCAAAGCGTTAATCAATACATGCAAGCCCTTACGACGAATCACATTTCCAACCACTACTATTTTTAATGGCCCAGCCATTTGAGTTCGTTGCCTGATAAAATCAATATCCAGCTTAACGTCTTTAAAATTATCCCCTGCGGGTACTGCCAAACAATAAGGTGCTATTGGCTTAGCCAGTAATTCAGTCACTTGTCTTAAAGTCGTCTGGCTATTCAGTATCAGACCAGTCACAGTCTGCAAATACCACCGCTCTATTGCACGATAAAACCAGCCACTCCATCGAGAGTGATGATCATACGTGGTCAGCAAGTGTACCAAGGAAATCAACGGTACATTGCTTCGTTGACGAAGACGATAATTCAGCAGAAATAGAGACGGATGCACCATCGCATCCTGAATTAAAATATCCACCTTTGCATCCGTTAGTTGCCTTAAACAGGCTCTATTAAAATTATCGGTTAAATGCCGCCAGTAGTTGCGGTACGGTAAAGAGATGATGGTGACTTGCTCACCTTGGCTACGCAGATAAGAAACCAGTTGCCGATTATATAAATACCCGCCACTTAAGGTCTCCATCTCGCCATAAATTAATAGTCCTATATGCATAATAGACCATGCACTAACAGCTATCCAAAAATCGGCAATAGGCTGAGGTTTTAAACTATTGGGGGCTTAATAGTGCGCTTATTTTTGAATCCAGTTGTTCTGGAGTGACATCACTCGAAAAAGCCTCAACAGATGAACCATCCCGAGCAATCAGATATTTGTAAAAATTCCATTCGGGCGCTTGACCAGTAGCCTTAATCAGTTTTTGAAAGAATGCATTGGCTGAAGAGCCTTTAACAGCACTTTTTTCCAACACAGGGAAAGTCACCCCGTAGTTAATAAAACACACTTTGGCCGTTTTTTCTGCCGCATCAAACTCTTGATTGAAATCATTGGAGGGGAAGCCGACAACTACCAGACCTTGGGCTTTATATTTTTGATACAGCGCCTCCAGGCCTTTAAATTGTGGAGTATAGCCGCAATTGCTGGCAGTATTGACGGCAAGAATCACCTTGCCTTGGAATGCCTGGCAAAAATCAAGCTCTTCGCTGGATCTTAATTTGCTCGCTTTATAATTCAGTAAGTCAGAACAAGGCTCTGCCCCAGCTGCAGAAGCTGAATATAAAAAAAAGCCCGCCAATAAAATTAGAATTTTCATTATCACACCTTTAAGTAAGTTAGCATTAAGTTTAACCGATCAGGATAAAAGTCAAGCAGCAATTAGTCGGCACTCACTGAATGTTGAGTTAGGAAATTATTACCCGTATGACTGGAAGATAACTCATGCTTTAATTAAAACTCTTGGCGAAACGCAGCCCAGCAAGTGGCATTTTCCCATAACTTCACTCTGAGTGCGCCTGATCCAGGGGGATTAATCGCTGCCAGTAATTGCTCTGTGATAATACGACTAAAATGTTCAATACTGGGATTAAGCCCTGCAAACTCGGCTTGATCATTTAATAAGACATCACGAAATCGGCCCACGATGGCATCCAAGCCTGCTTCTATCGCCACAATGTCAACTAAATAGCCATGTTGGTCAAGTTGTGTACCCTCAATACTGACTTCTGCAACATAATGATGGGCATGAGGCTGATTTTCACTGCCCCAGTCGCCTCCAATCAAATAGTGGTTAGCAATAAAATCACGGGTAACGGCTACGGTATACATTCTATTTCCTGATAAAGAGATTAAAGATAAACGGGTTAGTAGGTCAACACGGCCTGTAAGATTTCTTCAGGCGCTTGATCTAATAACGAATACAGAAAGGGTGCCTGCTCTAAAGGCACCCGATGACTAATCATTTGCTGAGGCTGGACGCGTCTAATCATGTCCCAGGCCACATCAAAGCGCCGGGACTTATCCCACCGCCCACTCCATTCAGGCGCAATGGTACTCACTTGACTGCTAATAAATTTAAGCCGGTTTCTATGGGCAACGCCACCTAAGTTGAGATTATCGGCTTTATTACCATACCAACTGCCAATCACGATACGCCCCGCATAACTACTGAGATTAATGGCTAAATTTAAAGCACTGGCAACACCACTGACTTCATAAATCAAATCTGCACCTGACTTGGCCGTGTCAGATAATTGTACGGGTAAGTGTAATAGCTGTTCTAAGCTGGCAAGGTCTGCTGCTAAATGGGGATCGAAAACCTGCTGAACTCCAAACTTTAGGGATTGAGCTTTCCGAAGCGATAAGCTTTCTAAGGCGACTAATTGAGTCAATGGAAACTGCGCTAATAGACTCGACACCAGTAAACCGACCACACCCTGCCCTAGAATAAGCACCCGCTCGCCTAGCGCAGGACTGCCATCTAAAACCAAATTAACGGCTGTTTCCATATTAGCCAGAAACACAGCCGCTTCTGGCTCAATATCATCAGGCAACAGAATCACTTGCTCTGGCGTTGCCGTAAAATGACTCGCGTGCGGCTGAAAAGAGAACACCCGTTTTCCTAACCAGGATGAATCTACCTCTGCACCTATCTGTTCCACTCGCCCCACACAGGCATAACCATATTGCAGCGGATAGGTTTGGTCGTGCTGCAGAGATTCCAAGGTAGCATCCAAACTAATATCACTGGGCAATTGTCCTCGGTAAACCAGCATTTCTGTCCCGGCACTGATCGCTGAACATTCATTTTTAACCCTGATGTGTCCAGACGCTAATGGCGGTAATGATCTCTCTCGAACTTCAACATGATACGGCTGTGTAAACCACAATTCACGAACACTCATAAGCCTGAATGTTCCAGACTCGAGGGCTGATATTGCAAGTCACCCCACATAATTAGATCATCCCCTAACATCTCGGCAGACAGTGGACGAATTTGCGGTAACAAGTGTTTATGGCAAATGCCTAAGTTACCCACCCCTTTGTAGCCACCCACCAAAGTGGGCGCTACCGTCAATACCAAAGCATCGGCTAATTGAGCTTTTAAAAAGGCGGTAATCACATCGCTGCCGCCTTCTACCATTAACATCCTGATGCCTTTCTCCCAAAGCAAAGACAGCGCATCCAGTAAATTGACCCGACCATCAATATCACTACCCAGCGTAATAATCTCAACCTGATCACTGTAGTCGTTAGCATCTTTTATTCGGGTTAAAACCCAGCAGTTCTTATCCGTATGGTGACAAAGACGTGCATTCACAGGCATTCGCAACTGGCTATCCAGGACAATCGGTTGCGGATTAGGGCCTGACCACTCACGCACCGTCAATTGGGGATCATCGGTTAACACGGTACCAATCCCCACCAGAATCCCGTCGTGAAGACTACGGAGCTGATGCGTTAAACGCGTGGCTTCGGCACCACTTAAAGCCAACGATTCACCGCTGCGAGTGGTGATACTCCCATCCCAGCTTTGCGCATAACTCAGGGTCACAAAAGGTCGTTTTGCCCGAGTTAAATTACGTTTATGGGATATTAACCAGTGTTCAATTTTCTGGTTAATAGTCATCAGGTTCTCTGTAATTCATTAGGGCATGCAGGTGCTGTCAGCGGTAAGAGATGATCCATACGCTGCGCTTTGGTAAACAGATAGCCTTTGTTTTCTGAATTGATAGTGCCTTCTACCGGTAGACGCGCATTAACTTTAATCCCCTCGGCTTCCAGCGCACTAATCTTTAAAGGATTATTAGTCATCAACGTTACTGATCTGACGCCTAAATCTTCCAGGATACGGGCAGCTATGTCGTAACTCCTTTCATCTGCGCCATGTCCCAATAACAGATTAGCATCGACAGTATCATGACCCTGGTCTTGTAAATTATAAGCCCGCAGTTTTTGTAATAAGCCAATGCCCCGGCCCTCCTGACGCAAATAAATTAAAACCCCCATACCTTGCTCTGAAATCAGTTTCAAAGAAAGATTGAGTTGCTCGCCACAGTCACAACGTTTGGAACCCAAAACATCACCAGTAAAACATTCGGAGTGTATACGTACTAAAACATCCTCAGCATCATGTACGTCACCTCTATAAAATGCCAAATGTTCCTTTTTATCGAGAGTATTAGTGTAATAGCAAAGTTGAAAATCGCCGTATTCAGTTGGAATACGGGCACAGGTCATTCGTGAAACAGTTGTGTTCGACATACAGGATTTTTATTGCAGAATAATATATTCGTTATATAAGGGCTGTCATTTAAAACTAAACCCCATAAGTGAATTAATAATAACTGCACAATTTAACATATTCAGGAACAGAAATTAAATAACTTGATAAAAGCGAACGCCGTATGGGTGCGACTGGCCCACACCCATACGGTATTAACGTTGAGATATGGCGCTATTTTGACCCGTAGCGATCAGCTTGGACTTTACCTTCAACCGCATGTGTACGCACATCATCAGTGATAGGTAACATTTTTGAGTCCCAATCCTCCCATTGCTTTTTAAGCTGTGCAAAGACCTCTGGATTTTTTTGTGCCAGATTAGCCCGTTCATGCTGATCAGCAACCACATCAAATAAAAACTCATTGTCAGCTATTTTTAAATACTTCCAATCACCCGAACGAACTGCTCGTTGCAAATTAGCTTTATAACGCCAAAATAAGGTACGAGGATGGGGTTTAGCTGTTCCCAACAAAACAGGTAACAAATTATCACCATCTGGAGGAAAGGCTTCATCCGGTGTGGTGTCGGCTGCGGCCAATAAGGTAGGTAACCAATCCATACTAATCGCAACTTGTTGAGTCACGGCAGGTTTTATTTTTGCTGGCCAACTTACGATTGCAGGCACACGAATCCCGCCTTCCAAGAGCTCAGTTTTTTGACCGGTGAAAGGCCATGTTTTAGAAAAACGTTCTCCGCCATTGTCACTGGTAAACACCACAATCGTGTTTTTATCCAGATTACGATCTTTTAAACTTTTAAGAACTCGACCTATAGCTGCATCCAAGCTGGTTACCATCTTGGCATAGGTCGCTAAATTGCCGCCATCATAGTGAAAAAGACTACTGATTTCCTGTGAGACAGCCTCGTCTTTTGGACCTTCCCAAGGCCAGTGAGGTGCAGTGAAATGTAAGGACAGAAAAAATGGCTTTGCGGCAGTTTGCTTAGCAATATAATCAGCCGCGCGGTCAGCAATTAAATCCGTGTAATAACCCACTTTGTGAACGGGGACTTCATCCTCATACAAATCCTCTTTGGCATTTTCGCCTACACCTGACTTATGAGTAAAATAGTCAATAGCCCCGCCATAATTCCCAAAGAACTGATCATAACCACTCTTTAGAGGACTGAACTTGGGTAAAAAGCCCAAATGCCATTTACCAAATAAAGCTGTGCTATAACCCTTTTTCTTTAATAACGATGGTAAAGTCGGATGTTCAGGTGGCAAACCAATGGTATCAGAAGCACCTGCAATAGGCTCCTCAAGTCCACCTCGTAAACGATACTGATAGCGGCCTGTTATCAAACCAAAACGGGTTGCAGAACACACCGCAGAATTTGAATAGGCTTGTGTAAAACGTAAACCTTGTTGCGCGAGTTTATCTAAATTAGGTGTTTGAAAATCCGTTTGGCCGTAGATACTTAAATCACCATAACCTAAATCATCGGCAAGGATAAAGATAATATTAGGTTTGGCAGTTTGTTCTGCCGCAGAAGCTAAATTCCAGATACCCGTCAAGGCACCCAATGATAAAGCAGAAACACCACCCAATAAACGGCGGCGATTTTTATTAACTGTACTCAAAATGTCTTCCAAAGCTTAGTTTTAAAATAGTACCGTTCTTGCTTACTTTTCAGCAGCCACATGAAATTGGCTATAGTCGGGCGCTTTAACTGAAGTTTCTGAGTGTGGTGTCCCCGCTGGTGCCCATTCATAAGGAACGGGTTGAGCCCGATAAACAGTATTACTAATCACTTGCTGAGGATCATCCACACGAGGCTGAGAAAAATAAGGACTAATATATTCCCAGACAATCTCACCTTTATTGGTAACTTGTAAAAACCGTCCATTCATCCCTTCATCAATTAAGGTGTTGCCATTGGGTAAACGACGGGCACTACTGATGTAGGAACTATAGAAAGTATAGTTTGGCCGACCAGAACTTGAGCCTGTATATTGCCAGACAATTTCATTTTTAGTCGGATCAATTTCTAACACGCGGGAACCTAATTGCCCTCCCACACCTAACACAACAAATGGATAGCCAGCTTCCCCTTGATTATCAAATACCAGCAAGTTACCTTCCCCTGGCAAGCCTTTAGGAATAATATGGGCGTCATGTTGACCACTGATTTGATCAACATGCCGAGGAACTTTGCCATCAATATTTACTGGCTCATAATCGAGGCCAAGACTCCAAACTATTTTGCCGGTTTTCTTATCGATGATAGCAATAAAGTTGGCTTCACGTGAGTCAATCAATAGGTTATCAGGATTGAAGCGCTGATCACCTGCATCAAACCATTTATTGGGTCCAACAACTGACATATTATTAAAGTGTAAGTAATCGAAAGGTCTCGTTTTATCCTTACTACGACCCAATGTTTCATGCAATAACTTGAGTGATGCCTTGCTAAAACCAAACTCATTCAGATGATCATAAGCCAACCACTTCCAGACGACTTCACCTTTGGGATTAATTTCATAAATACCATCGTCCAGCAGTTTTTCTGCTTTAAATCCTTTAACGGGTTTAACATAGTTAATCAGGATAACAGTATTCCCATTCGGCAATCGTCGCCAATCATGATGTTGCTTAACACTAGTACCATAACCGTTGGCATCATTACTCGCTACTGGAGCGCCATAGGCACCATAAGCATCCTGAGCTTTTGCACCACCCCACTGCCAGACGACCTTGCCATCCCAATCGACTTCACCTATTGATTGAGCTTCACTATTATTACTAGAGCCTAAGCCACCCTCTGAAAGCTGAAGCAATACATGTCCTTGGGCTCCATTGGCTAATTGTGGATCTATATAAAAAGAGGGAAAACCTTGATTAGGCCATTGATGAACTTCATTGCCATTAAGATCAATCAAATGCGTTTTTTTATCACTACCAGAAAATAATATATAACTATTATAAGCCTTGGCAGGATCATAACGGGTTACGCCCGTTGGATAAATACTGGGAGCAGCAAGGCTGATATGGGTTGATAGTGCTGTTATAGCAACCGATAACAGAGCTAGTTTGTGAATTCTTGTAGCCATGAATAATCAATACCTAATTTTCTAAATTTTAAGTGTAGGACGCCCCATTAAAGTCATGCGTCAAGTTAGATAAAGAAATGCAAATACTAAGCCATCTTGATAACTGAATAGTTATTAAATGCTAAAGACAAGCGCAACATCTCGCAAGGTATTGTTTATTAAGTGTCTAAAATATTTATAAAATAATATAACAGCCTAAAGGAAAATCTCTTAATTAGATGAGCGCCCTTAAACTGTTTACATATCAACAGCGTTCAAACAGATCTGTTTAAAATAAAACAGTGACGTAAGTCTGGTTAATATTCATAAATTTTGACTGACATAACTAGAGAGAAACAGTCTAATCAAAGTCGGATACACTTGTAGGAAATTGTTGAAACAGCAGAAAGATAGAGACGCGACTTGCGCGTCTCTACAACATGTGAATTAATTGAACGTTGAGCCAGGTGTCGCAGGTAAAACAGGCATTTTTTGTTTAGGGAACTCACCTGTTAAACTGTTTAGAAATGCTACGATATCAGCAATTTCTTCTTTAGATAAATCTTTATCTAATTGAGTTTTAGCCATAACGACTACCGCTTCATCCAACGTTTTGACAGAGCCGTTGTGGAAGTACGGCGCAGTTAATGCAATATTACGCAAAGTAGGTACTTTCCAACGATGTTCATCTTCTGCTTTTTTAGTTACTTCAGCTAAACCCTTATCATCTTTGAAATGATATTTAGCTGCGTAAACAGGATTACTATGAATTGGGAATGGCAAAAATAGACCAGGGCCATTAAATGCTGGACCACTATGGCAACCCGTACAACCCAGTTCTTGCGCTTTATTCAAGCCACGAACTTGTTGCTCAGTTAACGCTGATTTATCACCAGATACATATTTATCGAATGGACTGTTAGGCGTAATTAAGGTTCTTTCGTAAGCAGCAATCGCCTTAGTTGCATTATCCTTAGAGATTGAATCCTTACCAAAAGCCTTTTCGAAAGCGACTTGATAGCCTTCAATAGTCTTTAAACGCGCGACAACATCATCCCAACTTTTCATACCCATTTCAATTGGGTTGGTTACAGGGCCTGCTGCTTGTGCTTCTAAACTAGGCGCTCTACCATCCCAAAACTGTACCGCATTAAAAGCTGCATTCCATACAGTGGGTGCACTACGGCCACCTGTTTGACCATTAACACCCATTGAATTGGGTCTGTTATCTTCACCGCCTAACATGGTGTTATGGCAAGATGAACAAGAAACTGTTCCAGTAGATGACAAGCGTGGATCATGATATAACAGTTGACCCAGTTCAACCTTTTCTGCTGTGGTTGGATTGTCAGCTGGAGCAGGTGCTACAGTTGGCAAAACTTCCAAAGCCGATGCTACCGAAATAGAACCCACTAACGCCAGCGCAGTGACTAGCGAACGAATCTTAAACATACTATCCTCCAAATATTATTATAGGTATCATGATAAAAGGCGATTATCGTGCCTAAACACTTTAAATTGCCCTGTAAACTTGCATTGCCAATCGAATTGTAAAATATAACGCCAAGAAGATACAATTAAATCACTCATCATAACACCTTAATTATTAGTATCTATTAAAGTAGTCGTCGAAATACCCTTACCGCCATCCAAACAACCAACTGCCCGAGTCTTTCAATAACTTCCAATCCAGTTCAATTTCACGGTGATTTATAACTGCTTCAAGTACACAATGTGTGATAATTTCTTCTTCATCTTTTATGACCCGTGTCACTAAAAAATGTTTCTCCTTATGGCTCGGATTAACCGCAGTCCATTTGCTTAAAATGAGCTTGTCAGGATTAACATGATTACTATCTCGTTTAATCATGAGCGTTTAATTATCTGAACTAATGCTGCAGCCAGATCGGTATACTGAAAACGATAGCCCTGTGTCTGCAATCGCTCAGGAAGAACACGTTGACTACCTAACACCAAACTGGACATCTCGCCTAACAACACGGTTAATAACCCAGCTGGCAATGGAAATAACGCGGGCCGGTTTACAGTTTTTGCCAAGACTTTAGTAAACTCAGTATTTGTTACCGGATTGGGTGCAGTTGCATTATAAGCACCAGACATTGAGTTATCACTGATCATCCTTTCAGCAATTGAGAGCCAATCTTGCAGGTGTATCCAGGACATCCATTGTTTTCCATTGCCTAAGCGCCCACCAAGCCCAAGTTGGAAAGGCAATAACATTCGCTTTAATAACCCACCATCACCCAGTACAAGACCGGTTCTTATTAAACAAACCCTAACGCCCAATTGTTCGGCTTTCTTTGCAGCCTGTTCCCAATCTAAGCACAGTTGTTGTGAAAAATCCTGCTTAACCTCTGATTTCTCAGTCATTATGGTATCACCTTGATCTCCATAATAACCAATAGCAGAACCACTGATCAATAGTTCAGGTTTAACAGTCATCCTTGCCATACAAGCAACCAACTGTTCAGTCAGATTAACTCGACTTTCTTGTATCAGTTGTTTTCGAGCTTCTGTCCAGCGCAAATCAAATATAGGAGCACCCGCCAAATTGATAACTATTTGAAAATTATCGTCTGGTGTTAAGGAACTTAAAGAACCCAATATATCAACACCGTCCAAACCTAATTTTCCAACTGTCTCAGGATGACGGCTTAAAACGGTCACCTCATAATTTTGAGCCAATAACCGTTTTGTTAATGCGCTACCAATAAAACCTGTACCACCCGTTATTAATATCTTAGTCATGATAGCCTCATCTTTTTTCGTTAAAATATATTGTACATGTTTTGTTCAACTACAGTTTGACAAAGTAACATTTGAGGGGTAAGTTAGCAACTAAGTTAGTGGCATTTTAAGGAATTCATCCAAATTAAAATACCAACGTTAACCCTCAAACTTGTATTGTCATCTGAATAAAAAAATATTCAAGATATTACTCCATGTCCTCCTCTGTAAACCCTCTCTGATTCTTTAAGGGAGGGTCTTTTTTTATGACATCTATTTAGCGTAGTAAATTGATATGAGACTTATAAAATTAGAAAACTTAAAATACTTGCTGGAAGTCAACTTCTGCGCTTCTGTTATCTTACTCTTGGCGGGTAGCTTTTTATCTGTTTCGGATGATCATTCGCTTTTTGAGTTTAAAGCAGATCTTTATGGCGCCCTGGATAACAATTTACGTATGATTATGGTCTACTTAGGTATGACTGAGATTGTTATTTTAATATACTGTTTTATCAGAAAAAATTTTCGATCTATAATCCTCGTAGGATTCTTTTTAATTCTCATGGTCGGCTCTATGGAGTTTTACGGTGAAATCAATACTGTTGAAATCGATAATAATTTCCCGATTTTCTTTTTCTATACCGGCATTTCACACATGTTATTTGGTGTGATTGAAGATATATTAAATAACAGTCAACAACTATAAAAAATAATCAAATAAAGTCTTTTAATACGTTTGGGTTGGGAATACAATTCAAAAAAACATCATGATTCTTGACAAAAACACCTCTTAACTTCATGAATAAATCCGCAATTTTTATCTGTCTAATGGTTTGTTTTTTTTCAGCTTGCACTGGAATTCCAAACGGGTTAACAGCGGTTAATGACTTTGAGGTAAACAGATACTTGGGTACGTGGTATGAAATTGCGAGACTTGATAACCACTTTGAGCGAGGCTTAAACAACATCTCTGCTGCTTACTCTTTAAGAGACGATGGTGGCGTGACTGTCATTAACAAAGGGTTGAATCAGACAACAGGCAAATGGGAACAAGCAGAAGGAAAAGCCTATTTCATTGATCAACCTAATGAAGGCAAGCTTAAGGTGTCTTTTTTTGGACCTTTCTATGGCGCTTATAACATCATTGATTTAGACAAAAAAGGCTACTCCTATTCCATGATTACAGGTCCAGATAGATCATATTTCTGGATTTTATCACGGAACAAGCAATTATCTAAAAACATTCAGGAGTCGTTAATTGCAAAAGCAAAGGAATTGGGCTTTGCAACCGATAAACTCATCTTTGTAACACAAGATTAGCGGGCAAATGTTTAATCACACCTGTTAAACAGTTTAACCTGAAACAATCACATTAAATTGCTTCATTAAACTGGCAATATCCTTTCTATAAATCGCTTGAACAGGTAGGCACAAATCAGTGATCTTTAAACCTCTATCTATTAAAGATTCTTGCTCGGTATAAAAATCTTCGACATCATACAACTCTAACGCTTTAAAAATAGCCGCTGTATCTTTTATACCAGTCATTTCTGGTTGCTGACCATTTTTTAAATAAAAAACCCCATCATCCAGCAATAACACCCCCACTTTCTGATCAAACGCTGCAGTCGTTAAAATAATATCCAACATTTCTTGCACAAAAGACCCACTGTGGGCCGCTTTACGAAGTACAAATAAATAATTCTTCATAGTAACTTAACCAAAAGTGATCAAACGATCGGCAATCAGAGTCGCCTCAACCCACTGTCCTAACCCAGAAATTCTAAATCCCTCCGCCAAATCGTTATCTTGCTTCCCTTGTCTTTGGGCTTCATCTAAACACAATAACCCGCGCCTTTGGGCAGCAGAAATACATACCACTAAATCGATTTGATTGTGCTTAGCCAAATCACTCCACCGCTGAATCAATTGAAGTTCATCATCGGGTTGCGTTACATGCCTGAATGCGTGCAGTATCCCATCGTGATAAAAAAACACCCTAACGATCTCATGCCCCAACCTCAAAGCTGTATATATAAATTGGTAAGCAGTTTGTCCAACATTAGAGTGATTAGGGCTGGCATTAATTTGAATGGCAAATTTCATTATTTAACTCTATTTCTTAAGTTATATTTAATTGAGATGTTTTATAATAAACAGCTGATATTCTATTACGATTGAATAACTCCCTGCTGATTTAGTTACTCTATTATTGTAACCTTGAGAACTCATGTTTAAACCCTCTGCGATTGCCCTGGCTCTAAGCCTTATTTTATTCTCTACGCCTCAGCAAGCTGAAGATCAACGCGTCATTGTCACAAACAAAGGCTTGCCTCCTGGCCAGCAATCACCTCCAGAAAGAGGTGCTGGTGGGGATAAAGATTCAAGCTCATCGACACAGCCACGAGCCATTAAAAAAATTGATTTGCCTGATATGGGCGACTCCTCTGGCACACTGATATCGCCTGCTGAGGAAAAAGAATTTGGTGAAGAATTTTTTAGAAGCTTGCATGCCCAGATTACAATTAATCAAGATGCTGAGATTCAAGAGTATATCCAATCAATTGGCCAAAAGTTAGCGGCTAATAGTGACGCCCCCAGTCATCCCTTCCACTTTTTTGTAGTTATGGAAAATGACATCAATGCGTTTGCAGGTCCAGGTGGTTATATTGGGGTAAACTCAGGCCTGATCACCATGACGGAAGCAGAAAGTGAATTAGCCTCGGTTATGGCACATGAAATTTCGCATGTCACTCAACGGCATTTATTTCGTGCAGCCGAAGCCGCTGGCCGATTAACTATTCCAAGTGCAGCAGGCATGTTAGCCGCTATTTTATTAGGCTCTCAATCACCGCAGATGGGCCAAGCCGCTATTATGGCGATTATGGGTGGTAGCATACAATTTCAAATTAACTTTACCCGCGAAAATGAAGAGGAAGCTGACCGTGTTGGAATGCAAACGTTAGCAGCTTCCCGATATGATCCTCGGAGCATGCCAACCTTCTTTGAACGCCTACAACAAGCAACCCGCTTTTATGGACAAGGTGTTCCCGAATTCTTAAGGACTCACCCTGTCACAGAATCACGTATATCTGATACGCGTGGACGAGCTGAAACATATCCATATAAGCAATATCCAGACTCGATGGGCTATCTACTGACGAAAGCAAAAATCCGGGTCTTGTCAGATGCCAATACAGGAGCAGCCGCAGAGTATTTCCAGAACCGACTTTCTCTAGGAACACCAGAGCAGCGTGCAGTTGCTCGTTACGGTATGGGGTTGATTGCTCTGAAGGCTGAAAAATTTAAAGAGGCTGAAACTATTTTCCAAACATTGGCGGGTGAATTTCCTGAACAACCTCAATATGCAACCGCATTCGCTCGTACCTCATTTGATTCTCACAACTATGCAGTCGCAGCAAATCGCTATCAAAAACTAGTAGAACAATTTCCTGATAATGACGCTGTTAAGCTTGAATATATAACAGCTTTATTAAAAATTGACAAACCAGATCTGGCTAGAAATAAATTATTATCGTTAAATCCCCAAATGCAGCGACTACCTACCTATTGGGAGTTATTAGCTCAATCCTACAGTGATTTGCACCAACCCGCTGAATCACATCGCTTCCTTGCAGAGTATTATTATGCAATGGGGCAAACGAAAGATGCTATTTTGCAAATTAGGTTAGCACAAGCATCTAAAGGTCTTAACTTCCAATTATCTTCTATTTTGAATGAGCGCCTAAACTTCTTCTATAACCAAGAACAAGAAGCTAAACGCAATCGCTAATTTTTTTATACCGCTCACAAAACAGATCGTAACTTCTCATTAATTGCAGGTAACACCTAAGAATCAGGTTAGAATACCTATATGGATACTCTCAAGCCGCAATTACCGAAAATCAGTCATGAAGATCGAACACCGATAGTTGATATACTATTGGA
>Ga0194062_1000514_pt1 | contig 16498 bp, 10 predicted proteins | sample SepL2225m_MetaG_FD_155481 | JGI IMG/M metagenome (GOLD analysis project Ga0194062, IMG submission 155481) | Anoxic zone freshwater microbial communities from boreal shield lake in IISD Experimental Lakes Area, Ontario, Canada - Sep2016-L224-25m | ecosystem: Environmental > Aquatic > Freshwater >... | reverse complement strand
GTCACCGACCCGGTAGTTCCAACCAACAAGGCATGTAAAATCATCAAATCCAACACCGCTGAACTTTGGGCTGGAACAACCATCGGTGGTTCAACCGGAGGTTTTGCCACGGCTATCCCGTTTGCCGTCGGTGCAACGACCATGACCATGAGGGTCTATTCACCCGATGCCGGAACTCCAATCCGTCTGAAAGTCGAAGACCCAAACGATGCGACTAAAAGCGTGGAGACTCAGGTAAACACAACAGTAGCCAATGCATGGCAAACGCTCACGTTCAACTTTGCTAACCAGGCTACCGGGACTGCTCCGATCAACTATTCCTATACTTATAAGAAACTTTCGATCTTCTGCAACTTCGGTGTCACAGGTGCTGTAGCAGGAACCAAAACATACTACTGCGATGATATCATCTTTGTAACTCCCGTTCTCACCCAGGTTAACCTGCCCGTGACATTCGACGACCCCACGGTAAACTATAACCTGGTCGATTTTGGAGGCAATGCCTCGAGCATAGTCACCGACCCGGTAGTTCCAACCAATAAAGCCTGTAAAATCATCAAATCCAACACCGCTGAACTTTGGGCTGGAACAACCATCGGTGGTGCAACCGGAATGGCAACCGCTATTCCTTTTGTAGCCGGTTCAACCAAGATCAGCATGAGGGTGTATTCTCCCAATGCCGGGATCCCCATCCGCATGAAAGTTGAGGTTGTCGGAGATCCGACCAAAAGCGTGGAAACCGAGAAGCTTACCTCATTGGTCAATATTTGGGAGACCCTGACTTTCAATTTCGCCAACCAGGCTGCGGGGACTGCCCCGATCAACTTCACCTACTCCTATAAGATGCTATCTGTATTCTTTAACTTTGGAACCACCGGCGCTGCAGCAGGAACCAAAACATACTACTGCGATGATATCATTTTTGTAGTTCCCGTTCTCACCCAGGTTAACCTGCCCGTGACTTTCGATGTCACTACAGTAAACTACGACCTGGTCGATTTTGGCGGCAATGCCAGCAGCATAGTCACCGACCCGGTAGTTCCTGCCAACAAGGCATGCAAAGTCATCAAATCAAATGTTGCTGAACTTTGGGCAGGAACCACCATCGGAGGAACAACCGGTGGTTTTGCCACGGCAATCCCGTTTGTCCCAAATGCCACCGCCATGTCGATGAGGGTATATTCACCCAATGCCGGGATACCTGTCCGCATGAAAGTGGAGGATCCCAACGACGCCACAAAAAGCGTGGAAGTTCAGGTGAACACGACCGTTGCCAATGCATGGGAGACCCTTATCTTCGTTTTTGCGAATCAGGTTACGGGGACGGCTGCAATCAATTATAGCTATACCTATAAGAAGCTCTCGGTGTTTTTCAACTTCGGGACCACGGGTGCTGTGGCAGGGACCAAAACATATTACTTTGACGATGTGATCTTTATTGGTTCCCTTCTGGCTCATGTAAATTTGCCGGTGACTTTCGACGATCCCAATGTAAACTACGACCTGCTTGATTTTGGCGGCAATGCCAGCAGCATCGTAATCGATCCCGCTGAATCACTTAGTCTGGTTTGCAAAGTCATCAAATCCAATACTGCCCAGACCTGGGCAGGAACAACCATTGGCGGGTACTCCAATGGCTTCTTGACGGCTATTCCGTTTGCTCCCGGTGCTACATCAATGACCATAAAAGTGTTCTCTCCAAATGCCGGAATACCTGTACGTGTAAAAGTCGAAGATCCTAACGATCCTACGAAAAGTGTGGAAACCGAGAAGCTTACCTCATTGGTCAATATTTGGGAGACCCTGACTTTCAATTTCGCCAACCAGGCTGCGGGGACTGCTCCGATCAACTATACCTATACCTATAAAAAACTCTCAATATTCTTCAACTTCGGGACTTCAGGCGTAACCGCCGGCACCAAAACATACTACTTCGACAATGTGATCTTTGTCGGTTCCACCCTGATACATGTTGATCTGCCTGTAAACTTCGAGAACCCTAATGTGAATTACGACCTGGTTGATTTCGGAGGTAATGCGGCAAGCATTGTTAACGACCCTGTAGCTCCAGCCAACAAGGCCTGCAAAGTCATCAAATCCAATACCGCTGAACTCTGGGCAGGAACTACCATTGGTGGTACAACCGGTGGCTTTACCAACAAAGTCCCCTTTGCTCCAGGTTCAACTAAAATGACTATGAGAGTATACTCACCCGATGCCGGGATCCCGGTGCGAATGAAGGTTGAAGATCCCAACGATCCGACCAAAAGCGTGGAGACACAGCTGAATACAACCTTGGCTAATAACTGGGAAACCCTTACATTCAACTTTGCAAACCAGGCCAGCGGCACGGCTCCGATCAACTTCACCTATAACTATAAAAAGCTTTCGGTTTTCTTTAACTTCGGTGTGACAGGCGCTTCTGCCGGTGTCAAGACATATTACTGCGACGACATCGCATTCGGAGGAGCCGCACCTTCTTCCATCAACGTGACATTCAAGGTTCAGAGTCCCGATTCAAGTCTTGTCTATATTTTCGGAAGCTGGACCAACTGGGGAAACTGGCCCGGAGATCCTATGACTTCTATCGGAAATAATATCTATACCAAAACCCTCCAATTGACTGCAAACAGCAACTTCGAGTTTCTCTATGTAAATGGTAATGCACCGGTAAAAGAAGTCCTGAATCCCGCCTGGTCTTGTACCAACAACAACCCCCAGTACACCAACAGGGTACTGGCGCTGAGCAGTCTGGACACGACACTCTGTTTCGAATGGGCTTCATGTCTTGCCTGCGGCTCGGCTCCCATTGATTCCATTACAGTCACATTCAAGGTCCAGAATCCTGATTCCATCCCGGTATATGTGTTTGGAAACTGGAGCAACTGGAGCAACTGGCCGGGCACACCTATGACTACCACCGGTAATAATATATATGAAACAACCATGCGTTTGAAATCGAACCAGAATGTTGAATATTTATTTGTCAATGGCGTTGGACCTACAAAAGAAGTACTGGATCCATCATGGTCCTGTACCAATGGGAATACTCAATATACCAATCGATTATCAGCACTGTCAGGAACGGCCGATACAACGATTTGCTTTTTGTGGAACCACTGCTTAGCCTGCGGAACGACTTCAGTAAATACTCTCCAGGGCGATGACATAAAAGTGAACCTGGGCCACCAGGGGATCCGGGTGTTTTCGAATACCATCACTGAGGCTGATCAAATAGGTGTATACGACATGCTGGGCAGAACAGTCTATTTCTCCGATAAAAAACAGGATTTAACAAATCTCATCCCGATGAGACTAAGTTCCGGATCAATCTATCTCATTACCATTAAAAACAACAACCGGATATTTACATTTAAAGGGATATTGATGGATTAAACGTAAGCGTTGATTATTTTGTTAGTTTGCCGGGTAGGAACATGTTTGCATTATCTGTATGCTGTTCCTCCCGGCATTTAGGTATCAGGGTAAATCGGGAAAAAAGTGTATAATAATCGTGAGCCATGAGCCATGGCCCGTGAATCGTAACCCGTAATACACAATTAATAATGCGAAAACTCTCAACTATTGCACTAAGTCTATTCTGCTTATTTACCGGAACATACTCATCAGCCCAGTCGTACAATATTATTTTAGGCAAGCCTTCAGCTACTTCTATAACTGTTAGTATATTATTTAACCAGCAAACGGAAGTGTATTGGGAATATGGTGTATCTCCCGGAGATTATACTTCTTCAACAGCCACTTTAATAGCCTCAAAGGAGACTCCTCTTGAAGCTGAATTCGCCGGACTGACCCCCGACACTAAATACTATTACCTCACCAGGTACAGGGCAAACGGAGCTACAACCTCAGCCCAGATGGATGCCTTGCATAAAGATTACCGACCTTACCTTGGCAGTATCTGCCATTCCATTCCGCTGTTTATCTGCCTGGGCAATCATGAGGGCGAGAAAGCCTATTATTTAAAGCAGAACCCTCCTGAAAACATTGCTGTTTATGCAACTTTATGGCGGAAGTTCGTTTTTGCCCATCATACCCGTGGAGAAGGACGGGGTGATCTACCAGGAAGTCCCCATGCCCAGCGATTCGACCTGTGAAATCGGGATGCTGGCCAATGCAGGCGCATATGTTTCCGATACCCTTAATGGGTCGGGTCATTTAAAGGTTACGGTTTCTTCATCCTGTGTGAGGGTTGATTACGTGAGGGCGTATTTGCCGGCCGATACCCTTGGTGGCATTCATCACAACAGGGAGGTGGCGTTCAGTTACACGATAGGGAATTGTCCGACAGGAATCGTGAATCCTGAACCGGAACCAATGATCCGCGTGTATCCAAATCCGGCTAACAACAGGATTAATGTTGTATTACCCGATGGCATTGGTACTGCAGAGATCAGCCTGATCAATACTCTCGGGCAAACGCTGTTGAATACAAGGTTGACCAGCATTGATGTTTCCGGCATGCAGGGCGGGGTTTATTTTTTACACATCGTAACAGCATCTTCACAGCTTACCAGAAAAATTATTATAAACCGATAAAATGTTCCGTTCTGTCCTTTTTGTTCCACTGAATGAATTCCTGATTCCACAGGTTAAAACATTCCGTTCATTGAAAAGATTTGGGGGGAGGCTCAGGCAAAAATAAATTTGCACCATAGAATTTTCAATTGCTGAATCAGCCTACGTCAACCTGGTGATCTACGATTTGAACGGAACCCAGGTCAAGACAATGGTCAATAAATACTGTACCGCCGGCCCCTACTCACTTTACTGGGAAGGCGCGAACGATAACGGAAACAGGGTGGCAAGCGGGATGTACTTCTATATTCTGAAAGCGGACAACCGCAAACTCAGTAAAAAAATGATCTATAATAAATAAATCGGTATTAACCCCAGGGCAAGCCCTGGACCCGGGTTCCGCCCCAGAGGCGGGGAATTTACCGGGAGTGATTAAGAAATAAATGCAGACAACTCTGAGATCTTTGCTGAGCTTTCTTCTTGTAACCGGCAGTCTGGAAATAACGGCCCGGAATTTTACCGAAATTCTGGGCCGCCCGACTGCAAATTCAGTCACCATAAGCGTTCTTTTTGACCAGAAAACTGAAGTGTACTGGGAATATGGCACTTCATCAGGAAACTACAATAAAAGCACTTCAATTTTTGAAACTCCCGCCGATACTGCCTTATCGGCCGATTTTACAAGTTTATCACCCGATACGAAATACTATTACCGTACAAGGTACCGCACTGCCGGAACTTCCGGGAATTTCCTTGCAGGAGAGGAACATACGTTTCATACCCAAAGGCCCCGGGGAAGCAGCTTTTCATTTGCCGTTGAAGCCGATCCTCATCTCGACACGAACTCGAACCCGGAGGCATATTCCCTCACTCTGAAGAATATTCTTAATGCAGGACCTGATTTCATGTTTGACCTGGGCGACAACTTCATGTCTGAAAAACTGCAGGTAAAAACACAGGAGAATATAACCGCCCGCCACCTCCTATACAGACCCTACTTCGCGACTGCCTGCCATTCCGTTCCTCTGTATCTTGTGATAGGCAACCACGAAGGTGAGAACGGCTGGCAATCGCCAGGTACACCCACTTCCCTTCCGGTCATGGCGGCCAATACAAGAAAACTGTTTTATCCCAATCCTCTTGCTAACGGGTTTTATTCGGGTGATACAATTCCTGAACCCTACGTCGGGCTTAGAGGAAACTACTATTCCTGGGAATGGGGAAACGCCCTGTTTATCGTCCTGGATCCTTACTGGTATACCAGCACCCATTCAGAATGGGGATGGACCCTTGGTGAGGATCAGTACAACTGGTTCTGCCGGATCATCAGCACAAGCAAGGCAAAATTCAAATTTGTTTTCTGCCATCAGCTGGTCGGAGGGAAGGGAACGGATGGCCGGGGTGGCTCGGAGTTCGCGGGTTTTTATGAGAACGGCGGACTGAATACGGATTCTACCTGGGGATTCGGAACAAACCGCCAGGGCTGGGCCAAAACCGTGCATGAGTTAATGACCGAAAACCATGTGAACATTTTTTTTCATGGTCACGATCACTGTTACGCAAAACAGGATCTTGATGGAGTAGTGTACCAGGAAGTCCCCCAGCCTTCATCAAAAAATATAACAACGATAACCGGAATCCAGTACGGTTACAAGAACGGCGTGCTGCTTCCAAGCCGTGGCTTCCTGCTGATAAGCGTGAGCGATTCCCTGGCCAAAGTGGAGTATATTAAAACCTTTCTTCCTATTGAAGAGAAAGGAGGCCATGTTAACGGCGAAGTTGCTGCCTCCTATACACTGCGGACTTCTACTGCATCTATTGAAGAAAAAGATGAGCAGCAGAATTCCTTTCAGCTTGATCAGAATGCTCCGAATCCTTTTAAATCGAAAACATCAATAGCATACAGAATACTCAATGCAAACACCGTTAAGCTGACAATCTTTGATGTCTGCGGAAGAGAGATCACTACCCTCGTAAATCAGTACCAACAACCTGGGGATTACACTGCAAGGCTGAGTTCCGGGCCGGGATCTCTGGCCCGTGGAATCTATTATTACCGTCTCAGCGTTGGCAATTATTCAAAAACAATGAAAATGATTTGTACAAACTAAACGAAACGGAGGTACAACATGAACTACAAAACACCTGTAGTACTTACCCTTGCCATGATTCTCACAGCATGCCTTTCAATGGTAAATGCCCAGAGAACTATTCCTTTCCGGCTGCCCGATTCAGGGCAAACGGGCAGTTTAAATATTACCGAAGTCCATATCCCTGGAGGAGAATACGAGATGGGCGATCATAACGGCCATTACGACCCCAGTCATCCGAATGATGAAATTCCTATACATACCGTCAAAGTTGACTCATTTAACATGGCTAAAACCGAAACCACCAACCAGCAGTTCCTGGCATTTCTGAATTCAGCCCTTTTATCCGGTTCTGTAGAGGTGACCAACAACAGGGTTCATTTTACAGGCGATACGGTGACATTGTGTTTAACATACCAGCTAGCTTCATATTACAGTATTAGTTATGATGGTACGGTTTTCTCCATGGCTGATTTCCGGGCTGATCATCCTATGGTGGGAGTGATGTGGTGGGGTGCGATTGCCTATTGCAACTGGCTTAGCCAGCAAAACGGATTACAGCAGTGTTATACACAATCCAGCGGGGACTGCGATTTCACAAAGAACGGGTATCGCCTCGCCACGGAAGCAGAATGGGAATATGCCGGGAGAGGTGGGAATTTTAATCCGTACCTCAAATATCCGACTGGAAACACCATCGACATCCACCAGGTGAACCTGCCGAATTCGGGCGATCCTTACGAAACAGGGTCCTATCCCCTGACTACCCCGGTTGGGTTTTATGACGGAACGCTGAAACTGAAAGCCGATTACAACTGGCCGGGAAGCGCAACGACATACCAGACCACCGACGGTGCAAATGGTTACGGGCTTTACGATATGCAGGGGAATGTGTGGGAGTTTATAAACGACTGGTACGGATCAAACTATTATAGCGTAAGTCCGTATGACAACCCGACAGGACCCGCTACCGGCTCCATCATGCCCGATGGTAAGCCATATCGGGGCACAAGGGGCGGCAACTGGTACAACGGCATCGATTCAAATAACGTGAACGACGGGCATTCCAGGGTTTCGAACAGGGATCCCTCCTACTTCAGGGGGCCTCAGGATCCTAACCATCCCTGGTATCATGTAGGTTTCAGGGTCGTACGAAAATATTCGACTTTGACGGGAATTGATGAGAGTGGGATGCAGGATGCAGGATGCATGATATTACAGCAGAATTTTCCTAATCCCTTCAGCCATTCAACAACAATTAAATATTACCTGCCATCAGCCTCAGATGTTTCATTAACAGTGAGCAATATCCTGGGCAAGGTAGTTGCGGTAATAGCAGATGGTATGAAAAATAAAGGATGGCATACCATCAGCTGGAACGGCGGGAAGGCAGGAAGCGGCATTTATTTCTGCAGGCTGCTTGCAGGCTCTCATCAGTCGACCATAAAGATGATCATTATAAAATAAACCTGAACTTATTAATGCATCACATTATGAAAATAAAACTTGTTATTATAGCAATGCTGGTTTTCCCTCTGGCAAGGGTTACAACCGGGCAAACAAGGACCATGGGACTGATGCTTAACGACAGTACCCAAACTTATATCGGTTTTACCTTGTTTGCCCCGAAGCAAAACACCATGACCTACCTGATCAATAATGACGGACGTAAGATCCATGAGTGGGATGCAAGCACCTATCCTCCGGGCCAGGCGGTCTATCTTCTTGAGAACGGGAACCTCTTACGCGCATGCATGACGCCCGGCCAGCTGGGTACCGGCGGAGGTGAAGGGGGCAGGATTGAAGAATATGACTGGGACGATAACCTGGTATGGTCCATGGATTACTCGACTTCGACACGTATGCAGCACCACGACATTAAAAAGCTTCCGAACGGAAATATTATTATGCTGGTTGTGGAGAAAAAGACCTATGCTCAGGTGCTGGCCGCAGGTTTTGACCCCGGCAAATTGAATTCGGAAATACAGCAAAAAGGATACATGCTCCCCGATTGCATAATTGAAATACAGCCAACATACCCGGTCGGAGGAACTGTAGTCTGGGAATGGCATGTATGGGACCATCTTATCCAGAATTTTGATGCTTCCAAATCGAATTACGGGGTGGTGAGCGCTCATCCCGAACTTATTGATTGCGACGGCGACCACAGGAACCTTCCGCTTTTCTGGAATCATATGAACTCCATTGACTACAATGTCTCCCTTGACCAGATCGCCATGAGCGTGAGAGGCAACAGTGAAGTATGGATCGTCGACCACAGTACCACCACTGCACAGTCGGCCGGCCATAGCGGTGGCGTTCATCAAAAAGGAGGCGACCTGTTGTACCGATGGGGAAATCCTTTAACCTATGGAGCCGGCACAATCAATGACCGCAAATATTTTGAGCAGCATGATGTGGAATGGGTAAAGACGGGCTGTCCCGGTGCCGGTGATTTAACCTGCTACAACAATGGTATAGGCCGGATCCCCCTGCATTCAACCATCGATGAAATAACTACTCCTGTTGATGCAAACGGCGATTATGCATATACTACGGGATCGGCCTACGGACCAACAGGATTTACCTGGTCATACACGGCAACTCCTCCCGAATCGCTTTATTCCGAAAATATCTCAGGAGCACAACGCCAGCCAAACGGAAATACAATCATTTGCGAGGGCGGACATGGTGATTTTACTGAAGTCACTTCCGCCGGTGAACTTATTTGGAGATATATCTGTCCGGTTGATGACCATGGTCCGATGACCCAGGGCGACACTATCCCGATCAATCCGGTAAGGCCCGATGAAACCATGAATCAGGTGTTCAGGATCTACCGTTATGCACCGGATTACCCTGCTTTTACAGGCAGGGACATGACGCCGGGCGACTTCATCGAACTTTACCCCAGCGGGGTCGGCTATCAGGATCCCCGAAGTTCATCGGTATTCCTCCTTGATCAGAATTATCCCAATCCCGTAAAGTCCTCAGCAGTCATAAGTTTTGAGCTGCTTGTAAACACAAATGTTACCTTGAAGCTCAGAGATGTTACCGGAAGAGAAGTGCTGAATATTGTTGACGGAATAAAGGTTCCCGGCCGATACCAGATCCCGGTTGATATGAGCAGCTTTTCCGCGGGAATTTATTTCTATTCTATCTCAGCCGGAGGCATCTCCGAAACCAAGCGAATTGTGATCGTGCGCTGAGAACCTGAAAGCTAAACTTATTTGATCAGCCCAAGTCCTTCGGATGCCGATGCATCCCTGGGTCTCATAAGCAGGGCTTTATTGAACAATACCTGGGCTTCGCGAAGTTTCCCGAGGCGGTATTCAGTCCATGCATACAAAACCATACTGTCGTAATCGAAGGGATACAGGTTGACTACTTTCTCGAGATATTTCTCGGCTTTGGCATAATCTTTCCGGCCATAAAGGATAGAACCCATCCTGTAATTAACGGTGGTGTTTTGAGGATCTATTGCGAGAATCTCATTATACTGGGTTATTATCTGATCCCAGTTGCCTAGTGCAGACGCGGGGTTGGCGAACCCGATTTTGGCTTCAATGGCATATGGTTTCAGCTTGATGGCTTTCTGGTAGTATGCTGATGACTCGGTAAAAAGACCTGCCAGGTATGTCACCCAGCCCAGCCTCAGGTTGATCTCATAGGAGTCTTCCTGGTAAATACTTTTCATTGTGGTGACAGCATCGGTGAAGTTTCCCCGGGATTCATACTCATAGCTTTTCGAAAAGGCAGCCTGCTGCGTGGCGTAGTCGGTTTGGGCGTAAAGGGCTACTGAAAATACTAAAAGTAGCGAAGTAGCGAAGTAGCGATACGCTCGCATCTTCACAATGCCGCTACGGCGTTCCACCTGAGGCGGCTTATGTGAAATGCTCGCTCCAATAAAACGATTTTCCTTCCAAAATTCCTTCCCGCTTTTATTTAAAATTTCCATGTGATGCCTCCAATGATTGAATTTGTGTTGTAAGGATTGTATTGTATTTGTTGTTTTGAACCGTTTGCTCCGATTTTCATGTACGTCTGCTGGCTCTCCTTGCGAAAATACTGGTATATGAGCGAAAGCTGAATATGTTTGCTTAAAACAAATACCAGGTTGGCACCGGCACGGTAATCGATCTTATCACTATTGTTATAAACGATAGCGCCATTGAAAATATTGGCATTGGTAAAATCTCCGTAATAAAAGTTGGCTTCGCCCCACAACCAGGGGGTGAGTTTCGCCCCGAGAATCTGGCTCAATAAAACCCGTTTGCCCCTGCTTTGGAAGAAACCCGTCACTGCTGTAGTTCCGTAAAAATTCAGGTTGCCAAACGGAAAATAAGTCAGCGATGCCCCCGCCTGGTACTGTGTCTTTCCGTTAAGGTTAGACCAGCTGCCCGACAAACCTATAACAAAACGGCCAATGTCTTTGGAGATACTAAGCGCAGCTACAAAATTATTAAATGAGGTGTCTTTTTGAGTGAACGAATATACCAGAGAAGGGTATTTGAACATATAATACGTACTGTCGGCCTTCAGATAAAAGGCCGTGTCGCTGATGCTGTCGGTGCGGCTGTTCACATTAGTCATAGTATATTTCACATTGATCCAGTGTACTGCCGGCATGATCTTAATTCCCCACGGAAGAGTTATAGTTGCCCCCAGGTAGGCTTCATTCTGTTTCACATTATATTTAACGGCAGTATCGTGCACTTTAAAGTGAAGGGAATAATAATAATCATTACTGAATTCCTGGTAAGAAATACTGTCAAACTGCGTCTCAACCCTGCCGTATTGCACATATTTGGTCTTTGCAAAATTAAGGTAATTGTATGCCAGACTGAAACTAAGCCTGTTTGAGGCCCTGATGTTCAAACCAAAATTTCCATAGAAGTTGTTGCCGTAAAGGTCCTGCTCTCCGTATATGCTGTCGGCTCCCATGAGTGTGGCAAGATTGTCAGGGGCCCTGTCGCTGCTGAGAGTATAACCGCTTTCAATATGAACCTGCTGAAGAAATCCGGGTTTTTCATATAAGGTGTCACGATCGGCAGGGGGAATTGTCGCCCTGATGAGTTCGGCTTCATCGGCCCGGTTAGTTAATTTATATGCCCAGTAAAGATAATTCGTAACATAAGAATCGCTTGAATTGAATTCCCTTGCCTTTTTCAGGTGGGTCACGGCGGGGAAATATTCCTTGATCTGGTAATACGAGATCCCCATCCTCACCCTGAGGTAATAGTAATCGATATCCTGTTCAAGCGCTTGTTTCCCAACCAGGATCACACTGTCCCATTTTTGTTCACTGTAACAGCGATAGGTGAACTTATCAACAGTCTTGAAATCGAGCCGGCTGGAGGCATACGCCGAAAAAGTCATCAGCCAGAAAAGAAAAATAAATAGGGTGTTTTTGATTGTCATCGGTTGGCGAGTAGTTTAACTTCAGTAGTTCTTTCATTTTCTTTGATGACAAATGTCTCCAAACCATGCGCTCCGATGAAAAGTTCACATTCCATCCGTTTCACTTCTCTTCCTGCAACACTTGCAAGGGCTAATGATTTCAGATGAATGCCCGTCTGCATCACCTCATCCTCCATTCCAGTATAATTCATGCTGTATTCCGACCTGATGAACAGGAAGAATGGTGCAACGAAATCCTGAACTATACCCAGAAAACGGTTACTAAAAGTATATATCGGATACTTGTCTTTCACCAGCAGTCCGGGATAGTACCCCATCATGACTTTATATGCTCCCAGGAAAAACCTGAAAAGCATTGAAGAATGGTCGCCTTCGAAATGAGTAAAATAATGGATATCGCCATCGTTGCTGAACCAGGCCCGGGAATTGGATTTTTCGCAGAAGATGCAGCTTGTGTTGATCGCGCTGATCTCGACTTCCCATCTAAGATTATACTCGTTTTCGCTGCCTGGATTTACACTAAGGCTAAGTTTCTGACCAGGAATAAAATGAAAGGCCTTTTCCAGCGAATTATTCCTTGAAATATTCGAGACGATAATATCGCTTTGGGGACTTTCCCAGGAGGTTAATTCGAATGTGCCTTTTTTATGATTTATGTAATGGCTGATGGGGTAATCGAGGGTCTTAGACCCGATATAAGGCGTTGATTGTATCTGAAAATGGATGTGTGGATAGGGCGAACGGCCCGAGTTACCACAGCTTGCAACGACCTGTCCTTTCTTCACAGCGTCTCCTGAAGCTACCTTGAAACTCCCGTTTTTCAGATGCGAAAGTTTCGAATAAAGCTGATCTGCATGACGAAGAACCAGGGTGTTGCCCCAATTATTCTCAATGTCTACATTCCCTATTTCATTGTCATCCACGCCATCTACGATTTCCTCTACCCATCCATTGGCAGGTGCTATCACAGGCTTATTGTAGCCATAGTAATCTTCGCATACGTTGCCACTATCACCGAATGTCTTTCCTTTCTCATCCGTTACTTCAAAATCCCAGGCATGCCGCCAGTCGCCCAGGTGAGTTAATTTACCGTTATGTCCCTGGGTCACTTTCCATTCTCCCCAGAATGGAAGGGCGAATGGGAAATAAAATGCTTTTCCGAAGCGGGTGCGGTAATTCAGGTGGGCATAAAGGTTCTTTTCAGGAGAGAACTGCTGGTAACTGACCAGCTCGGGTTTATCAAAGAAACGCTCCCGGAATTTCAGAGAGTACAGGAATAACAGCACAACCATATTGAACGGAAGGGAGTATACCGAGAGCTGGAACATCGAAAAAACCACCTGTGTGCTTGTAAGGATTATCGAGATGAGGGGAGTGAGAAGGATCACCCAGAGGAATGACCACCGTGAAGGAATGATAAAAAATCCGCCGATAGCGATAGAAGTAAGGATGAAATTGAACCCGATATAGCTATAACTGAGTTCCCTGATATCAGCCCCTATAACATGGTAATAAGCCCAGGCTGAAAAGAAACCTACAAGCGACAGGATAAAGGCAATTCGTGAATAGATAAGCAGTCCGACAGCAACCAGTATACCCGCAAAAAGATGGTACTGGAAGAATATCGCTCCCAGGGAAGTGAAATACAGCCTTAGTGAATCAGGCAGACCCAGGTCGACAAGCCAGTTGTAAGAGCCGACCATTCTGTTTCCGCCAAGGATGAACATCTCATTGGTCATGAAGATCCCCCTTTCGCTGACATGAAGCGCTGTGAACTGCCTGGTGGCAATGCTTACTGCCCAGGTTCCGAGTAAAAACGACAGGCTCAAAAAGGGAAGTCCGTATTTTCCCACCACCCCTTCTAGCAGCAGCGTGATGAAGAGTGTAAGTAAGGCCGCAAAAAAGAGGACGATAAAAAATGCAGGACCGGGCTGAAAATAAATTCCAAGGCCCAATCCAACAAGCAGACTGTTGAACCCGTAATATCCTTTTTTAATGCTAAGCCTGTTGAACCCGATGAGGTAGGCCAGGCTGTTGGAGACAATCACAGCAATGACTCCACTCAATCCGGCCCAGAAGTCAAAAAAACTTACCGCGATCAGGATCAGAGCGAAGATCCTGCTGTTCGAAAAAAAGATCTGAGTATAGCTGTTGACTATGCTCGAAAGAAAAGATGGAAAGATGGATTTCAGCTTTTGCACGATAGTGTTTAAGGTTCAATGGTGCAAATTACACATTAAATTTTTTCAGATGAGCCGGTACTTTCTCCATGCTGTTCATATTGTCGACCGTTTCGCGAAGGCGGACCACATGAGGCTTTTCGTCCATATCGATAAGCACTACGTTGGGCCTGAGGGCAATAAACTGCATCCATTGGGTCATGTTATACGCACCTACGTTATGTATTACCACATGATCGTTTTTATTAAGTAAAGGCAGACTGGCGCTTTCGCGGATCACATCGATGTTCATGCACAGGGGGCCGTAGATGCAGGTATCTTCCGAATAATGGGTAAATTCCTGTGCAGGGGTGATCTTATGATCATACCAGAATGCGGTGAATAATATATTAACGCCGATATCGAGAATCGTATTGCGACGGCCGGTACTGGAACGTTTGTTCGAGATCACCGATCCCAGAAGAAAGCCCGCTTCATCAATAAGGGCACGGCCCGTTTCCAGAATAAGCATAGGCAGCTTCTCTTGTTTGAAATTGCTGTTCAGTAAAGCCGATGAAATGACTTCGGCAAAATCATCGAACGTCGGGTTAGTGTCGGAACCCGGCAGATAAGCTCCTTTCAGAGTGTTTTTAGAAGCAAATCCTCCGCCCAGGTCGATATATTTTATTTCGTGTTTGAATTTCTGCTCCACCGACAAGGCCAGCTCTGCCAATTTTGATGCAGCAATACCATAGGCCGAAGGTGCAAGCATGAACGTGCCGATATGGCAATGCAGTCCCACCAGTTCCATGTTATCGGAATGCATGATCTTATTGATCGCATCCCAGGCCTGGCCGTTCTCATAGTTGAACCCGAAACGGTCCCACATTGGGTATACACCGGTATCCATGTTCACCCTGATAGCCACTCTGGGGCGGGTTTTGAGTTTTTCGGCCAATTCAGAAATAGTGTACAATTCATCGAGGTGATCGATATGGATAAGAGAGTCGTTTCTTATTGCCTTGGTGAGATCTTCCTCGCTCTTTTCCGGACCGTTGAAAATGATCTTCTTCCCATCAACTCCAAGACTGATGGCCTTGTCGTATTCAAAACCCGAAACCACCTCGGCCCAGGATCCTTCCTGGTGAAAAATGCTGCATATCGAATTCAGATAATTGGTCTTGTACGACCAGGCAAACTGTACTCTGGGGTATCTTGTCCTGAAAGCCTTCTTTGCTTTTTGTATTGTACTGCGGATGGTCTTTTCGGAGATCACAAACAAAGGTGACCCGTATTCTTTCATCAGCTTTGCAACCGGCACACCATCGATGTGGGTCATAGGCTGGTACTCTGTTCTTGTTCCGAATTTGTTCGGCATACCGGTCTCAAGCTTCTTGATCACCGGACGTTCATATCGTTGTTTACTCATGTCTTTTCGTGTTATTTATTGATTTAAAGTTCCCCATACATGCTGATCTGCTCAAACTCCTCCCGGTCTACGATCATATCCCAGGAATACCGCACAAACATCTTGCCCACGGTATAGTCTTTAAACGGGACCACTTTCTTCCCAAGAGCCAGGTTCACCAATGCTTCGGGAATATTCTGGCCCACGCCCACAGCCAGATATATCCAGGCCGGCAGTCGGGGGTTGATCTCAAGCAGGTAAAGCTCTCCATCCTTATTTTTCATCAGCTCCAGCTCAAACCCACCCCTCCATTTGGTATTCCTGAGAAACTTCCGTGTCATGTCGAGCATTTTTTCATCTGAAATACTGATCCCGCCCCAGGCCTTCCCCTTGTCAGTAATATACTGTTTGCGCATAGGCACGGCTGCAATGGTTTTCCCGGTTCCGTCGCCCAGTCCGGTCACATTAAATTCTGTACCGTGAATAAACTCCTGGATGATGATAGGAAGCCCCCATTTGGCGCTGATCTTGTTAAAATAGCTTTTTACCTGTTCGATGCTGTAGGCAATCGAAGCATCATAAAATTTGCCTTTTACGATCATCGGAAAAGAAAACTCGGAAGGCAGGCTGTGAACTGTGCTCAGGTCATAGATCACCTTGCTCTTAGGTACACTGATCCCATACTTCTTTCCGAAATCATTCAGGTTAACTTTATGACGCTCTTCGAATTGATGAAGGGTTGGCAGAAACATGTGAATCCCCATAGTCTTTAACTTATGCTCGAGCTTTATAAAAGGATAAAGTTCCGCATCGAAATTGGGAATGATCACATCGAGTTTTTCCTTTTCATGGATATACAACAATCTTTCAAAGAGCGAATC
>Ga0194062_1000513_pt1 | contig 16533 bp, 10 predicted proteins | sample SepL2225m_MetaG_FD_155481 | JGI IMG/M metagenome (GOLD analysis project Ga0194062, IMG submission 155481) | Anoxic zone freshwater microbial communities from boreal shield lake in IISD Experimental Lakes Area, Ontario, Canada - Sep2016-L224-25m | ecosystem: Environmental > Aquatic > Freshwater >... | reverse complement strand
GGTTGCCGCCAGTGGTGCGTGCAATAGATGCTGTCGGGTAGGCTCGTTCCAAACTAAGGCTCCGTTATAGTTTATTTGGGGCGTGGTGAGTTGGAGCTGGCGATAGAATTTCCGCACACTCCGTGGCGGGCGGGCCGAGGCAATGACAATGTGCATCCCCGTCGTCTGCGCGGCCGCGATGGCCTGCACACACCGGGGCGAGATGGTCTTGTGACTGTCCAGCAGTGTGCCATCCAGATCAATGGCCACCAGTTGGATCGCAGCCAAACCGGAAACGGTCATAGGCAGACTACCTTGTTAAAGTTCGCGCCGGCAAGGGCGGAAACGCACTGCGGTGATAGCGTATATCAAAATCTTCACGGGACCGGTATTCCAAGGCCAGAAAATCGAACCGATGTTCCAGTATATGCAGTTTGCGGCTGCGGATATACCACTGGGCGGAATGCCGGATGTGTCGGCGTTTGTCCTGGTCCACCGTTTGTTCGGGAGTTAACAACCCCTCGGCACGGCGGGTGCGCACCTCCACAAATACCAGCGTGTGCCGGTCCAACGCCACAATATCAATCTCACCCTGCGGCGCCTGCACATTACGGGCCAACACCCGGTAGCCCAAGGTTTTTCGCAGGTAGCGGGCCGCGAGTTCCTCGCCCCATTGCCCGGTTTCCAAATGCGGCGCCTTGGGTGTGGGGCGGAATCGGGCGGTGAACCTGTCGAACCAATCAATCAGCATGCCGAATCATGGCCCAAAAATCCCCTTCCGGCAAGTCATGCGGTATTTTTTAATCGTTCGGGTACAATCGAAGCCATACACAAGGAGTTCCTCATGACACGTCAGACAAGCAAGCTTAAGTCAGCGCTTAAAACCGTAGCCGGACAACCTTCCTGGGTCGTCAGGAGCGACCGCGTGCAGCTTAACCTCACGCAGTTGGGTGGGCACATCGGACCAGTCACATTCACCCTGCCCAATGGCCATATGGTCCAACCCTATCATGTGGCCCCATGGGCGAAAGAAAAACTGGCCCCCGGCATCCCCCCTATCCTGCGGGTTCTGCGCGGCGATTTCCTGTGTATGCCCTTTGGCGGTAATCAGCAACCATGGCATGGGGAACAACACCCCGTCCACGGCGAAACCGCTAATGCCCGGTGGCAACTTGTGGGCCAAATAACCAACGAACTGGGGGTGGGTATCCATACCCAACTCCAGACCAAAACCCGCGTGGGTACGGTAGATAAATTCGTGCAATTACGGCGTGGCCATACCGCCATCTATCAGGAACATGTTTTCACTGGTTATCATGGCCCGATGAATGTCGGCCATCATGCCACGCTGGCGTTCCCCGCCACGCCGGGCGCGGGGCTGATCTCCACCAGTGCCATCCGCTATGGTCAGGTATTCCCCGAGGTGTACGAAAACCCCGCCGAGGGTGGTTATCAGGCGTTGCAGCCCGGAGCCCTGTTTGACACGCTTGATCATGTCCCCACGTGCACCGGTACGGCCGCTGATTTATCGCGTTATCCCGCCCGCAGCGGTTATGAAGATCTGGTCCTGATGGCCGCCGAACCGATGCTTAATCTGGCCTGGACAGCGGTGGTATTCCCACACGAACGGTATGTCTGGCTGGGGATCAAACATCCCAAACAATTGGCCGCGACGATTCTTTGGCATTCCAACGGTGGGCGGCATTACGCCCCGTGGAACGGTCGGCACCGCAATGTTTTGGGATTGGAAGAAGTCACCAGTTATTTCCATACCGGGATTGCCGATTCTGCCAAGCCCAACCACCTTAACCAGCATGGCATTCCGACCACCATCACGCTTAATCCAGAACAGCCCGCGCGCCTGCGTTACATCATGGCCGTGGGGCAAATCCCCGCCGGGTTTAATCATGTGCAGGAAGTGGTACCCGAAGCGGACGACCGCATCGCCGTAATTGCCCGCAATGGCAAGGTGGTCAAGCTGGCGGTGGATGTCCGGCCTATACTGGAAGCCCAGACCTTAGTGACGGGTGGCTAAGTGCAGGACTTTACGCAGTTGCTGCGGCCACGGTACGGAAGTTTCCAATACGTGGTGGGTGATCCGCATCTGACCGCAGCGCTGATGGATTAAATGCAGAAAGTCCTGCATGGCCTGCGCATAAGCCGCCTTCAGCGGTTTGGGGTCAAGCGTGAGTTGCGATTGATCTTCCATGTCCTTGAACGTCACCGGCCGGTCGTGGTTGAGGGTTAATTCCCCCCGATCCAATACCTGCATCACGATGACATGATGGTGTCCATGGCGCAGGCGTTGCAGTGTATGGATGATGCGTTCCGGTTCGTCGAGCAAATCGGAGAGCACCACCACCAGGCCCCGCCGGGGAATGCGGGCGGCAACCTGCTCGAGTGCCGCGGCGGTATCGGTTTGGCTGGCGGGTTGGGTACGTTCCAGATGTTTGAATATTTGGTCCAGGTGGCCCGCCCCGTGGCCGTAGGGCAGCATATATCGCACCTGAGTATCAAATGCCGTCAGCCCCACCATGTCCTGCTGCATGGCCAACAGGTAACTCAAACACGCGGCCATGATGCTGGCATAGTCATATTTCGTGATGCCGTGCCGGATGCCACCATCGGGGCCGGGGAGCTGGGCATTGCCAAAGGCCATCGAACCCGAGCAATCCAGACAGATCATGGCCCGTAGGTTGGTTTCCTGTTCGAATTGTTTGACGTAAAAACGATCGGTCCGGGCCAGCACATTCCAATCGAGATGTTTCAATTCATCGCCCGGCGTGTATTCGCGGTGTTCCGCAAATTCGACCGAAAACCCCTTGTGGGGTGACTTATGCAAGCCAGCATAGGCCCCCTCCACAATCCCGCGCACAGTCACCTCTAACGGCTGGAGTTGGGCCGCCTGACGGGGATGGAAATACTTATAGCGCCACAGGCTCATGTTGCCGGTTCTCTGCAGGGATCAGCCAGGTAATGGCCATTTCGCTGAACTTCATTTCACGGAAAATCTGGGTACACGTCACGGTGGTATCAACCATCACCCGGGTGGGATGGCGGATGATAATCAGACCGTCGGGCCGCATAATTTCCTGCGCCATGAAACGCGTCAATTCATCCATCCGCCGGCGTTCATGCCCGGTTTCCATATGCTTATAGGGCGGGTCTAAAAAGGCCAGTCCCAGCGGGCCAAGTTCGGCGCGCTTGTTCCGCAGTGCCGTCTGCAAACCCGCACCATATGCGTCACAGGTAAGAACGTGCGTCTGGGCGGTTAGTTGCAGCGCGGTAATATTGGTTTTAAGCGCCCGCTGGGCATGGTGGTCGCGTTCCACAAACAGGGCGAACTTGCTGCCCCGGCTCAGGCATTCCAACCCCATCGAACCGGGCCCGGAAAAACAGTCCAGCACCCAAGGTAATTCATCGAGCGTTCCCAGCGCATCGAAAAGTGCCTGCTTGGCCCGGTCGGTGATGGGACGGGTGACTTGATCCGATGGAGGTCCTACCAGCGGACGTCCCCGATAGGTACCGGCGATAATACGCATTTAACCCCGTGCCTGTTGTTCCAGTGTTTGCAGTTCCCGGGCAAATGCCGCCAGTGCGGTGTCAAACAATTCGTGCGGAACAAATTCGTCCACCTGGGCCACCTCAGGCAGAATGCCACGCACCGGAACGCCACAAAACTGCTCGATTTCCTGGGCGGCATAACTCTCTGCCACCCCGGGCGTCTTGGGCATACGATTGATCACCACCCCCGACACGGGCAAACTACGTTGCTGGATCGCATGCACGGTCAAGGCCGTGGTATTCAGCGTCCCCAGTTGCGGGGTGGTCACCACCAGCACCGGCAGACGCAGGATCGCAGCCAAATCCGCCACCGTAAAATAACCTTCATCCAAGGGGACCATCCACCCGCCGGAACCTTCCACCAGCAGGATATCGCAGTGATCTTCCCAATAATCAAACGCATCCTCAACCCGCGCCCACTCCGGCGGACGACCTTCCAGCCGCGCGGCCACATGGGGCGAAATAGCCTGCTGATAACGCAAGGGCGACACATAGCGATGTAAGCCGATATCTTTGACATCCAGCCCCGCCGCCCGAGCGAGAATCTCGCCATCCAGACAACTCAGGGCGTCATTGGGGTCCAGTTGCAACGATTTGGTATTGTTCACCACCGAACAGCCGCTGGCCACCGGTTTGCATACCCCCACGCGTATCCCGCGTTTGCGCAGGTTTGCGGCCAAGGTGGCTGTGACGGTGGTCTTCCCCACCCCGGTGCCGGTACCGGTAATGAACAGACCGGGGAGGCTATACCGATGCAACACGTTGCGCGGGTGAACCGGATTGGGATTCTTGGTCATCGTTATGACTCCTGCATTTTACGCTCGATCAAGTGCGGAATCTGCACTATTGATTCTACCGCAACCCGACATAAATAACGCAAATCATTTTCGTTAATTGCCAGTGGGGGCATAATTACCACCACATCCGCCAATGGCCGCAGCAAGACTCCTTTGGACCGCAAGGCGGTGCATAACTCACCGCCAATCCGCCAGTGATAGGGAAAGGGTTGCTTTTCCGCCGGATCGGCCATTAGTTCGATGGCTCCGATCAGCCCACAGGTCCGCACATCCGCCACATGGGGCATTCCCCGGGCCTGGGCCAATTCTTCGGCCATAATGGGGGCCATGGCTTGAACGTGGGACAAAAGTTGATTCTGTTCAAAGAGGTCCAGTGAAGCCAACGCCGCGGCACAGGCCAGCGGGTGACCCGTAAAAGTGTGGCCATGAAAGAATGTCTTAAGTTCTTTGGGGTCCGCATAAAATGCGTCATAAACCCGCTGGGTAGTCAGGGTTGCCCCCAGGGGCATGTAACCGGCGGTCAAACCTTTGGACAGGCACATAAAGTCCGGGCAGACATCCTCTTGCTCACAAGCGAACATCGTCCCGGTACGGCCAAAACCGGTCATCACTTCATCGGCAATCAGCAGGACATCATAACGCCGGCACACATCACGCACGGCCCGCAGGAACCCCGGCGGGGCCATCAACATCCCCCCCGCGCCCTGCACTAGGGGCTCAACAATTAAGGCCGCATAGGCGTCTGGTGATTTTTGCAGCAAAGCTTCCAACTGGGTCAGCGTTCGGCCACAACAAGCCGCACCAGGCTGATGGTCCCGGCAACTCCAACAGATGGGTGGAGCCACTAAATCCACTGGGAAGCACAGGTTTTTGAACGCCTGATGAAACAGCGGAATCCCACCCAGAGAAACTGCCCCGAGGGTGTCGCCATGATACGCCCAGTCAAAGGCCAGAAACCGTGTACGTTGCCGTTGGCCTTGGTTCTGCCAGAACTGGTAGGCCATCTTGCAGGCCACCTCCACGGCTGTCGAGCCGTTATCGGAATAAAACACCTTGCGCAACCCGGCGGGGGCGAGGTCAATTAAACGTTTCGCCAACAGGGTACTGGGGATATTGGCCAGTCCCAAAAGCGAGGTATGGGCCACCTGCTGTAGTTGCGCGGTGATCGCCGCATCAATTACCGGTACTGCGTGGCCATGCACATTGCACCAGATGGATGCACTGCCATCTATATACCGCCGGCCAGTGGTATCGTAGAGATAAATCCCCTCCCCCCGGGCAATCACCAGCGGGTCGGCCTTTTCCACCCAGGCTTTCATGGGGGTAAAGGGGTGCCAGACATACTCCCGGTCCAGCGCGATCAAAGTTTCTGTGTCGTATGACATCAAGAGCAGTATCCTAGTTTCGAGTTCACTGCTAAGCTATATAATCGTAGACCGTTCGTCTTGGCAAATAGCGAAACGAGGTTTTTCTTGACCGAAGCGCCTAACACCCCCCTGCGTTGGGATACCCCCCTGACGATACTTCCCGGGGTCGGTCCCAAACGCGCTGCCGCGCTGGCCAATCTGGGCCTGACCACGGCGGGTGATTTATTGGATTATATCCCGCGCGATTACCTGCAATATGCCCCGGAAGCCGCCGTCACGGAATTAAAATCCGATACCATCGGCACCGTACGTGGCACCATCATCCAAACCCGGCTGGTGCGCCGGCGGCCCCTGCGCTTTGAAGCCCTGCTGGACGATGGAACCCAACGCTGTGTTTTAACCTGGTTCAATATGCACGGGATGGATAAAAAGCTCTACCCCGGCGTACGCGTGCTGGTCACCGGTAAAGTCGGCCAATATGATGGCCGGGTCCAGTTTGTGAACCCACGTTTCGAACTCCAACCCGAAGGTGTGGATGCCCCGACGGTCACCTCGGCCCGGATTGAGCCGGTTTATCCCGCCAATAGTGAAATCAGCAGCCACTTCATTGCCATGTTAATCCAACGCCATCTGTCAGTACTGGTTCCGCTGGTGCAGGAATGGTATCCAGAGGCATATCTGGCCCCGCGTGGCATGTTGTCGCGCCAACAAGCCTACAGCTTAATCCACCAGCCCCAGGAAGTGCTGCAAGTAACCAAAGCCAAACGCACGCTGGCCTACCATGACTTTATGACGCAGCAACTGGTCGTCGCCCTGCGCCGACACGGCATCCAGACCGGTCCCAGTGCCCAGCGGTTGCGCATTGATGATCTGGTGGACCAACGTATCCGCCGGCTGGTGCCCTTTACCCTGACTCAGGCTCAGGAACGCGTCATCCAGGAAATCCGTCACGACATATCCGGCCGTATCCCCATGAACCGACTAATTCAGGGGGATGTGGGCAGCGGTAAAACCGTTGTGGCGTTATATGCCATGCTTTGTGCCGTGGCCACCAAAATGCAAACCGCCCTGATGGCCCCCACTGAAATTTTGGCCGAACAACATTACCTTTCGATTCAACGCTATCTGGCCAACAGCAAAGTCCGCATGGTTTTGGTCACTGGCAGTCTGTCTGCGGCCGAACGTGAAAAAGCCTTGGCCGATATCGCCAACGGCAAGGTAGATTTAATCATCGGCACGCATGCCCTAATCACCGAGTCCAATAATTTTTCCAATCTGGGGTTGGTCGTCGTGGATGAGCAGCATAAATTCGGCGTCAACCAACGCGCAGATTTGCGCCTGCGACATGGTCATCCGCACACCTTGGTCATGACCGCCACACCCATCCCCCGCACGCTGGCCATGACGGTCTATGGTGACTTGGATTTATCGGTAATAGATGAACTGCCCCCTGGTCGGCAACCGATCCACACCCGCAAAGCCATCCCCGCCAATCGTCCGGAAGTGTATGAGTTTGTGCGCTCCCTTCTGGTCCAAGGTGCCCAGGCCTATGTCGTAGTCCCCGCCGTGGATGAAAATGCCGATGATCTGGCCCATGCGGTGGGTGTCCACAAGGAATTTCAGCAGGACATTTTCAAAGAGTACCGCATCGGGGTGGTTCATGGCCGTATGAATCGCGCCGAGCGTCAGGCCGTCATGGAGCAATTCCGCCGCGGGGAATTGGCCGTGCTGGTCGCCACCACGGTAATCGAAGTAGGGGTGGATGTGCCCAACGCAGTCATTATGGTGATCGAACATGCCGAACGCTTCGGTCTGGCCCAATTACATCAATTGCGCGGCCGCGTGGGCCGTGGCCAGGCCAAGTCCTACTGTATCCTGATTGCCGATACCACCACCGAAGACGCCCGGCAGCGCATCGAAGCGATGATCGAATTCAAATCTGGCTTTGATATCGCCCAAAAGGATTTGGAAATCCGCGGTATGGGTCATCTGATTGGGACCGAACAATCGGGCGCGTCCGATATCCGCTTTGCCGATCTGCTCGGGGACACCCGGTTGCTGAATCTGGCCCAACGCGATGCCCGGGCCATCATCACCGAGGATCCCCAGCTCTTAGCCCCGAATCACACATTGTTACACCAGCATATCCGCCGGCTGTACGGCGCTACAATTTCACTAGCCGATGTCGGCTAAGTTAGTATTTCTATGCATCATTGCCCCCGTTCCTTCGTTAAACACGTTATGAAGCAACCGCTCGTCATTCTTCTGCTGGGCTTATCCACCACCGGTCTGTGGGCGGACACCCTCGGTGACGGCTGGGGCTGGCGACGGGAACTACAAGTCAAAGTCGCCGCATCCAAGGCCCCCGGTTCGAGCGCGGCCTACGCCGAATTTCGCACTGAAGGCAGTCAGCTTCCGGATGGCAAAGATATTCGTGTGACCACAGCCGAGCGCAACGTGGTGCCTAGCACATTACTCTTGATCAGCAATAAACACGATTTTGTTCGTCTGGCTTTCGCCACCCCCAAGGACGGCCCCTACTACGTGTGGTGGGGTAATCCGAAAGTGGATAAACCCGCGCCCGAATTGGACTTGCAGCGCGGCTTGCTCGTGGAACAATGGACCTTACCCGCCAATCAAGCCCCCCAACCACAGGCCATTAAGAAATGGTTGCTGGGCAAACCCGCCCCGGTCTGGACGGGCGTCTGGGACAAGCCCCTGAAACTGGGCTGGAACCCGTTGGGCGAGGATCTAGAGATTGTGCTGCGCTATCGGGGACAATTTTTACTAGACCGGGCAGGGACTTTTCACTTTGCCTTCGCGGCTGATGACGCAGGGTATCTCAGCATTGATGGCAAGCAAATATTGCAACATCAGGGTGTCATTGGGCGCCAAATCCGGCATCAGGAAGCGCTGGATTTATCCGCAGGCTGGCACACTCTGGATGCGATCCAGATCAATGCCAATCGGGACAAACGCGACCGCCGGGAAACTGGCTTGGTCGCGGCCTGGCAGACACCGGGCGCGAAACATTTTGAGAGTATCCCGGCGAATGTCTTTGCTCCTCTGCCCGCTGCCACGGTGGGCATCTTGGAACAGACCGGCACGGGTAAAACCGGCGACTTCGAGGCCTATCCCGCGGCGGAAGCCTTTATCCCGCCGGAACATTACGTACAGCGTTGGATATTTTCCGGCCAGGTGCCCCCGGAATGGAAAGCCGCCCAGTGGCAATGGGATTTTGGTGATGATCAAACCGCTACCGGAGCTGCGACCCAACACGTATTTCTGACCGAAGGAGTATATCCGGTAAAATTAACGATCAAGTCGCCACAAAAGACTGTATCCGTTACCCAGCGGATCTGGGTACGGCCCCGGCTATATGAACAGTTCCCAAAACCGGAAGAGGACCGCAGTAGTGTGCTGCTGGCGGAATTAAGCCACTATAACCCGTTATTGCTATCTACGAACGCCGCTTATCGCGGTATGTTGGCTTATAAATCTGCGGATAACCGCAAGGAATATCAGCGCTGGATGGAAGCCTGGCTGACGGCATGCGTACCTACGGAAACGCCCCAGTTGATGAACGCGTTACGCGATTATGCCCACACTATGACACAGGCGGGCGCCGCCGAGGCGCTGGTCGGCAGTCTTAAGTTACTGCACGCAAAGAAACTATCATCCTTGGTACGGGCTCAGGCTGCATTGCTGGAAGTGACTGCCCTGACCGAAGAATTAAGCCAGCCGCAAGTCGCACAGGCGGTTTTGGACCAATGCAAGCCCCAACTGGACCCAGAACGCGCGGATGCCATGCACCACTTTCAAGTGGCGCAGGCCTTGACCTATATCGCAGCAGGTAAGGGCAAACAATGTCTGGAAACGATCAAGGAACTGGGCCCACGAAAAAATCTCCCCTATAACGAAATACAGATGCGACAAGGCGTGCTGGCCCGTAATATCGAGTCGTTCATCGCCGAGGGTGAATTCGAGCCTGCCCAGCGGGCCCTAGAACAATGGGAAATGGACGTCCCCGACACCATTCCCGAAGGTTTCAGCCGAGTGCTAAAGGTGAAGCTCTACATGGCCCAGAAGCGTTATCAGACGGCCATTGTGATCGCACTACAACACGCCAAAGCATTACCCGATGCCTATTACGCTGCGGAATTGCTTTGGAGGGCTGCAGAAGCCCAAATAAAATCATCTAACCTCAATGAAGCCAAGGCGTTACAACAGCTAATCCGCGAAAAATACCCTGAATCCCCCTGGGCTCGACAAGCCACGACACTGCCACAGGCAAACTAACTCGGTATACTAATAGCTGTCATCTGCATTACCATACGCTTTGAGGCGTATGGCGCAGCTTACGAACGATATTTTCGCAATAAAGGGTAATCTATGTGTGGAATCGTTGCTTATCTTGGTAAGAAAAACGCCCAACCCCTGTTGTTGGAAGGGCTTAAGCGGCTTGAGTATCGTGGTTACGACTCGTCTGGTATCTGTATCGGCCATGAAGGCCAGCACCATATTCGCCGGGCAGTGGGCCGTATCAGCGTGCTGGAAGCACAACTGGAAACCGAAACCAATCAGGTTCCCGGCGGGCATATTGGCATGGCTCACACCCGTTGGGCCACCCATGGTGCCCCGACCGAGATCAATGCCCACCCGCATACCGACGAACATCATAAAATTGCTTTGGTCCATAATGGTATCATCGAAAACTACGCCAGCTTGAAGCAATTCTTGCAGGAAAAAGGCCGGCATTTCTCCAGTCAGACGGATACCGAAGTTCTGGCCATGCTGATCGGCCATTTCTACAAGCCCGGGGAACTGGCTCAGGCGGTGCAGGCCGCGCTGCATGAAGTCCGCGGCACTTATGGCATTGCCGTGATGGCGGTGGACCAGCCGAATACGTTGGTCGTGGCCCGTAAAGGCTCGCCGCTGATTATCGGTGTGGGCAATCAGGAATTTATTGTGGCATCCGATGCCTCGGCCATCGTGGAACACACCACACAGGTGATTTACCTTTCTGACAACGAGATGGCCGTCATAACGCCCGAAGGCTTCAAAACCACCACGATTGACAACGTCCCGGTGCGTAAGGATTTGACCGAGGTGGAATTCTCGCTGGAACAAATCGAACTGGGGGGTTACGAACACTTCATGATGAAAGAAATCATGGAGCAACCCGAAGCCATCGAAAACTGTCTGCGCGGCCGCGTGGATATGACGGAAGGCCGGGTGGTACTCGGGGGCTTGAATCAATTTGCCCGTGATCTGGTGAAAACCCGCCGGATTATTATCACCGGTTGCGGTACAGCCTGGCATGCCGGACTGGTGGGTGAATATCTGATGGAAGATCTGGCCAAGATTCCCACCGAAGTGGAATATGCCAGTGAATTCCGCTATCGCAACCCGATCATCGAAGAGGGCACGGTGGTCTTTGCCATCAGTCAATCGGGGGAAACCGCCGATACCTTGGCGGCCCTGCGCGAGGCCAAAGACCGGGGCGCGCTGAGTCTGGGGATCATCAATGCAGTGGGTTCCACCATCGCGCGGGAGACTGATGCCGGTGTGTATCTGCATGTTGGCCCCGAAATTGGCGTCGCCTCAACCAAGGCCTTCTCCGGCCAAGTCGTGGTGGAAACATTGATTGCCCTGTTTATTGCCCGGCGCAAATATATGAGCCAGCAGGTGCTGGATCAGTTCCTGAAGAGCTTGAATGCCATTCCCAATCTGGTGCGTCGCGTCCTGTTGCAAAGTACCGCGATTCACGAGATTGTCCAGCAATACTGCCAGAAAGAAAACTGGCTGTTCCTGGGGCGCGGTTATAACTATCCGGTGGCACTCGAAGGCGCGCTGAAGCTGAAAGAAATCTCGTACATCCACTCCGAGGGACTGCCCGCCGCCGAGATGAAACACGGCCCCATCGCGCTAATATCCGAAGGTATGCCGGTGGTATTTCTGGCCACCAAAGGCAGTCAATACGAAAAGATTCTTGGGAATATCCAGGAAGTCAAAGCCCGGGGTGGCAGGGTCATCGCGGTGGCCACTGAAGGGGATGAACACATCCGTTCGGTCGCCGACCATGTGATCGAGGTTCCCGACACCATCGAGCCGCTGCAGCCGCTGCTGACGGTGGTGCCGCTACAATTGCTGGCTTACCACGCCGCCGTATTGCGGGGCTGTAATGTGGACAAACCCCGCAACCTCGCGAAAAGTGTGACCGTGGAATAAACGGCGTTACGATGGGATTTCCGGCGCATGAAACGCACGCACAAGTTTGATTTCTACAAGCATCTGGTGCGTTTGGCACTGGGGGTGGCAAGACGCCCGGTGTTGACCCTGGTGATCAGCGCACTCGTACTGACCGTGTGCGTCTATCTGGCTGTGACCCGACTGGAACAAACCGCCGATCAGAACGAATTGTTCAACCCCAAGAGTCCCTTCTTCCGTGATTATCTGGACTATGTCCAGAAGTTCCCCGAGAACGAAGCGGTATTTGTGGTCATTCGTCCACGGGCCGCCACCGGAATACCGGGCGCACGCTGGATGGAACTATCGGAGCGCATCACCCAAAAACTCACGGACTTGAAACAACACGTGGTCAGTGTCCAAAATCGTGTCCCGGTCGAGCAGTTGGGGAATCAGGGCATTTTATTGGCCGACTGGGGTGAAATTCACAAACAAGTCGCACAAGCCAAAGAATTTTTACCGCTGATAAAAATCGCCGGTACCGCACCGGGTTTGGATAGCGTGCTACTGGGCAGGCAACCACTGGAACGCACGTTGCGCAGCATTGCACTGGCCCCCAAGCTCGATGACGACACGCAGCGTTTTACCAGTGTGCTACTGACCGGGGTGGAAATCTCATTGCGTGATGGCTTGGCAGTCGGGGTGGATTTGGCCGCATTGGATAGTACCAGTAACACGCAGAACCCTGCTCGCGCCGGCTACTTCATTGTGGCGGACAACTCGACGCCGCCACAGCCCATGATGTTGATCAAAGTCTTTCCCAAGTATGACTACGCCTCACGTCAGGTTGTGGTGGCACGGATGCAGGCGATTCGACAGGTAGTCAAAGATTGCGTTGCGGGATATCCGGAGTTGCAGGCCGGTCTGACCGGACGGCCGGTCTTGGAAGCCGATGAACTAGACATTACCGACCGTGATTTCACGCTGGCCGAAGCGTTGGCTATGGTGACGATTTTTATTGCTCTGATCATCGCGTTCCGGTCGTTCTGGCTGGCGCTGTTAGTGAAAATCGGACTGGCGGTGGGTGTGGGTTGGACCGTGGGCTGGGCCACGCTGACCGTGGGCCGCCTGAGTTTGCTCTCGATGGTATTTGTCGTGGCCCTAATTGGCATTGGCATGGATTATTTAATTCAGGTCATCGCCCGCTATCGCTATGAGGTGTATCGCCGACATTCCCAACAGGCAATCTTTGCCCATGTGTACCGGAATGTCGGCCCACCGATTGTGACAACCTGTGCCGGTGCGGCCGGAGCGTTTTTAATCGCCGTGTTGGGCGATTTTCGCGGGGCGCAGGAACTGGGCATCATCGCCGGGGGTGGACTGTTCTTATGCCTTCTGTCCGCCTATACCATCCTGCCTGCCCTGCTGGTCTTGGTGCCCATCCGCATACCGGCCACCAAGCGTATTCCCGCACCGGCGCGAACTTTAGCACCCACCGTCCGCGCACGGCATTGGATTGGTCCGGCCATTTGGCTGGTTCTGCTCTGTGCCGCAATCCCAACCGCTTTTTACACCCGTTTCGATAGCAACCTGATCAAGCTGCAACCGGCCCACACCGAAGCGGTGGAACTGGTCAATAAAATGAACACCTGGTATTCCGTGGTGCTGGATCGTGATTTGAACGCGCTACGCCGGGTCCGGGCGCAGATCATCACCGCGCCCGTCGTGGCGGGCACGGATAGTTTGCTGGATGCCCAGGATAAGCAGGCCTTCCTAACGAAAGAACTGGCCGCGTTTGCTACTATTAACTGGCAAACCACCGCGCTCATGACCGCTCAGGACCTCGCTTCACTCGGCGCCGTACTGCAGCAACTGCAAATCCGTCTGGCACGGATGGCACCCTCCTCCGGCAACACCGAATTGACCGCGCTGTGCGAACGCGTAATAATCGCATTAAAAGCCCCGGATAAGCCCCAGGACATTCAGGACATCATGACTGCGTGGCAGCGTGGTTATCTTGCCGCCCTGCGCGGCGGTGTGGCCATGCTGATCCCCCCACCCCTGCAAATCCAAGACCTGCCGGTCGCGGTGCGGGAACATTATGTCAGCCCGGACGGAACCTATGCCCTGTATATCAATCCCCGCGCGGACTTGTGGGATACTGAGGCACTGGCCACGTTTGTGACCACACTTGAACCGCTTATCCCCAAGAATTCCACCCACACCGGTATAGCCGTGAACATTCATCATGCCACAGGCAATATCCGTTCCGCATTCATCCTATCCTCCGGATTGGCCGTTGGTCTCATTATTTTGTTGGTCTGGCTGGACGTACGAAATCTGAGACAAACTCTGGCCGCAGTCAGCGTATTGTTTTTAGGCTTGCCGGTGCTGCTGGGGGCGATGGTATGGATGGGGCAAACCTGGAATTTTGCGAATTTCTTCGCCCTGCCGATTTTAATCGGTGCCGCCCATGAATATGGGGTATTTATGATTCACCGCTATCGCGAAGCAAAAGCGACTGTGCAACGCCGTTGGCTGGGCTGGGATGTGGCCGACTCAGCCTTGTTTTTATGCGCATTGGTCACGATTACTGCCTTCGCTTTCCTCATGCTAGCCGAACACCGGGGTATTGCCAGTTTGGGCTTTATCATGGCCGGGGGTGCGACCTGTATTTATCTGGCAACACTTCTCGTCCTCCGGCCCATCCTGCGTTGGCGTCTGGAATTGGCGGACCGAAAAAAAACCAACCCCAAACCACTGGCATAACAGGTTCAAAAAGGCGACAATGACGCCATGTTTTTGAATTATACGGTGATTATTTTACGTTAGCCGGGAGACCTTATGAGCGTTCGCACATTGCACAACAAAGCCGCCGGGTGGCTGGCCTTGGGACTTTGCCTTGGTTTTGGCCTAAGCACAACACTAAATACCCAGGCCCAGGATGCAGAGGCCAATCTCGCGGCTGCTCACCAGATGATCGCAGATCAATTGACCGATTTGGCCCGGGTCCGGGCAACTGATCCCAATCGTGAGGCCAATCGCGCTGCTCAACAGGCCCTGTTGTTATTGAAACGTGCGGTCGAAGTATCCCCCGACTATGCCGACGGCCACCGATTATTGGCCGTGGCCGCCCAAGCCCTGAATGACGCCGATACCGAACGCGAAGCCCTGCGTAATCTGGTCCGGATTGACCCCGGCCATCTCGTCGGTCAGGCCCGTTATGTGCAATTGCTGGCGGCCCGGGCGCAAACTGTGGACGGCCAACTTGGGATTCTGGATCGCGCTATCGAAAAAATGGATTTCCATCCCACCATTAAAAGCGAACTGGCACTGGCCATGGCCCGGCTCTATAACGCGCGGGGCCAAACGCCGGAGGCCATCACCTATCTGCGCCGGGCCTTGCAATTAAATGACACCAACGTCAATGCAGGTCGGGAGCTATTCCGGCTCCAAAGCACCCAGAACATGCCCGAAACCGAGCAACTACCCCTGCTATTGGGTCTGCTCAAAGCCAATCCCTTTCAACCGGAAGTGGTCTTGACCATCGGCCAGATTCTGTCCCGGCAGATGATGCACAGCCAGGCCGCCAACTGGTATGGGTCCGCCATCGAACAACTCCAAGCCAGCGGGCAGGCCCCGACGATGGATATGTTTATTGACTTTGCCTATCTCATGGCGACTGCGGATCGTAAGTCCGAACTCGACACGCTGCTCAAAGATTTTAATCGTCGGGTAGATGTTCCTCTGGAAATTATGCTTCTGGAACTGGCGTTGGCCAATCCGGGCGGACGTATTGAAGCGAACTTGCAGGAATTACCCGCCCGGGTTTCACGCAAGCTGGACCAGAATATCGCCGCAGCAGGTGAGCACAAGACTGCGGCCATAGTCGAATCCACGATGGCCGAATTACTGTTTGGCGCCTCACGTTCCGATCGTTTATCCCGGCAATTGAGCGACTTGGAAACAGCGTTGCCCAAGAATGATGCCACGTTACAGCGGGTTCAGGGCTGGCAAATGATTCGCGAAGCCCGATGGGAACAGGCCGCGAAAGTACTTACCCCTCTGACCGCCAAAGACCCCTGGGCCACGTTGGGCCTGGCCCGGATCCAGCAACGTCAGAATGATACCACCGGAAGTGCCAATATGCTTCGCATGGGTTGGTCGCTACAACCTACCGGGCTGGCAGCCGTCAGTATCGCCGGCGCCGCCAAGGCCAATAATATCAATCTCCGTACCAGCGCGGCGATTACCAAACTGGAAAACGTCCTGCGTGACTACCCCGCGGCTTTGCTCCAGATCCATCGTTCACCGCGTGACTTGATCTTAATGACCGGAACAATTGGCCGTCGTCAGGTGGGCTACGGCCAACCCGCCACGGTGGATGTTCGGGTCATCAATTCCGCAGCCAATGCGCTGGCGGTAGGTCCCGGGGGGGCGTTCAGCGGTGCCTACAATGTACGCACGGATGTGGTCGGTCTGGCGGGGACGGAAAATGTCTGGAATCTGGTTGAAAACAGCCCCCGGGTGTTCCGTTTGGAACCACGCGATGCGCTAGTAATGAGTATCCGAATTGACCAGGGAAACCTCCGTTTGGCGGGCTGGCAGCAACCCTTGCGTACGCTGGGAGTTAACAT
>Ga0194062_1000511_pt1 | contig 16550 bp, 15 predicted proteins | sample SepL2225m_MetaG_FD_155481 | JGI IMG/M metagenome (GOLD analysis project Ga0194062, IMG submission 155481) | Anoxic zone freshwater microbial communities from boreal shield lake in IISD Experimental Lakes Area, Ontario, Canada - Sep2016-L224-25m | ecosystem: Environmental > Aquatic > Freshwater >... | reverse complement strand
TGCATAGCTGTGTGGAAGAGAAGTATACCGGCAATATCTGGGCCATTGAAGAGGAAAAGCGCCGCAAAGCCCGCGAAGCCCGTGAAGCCTACGAACGACTAAGCCCTGAAGAAAAGCAGAAACGCCTGATGGAAGGACTGTACCATTGGTACGACGTGCAGGGCGCCGGAGAAGAAGAAGAAGACCTGGGAAGATCGTAAAGAGATGTACGATGTACTAATTGCTTATTTCTTTTGCGTGCTCATTTACTCATGTCATCTTCTATTCTTTTCGGGTATTCGTGATTGCTTCGCAAGACGGCTTCGCCGAACGCTATTTCTGTTTAGCCCTCAGATACTGTTTCGGCCAATCAATGTCCTGCCCCAGCTCGTAAGCCGCATGCAGAGGAAAATATGGATCGCGCAGAAATTCACGGCCCATCATGATCAGGTCGGCTTGTCCGTGTTCAATAATGCTTTGAGCCTGGATTGCCGTAGTGATTAGCCCGACAGCACCGGTGAGGATACCGGTCTCCTTCCGTATGGTTTCTGCAAAACGCACCTGGTAGCCCGGTTCAAGTGTGATCTTGACCCCGGTGATATTGCCACCCGACGAACAATCGATCAGGTCTACCCCAATGTCTTTAAGTATTCTCACCAGGGCAACAGAATTGTCTAAAGACCATCCGCCATCAACCCATTCAGTTGAAGAGATTCGCACGAACAGCAATTTGTCCTCAGGTATGTTTTTTCTGATCCCGCCTACTACTTCAGTTAACAGCCGGATCCGGTTCTCGAATGATCCTCCGTATTCATCGGTACGTTTATTGCTCAGGGGCGAAAGGAATTCATGAAGCAGGTAACCATGGGCCGCATGGATCTCCAGGATCCTGAACCCTGCCTCAACAGCCCGTTTCGCGGCACCGACAAAATCCTGCTTTACTTTGGCTATTCCTTCAATACTTAGAGCTTCAGGCAAAGCAGTATCGGCCGAGAAGGCAATGGCACTGGGAGCAACGGGCTGCCATCCTCCCTCCATGACAGTCAACAGCCGTTCACCTCCCCAGGGCGCCGAATGGCTTGCCTTACGTCCGGCATGAGCCAGCTGAACTCCCGGTACAGAACCCTGTAAGCTGATAAATTCCGTTATGGTCCGCAGATATGGAATATGTTCGTCGCTCCAGAGCCCCAGGTCATTGATACTGATGCGGCCTTCCGGACAAACGGCTGTAGCTTCTGCAATGATGGCGCCGGCTCTTCCCATGGCCCTGCTACCGTAATGGACCAGGTGATATTCGTTTGCAAAACCGTCCTTACCTGAGTACTGGCACATCGGAGAAACTGCCAGACGGTTCCTTAGTTCGGTCCCTCTTATTTTTAAAGGGCTGAAAAGATTATTCATAAAAAGGCTTTAATTCTTTTTAAATTTACATCTTGGAAAATACAAAACTATGAAAAAGAACCTTACCCGGCGCGAAGTACTTAAAACCCTTGGATTAACAATCGGTGGCGCTGTAATCGGTATTCCCGGACTCGCAAAAGTCAGGGATGATGTGTATGACTATCCGCTAGGTCTGGATGAGGTTTTTAAACCCATGGATAATCCCCTGGGAAGGCCTATCACCGCTATTACTTGCGGAGCCGGTAACAGGGGTAACGTATACGGCGGGTATGCTTCGAATTTTCCTGAACAGATAAAGATCATAGGTGTTGCCGAACCCATCCCGATACGTAACGAAAGGTATGCAAAAGCCCAGCAGATTGCCGATGCCAACAGATTTAAGACATGGGAAGATGTTTTCAGCAGACCCAAATTCGCCGATGTCATTATCATTACCATGCCCGATAACCTCCATTATGTGCCCTGTATGAAAGCCCTTGAGATGGGATATGATGTTCTGCTCGAAAAACCTATGGCCCAGAGCGAACAGGAATGCAGGGATATCCTTGCCATGGTGAAAAAGACCGGCAGGATAGTGGCAATATGCCATGTGCTGAGGTATTCCCCTTACTTTATCAAAATGAAGAAGCTGATAGCTGAAGGCGCGGTAGGAGAACTGGTGAGCATCCAGCATATGGAACCGATTTACCATATCCATATGTCGCATTCCTACGTACGAGGCAACTGGCATAACTCAAAACAAACTACTCCCATTATCCTGGCCAAGTCATGTCATGACCTGGATATTTTACGATGGATGATCGAAAAACCTTGTCAGAGCATTGCTGCTATGGGCGATCTTAAATGGTTCAGGAAAGAGAACGCTCCCACCGGAAGTACGCCCCGCTGCATGGATGGCTGTACTGCCGAAGCCGGCTGCCCGTATTCAGCCCTGAAAGTCTACGGAAGCTCAAGGGACTGGACGTATGTTTTCGATCTGCCTGACGACAAAGACAAACAGCAGGCGGCTGTCATGGAGTATCTTCGCACTACTAATTATGGCCGCTGTGTTTACCGAATGGATAATGACCAGCCTGACCATTATATCACCTCAATTCAATTCGAAGGCAACATCACTGCGAATTTCTCCATGGAAGCCTTTACTTCCTATGGCGGAAGAAGGACCCGTGTGATGGGAGCTATGGGCGATATGGTAGGCGATATGGAAGAACTTACGGTCACAGATTTCCGCACGAGGAAATCGGTAAAACTCATACCCAATGCCGAGGATGTTGATAAACTCAAAACCAGCGGCCATGGAGGGGGCGACTGGAACCTGATGCGCGATTTTATACTCGCGGTCTCGAACCAGGATCCGAAATACCTGACTTCAACTATAGACCAATCGATCGAAAGCCATGTTATGGGATTTGCTGCCGAGAAAAGCCGGCTTACTTCCCAGATCATTCCGGTAAGAATGTAGCAACCTGATCACAGGATAAAATCGTCGGTTAAGAAAAAAAGAACGCCCTGTGATGGGGCGTTCCAGCTGTTTAGCTTGTAATCCGGTTTACCGGATTTTCTTTTTGAGCCGTGGGCTCTCTGAACCACGTAAGGACTTCCCTTAACGCGCGAAAACTTGTTTTATCGTAATCTGTTTTTCTTTTTTTATCCAGATTACTACATCCACAAATGTAATACAGCCAGACTCCATTGTCAAGGAGTTTAACATTAATTAACATTAGACAGGCTCCGCCTGCTCCCGATATTTTTTTATCCCTAAGTATGGGTTTTATTTGGAATTAATTTAGATTTGTGAAAGATTCTTGAAAAAATGAACAAGGTAGTACAAAATGCACAGGAGGCAATCCGGGGTATCGAAAACAATATGACCCTTATGCTGGGTGGTTTCGGCCTTTGCGGTATCCCCGAAAATTGTATTGCGGCTCTGGCCGCATCTGACATTACAGACCTCACCTGTATCTCAAATAATGCAGGCATAGATGGCTTCGGCCTGGGTATGCTATTACGTAAACACCAAATTAGGAAAATGATCTCCTCCTATGTGGGTGAGAACAAGGAATTTGAACGCCAGCTGCTGAGCGGCGAACTCGAAGTGGAACTCATACCACAGGGAACATTGGCCGAACGAATAAGAGCCGGAGGAGCCGGAATCCCTGCATTTTATGTACCGGCAGGGTATGGAACCGAAGTGGCCCAAGGCAAACCCGTACGGCAATTTGGCGATAAAATGTACCTCGAGGAACAATGGCTCAAAGCTGATTTCGCTATCGTCAAAGCCTGGAAAGGCGATGCGAGCGGCAATCTGGTATACAGGAATGTTGCCAATAATTTTAACCAGGCTATGGCAATGGCAGGAAAGATAACGATTGCAGAAGTTGAGGAACTTGTGCCGGTCGGCAGCCTGGATCCAAACCATATCCATACCCCGGGCGTATTTGTTCAAAGGATCTTCCAGGGCAGCAATTATGAAAAACGGATCGAGTTCACAACCACAAGGGACTGACCCATAAATCGTAAATCAGGCCTCGGGCTTCGTAAATGAAATCGTACATCGTAAATCGTACATCAAAATATGGCACTTGATAAAACCGGAATAGCAAAACGTATTGCCAGGGAACTCCGTGATGGGTATTACGTCAACCTGGGCATCGGAATCCCAACCCTTGTGGCGAACTACGTCCCTGATGGCATGCAGATCACCCTGCAATCGGAAAACGGACTGCTTGGAATCGGCCCTTTTCCCACTAAGGGTGAAATAGACGCCGACCTGATTAATGCCGGTAAGCAAACCATCACGGCCTTACCGGGCGCCGCCTTCTTTGACTCATCAATGAGCTTTGCAATGATTCGCGGAGGTCATATAGATCTTACAGTCCTTGGCGCTTTTGAAGTCTCCGAAACAGGCGACATCGCCAGTTGGAAAATCCCAGGTAAACTGGTCAAGGGAATGGGTGGCGCAATGGACCTTGTAGCTTCAGCAAAAAATATCATCGTTGCCATGATGCATACGAATCCTCAGGGGGAGTCGAAGCTGCTGAAGAAGTGCACATTACCACTTACAGGGGTGGGTGTCGTTAAAAGGATTGTCTCCGACCTTGCCGTTCTGGATGTCACACCCCAGGGTTTTAAACTCCTGGAACGCGCCCCTGGCGTCAGTGTCGAAGACATTGTGAAAGCCACTGAAGGCAAGCTCATTGTCGAGGGTGATATCCCCGAAATGCAGATCTGAATATGCTCAGATCAATGCGTATAGATTGCTGAAGCCTGCCGGTACCCTGCCAGATTCTGGTACCAGTCGGGGTATGAAACTCCCGAGCTCTGAGCCCAGTCATTGAATTTCAGGTATGCTGTATTGATGGCAGCCCTCTCAATGGGATAAGCGAATTTACCGGAAATGTTTAATGCCCAGGGAAGATTATTAACCGTCTTGTAATAACGACCCAGTGAGGGATTACTGTCATCATTCCCAGTGCCGAAATCAGATCCGTTAACTTTGTCGGTGGGCGGCTGGTTGGGAAGATGAACTTCACGGTTACGGTTCCCGCCTACAATAATAAAAGGATTATATGGGGGTGTGCCTGCCTGGGCAATAGCAACAGGAGTGGCTAAAGAAATCACAAGGTTCAGAGTGTCGGGAGTAACATATGGAGCGCCTAACTCAGTGTTTGTTCCTATACCCTGGCCCGGAGCCGGCAGGTGATCAAATGCATCGTCAAACGCTACGACGACAGCTTTGGTTTGGCCTGCTTCTGTATTGTTAGCCGATCTGGTAATGTATCCATGATTTAAGCTCTGGCCTGTTATCGTCTGAATCTTGTCGGGAGTATAAGGCAACTGGAATGCAAACCCGTTATGGAGTGTGGCTCCTGTTGCTTCAGTAATGAATTTGGCATCAATCTCAGCAACCTGGTTCTGGGCATTGGTGATCTGGTTAATCCGGTAAGATACTACTACATCATTAAAATCATAGTCTCCTTTTCCCGGCCAGAGGTCTTCAAAAGCAAGGGAACTGTAACCTGTTTTTGATGGAGTGTAATTGTTGAATGCTTTGTTGGGATCATTGGGGTAATCATCGGAAAGATCAGGAATCCCGTCATGATCAGCGTCCACAACAGAGGTCGCGAGTAAAGGCATATTCACTGTATTGATCGAATTTATCGACGGGCTGATGGTCAGGTAGAAAACATTATCGTTACAGTCCCGGTCAGCTCCCTGAAACAAACCCTGATCCTCCAGGGTAAAAAGAACCTGCTGGCGCGAAGGATCTTTGAAAAAAAGCAGATGCTTAAGCATCAGGGGGTCGATAGTATTAAAGGAAGGGATGGAATAATATACGTCGCTGTTTACGCTGGTCTGGCTGCCGGTCCATGCATGTGCGGCCACCACAAAGCCTATCGATTTTCCTGCAGGGAACTTGCCTAAATAGATCTTATTCCCGGGGTTCAGACCTCCACCGCTGCCGGCATTACTTACATTCGGGAAAATGACATGTACAGTGTCGATCGCAGCCGCTGAAGCTGGAGGAGAACCAGTATTGAATGTAAAATACCCAAGGCTGTTCATCCATCCGGCGCCTTCAGTAATATAAGTAATGTAAACATCGCTCAAACTCAGAATTTCAATATTATTTGGCGGAGTGCCAGAAAACCAATCAGGATGAGCAGCGACTTCATTACGGTATTCCGGCAGAGCCGTATTGATATCATTCATTAATACCTGGTTAACAGGGTCGTTTACCGGCATCAGATTATTAGGTACGCCCTGGGAGTTATAAGTGCTCATATAAACCCACCTTGTGGATCCAGTGCTTTTGACTGTACCGCCGCCATCGAGAGATTTTGTTGCAACAGGTGCTGGCGTTTTTCCGCCGAATTGAGCACTTACTCCGGATGAAGTGACTGGCACTTCCATCTGGCGGATCAGGCCAAGAAAATTATTGAACACGGTCACCTTGTTCATTGCTGTAGGCAAGGAAGCAATTGAATTCCACTGCCCGTCGGTACCGGTGACACCGCTTACAAGATAAACACCTCCTGAATCCGGATTGGAAGTATAAAGAGTAAATCTCACTCCTTTAATAGGATTATCCAGGTTGTCTTTGGCCACAATGGAAATGTTCACTTCCTGCGAAGTAGCCCAACTGAAAGTTGATGCAACCTTTAACTGATCTATGGTTATTGTACCGGAATTATTGGAATTTTCCTGTTTGCGGCATCCTGCTATTAAAAACAACACAATAAAGCCAATGACCATTATATTGATCGATTGAATTCTGACTCTGAAAAAAGAGATTGTTTTCATCACGTATTTATTTAGAATACAAAGGTAAGCCCGGATTAAGCAAAACACAATGAGTAATTAGTATTTGTTGTTATTATCTTTGTAAAAGGACATAATAACCCCGGTATTGTATCTCCCTATTCATGAAATGAACCTTGAAAGTACGTTGATGAGTTTTTCTTCCTCAAAGGGTTTTGAGATAAAATCATTCATCCCGGCTTCCCGGCACCTCAGTTCTTCCGACTTAAGCGCGTGAGCCGTAAGAGCAATTATAGGAAGTGTAGTACTGATCTCTTTCCTGATCATTGTCGTGGCATCGATTCCGTCCATCACAGGCATCTGCAAATCCATAAGTACCAGGTCGAACAATTCTTTTCTCACCAATTCTACAGCAATCTCGCCGTTCACAGCTTCAGTCACTATTATCCCAAAATGACTCAAAATGGTTTTTGCCACAAGACGGTTCAGCTTGTTGTCCTCAACCAGCAGGATTTTTTTTCCTTTAAGCTCATGATGGCTGATAAGCGGTTTTGGTTTCTCTTCTTTCTCTTGCTTATGGCCAAGAGGGAGGGTAAAAGTGATAGTAACACTTGTCCCTTCGTTTTTTTTACTTTTAATGCTGATTTTTCCATCCATTAAATCGACCAGCTGTTTCGTGATTGCCATGCCGAGGCCTGTCCCGCCATATTTTCTTGCAATATTCACACTCTCCTGGGAGAATTTCTGAAAGATCTTTTTCAGGTATTTCTTATCAACGCCTATCCCAGTGTCGGCAACGCTGAGCTCAATGACCTGACGGTCGTCATGGTGTTCAACAAGTCTGCAACTGAGGGAGATGCTGCCCTGGTGAGTAAATTTGATGGAATTACTCAACAGGTTCAACAGGATCTGGTTGATGCGGTGGGGATCGCCTTTGAAGACCTGGGCGATGGCCTCATCCATTTGCATTTCAAACTTAAGTCCCTTCTCTTCGGTTTTATTTGAAAGCATATTGCGGAGCTGTGTCAGCACCGTTTGCAGGCTGAAATCAATTGATTCGAGATCGAGTTTTCCCGATTCAATTTTAGAAAAATCGAGAATGTCGTTGATGATAACCAAAAGATTATCGGCTGCCGTGGTGATCGATTCAAGAAATGACCTCTGATACGTGCTTAACTCAGTTTTTAGCAACTGTTTGCCAAGGCCTAAGATGGCATTCATAGGCGTACGTATCTCATGGCTCATATTGGCAAGAAAAATTTCCTTGGTTTTAGCCGTGTCTTCAGCCATCTGCTTCGCTTCCCTGAGAGTAAACTCCAGCTGTTTTCTGCCAGTGATGTCGAGGTGTATCCCAGTCGATCCAACCTGAATACCTTCATTATTAAAAAGCGGAGCTCCGGATATCAGCCACCATTTTCTTAAGCCTTTTTTGTTTGTGATCTCGAGTTCATAAGCATCGGAGATGCCCTGCTTTCGGGCTTCATTCTTTTGGGCCACAATATCACGGTTCCTGGGAGCGGTAAAGATATTCTCACCCACTTTGCCGTACATTTCTTCCCGTTCAAAACCCGACATTTCGCAAAAACTGAGGTTGGCATAAATAACCTTGCCTTCCAGATCCACTTCAAGCAGGCCAAGGTTGATGTTCTCAATAAGAAGCCGGTATTTCTCTTCGCTTCTCCTCAGGGCATCTTCATATTTTCTGCGGCTTGTTATATCAATATATTTCCAGAAGTGCCCTTTGTAAATACCTTCAATGATAATGGGGTTATAATCCCTTGAAAAAGTACGCCCGTCTTTCAGCTGAAGAATCTCTCCCGTCACTTTTTTACGTTTTGAAAGCAGATTATTGATCCTTGCTACGAACAATTCCGGGTCTTCAAAGAGATGTTTTGACTGTTCTGCTGAACCCGAACAATCAGCTCCGAGAAGAAGTTCGGGCTTGACAGGAATACCGAACATCGAACAGAATGATTCATTGATAAGCACGATCAGCCGGTTCTCGTCTTCAACCAGCACTCCTTCCTGCATATTCACAATAATGTTTGACAGTCGGTCAGTGTTATGTGAAAGTTTAGACGTATTCATTGCAGCCATTTCCGCCAGGCGTTTTTCAGCATCCAGCCTTGCTTTTCGTTCCCGTTCAAGGGCCTTTTTTAATGCTTTTTCAGATTCCATGGTTACATTGGAGATGTATCATAATTTTCCAAGCCGTATCAATAGACCAAACGTGGCGTCAAATTGAAGTAGATTTGATTGAGCATTGATTACGTAAGGCATTTCCCTTATTTCCGAACTGTAAAGAAACGGTGCATCCTTGGGGTGGACCTGGTATAATAACTGGGTCTGAAGCCTGAGGCCAATGACTTTTGTTACATACCAGTTACAACCTGCCCTTCCGCCGACTGCAAAATACCAAACATCCCTGAAAAATTTATCTTTCATGACAACATTCACACTCCCGAAATCAAAACCCACATAAGGCTGAAGGCTCTTTTTATGAAAAAACCGGTATATGCTGCTGATCAGGATGTAGTTATTGCTCAATGCCAGATCACCACTCCTGGGATACCTTTCGGCATCTGTCGTGGCAAACGTATCTTCACGCTTATACCCGATTGAAACATTAAGTCCCTTGTAAATGTTGACCATGAACTCTACGCCATAGTCAGGCCCTGGCCTGAAAATTGTCTTGCCTCCGGTGACGGAAATAGTGCCGCCGGAACAATATCCGCCGTATACGGCAAATTCAAACAAGGTAAAACCATCCTTGTTAAGGTAAGCCGGCTTCTTACGAGCAACAGGGTCATGTGACGCAGGAATACCCCTGAGGGAGTTCCTGGCCGCGCTGCCAACGTCGGGACCGCTTACTGTGGCCTGTTTCGAAAAAAACACGATGGAGGAAGTCAAATCCGTGGCAGGTTTTTTTATATATATTCTGGACCTTGCGATTGAAGTGTAATCAACCGTCTTTGAATTCTCCGGCCTGAGTGAGTGCTGGGCATAAACCCTTCCGCTGGCATCCTGTACCATCAGCGTACTGGGCCCCCCCATTTCACCACCAATGCTGTCGGCCCGTATACTGACTTTGATCTCCAAAAAAGCTTCAAACGCAGCCATTGCCTTTATCTGACGGGCCTTCCATGATTCGGGTGTGGAGCTGTTCCCCGGCTCAAAAAATACACGTTTATATTCATATCCTTTCCGGTTCAGAGTTTCTTCTATAGCACTAATTACATCGGAATAACAATTGTATGTAGAATCCCCTTCAATAACAGCCCAGTACCGAATCCTTTTAATGTTGCTGGCAAAATCAAGGCGCTGATCCCAATCGGGAGTCTGCGCAAATACCTGACCGGAAATAACGATCAGAAAAAACAAGGTAAGTCTGCGAAAACGCATCACCGTGAATACTTAGTTTGGCTGTTGACCATCTCCTGGTCGATGTTCACAGTTCCGGTTTACCTTAACAAATAGCACAGCCCGATCCGGAGCTGCAGCATCTGAAGGTTCTTTAATTTCGTGTTATTCGAGAAATCGATCTGGTTCGTGGTCCATTTGTAATTAAAAGCGATCTGGGCACCGAAATTACTGAAGGCCCCGAATTTGATCAGGGCGCCGATCTCGGGCGTCAGAGAGAAATCCCAGTATGTCTTGTATATATCCAGCTCCTGTATCAGGATGTGATGCTCCATATAATCACCTCCGATACCCAGACTGATATAAGGAGATACCGTTTTTGAAGGCATGAAATAATAATCCAGGGCTGCCTGGAAAGGAACCATCCAGGTGAAACGGTAATTGATAGCCGTAATAGCGATCCCATTGTCGGAATAAAAAGTCTGCTGGGGATAAGCCTGCCAAACCCTCTGCCATTGAATGTTGAAACCGGCAGCTAAATTTGTACCCGCTACGAAATACCGGCCTCCAAAATTAAAACCTGCCGGACTTCCGTTACCAACCCATTTGTTAAAGTCGCCCATGGTCCATAAGGTATTCCAACCGAACGAATAGTAGGATGAGGGCTTGTACCCAAGAGACACTTTCTGATCCTGTGCTTTTATGCCTCCGAACCAAAGCAGGCTTATGGTGAGAAATAAAACTATTTTCTTCATTTCGTATTTGTTTTTCGCGGTTATTATAAGCTTGTTTTTATAACAGGTGTCTGGGTAAAGGCCTGGTCAATGCTGCCTGAAATTTCACTTATTGTATGAGTTCCTGTGAGCAGACCTCGAATAAATGCATTCCAAACAACCGGAATTTGTCCGCTGGGCGTGATCTTTTTAAAATTCACCATCTCGATCGACAGAGTTCCTGAAGAATAAGAAGTGTAATATTCCGGATAATAAGGATAATAATATCCGTTGCCAGGATATCCCCACCAGTTTGGTGGATAATATCCCGGGTATCCCCAGTACCATCCCGGATAATAAACGCTGATATTGGTTACTTCAATAGCCGAAACATTAATTCCTAAATCGGGCTTTGTTGACTTGGCAACCTGCTGGTATCCCCTTGAAATCATATCCTGGGCAATCCTTGTTAGCACAGCCTGCGACCTGGCGTCTAAAATCTTTTTAGTTGATTTGTCGGAAATGTAACTGATCGAATCAACGACGCTGAAGGTCTTGTATAGCCCGAAGTTTGTGTTAATGTCGTACTGCGTAAATACAGCCAGATCCTCAAGCAGACGGCTCGAAGCAGGCGGGTATTTTGAGCATGATGCCATGACCAGGATCCCCGCGGCCAGTAATGAAAATCTCAGTAATCTCATGTTGTCTGTATTGAAAGTTATTAATAGGAAATTAGAATAATCAATAGGTTACTCTTGCAGCATTCATATCAGGTACATACCCCAGCCTGAAAATAATCCCGCCAGTGAAGCCGAACTGCACCATCGTGGAATATAAGGCAACTCCGCCTGAAGCTCCGCCTGTCCCCACAAGGAATGAAAAACCTGCCCCCTGTACAGGTACCAGAGCCTGGGCTTGTAAGCGTATTCCGATACGTTTACTGAAATAAAGCTTGGCCCCCCCAATCAAGCCCATCGAAAAAAACCACTCGGGCATGTAACCACTTGTCTTGGGCGCCATCAGGCAAGCCCCTGCATTCAATCCGACAAAAGGAGAAACCATGGCATTTACCCGAAAATTTTTAGTAAACCCTATATGCATGTAATTAATACTCAAAGGTTCCTCCTGGTAAGGATAACCACTCACGTTAATTTCAGCCTTGGTGTCGATGCGGTTATACATGAAGTCAAAATCAAAGACCCGGCTTATGCCCACCGAAACTATCCCGCCATACTGGGCATTGCCTTTGAACCGGACATAGCCATCACCTGCAGTGATTCTGGCAGGAAAAACATAGCCTCCGAATGGGGCAATTTCAACAGTCTGGGCTTTCAGAACTACCTGTGAAACAAGGATAAGGATAATAAAAAGAAGCAATCGTTTCATAGAGACAATTTAAATAAGTAGTTAATTTCTATAATAATCCCCTGCGGAAATAACCACAAATATAATCAATTCGCTATGCATTGCAAAGACTCATTGTCAGGTTTTGCATATCTTTGGGGCGGAACATAACATATTGTTTTTTATTTTTTACTGCTGATGGATGAGCTTCACGATTATATCATTATAGGGTCCGGCTTTGGAGGTAGTGTTTCTGCCATGCGGCTGGCCATCAAAGGATATTCAGTGCTTGTACTTGAAAAAGGCAAAAGATACCGGACCGAAGATTTTCCGAAAACCAACTGGAACCTTAGGAAATACCTCTGGTTGCCAAGGTTTGGGATGTACGGATTTCAACGCCTCGACCTGTTCAGGCATGCCTTTATCCTTAGCGGCACCGGGGTCGGAGGAGGCAGCCTCGTGTACGCCAACACCCTGATGAAACCTCCTGATCAGTTCTTCCGGCATGAACAATGGAAACGGTTCAACGATTGGAAAACTGCTCTCGAACCGTTTTATGAGGAAGCACACCGAATGCTTGGCCGGGTCAAGCTTCAGAAGTTCTATGTTGAAGATGAAACCCTCAGGGACGTAGCAAGGGATATGGGCCGGGAGGATTCATTCGACCATGTGTACGTTGCAGTATATTATAATGAAAATGAAAAAGGCTGCGACCCTTATTTTAATGGCGAAGGCCCGCACCGAAACCCCTGCAAGGAATGTGCTGGCTGCATGGTAGGCTGCCGCGAAAATGCTAAAAACACCCTCGATAAAAATTATCTCTGGTTCGCCGAAAAACATGGAGCAGAGATCCTCCCCGAAACACAGGCGTTTAAAATAACCTATGAGAACGGAATCTACTCGGTGCATACTCACCGCCTTAATAGGAAAGGCGAGCATGTATTTCGCTCCAAAGGACTGATAGTAGCCGGGGGAGTGCTGGGAACCATGAAACTACTGCTTCATCAGAAACATATCTATAAAACTATGCCGGGCCTGAGCGACAGGCTGGGCGAAGGACTTCGTACCAATTCAGAAACCCTTTGCTCCGCTTCAGGCGCCAACGTTAAACTGAATAACGGACTTGCGATCAGTTCAATTTTCAAACCTTCAGATGATACCTGGATCGAGATCGTGAAATACCCCGATGGTTCCAATGCGATGAAAGGACTGGTAACACTGGCTACCGGGAATGTCAACCCGCATTTTCTAAGACCTTTCAAATTTCTGGCAAATGTCGTGTTTCATCCTTTGAAGTTCATGCGGATGATGTTTAACATGAAATGGGCCACCAATACGGTGATCTTTCTGGTAATGCAGACAGCCGACAACGCTATGCGCATGACACTGAAAAAAGGGCTTTTCCATCACCGCCTGACAATAAAAAATGATGGAAACAAAAAAGTGAATGCCTTTATTCCTCTGGGTCAGGAAGTCATGAACCGCTATGCGAAAAAAGTGAATGCCATCCCCCAGAACTCGGCCATGGAAATTCTATTTAATGTGCCCTCAACAGCACATATACTCGGCGGATGTCCGATGGGTGAGACGGTTAACGAGGGAGTCATTGACAGTAAATTCCAGGTGCACGGATATCCCGGCATGTATGTCGTGGATGGTTCGTCAATCCAGGGAAACCTCGGTGTGAACCCGAGCTTTACTATCACCGCCCAGGCCGAATACGCCATGTCAAATATCCCCGGCAAAGAATGAAATCCCGCCTGATATGTTTGCCGCTGCTTATCTCCTGTTTTTGTTTACCTGAACTTTAATATGAATACCATAACGACAATCCTGAAGGAAACCGATTGGCTTTACACCCGCTTATTTGAAACGGATTTCTTCTTTATTGACTTGTGGTCGGTGGTCAATCTCTGGAGCGGATTTTCATTATTCATTCTCCTGTGTGCACTAAAAGTAAAAAGGCCTTATCTCATCTTACTACTGATTCTTATCGCCTTTGAGATAATAGAAATTCTTGTTTTGCACTTTGCTTTATCAATTTTCCGCACGGAAACCTTCAAAAACGAAGGAACCCATATTTATATTGGGATGGCCGGAGGTTTGCTTGCCCTCTTATTACTGCGCATCTCAGGGAAGCACTTACAAAGCCACAGAAATACCACTGAAATACTTCTTGCTTCCTATACATCCTTTACCTATGCTTTTGTGTGGGTTGGGTTTTATGGTTACCGATACAACCTTCCGGAATGTAACAGTAATGGAATCAATTATACTGCATTTATTTTCTGGTTTCTCGGATTAACAGGAATCTTACTGGTATTTTCTCTTCTGAAAAAGCGGGGGATATTCCGTGCTTTATTTATCACCTGGGGTCTTTACCTGGTTTCTTTGTTTTCAATAGAATATTACTTTTATTATCATGTCGGTCTGCATGAAAACAGCAAACCTCAGGCAAAAGCGCTGTTCTTTGGAATTATTCACGGACTTCCGGTGCTACATATCGTTTACCTTTTTGCACCGCTAATCATTATTATATTTTATTTGTTCTTCCGACATGTCTTACTTAAAGCCCTTGCAGAACCGGGGAGTCAACCTAAAACTCAACCTAATAACTTAAGAGGGGTACAATCCCTAGTGAAGTCTGTGTTTCGATAGTCTGATTGTAATTGTTGTATACAAACCCAATTACAGGTTTCTGGTTCAGCAGATTCCTGACCTGCAAAGCCCGGATTCCCGAACTGGGGCGGAAATGCCGAAGTGTAAAAATCGGAGTTGCTCAGGACCTGGCTGCTGAAGATAGTAAAACCGCCTCCTGAAGTCCCGACAAATGCAAAGTGGTTCGGATTGGGTATGTCAGCCCCTTTGAGGCCTGTCCGGGCTTCGATATCAATAACCTTGCCGCGGACCACCTGGGTAGGTATCTGGGAATAGGAAATCCACGAAATACAACATGAAAAGACAATCGCAATGATCCTGCCCTGGCCTTTCATAGATTATTGAAAATAAAAGAGTAAACCTACCTGATATCCCCTATCAGGACATTCCATATTGTTAAAGTATCCCGGCCGAAGACTTTATCCTGCTTTAAAGCAAAGATATCGGCAAACCTTATATTTGCCTGAAGATGATCACTGCCGGATTGTTTGGTCGGCAGCATGGCCTTAAAACACAACTTACCGGCATAAACGCTATCGCTGAGGCGCTGAAGAGTTTTGAAAACCCTGATAGAATCCACAGCAACTCCTTTCATCCGGACTGGTATCTCTTTCCCGGGAATACACAAGGCACGGGCCATCTCAGCGGCCTTTTCCTTAAAAGCCTTTTCGGCTGTACTGTCATTCATTACTTTCAGGTAATCACTCAGATCGGTCAGCTTGATACGGGCCGTTGCCTCAAAAGCTCTCAGGACAGGCTGACCCAGGCTGTCTGATTGAAATACTGAAGTAATGCTGTCCCGGTTCCTGTTGGCCTGGTTTTTCTCCAGTTCATGCGTAAATTGCTCATTGCTGTCACAGCTTTTTCCGCATACAATAAAGTAAACGAAAATCAATGCCGATATTTGAAAAAACCTTCTCATGACGATGACTTTACCCTGAACCGTAATACGCTGATCTTTCCATCCCTAAATCTCGTATCCAGTATCTCAATATTTTTAAGGCTGCCCGATGGCATGCTCAGTTTATCAATAAATTCCTGCTTGTTCAGAAGTTCCATACCGCCGGTCATATTCTTTTCACTGTATACCTGGTAGATCATAGCCCCGTCGTCGATCATGTTCTCCAGCCTTGACCTCCGCTTTTGCCAGTCATCCACTTTCATTTGTGAAAAATAATGGATCATCAGGGCATAGTCGTTAGCATGCAGGTTTACAATTTCGTTCAGTTTTAATTTTTCAACAATACGGATGATAGTGTCGCTCCGGTAGTACGGTGCGGAAACCACGAGTTTTACCTTATTCTTATCCGTTTTCAGAAAAAAACATCCGTCCATGCCCGAATAATTTGTGGCAGGAGATTCACCTTCAATTAAAACCTGGACCTGGATTTTAGTGTTCACAATAGGCTCCCTGGTATCGGCATCATAAAAACAGAATTTGTACTCCCTGGTGTTGAACAGTTTGAATATTCCGAAAAAGATCAGTAGGATAAATACTGTGGCCACAGGGATGATCATAAAGTACCGGTTTGATCTGTCGGGTGCGGGTTGAGCCATTGCAGGAGCCGGAGGAGTGCCGGTTTGAGAAGCCTCGATAAGATCCTGGTTCTTAAAAACAAAATCATCCCAGTTTGAATACCCTGCATACTTGCTTAAAAGATTGAGGACATCAATTCTTGGCATGGATTTGCTCACCGATTTCATATGGGTATAAAACCACTTTTCGCTGAGATGGGCATTCACGCATTTGAGCAACTCTTCCTGGAAGTCAGTAATTTCCTGTCCCTTCCATTCCGATATGTCAGGATTGATTCCCGGGTATGACTGCTGCAT
>Ga0194062_1000507_pt1 | contig 16592 bp, 10 predicted proteins | sample SepL2225m_MetaG_FD_155481 | JGI IMG/M metagenome (GOLD analysis project Ga0194062, IMG submission 155481) | Anoxic zone freshwater microbial communities from boreal shield lake in IISD Experimental Lakes Area, Ontario, Canada - Sep2016-L224-25m | ecosystem: Environmental > Aquatic > Freshwater >... | reverse complement strand
TCAGCTACTGCAAACCAGTCGTTAATATTGGTAAACGTACCGGCCAGAACATTAACTGAACCCGTTGCACCGCCCACACCATTATCAGCCGCAAAAACCAACTGATCATGCGATGTTGATGTGGTATTAAAACCAGACTTGGTAATATCTTCTCTGTTCTCAATAACGGAATAACCTACCGTTACTCCGGTGGTTGTATTATAAGACTGTGTTGCACCTACACCCACTACGTCTGTAGCTGACACATCATGAGTACCCAATTTAATGGTGTCATTTCCTGATGTATAAACGTCATTTGAAGGATTACCGCCACCATAGATAAAGTTATAAGCCCAAACATGGTTTGAACCAGAACCTAAAGTAATGTTGACTGTTCCCAGACCACCGTCAGCAATATTATTGTTACCATTACCTAAAGTAATGTTATCAACCGCAGTTGGGTTGAGTCCATCAGCATTTGCACCGCCATTATTGGCTGTCCAGAACCAGACATCTGCATTATCTGTGGCACCTGAGACAGTAATACCCGTCGTGACAGTGTCAAATCCCCATGCAGAACCCATTGATCCAAATACATAACCATTAACATTACCTAACACGCTGTCATAAATAACTTTACCAGTTAAGGTTAAACTACTTAGATTATTATCCTGTACTGCAGTAACTTCCAACAATCCTTTTGGACTAGTGTTGATCAAAGTTAAGCTGGTTAAATAATCTTGAAGAACGACAGGTGTTTCAGCAGTCGGATCAACTGTATGTGTCGCAGTTGTCCATAGGCCGTTAATATACGCATCCCCAGCAAAACTGTCATTCACCGTCAACGTAGTCGTGCCTAATGCTAGATTATCAATTTGTGAAGACCCACCAACTTTAATAAGTGAGTTTACATTGCTACCTGCAAAGTTTATGGTAGTCAAATTCTGAGCAGTTAGCCCATCGATATAAATACCCCATTGGCTAGTACCATCATCTGTCAAAGTCAGCGTTGGTGATGACAGTGCAAAATTATTTGTTGAAAATCCACCCGTACCCGTCAGATGTAAAGAAGCCAATCCAGCATCATCTAATGTATTAATCGAGTTATATCCACCTGCGTTAACCGTACTATAGGTACCATGATTACCTAAGGCAATTGTATTAGAATTGATCGTTAAGTTAGCAATGCCTACGTGGGTACTATCAGATAATGTCAATATATTTGCTGCTTGAAAACCTGAATCTGTAGCAGAAACCAGACTGGTACCCAAAGAAGCAGCGTAAGCAACACTAATACCTAAATTGATAGTTAGAGAATCTGTAGCACCTGTTGTGTCTGCTGTTTGGAACACTACGTTGTAATAGTTTGATCCATTATAACCGTCAAAGGTCAAGGTAGTTGCCTGACTTGCACCTGTAAATGTTACATCACCGGCTGTTTGAGTAATTACATCAACTGCATTGATACCCGAAAACAAAGCCGTTAAACCACTTAGAGCAAAGGTACCTGATGAACCATTCGCCACACCCAACGTGGTGAAGCCCTGCACATTTGCACCGGTATAAGTTTGTGAGAAGGCCGAAACGTTATTATTCAAAACGATTTCATTACCTTTTGCAGAACCTGCTTTAATAACTTTAGTAGCATCATTGCTTATCAGAACCGCATCTTGACCCGCACTACCTGTAAAGCTTGTTTTTTGTGCATTTAGAGCAACGCCTACCAAACCAGTAGAAGTAGAATCAGCAGTCACTGATGTCAATTTTGAAAGTCCGGATAAGTCACTAATAAAGCCTGCACCACCACTTACAGTGATTGTTTTTAGAGAATCAAGACCTAATGTTGAATCTTGTGTCAGCACGCTAGAACCGCTAACAGTTTCAGAAGTTACCGAGGTAAAATTACTAAAACCAACAGTTGAGCCTTTTGCCCCAGTGGTAACATTCAACGTTTGATAGTTATTCCATGAATCTTCGATGGTAAATCCCACATCTTTACTGACTGTCAAATTCAATACAGTTGTTGAATTTGTGTTGTGAAGTTTATTATCTAAATAGAGATAACCTTGGCTATTGGTAACAGTTAAATTCGATAAAACATCACTGTTTATAACGTTTGTTAAAAACTGTAGACCTGCATTAACTGATTCACCGTATTGAGGGGCACCACCTGCTAAACCATCTAATTTAACGGTAGTAATAGTACCCGCCTTATCCACTTTACCCTCAGTTAAATCATTGATCACTACAGCTTGTGAAGCATATCCCTTAACTTCTGTCTGACCCACTGTCACACTGGTTGTACCTGTACCACCATTTACAGTGATAATTCCGCCATTAGCAAATTTACCATTTGACTCGTTAATAACAACAGTAGATCCACCATTAACAGTCAAGCCACCCCCTGCAGAAAAACCAGATACAACAACATCATTTAAGTTAACTGCGGTTGTAGCTGCTGCAGTAATTAAGTCGGCATTTGCATAGTAATTACCATCATAATAGTAAGTACCCGCTCCAGATTGGCTGTTAACGTTCAACTGGGTTAAACCAGAAAAACCTAAGCTGCTATTTAAAGTATCGGCGACAACGACTTCAGTCGAATTAAAAGTTACTGTTTGAACATTTGATACTGTCGCACCAGGAAGGTCTGTAGCAAACCACACGCCAGGAGTATACAGTAAGGGTTGGTTATCATTGACTGTCAAGGTATTTCCAGTACCTACTGGAGTAATTTGATCGCCTGAGTTATAAGTACCTTGAACACCGAAGGCAGTGGTATAACCCGTCACTGCAACATTGCTTCCAGTAACCACGTCAGTGTTTTGGGTCAATAAAAAAGAAGATTGTGGAGCTGGGAAAGCCGGTGCATTTGTGTTGACATATGAAATTGGACTTCCACTTGCCTTTGCAGCATTAAGCAGGTTAATTGCAGCAGTCACTGAACCAGGATCGCTAGTAACTGATTTAAGCACCGCTTGAGATGCAACAAAAGCAGGATCAGAATTTAAACCAGCAATAGTTGAAACGTTTGTGTGTGGATCCATATTAGTACTGGACCCTAAAAGACTAGCAAACTGCAAACCTACAGATACTTTGTTTAGCAGTAAATTTTGACGACCAATTGCAGTAGTCCATTCAGAATCTGTTAAACCTGGTGGCTTTGTAGTCAGGTCAATTGTTAATGAGTCATAAACAAATTTTCCCAGCAATGCAGTTCTTGTCAAGCCAGCACCACCAAAGGAGGTAGGCGTTAACTCTTGAATCCAATAAGCAACCCCTTTCGCATCACCAGGAGCACCCAGTATGTTTTGGTAAAGAGCATTTACAAACTGTGAATCATTCAAGGAACCGTAAGTTTGTGCAAATATAGGGTTTGCAGCAAAGCCCGCCGCTAAAGAAGATGAAACCTGAAATGGAGTTTGACCAGCGGGAATTTGACCAACCCAATAGGCTAAACCATTATTGTCAGGAGCTCTATCATAAGTTGCAACATACAATGCTGCAATTATTTGTTGATTATTAACTGTAGGCATAATTCTATTCCTCTAGGAGTATTTAAAATATAAAAAGAAATTCAATAGTACAATCGACCGACCGGGCCATTCATTAAGTGGTATCAGACTACACTCAATACCGACAGTGTGCAGTTGATTCTAAGTTTAGGGCATTAGATCGACAAATGTCAATATTTACGCTATTAATTGATATAATTATTTCATGGAAAATTATAGCTTTAAATTCAGCTATCTAAATCTTTTCCACAATGGGCGTTCAATGCACCAATGCCCAAAAGCTGAAACACTTACCGTCAGTATTGCTACAATAATCATCTCAGTGGAAACAATCCCAGATTGCTCCCACTTTAAAGACCACATTACCGGAAAATGATATAAAAAAACACCGTAGGAAAGCGCTCCAAGGTTTTTATCTAATGATCGTCCTAATACAGGTAACGAAGCTATCTTATGCGTACTTAAGCCTAAAAGTAAGGGCATCGCTAACATTAACCCTAATGAAACTTCCTTTCTAAAGGGGACATAGGAAGCATCTGCCATCAAAATCCCAAAAAAATAATATACATTAAGCAACCATAATGCAACTAAAGCTTCTGTTAAGTTTTTGTATTTTAGTCTTTGTTCCTGCAAAACACCGATTAAAAAAATAAACAAAATACCCGGCAACAAACGATAACCAAAATAGTCAGCACTTAAACATTGAGCTTGGGCAAGCGTAAATATGAGTATACTCAGCCCAAAGCATATTTTTAACATCAAACGCGTTTTAGACATCAATAACAAAGGTGCCAGAAGATAAAATTGAACTTCCGTAGCTAATGACCAGGCGGGGGGAATGAGTGTAAAGCCATCCTGTCCGGTGTACATATAATAATTTAAAGGTATTATGAATATGTTGGACATCCAATCTAATATCGTTGGTTTAACTGATATAAAAGGCGATGATGCACCATTAAGCCATAAAAGAGCCGATAACATCATGGCCATAGCATATTGAGGCGCTATTCTAAAGAATCTATCCTTATAAAAATGCACCAATGCATTGGGCTGATGACACCATTTACCCCATAAACCGGCAACAACATGGCCCGCGAGCAAATAGAAAATTACAACAGCTGTTACACCTGGATTAAGACCATAAACTCTAACGCCTAAATGACTAAGCAGCACTACACAAGCCAATAAAAAACGGAGACTACCCATCTATTTATAGTAACTCATTTGATTGACCAAACTTTCCAGCATTATTGCTAATCCATAGACTGTAGTGTCACCTTATAATCCACATGGACAAAGCCCCACAAATCAAGTTGCACCGAACTATCTGGAAACCTCACAGTAAATAATGTTCCACTTGGACAATAATCAATCACTTGATCTATAAGCGTCTGCCCATGATTTTTTGGATTATTAATTAAAGTAGCCACCCCAGCATTGATGTAAAACTCACCTGGACATAAGGGATTCTTAAATCTAATTTCCATCATTTGTAGAATATGAAGCGGGGCATCTGAAGCGAAAATACCTGAAAACATTGGATTAAAGTGCAGTAACTGTCTGCCTGAACTATCTGTGATTCCAACATTAAGCACTGCCTTCTGTGGGGGCAATGATTCCACATGATAAAAAACCCGAATTCGGATTTCTTCGTCAATCCCTACTGAATCGGTATCTGAGCCAGATTCATCAATAATGGCAATATCATCAATGAGGATTTCTCCGCTGCCAGTTCTTAACTGACTCACTTTTTCGGCAAAAGCTTTTAGCCTTGAGCTATCTAGCTTAGAAATAACGAGTGCAGATTGCTCTGCGGGTGACTCAGGTATTAGGTCTGTTTCTTGGGTAAAGCCTGCACCTATCATTCGACTAAAAACCTCACTCTGATAGGCTCCTCCAACAGCAGCAGACGTTCCAGCCAATCGTATCTTCCCCTTCTCTAGCCATATTCCTTCATTGCAAAGGGAACGAATAGCATCTGCTGCGTGAGTCACATATATAAATGTTATACCCTGATCCAGCATAGATCTAATTTTATGCAGACATTTATTCTGAAAATAAGCATCGCCCACACTCAATGCCTCATCCACGATAAGAATATCTGGTTGCACATAGACCGCACAAGCAAAGCCCAGACGAACTCCCATTCCACTACTGTATGTTTTAACCGGATGTGTTATGGCATCACCCAACTCACTGAACTTAATAATTTCTGGGAGAGCCGCTTCGATTTCGTCACGATGTAACCCATGTAACATACAAAACTGACTTATATTCTCGTATCCAGACAACTCCATGTTAAAACCTGCACCTAACTCAAGCAGCGCTGACACACGACCGGTTACTTTTACTGTTCCTTGTGTCGGTGTAAGAACACCCGCTAATATTTTAAGTAGCGTGCTTTTACCGCTGCCATTTTCACCAACGACACCAAAACGACAGCCTTTTTGTAATGAAAAGGAAACATTATCCAGAGCCCTTGTTTCACGAGCATAACTTTTGCGCCCACCTGTCATAATCTCAAACATGCGATGATGAGGCGCAGTGTAGGTGTGATAAATTTTACTGACATTTAGCAGCTCTATAATCGGCTGACTTTCTTTATCCATCATATTTTCTGCTCTCAATCCTTCATATTACATCAGCAAAGCCCGGCTGAAGCTTACGAAATATTAAAGCACCTACCGTCAATATCGAAATAGCCACGAGACTCATCAACCCTAAGACTACCCAAGAAATTGCTGAACTGCCAAATACAGCATCTCGTGATAACTCAACCAGGTAATAAAATGGATTGTAATCCATAATGATTTTTCTTATCCACAATGCGCCATGTTCTTCTACTAAACCAGCTGGATAAAGTATCGGAGTCAACCAAAACAATATAGTTATGCAAACGGGTACAACCTGAACTAAATCTGGAACATAGACCGATACCGCTGCAACCCCATAGGTAATGCCAAGTGTAATGACCAATGAAATTAACCAAATAAGTAAAAATATACCCACTGTATTAGCGGGATAAACATGCAGCCTTAACATTAGCACCAAAGTAATCAGTATTATTATAAACTGGCTTAATAATGCAGATGCTAGAGGCACTAATGGTAGCACCCAAGAAGGAAAAGCTATTTTATTAATTAGATAACTATACTCTTTCAATATGCAAGGGCTACGCCCTACCACTTCAGAAAATACAGTCCACAATGAAAAGGGTACAAAATAAAATAATACGAAGGGAACCTCACTATAACGCAGCCCCATTCGTCCAGTCATCATGATTGAAAAAACAACAACATTAATACTCGCATACAGCAACGGCACACCGATGTTCCATGCCACGCCTGCGTATGAACTGGCATAGCGGTTTTTAAGATCCCTCTTGGCAAGCATCCAGGCTAACCTTATATCATTACTTATGCTTTTAATGTTTGACATACAAAACTACTCTCTTAATTGCACTCATTTTTCTGTTTCATAAGGCATAAATAAATGTCAAAAATTGTCTTTTTACCTGTTCAGGATAATATTGCTTTACATACTCGCCTACTTTCTGCGAATAATCTAAATAACTTCCCACTTCTTGAGTTTTCCATAGCGGTGTAGTTACTTCAAAAATTGTGTCCTTTATTGCTGTGGTTAACGCCTCTACATCACCTGTTGGTGTCAATTTAGCAAACCCACCAGAAATAGCCGGCGTATTGGAGTTCTTATAGGCTATTACTTTGCAGCCACTACCTAATGCTTCTATGATTGGCACACAAAAGCCTTCATGATAAGTTGGAAGTACGAATATATCTGCATCACGCAATAGTTTCTGCTTCATTTCTTCCGTTGCATTCCCTTGGATAGTTATTTTCACTCGACCTTGGAATGATAATTGCGTTTCCTGCGCCATCATTCGAACTTTTTCTAGCAACGCAACATCGGAAAATGACAAATTCCCAATCATGTCAAGCTCTACGTGTACAAATGGATTTTGTGTTAGTATTTTATGCAGCGATTCTATAAGCTCTCCCGGGCCTTTAGAGCTAACAAATCGCCCTACAAAAACAATACGAATCAGGCCATCTATAAAGCTTAATTTAGTGTTGGGCATCTGGAAAGTAGTTCCATGAACGGCAAGAGGTAAAACCTTAGTGGGCACATTGATCCCCGCCGATTGCAATACTTCAAGATTAGTTTCACTAACACAAATAACTTGATCAGAAAAAATAATATTAGACATCTGTTGAAAAGATTTTTCTATCAATGAATGGCTTTCTATAGCGACATATTCTTTAGGCGTTATATTGTGAAAAACTACTAAACGCTTGGCTGATTTTTGAACTACCAGTAGCAAATTAAATAATTCGGAATACACCCCAAAATGGAAAACAACAAGATCGCTAGATTTAAAATGAGGGTCAGTGATGATATCCATCACATTATTTACTTTGGTAAAAGGTAGCTCTTCGTGCTCGCATTTGTATGCATAAAGACGAACTTCATTGTTTGGCTGACTCATTAGCCAAGATACTTCGTCCCTGATAGAATTAGAAATAGCGTCATTTTTGACACATATCCCATTTACATACGAAATTATCATGCCCAAGCTAGGTTGAAGTTTTCTTTGGCCAAATCGTAAACTTGTCCGCTGACTTTAGCCATTATTTCGGAAGTAAATTTCTCCAAAAACAGTTCTCTACCTGCTGCACCCATTGATAGACGTAATTCTTCAGACGTTACCAGGCGCAAAATCGCGGTAACCAACGCGTCAACACTACCTGGCTCTATCAACAAACCATTAACATCTTTCGAAACGACTTCTGGCATACCACCGGCTAGACAACCGATGACAGGCTTACCTTCTCGCATTGCCTCAAGAAATACTAAACCGAAAGACTCAAATCGGCTTGGCGCTACAAACAAATCACAGGTTTTATAAGCGATACGCAAAACATCATTGTCAATTCGACCTTCGAACTTGACCTCTTTGTTCCAGCGACGGCCCATTGAAGATGAAAGGTATTCATCTTTATATGTTTTATTTTCGCATGGCTTTAATAAAGTATCATCGCCTATTATACGAAACCTGACGTTAGGATTAATCTCAAGCACTTGAGGGATTGCTGCAAGCAGTATATCGATACCTTTTCGATATTCGAGTCTACCAACAAATAAAACAGTAACGGTTTCATCGGGTATTAATTCTTTAATCTCTAACTCTTGATTAATCATGCCCAGTGGCGCAATACAAATTTTTTTATCATCAAACCTGAAACCGTAGGCAAGTTCAATCTCATGACGTATTGCTGAACTGATAGATCGTATAGCATTTGATTGGACCATAAGGGATTGTTCTAACTCCAACATAGGAGAACCAAAAGTATCCATCCAACGCACATCAGCCTTTAATTCTGGATGAGACTCTAACCAAAATTGCAACGTTGTTTGTAAACTTGTCACTAACGGCCACTGTCCGTTAAGCAAAAAAGCCGCGCCTTCACAATCCCATATTGGCGCTTCAACAACATTAATAGTTCGATGGGTAGCAATACGTTTCGTTTCTTCGAGAGCAGTCGCACTCCAATTCCAAATTTGCTGAGGGATTTTACGTTTGATAGCGACTGGTGATCGATCTACTTTATGGATAACCCTACGGTGCACCCAAACCCCATTCTCAAAATCTACGCTATTGATATCTTTACTTTGCGTTATAACATGGACTATATTTCCCTCTGCAGCAAGTGCTTCAGAAAGATCTTTATTAAAAGTAGCAATCCCACCACCATGGTTAGGTGGAAAATCACGGGAAATAAGAACAATAACCCGATAAGTATCGTTTTTGAGAGTATTAAAAGCAAAAAAATGCCCCGCGTACTTTTGAAGCTTTTTATTATCAATCATAGATCCGTCAGCGACCCCCTCAATCCCACGCTTTATACCAACTTCAATTGCACGCTCTATATCCTTATGAAAACTTCTAACATCAACATCTGAAATTAATTTTTGACTGGTGGCCCAGCTAACCTCATTACGCTGAGTCTGAATGAAGTTTTGTTGCTCTTGCATAATTCTATCCAGTGGGTAAAACTCACGGGCATGCTTAAGCATGAAATAGATTTTATTTTTTATAATCGGGTAGCGGTAACGAACCACTTTATTATGTCCCCGAATATTGCTCGGCGCATACTTATGATGAACATAAGCACATGGCAGTTGCGCTATAAGATAACCTTCATCTACAATTCTTAAGCACACATCGGTTTCATCAAGAAAATATTCAAACTCCTCATCAAATCCATTAATTTCCAATAATGCTGCTCTTCGAAAAGAGGCATTGCATCCCAATAAATGTGGAAAACGATAACTTTTAGGAAAAGACAAATGTGGAGTAGGTTGAATTTGTGAGGTATCAGCATTACCGAATCGATCAACTACACAGTATTTAGATTGAAACTCATATCCTGTGTGGTTGTACACCAATCCGCCAGCACCTCCTACTATCGGATCTTTATATACTTCAGATAATTGGGTTAACCATTCAGGCTCAGGAATTGCATCATCGTCAATAAATGCCACAATATCGCCCTGAGCCATACAGATACCGATATTTCTGGAAACTGAAAGATTAGCAACTTCGCATTTTCCAACTCTGATCAGAGGCAACCAAGAAGCTATAATATCTTCTGTATGATCACTTGATGGGCCATTCACAACAATAATCTCAAATTCGCCTGGATATTTCAGCCATTTAAAACTCTCCAGTGTTTTTTGTAGTTCACTTGCACGATTAAGCGTGTTAATAACTACTGAAAAAGTTGGGTACATGAATACAGTCCTTAATTAACGGCAGAGTTTTGATTTGGCTTTTTAGCCAATACTTCAAACTCATAGCATTTTCCATTTTTACGCCCCTGATCTAAAACTGTAACATTTATAAAACCTGCTTCTACGAGCAAATCATTTAATTCAAGAGGGGTAAACATATTAAAATGAAAGTCTCCATCATAGTCTTGTGCACCGTACAGTACCCCGCGCATATCATCGTAGGAATAGTGTCCACTTGAATATTCACGAATCATGGCTTCCGCGTCTGGAACTACCGCATGAAATTCGCCCCCTTCTTTTAGAAGATTAAAAAAATAGGGCAACAATTCTCTGCGCAATTGCTCTTTGGGAAAATGCTCCAAAAGATGCGCAGAAAATATTTTATCGACTTCTTCCAATTCAAAAGGTAGCTCGTCAACCTCGGCAACAATGTCCACTCCAGGTAAAGAACGGCGGTCAACATTCAAATAACCAGCCAACGGTATATTTCCACATCCCAAATTTAATCGCAACCGATCACTCTTAATTGCTATCAACTTTTCTGGTGAAAGAATCTCTGCTTTAACTTTAAGCTGTTTACTATCATCTAACACTTTTGAAGCACCGTAGCGCATCTCGAACATTAATTCGCGACGAACAAATTCCACTCGCCCCAAAAGGTAGCTTACAGATTCAGTAAGATTAACCAGTTGTTCTTTTGTATCAGACAATTGTTCTTTTGTATCAGACAATTGTTCTTTTGTATCAGACAATTGTCGGTTTATATCTGAAATATCTCGGGTGATCTTTCTCAATGCTATAGGCACAGATTTAACTAGATTTTCCTTGTCAGTATCACTAGAAAGCTGCCTATGATTTATTTCTGATACTGTTTGTAGCAAGGCGGGTACTTGTCGCACTATACTTTGATAGTTTAGGATCTCCTTTCCAATCACGCGAATATAACGACCTATTATTGGCCAACTGGACATACTAAGAGCAATTCTTTTAAGTCGTTCAATCATCATTTATTTCCACATTCGCCCTAGATACCTAATGGCATTATTAAATTTTCAACACAAATCATTACACACACTGGTCTAACTTTTGTTCCTTCTTTAATCCGCCGCTCATTACACCAACCTTAAGCTTGAATGTAAGTAAATTAACATGTCGATTTATCCAAGTTTTAGTTTTCGAATCTTTGAAAAAAGGAAAAATTGGGTTAAATTATTGTTTTAGGGCTGCTTTGTAGGAACAGCTTGCAGCCATTCATTTACCTCAACCATATTAGCATCGCTTATTAAGCCGGTAGACTGTAGAAAACGTATTTTATTTTTTATATATGCATATTTCGCAGCAGATAAATCTCGCTTCGCCTTAAATTCATTTTGCTGGGCAATGATGACATCCCCGATAGTTTGATCGCCATAGCGAAAACCTGTTTCTAATGACTCCCTTGCTTTAGTAGTAGACTCTAATGCCTTTTGAGTCGCATTAATTCGCTTAACACTCGCATTAGAACTTAAAAATGCATCACTAGTGTCCTTAATTAGCGCCCGGACTTTAGAATCATTTTCATATTGACTGATAGATAATCTATATTGAGCTTCATGCATCCGATTAGTCGTTGTACCACCGGTAAAAATAGGCACAGTCACATTGATTGCAGCAACTTGCGTATCGTAGTTTGTTCCTAGGGAAATACTTTGATAACCTGTATTAGTTGAGTTGTAGCTTAATTGCATATCGACAATTGGCAAATATCTTGATTTTTGTACAGCTACATTATCACTGGCTGCTGCTATGGCTCTAATTTGTGCTGCTATAAGTGGATTTTCACTTTTAGCTACTGCAATCCAATCTTCAAGCTTTCCATCCAGCGGCTTGAAATTAATATTATTACGTAATTTAAAAAGCCCCTCTGGCTCACTATTAGTCAACTCTTTTAAACTTTCCTTAGCAATAACAAGCTGAGTCTCCGCTTCAATAGCTGAAGCTTTTATTTGGTCTAGCCTGGCCTCTACTTCATAAACATCGGTGATTAAAATAAGTTGTTTAGCATATTGCTTTTGAACTTGATCCAATTGTTTCGTAGTGGCCTCCTTTTCAGACTCAGTAAAATTCACCTGGTCTTCGGCCTCCAACACATTAAAATATTTTTCAACTACATTAAACATCAGTTCATGTTGCGCACCAATATTTTCTAATGCATATTGATTTTCGACTTCTTGTGCACGCCGCCAATCCCAAAACTTTGCAAAATCAAGCACTGTCTGTGTTAAAGAAACGGTATAGCGAGTACCTTGGTAATTCGGATTCGCTGTGGAGGGTTTTCCTGAATTTTGATGATTCAAGGACCAGTTAGCATTCCCACTAATTTGCGGCAACATAGATCCCAAGGATTGACCTTTTTGAGCAGTACCGATCTGGACTTTCATTGCTGCAGTTTTTAGCTTCGGATCAGCTTCTAAAGCTTGTTGATAAATTGTCAATAAATCTTCTGTATGACCTATACTCATTTTCATGAGTATAGTACATAAAACTAACCATTTTATTTTATTCATAGATCTTTTAGTCTTCAATAAAGGCGCGAGCAAAAGCATTACTAATTGGCTGCATCAAGTATTCGAAAACCGTTCGCTCCCCGGTATTAATAAGTACTTCTGCCGGCATTCCAGGAACTAACTCTAAATTTCCAAGTTTTACATAACTCTCAGGCGTTAATTCAACTTGTGCCTGATAATAGGGTGCTCCCGTTTTTTCATCCGTTAACCTGTCAGCAGATAAATTAATAACCTTCCCTTGCATTTTTGGTGTTATAGCTTGTTTAAAAGCACTAAACCTAATATCCGCCAACAGTCCAACACTCACTCTATCGATATCTAAAGGTGATACTTGGGCATCAATTATCAGTTCTTCTTTTTGTGGAACGATATCAAGAATAGGCTTGCCGGGTGTAATAACCCCACCTATGTTATGAACAGATAAACCCAAAACCCGTCCACCGGCGGGTGATCTAATGACGGTTCTTAGTACTTTATCATTAGTAGCTACTAAACGCTGAGCTACATCATAAAGCTGAGACTGGGCTTCACCAAGTTTTGCTGCAACTTCCTCCTGAAATTTCTTTTGTAATTGCAGAATTTGTAGTTTTGTCTCACCGATTTGAATCTCACTACTTGCAATCTCAGCTGTTAAAGCAGCCACCTCTCCTGTAGCGTTTTCATAATTGCGTTCAATATCTCGGAGCCGTTGCTTATTTGCATAACCCTCAGCTAATAATTCTTTTAAATCATGAGCTTCTTCCCCATAGGATTTTATTAATTCCTGTTTACTGCGACGCTGACCTTCTAACCCTTTAATTTTTGAAATCAGCTGATTGGCCCTTTGATTTAAAACGGATATTTCACCTTGATAGGCATTTTTTCTCGCATTAAATATTTGGGTTTCGCCCTGTCTTGCTTCAAATATATGAGGGTCTGAAACATTCTGCAAATCATTAGGAAATTTAATTTGATTATGCTGATCTCGTTCCGCGATAAGCCTAGCCAATTGCGCCTCTAATGTTATATGCTGTCCGCGAAGAATCTCTAATTGAGCTTTAACTTCAGTACCATCCAATATGAGTAAAACGTCTCCTTCATTAACAATATCACCATCCTTAGCGAGCAATTTGCTAACGATACCTCCATCTAAATGTTGTATTGTTTTTCTATGTGATTTGACGGTAACAAAACCCGGCGCTAAGGCGGCGCTATCAATCGGCGCCAGATAACCCCAGCCCCCTAGAATACCAATGGTGACAACCATGATAATAATACCGATGGCACGTATTGAACTATCATCAGTAACAATCATTGTGCCATTTTCTGTAGTTAGTTGTGCAAGCCTTTTATTCATAGGTACATTAAACAGGTGATTTTAAAGGAGTAGCAGGTGACTCTGAGGGTGGATTCTCTTGCGTAGCAACAACTTGCTGTTTTTGCAAATGAGCAATGACTTGATCCTTAGGCCCATAGATAGATAAAAGCCCATCATTCAATATAAGTAATTTATCTACGTTAACCAACACGTTATTACGATGGGTAATGACAATGACTGTGGCATTTTTTTGCTTTAATTTACTGATAGCATTACCTAAGGCCACCTCACCTTGTTCATCTAAATTTGAGTTCGGCTCATCCAATACAACAATAACTGGATCTCCATACAAAGCCCTAGCCAAACCAATTCGTTGACGCTGTCCCCCCGAAAGATTACCCCCACCAGCTCCTATATGCGTATCATATCCTTGCGGTAAACGTAAAATCATACTATGGACATCAGCCATTTTGGCCGCATTAACCACTTTTTCTGGATCTATATCACCAAATCTGGCTATGTTTTCACTAATAGTGCCTTCAAAAAGCTCTATATCTTGAGGCAAATAACCAATAAAGGGACCTAATTCTTTACGATTCCATGCAAAAACATCAGCGCCATCTAAACGAACCTTGCCATTCGATGTTGGCCAGATCCCAAGTAACGCCCGAGCAAAAGTTGATTTTCCTGAGCCACTTGGTCCAATAACGCCTACCACATCGCCCTTAGCTATCGTCAAAGTAATGCCTTTTAATGCCGGCACTTTTGCTCCTGGGGGAACGACTACTGCACCTTCAATCTGAAACAAACCTTCAGGATCAGGCAAAGTCATTTTATCAATGTCGGATGGAACCTGACGTAATAGCTCATTAAGTCTACTGTATTGACCACGAGCGCCGATAAATCCTTTCCATGAGCCAATCATCATATCTATCGGAGCAAGTGCACGACCTAATAATATAGAACCGGCGATCATCAACCCGCCTGTTATTTCATTCTCTATAACTAAATACGCACCTAAAGCTAAAATCAAAGATTGTGAAGACATTCGAATAACTTTTGATAGGCCACTCACTAACCCCGCTCGAGAGCTTGCTGTTGCCTGTAAAACAAGAACCTGTCTGGTACCTTCTACCCAACGCCGCTGGATATTCTGCAACATACCCATTGATTCAATAACTTCTGCGTTTCTCAAATTTTTATTTACCAATCCCCGCCCTACATTTGCCAAGGCATTGGCTTCATCCAGTATTTTTGCCGTAGATCTCTCTTGGATTATCGCAACAATAATTAGAATAATAGCAACGCCTATAGCCGCCCATCCATAATAGGGATGAAAAACAAACATAACAGCTATATAAACAGGTAACCAAGGCACATCAAAAAAAGCAAAAAGGCCATTTCCGGTCAAAAATTGTCTTAACGAAGTTAAATCATCCAACGCTTGAGATGAAGCCTGTTGCCCACCTGAATAAAGCGCTTGTTTATAACAAATATTAAATAATCTTTCATTAAGCAATGTTTCCAATCGGGAACTAACTCTTACCAAAATTTGAGAGCGTACCCATTCCAAAGCGCCCAAAGTTAAAAACAATACTAACATTATTAATGTTAGCATAAGTAATGTTGAACGATTGCCTGTTGGAACGACTCGATCATATAATTGCAACATATAAATTGTTGGGACAAGTTGCAATATATTAATGACCATACTAAAAACTGCAGCCCATATAAAGGCGCCTTTACATAAGTTTAAAGCCTTTTCCAAATCAGATTTATTTGTTTTTGTCATTTGCTCACAATTGAAAACCACTTAAATTAGTGGCCTATTATTACATAATTTACAATCAAAAAATATTCAGCTTTTAACTTTAACTATCTATCAGATTGTTTAGATCCTCTGGATTTAATACTCTCGTCCATTAACTCCTTATATAAATCCACATACGAATTAACCATTCGCTCAGCAGTAAAAAGACGCCAATAGCGCTCTTGGGCTTTTTTACCCATAATGGCCGCTTGTTCTGGATGTTGCCATAAATATTGCATGGCTTCACGTAATGCTATGGGATCACTGGGCGGCACAACCAGCCCCGTTTCATTTGCAATGTTAATAAAAGTTGTACCCGTACCAATCTCACTAGAGATCAACGGCTTACCATACATTGCCCCTTCTAAAAGGGAAATACCAAAAGCCTCTGAACGTAAATGTGATGGAAAAACAACACTATAACAGAGCGTTAAAAGCGCAACTTTATCTTCATCAGGTAAAAAACCCAAAAAATGTACTCTCTCCAGCCCAAGTCTTGTCACCTCGATTTTTAATTGCTGTTCAATTGGCCCAGCACCCACTATAACGATTGGATAATCAGTTCCTTTCGACGCACTTAATAAAATGTGCAGACCTTTGTAATAACGGGCTTACCACTTAAGCCGGGACAT
>Ga0194062_1000505_pt1 | contig 16598 bp, 19 predicted proteins | sample SepL2225m_MetaG_FD_155481 | JGI IMG/M metagenome (GOLD analysis project Ga0194062, IMG submission 155481) | Anoxic zone freshwater microbial communities from boreal shield lake in IISD Experimental Lakes Area, Ontario, Canada - Sep2016-L224-25m | ecosystem: Environmental > Aquatic > Freshwater >... | reverse complement strand
CTCAGGTGACTGGGTCAGGCCAGAAGTCAGTGAAATTTGCATTAACTGGATACTCCCATGATGCCAGGGTTAAAGACGCCATAAGGATCAAAGGCCTTTTTTAACTGCTGATGGAGTGGCAATAAAGCTTTTGGGGGTTGTGGGCCCGTAACGGGTTGAATATCCCGAAATAGGTAGACATAACCTTCTGCTTGATTAGCCATATTATTAACCTCTGCAGCCAGTTTATCGGTATGCCACCAATGCAGGCCACCACACCAGTCAACAAAGACTTCATTCTCAGGCATTGTTAATGGGGTGGCAGGTGGCACCGATAAGCGCCATAACGGTTGTTTAGAATCAAAGAATGGATGAGTGTGTTCGCGTAAGCCCAGCCAGAATTGTGGACTGTTTAAAATCTCGTCACCACTGATTTTCTGCTGGGCGTTACGAACAACTTGTGCTGTGCCTTGTAAGCGAATAAAAACGGCTCCTTCTAACCAGGCCATTGCTGATAGGGGTAAGGACATTCGGGCAAAATCAGCCATACGTTGTTGCGCATTTTGTAGTAAACAGGCAAAGCGAAGGGTTGTCTCTACTTCTGGTTTTGGAATGACTTTAAGCGTGATTTCTAATAAAACCCCCAGCGTTCCTCTAGCACCGACCATTAAACGCGAGACATCAAAGCCTGCTACATTCTTCATGACTTGTCCACCAAAGCTGAGTATCTGACCTTGGCCATTCAGTATTTTTACACCTAAAACATGATCACGTAAACTGCCTGAAAAGGGTCTTCGAGAGCCTGAGAATCCACAGGCAATCGCACCGCCCAAGGTAGCTTTGTTTGAGCCTTGACTAAAATGCGGCGGTTCACTGCCTAGTATTTGATTATGTTGCGCTAATAACGCTTCAATTTCATCCAGTGGTGTACCTGCACGCGCGGTGACATACAATTCGCTGGGCTGATAATCTATGATGCCCTTGTGGTCTGCAAGGTGTATGGTTTTATCAGCATTTGCAGTTTGTAGAAAGCACTTACTGTTGCCTCCCATAATCGCAAATGTTTGCTTATTGGTCAGCGCTTCTGTAACTTCGGCTTGTAATGTTTGTGAGAGATCGTTATTCATGTTGATGGGAGCGGTGTTCCGATCAGATATTATAACCCCTCATATAGGGATTACTTGGTTATTAAATAACATACTTTATTCTGCGGTTTAAATCGGTTTTACCTTAGGGGGTGGAATGTCGGTTGTATTGTCATACAGCTTATAAAAGCAGGTGAGTGTGGTCTGTTGTATAGCGAGGTGAAACGCGCTCTGCTTTGGCTTCCCAGGATTTATCAAAACCGGTGGCCACGATTGATAGTCTCTTGGGGAGCCGTTTGTCAATGCTGTCCATAACCGCCTTTTCTATGGGTAGACTACACTGTCCTCGTAATCAAATAATTCAAGCTGACCGGGTGCTACTGGGGTTGGATCTTACTGAGTTGTACACCGCATTTTTGATAGTTGTAGCCGCTATTAAATTATCTGCTGCTTCGAGGGTAGAAGCAGCACTCATCAGTCTCTGACAATGAAATACAGATCTATTTATCTAAAATTAAAAGGCGAGAATTCTTCAAAATAGAAATCTTCTTCGATTCGCTTTTTAGGGAGTTTGAACTTCTTTAGCCAAGCTTTCAGCGCAGTTGGATTTTGAAATGATTCAAGTTGGACTTTGAATAAACCGGATTCATGTTTTACGGCATGGATATCACGAGCTAAAGCTACTAGAAGTTGCTTAGGTGACAATGACGCATAGTAAGGCATATTTAACATGAGCTTAAATCTGACTTCTATTTGATCGACTTCATGATTGAGTTCTTCCAGTTGTTCTTTAAGAATTTTATTGAAATATTTAAGTCGGCTGTCAGCGATTTGAGTTAAATGCTGAGCATCTATCTGTTCAATTTCTAATTGAAGCTCCAGTAGCTTTAATAAATCTTTTTTCCCATAAGCGGCATTAACACGTTGCATTAACTCGGTTTTTCGAAGGCGCTCATCAATATCCTGTTCACGGTCAGGGTGCAGTGCGGCAGCCAACTTGCGATAGACTTCACGTACTGATTGGAGTGCTAAGGCCTCTTCTTCCTGTTGGCGCAATTCTTTTTCTAATTGTTTCTTGGTTTTTTTATGTCCTTTAGAGGGCTCTTGCATCTGCGTCTGCGTCTGTGCTTGCTGAGAATCCAGTTTTTCGCGTATTTTTTCTTGTAAATGAGCCTTGAAGTTTTCTGGTGTGCTAATATCAGCATCCTCATCCAACTCTACATTAAACATGTTTTCTACCATTTCCTTCATTAAATCCGACATCTCAGACTGTGTTTCATCAAACATCTCATCATAATCAAAATCATTGTACTTATTGAATATCGGTTTAAGTTCTTCACGATCAAATTCTGCAATTAACTCTTGAGTGAGTTCAGAAATAATATGATGGAGTTTTTGTTTGTCTGTTTTTGTAAACACTTTATTATCGTAGGCTTCATCCAACAGAACTATCCATTGAACTTTAGCGTCGATTAATTCATTTAATAACGGTTCATATTCATTATTGAGTTTTTGGTGATACGTGTGCGTGGTTTCTTGCCATTCAATGAGTCGATTTCGCTCAACATCAATCTTTTTAGTCAGGCTATTAAAGCGTTTCTGTGCCGCTGATAAAGTGGTTTTTTCGGCTTTTTTAGGAGTAATCAGGACTGTTTTGTTGCTGGATGCATTCATTGTGAATTGCCTTATGAAGAAGGGGGGTAAAGAGGATCGATAGTAGTCGTTAAATTATTTAAATTAAGCCTGAAGGTGTTTCGTTCCGTTTTGCATGGTTCAATTAGTTTTCGGGTATAATTTGCGGAATTTTTTAACTTTGAGTAAGAACACATTATGTCAAAAATCAATAAAGTTGTATTGGCTTATTCTGGGGGCTTAGATACTTCCATTATCCTTAGATGGTTACAAGATGTTTATCAGTGTGAGGTGGTCACGTTTACTGCTGATTTAGGGCAAGGTGAAGAAGTAGAACCCGCACGTGCTAAAGCACAGGCAGCCGGTATTAAAGATATTTTTATTGAAGACTTACGCGAAGAATTTGCGCGTGATTATGTGTTTCCGATGTTCCGTGCCAATACCATTTATGAAGGCGAGTATCTGCTAGGTACATCTATTGCACGGCCATTAATTGCCAAGCGTTTAATTGAGATTGCTAATGAAACCGGCGCTGACGCAATTTCTCACGGTGCGACGGGTAAAGGTAATGATCAAGTACGTTTTGAGTTAGGTGCTTATGCATTACGCCCTGATATTCAAGTGATTGCACCTTGGCGTGAGTGGGAACTAACGTCTAGGCAAGCCTTATTGGATTATGCTGAAAAACACGGTATTTCAGTAGAGAAAAAAGGTAAGACCTCGCCTTATTCAATGGACGCTAATTTACTGCACATTTCTTATGAAGGTCGTATCCTTGAAGATCCCTGGGCTGAGCCAGAAGAAGATATGTGGCGTTGGACAGTATCACCTGAAGCAGCCCCTGATAAAGCCACTTATATTGAATTGACTTATGAGCAGGGTGATATCGTTGCGATTGACGATGTGCCTGTTTCACCCGCAACTGTTCTGGAACAATTGAACAAGGTCGCAGGCGAAAATGGTATCGGTCGATTGGATATTGTTGAAAACCGTTACGTAGGGATGAAGTCACGCGGTTGTTATGAGACACCTGCAGGCACTATTATGTTAAAAGCACATCGTGCGATTGAGTCTTTAACATTGGATAGAGAAGTCGCCCATTTAAAAGATGAATTAATGCCCCGTTATGCGTCGTTAATCTATAACGGTTATTGGTGGAGCCCCGAACGTAAAATGTTACAAACCATGATCGATGCGTCACAGGTGTCAGTCAACGGCAAAGTACGTCTTAAACTTTACAAAGGTAATGTGATTGTCGTGGGTAGAGACTCCAAAACAGATAGTCTGTTTGATGAAAGTATTGCTACTTTTGAAGATGATGGTGGCGCTTATAATCAAAAAGATGCGGAAGGTTTTATTAAGCTCAATGCGTTAAGAATGCGTATAGCAGCCGCTAAGCAATTACGGAAATAAGCTGAATAAAAACGCAGGACAATTTTTATTTAACTTGTATAATTATCAGTTCAAGTGGAATAATTACCACAACTATAATAATAACATTGTCCTGCTGGGGTGCTTTTCGATGCCTGGTTTGAGGGGAACTGAGTGATGAGTGAGTTGCATGAGCAGAAAACTGAGGTTGTGGTTCTAGAAAGAATCCCTTCTCATCAAAATTTGATGAAGGTTAATCGATGGCTAACGGCCATGGTTGTTTTCTTGATGGCTGTGATTATTATTGCCGGCTTTTTCATTGTTCCTTCTAATAAACTTAAAAACTCCGAAGTTAATAATGCAGAAATTAACCCTGCTCTGTCTGCAGAGGTTAATACCTTAAAAGGCCAGTTTGTTGGTTTGGTCAGTGGATCGATTGAAAGTAAGCTGCGTGTTTTGGAAGAGAGCATCCGGTTAGGAACAGTTTCTAATTCATTAGGCACACTTGAAGATTTGAAAAATGATGTTCAAGTTCTTAAATCTTATACAGAGCCTGTTAAAAAAGAAGTAGCCACTGTTGTTCCGAATGAGCAATTAATTCAGGAAATGTCCCATTTAAAGCGACTGGTTTATTTGACGCTGGCATCCTGTGGTTTGATGCTGGCAGCCATTGGTGGAGTTTGGCTCAGAAGTCGTTTTCGTTTGCCTTATAAAGAAGTGGTTATTCGATATTTGGGCAAGAAACAATAACTGTTTAGTACTCAATTAAAAAGCCGCCCCTCCGTAAGGATGAGGCGGCTTTTTTGTGTCTGATCTGTATTTTTTATTATTATTTGCTGCTAATGTAAGCGAATAAAGCGTCAACCGCTTGATCTTCGCCATAGCCAGCTTTTTCTACTGCTTTGCTTTTCATGATCTCTTCGATCGCTTTTGGCATGCCGCCTTTGCCTTCTTTTAGCATCTTTTCAAAGCTAGCTCTTGTTAAAGTACCTGCTTTGATGTTTTCAACTAATTGTGGGTTTGTCTTGATATCATGGCAAGTGCCACAACCGCGACCAAAAGCACGATCATAGATTTTTTGACCAACTTCAAGTTGTTCATCAGCGAAAGCAGAGCCGCTTAACGCGATTAAAACGATACCAGCTGCAGTAGCAAGTGATTTTTTCATAGTGACCTCTTTTGGGTGAAAAAAAGAGAACAGCGTTCTCTTGGTGGAAAAAATGTTACCCGGTTAAAGCTCAAACCGGCAAACTAGCAAAGAATAGGGAATTTAAGTGAAAAATTCAATCTTTTATTTTAGTTACTTATATTTGTAAGCGTATTAAGGCTCATTAAATATATTCTATGTTGTATATTATAATGCGTCTAAGATTTAAAAACAGATCCATTTCACCGGAGTAGTTGATGAAGATTGTGGCTTTATATAGTATCAAAGGGGGTGTTGGCAAAACTTCAAGTGCGGTGAATTTAGCTTTTATTGCGGCCAGTAAAGGGTATCGAACTTTAGTCTGGGATTTGGACCCTCAGGGAGCTAGTAGTTATTATTTTCGTATCAAGCCCAAGTTAAAAGGCGGAAGCAAGGATTTGATTGCGGGGAAGAGGGAACTTGATGGTTTGATAAAAGGAACTGATTTTGAAAATCTGGACTTGTTGCCCTCAGATTTCTCATTTAGAAATCTGGATTTAGTTCTGGATACTAAAAAGAAACCGACTCAGCAACTTAAAAAATTACTCAAGCCCTTAGCAGAGGAATACGATTTCATTTTTCTGGATTGTCCACCTAATATTTCTTTATTATCCGAGGCAGTATTTGAAGCGTCTGATGTTTTATTGTCTCCTATTATTCCAACGACGCTGTCTTTAAGAACACTGGAGCAATTGAAAGCGTTTATAAAAGATCACAACTTGCATAGTCTTGCGTTAATTCCCTTTTTTTCGATGGTTGATCGCAGAAAGAAAATGCATAAAGATATTATGGGCACACTAATTAAAAGTTACCCAGAAATTTTAAAAACTCCGGTTCCTTATGCAAGTGATATTGAGCGTATGGGCTTAGAGCGCATGCCTCTGGGTGGGTTTGCCAACAAAAGTCGTTCTATGGAAGCTTATAGCGCACTATGGAATGAACTTATGCTACACCCAGACCTACAATAATCCCATTAATCATATTTATGATTACGGTTATTCAGCGAGTTACTTACGCAAATGTAGTTATCGATAATGAGGTTGTCGGACAGATTGATGCCGGTATAGTTGCGTTGGTAGCGGTAGAAAAAGTAGATACACAGAAAGATGCAGAGCGCTTATTGGAACGCATTCTTAATTATCGAATATTTGCTGATGAAAATGATCGGATGAATTTAAGCTTGAAGAGTATTAATGGTGGTTTGTTATTGATTCCTCAATTTACTTTGGCAGCAGACACTAAAAAAGGGTGTCGCCCCAGTTTTATTTCGGCTGCGCCCCCAGAAAAAGGGCTTCAGCTATTTAGCTATCTGCAAAACTTAGCCAAGAACTCCTATGACAAAATAGAATTTGGTCGGTTTGGTGCCGATATGAAAGTAACTTTGGTTAATGATGGTCCGGTCACTTTCATATTAAGGTCTTAGTGTAATGTGAAAATTGTAGTCTTTTGGGTTTTGCCTTGTTGTAACATTACCTTCACTTTCGTATGTTACCATTTTATTTCATAGGTCTTATCAAACCTTATTTTACAAAGGCATTATCTACTTTTGGTTTATGAATTAGAGGCTTGGGTTCTGTAAAAAATATACTGATAAGGCACGGATAAACCATTGCTCAAATTATTTGTTGCTCGTAACCTAAGGTCAAAGTTTGATTATGAATAAAACCTATCGAACTATCTGGATTTCAGATTTGCATTTGGGGTCAACTCAATGTCAAGGTGATGTTTTACTGGATTTCTTGAAGTATAACGACAGTGAAAAACTGTACTTGGTAGGTGATATTATTGATTTTTGGGCTCTGTCCAAAAAAATGTATTGGCCTAGAGATCATAATACAGTGATTCAAAAAGTCTTAAGGAAGGCGAGGCACGGTACGCAAGTTATTTATGTGCCAGGTAATCATGACGAAAATGTTAGAGATTATGATAACTATATTTTCGGTGACATTATCGTCAGAAATTCCGATGTGCATACGACAGTGGATGGTAAAAAATTTTTGATTGTTCATGGAGATGAATATGACACGATTGCCAAATGTCATAAATGGCTTGCTAAAATTGGTAGCGAGGGCTACGATTTTTTGATTTGGTTTAATCGTATTTTTCGGATAGTAAGGCGTTGGTTCGGATTACAATCCAATTTTTCTTTAGCCGCGTTTGTTAAATTTAAAGTCAAAAATGTGGTTCAATTTATTTCTGATTATGAAGAAAGTATTGTCAGTACGCTTCAGGATCAAAGCCTGGATGGTGTGATCTGTGGTCACATTCATCATGCTGAAATAAAGGACATCAATGGTTTTCTATATGTGAATACCGGGGATTTTGTAGAAAGCTGTACGGCTATAGTCGAACATTTTAATGGTGAATTGGAATTGTTAAGATGGCAAAAGGTTGAAACGGAAGTCATTGATGAAAAATATGACGTTGTTGCCAATTGATAGGCATACTATTATTATGCATGAATTTAATTTCGATTGATTGGGGGTAGTTGTAAATGGTTTATTTAGTAAGGTAATTAGGTAAACGAACTGATGAATCGAATTTTTTATATTATCCTTTCTGCCCAGTTTTTTTCTTCATTGGCTGATAACGCGCTACTTTTTGCGGCTATTGCTTTATTGAAGGATCTGAATGCACCGGCTTGGCAAACCCCCGTCTTACATCAATTTTTTGTTTTTTCATTTATTATTTTGGCCCCGTTTGTGGGTGCATTTTCTGATGCTCTGCCGAAGGGTAGAGTTATGTTTATTAGTAATGGCATTAAAGTGGTGGGCTGTTTTGCCATGTTATTGGGGTTACATCCTTTACTTTCCTATGGGCTTGTCGGAATAGGGGCTGCGTTATATTCCCCTGCAAAATATGGGATTTTAACTGAATTTCTGCCCTCCAATCGTTTAGTATGGGCTAACAGCTGGATGGAAGGCTTAACGGTTGGATCAATTATTTTAGGTGCTATCTTTGGCGGTTTTTTGATTGGCCACCGAGTTGAGGATGAAGTTGTTAAGCAACTGAGCGCACTTAAATTCAATGGAGGGATTGATACAGCTCCTGAGTTTGCTATTTTTGTGGTCTTTATCCTTTATTTTATCGCAGCGATAATCAATTGTTATATTCCAAAATTACCCGTTGAGCATAGCTTAACCAAGCGAACTATTGGTTTTCTGATCGTAGATTTTTGGCAAAGCTTTTTGTCGTTGTGGAAGGATCCACTTGGGCAGGTTTCACTTGCTGTAACATCTTTGTTTTGGGGGGCAGGAACCAGCCTGAGATTTATTATCATTGCCTGGTCTGCTGTCGCTTTAAGCTTTGATTTAGAGCAGGCGACCCAGTTAACCGCAGTGTTAGCTGTGGGTCTGGCGCTGGGGGCTATAGTGGCGGCAAAAGCAGTGCCTTTGGATCATGCAGTCAAAGTGTTGCCTTTAGGCATTGGAATGGGGTTGGTTACCCTATCTATGGTGTGGGTAACTGATTGGCGAATATCAGTTGCTTTGCTGATATTGGTTGGTATTTTGGCAGGCTGTTTTTTGATACCTATGAATGCATTACTTCAGTTTAGAGGCCATAAGCTGATGGGGTCTGGTCATTCTATTGCTGTGCAAAACTTCAACGAAAATCTAAGTATCTTGTTGATGTTAGGCGCTTATGCATTAATGATTGATATTGGACTAGCAATCAATACAATTGTTATCTTATTTGGGCTATTTATAACAGCTACAATGGCGCTTTTAACCAAAATACATACACACGATCAGGATTCAAAGAGTTAGGATTTCCAGGTTTAGTGACCTGGATAGATAATACCAATATCAGCAGAGTTGCGTGCAGCTCGTGAGTTCTCCTTTAAGATACCTTAACAAAGGCTTTTAACGTTAAAACCCCACTTATTGATATCTACATCAGGTCTTTTCATATCTAAAACCGCCTTATAGATATCAATAAGGCGGTTTTAGGTATCAATAAGGCGGGTTTTAATATCAAAATCCTTCTTTTAGATATTAAAGCAACCCTTATTGATATCTAACCCCCCCGATTTAATATTAAAAGCAGACTTTTAGATACTAATCCCGTCCTTTTATGTATTAAAAACTGTCGATTTAATACATAAAACCGGGGTATTGATATCAAAACGACCGGCTTTGATATCAATACCGTTCATCCAGGTATAAAAAGCCCCCTTATTGACGCAAATACCCCTCATTTTAGTATCCAAAAGCACCTTATTAATACCTTAAGCGGTTCTTTTAATATCTAAAATTTTTAACTTCAAATGATAAGTACCCTATTAAACACCATGACCGCTTTGATAATGTCCATAACATTCGTTATTTGGAATAATATGCTTATTGTACTTACTTATTAAAGCGAGTACTTAGGTAACATCAGGTTTACACACATGATACAGGCACAACTCAATTTACTCTGTTGTCTCTATTGAACATTGACATCCGTTTATTAACCCCCTATTCTTTACTTTTAATAAATAGTAAAGAAAAAGACTATGCCAAAAGTGAGCGCGAAAAGACAAATTACAATCCCAATAGACCAATGTGAAGCATTGGGTATCGAACCGGGTGATACAGTGGACATGTTTGTCGTTGATGGTCAATTAACCTTGGTTAAGAAGACCACTGGAGCAGCAAAAGGTTTACTCAGCCACTTAAACCCCAATAATTCCATGACAGATGACGAATCTTTGCAGAGCGTAATGTGTGATCGCAATTGATACTAATGTACTTTTGAGATACCTGCTTAATGATGATCAGCGCCAGGCCGCTATAGCTGATAAATTAATTAATGGAACAGATGCTGTTCTGATTACGGATGTAGTGTTGGTTGAAATCATCTGGACCTTAAAAGGGAAAAAGTATCAGCTTAATAAAACTGATTTAATTGCAGTGATTCAGGCATTGTTCAAAGAACCCAATATCCGCTTTGAAAATGGACAAGTGATTTGGATGGCGCTTAATGATTACCGCAACGCACAACCTATTAACGGCAAGTTAGCCGATTTCTCTGATGCTTTAATTGTAAACAAGGCTAAATTTATAGCCACTGTAAGTTATAAGCGTAAGGGCATATCAGCTGATGAATTGATTTCGATAATGATCATTTGCATGAGTTTATTTTTAAAGACTGTTATGGAACAATCAAACGTATTGTTCACCCTTACGTAGAGAGTAATGATCTTTGTACAAATGATAGTAAGGTCGGTGAGTTATCGCTTTATGAAGGGATGGAGATTATATTTCATTTTGATTTTGGTGATGACTGGCGGTTTAAAATGGTTGTAGAGTCCATTGCAAACAATGATGCCCATAGTTCAGCGGTAACCGTTATTGAACAGCGCGGTGAACCACCAGAACAGTATCCTGACTGGGATGAATGAAGATGCAGCAAGTCTAAAGTCATTAAATATTCTGAGATATTTAAGTCATAAATCTAAAGATCAAAAACAGACAGTTAGATTTAAGTTATGCTTTGAGCTAGTTAACAAGTCGTAGAGAATATCACGGCACGGATATGATAAGACTTTTGAAGCTTGATATTAAGTTCTTGAGTGACCGTCGAAAAGAGGTATTGAAAAGAGTTTTCGATAACGAGTTCCTTTTATCTGCAAGCCATGAAGACTTAGAGAAGCTGGCAAGCGCTTATCGGCAACCAAATGTCGAGGGACAGTTTACGGATTTTGCTCATGTTCTGTCTCGATACGCTGAACAACTTGCTGGGCACGAGCTATGAAGATGGGTGCTCTCCGCATGATCCTATTTTGGAAGAACGGCAAATTAGATGGATAGCGATTTGAGCCACTGAGTTAGCTATGCAAGCCATTAGAAATCCAGTCACCTATTCGAACCAACACAAGAAGGTAAGCTGTAGTAAACTAACCCAACTGAACTAAGTCAAACATACGTAAATTTATGCATACCTACAACATTCACGATGCTAAAACACATCTATCCAGACTAGTGGAGCAAGCGGCAAAAGGTGAATCCTTTGTCATCGCTAAAGCGGGCAAGCCAATGGTTAAAGTAATTCCTCTTAATACTCCAGAGTCTACTCAAACCAAACGGTTTGGTTTTATGGCAGGACAAATCAGCGTACCGGATGATTTTGACAGAATGGGCGAAGCTGATATTGTTAATCTGTTTGAAGATACTCTATGAAATTTCTTCTGGATACTCATCTGTTGTTATGGGCGGCTAAAGGTAGTGAGTACTTACCTCTAGACGCTCTGAAACTGATGAGCGAACCAGAAAACGAACTCATTTTTAGCGTTGCTAGTCTTTGGGAAATTGTTATCAAATGTAGCTTAGGCCGTGAAGATTTCAAGGTCGATCCACGTATACTTAGACGAGGTCTGCTAGACAATGGTTACAGCGAACTGCCAATACTTAGTGAGCATGCTGTAATTATTGGAACTTTACCACCCATACATAAAGATCCCTTTGACCGTCTTTTGGTTGCACAAGCCATTGTTGAGGGTATCACCTTACTGACAGCCGATGCTTATGTGGCTAAATATCCTGGTCCGGTGCAATTTGTAAAATGAAATAACTTTCATTAAATATTAATAGTAGTCATATTTGAAATTTATGTCGAAGGCATGCATAGAGCCAGGACTTTTTACGAAGCAGTATTTGATTGTTGAATAGATTCTGTCAACAAATTTCCTTGTTTATTTTTACCTATTTTAGAAGCAATATGCTATTTATTTAACATGACGGAGTAAGTGATGACTATTATTACCTTGGATGACGCATTAATTAACGAAGTGAATACCGTCAGTCATTATCAAAATGCATAAGAAGCTATCGTTAAAATATTAACCGACTATATACAGCAACATAAAAATCAAGCCAATATTACTGAGTTACTAGCAATGCCTGATACTGCCGATATTGATTTTAATCCATCCCGCTTAAAGTCAATTATTTTCCACTCGGCAGATTTAAAATGAAATTATTGCTGGATACAAACGTAGTTTCCGAATTAAGAAAAGCAAAAACAGCTAAAATAAACCCCAATGTAAAAGCCATGGCGGATAATATTGCGCCGACAGATCTGTATTTATCTGTGGTAACGCTACTTGATTTACGCGATGAAGTGGGTTGTCGCAAACCATAATGAATTGATTGAGGAATGGAAAAAATGGCATCCATGAAACGTCCACGCTTATCAGCGGTTGAAGCTTTACCAAACTATCAGTTGAAGATGACTTTTATTAATGGTTAGACTCTGACAGTGGATAAACAGGATACTGTTTTTTCTAAGCAGGGCCTTGCGCCTTTACGTGATCCAGTTGCTTTTGCCATGGCTCAAATCGTTCCTGGAGAAGGTTGGACGGTTGAGTGGGCAGACTTTGATATTCAAATCGGAGCTGATACTTTATGGTTGGAAGCCATGCAGCAAGCCGCTTCCGACGAGGATACCCGAACATTTCTGGCTTGGCGAGTTCGACATTGGGTTGTCCTTAGCAGATGCTGCAAGAGCCTTGGGTATGACGACACGCACTATGAGTTCTTACGGAACCGGCAGCCGCCCCGTTCCACATTATATAGCGCTTGCTTGTAAGGGATGGGAGGTTGAACAGCATCCGAGTTTTGCCGATCAAGACCCGCTAAAATTACAACAGGCATTGCGTGATGAATGGCGCTAAATATTTACTGGATACTAAAGATAGCTGGAACGGCAAAGCATTATCAGCTTGAGTTACTGACATTTGATAAAAAATTAGCGAACTTATTATGAGCGCTCCAATGTTGTGTTTAAAAGATGATGGTCGAGATATTCCTGAATAGATAGCGATTTGAACCACTGAGTTATTTATGCAAGCAATTAGAAATCCAGTTACCTGGTTTGAAATTTATGTCGAAGACATGGTGCGAGCCAGGACATTTTACGAAGCAGTGTTTGATTGTGTACTGACATCAGAGCCAACAGATGGAAGCTTCGAAGTGCTTCGTTTCCCTGGAAAAATGCCCGGTATTGGAGCAATGGGGGCTTTAATGAAACATCCCATGAGGAAGCCATCCGTTGAAGGGAATATGATCTATTTTCATTGTGATGATTGCCAGATTATAGCCGAGCGAGCCATTAATAATGGTGGAACTATTTTTCGCAATAAATGGAGTGTTGGAAAAGACGGTTTCATTGCAATCATTGGCGATAGTGAAGGTAATTCAATAGGACTACACTCGTTTAACTGATGAATAGATTCTGTCAACAACTTTGCCTGCTTTGTTTTATCTATTTACCTAATGAATAAAGATAAGGATTGTATTCAGCATGGGTGCGTAATATAGTACGCATCAAATAAGCTAAAAGGAATTAATCAGTGGCAGAGGAAATGATACTAAAACGTGTAATAATCTATGCTCAAGAAAATGGGAAGGAGCCTTTTACCGATGAGAAACTACAGAACAATTAGCGATATTGAAGAAGAATACCTTCGTAATCATCCAGAAGAAGTTGACGATTATATTAATATACTCTTCGATGAATATGCTGAGAACAACGATACGGCATCCTTTTTGTCATCCTTGCGCGTAGTGAGTCGGGTAAAAGGAGTCAGCCGGATCGCTGAGATTTCCGGTCTTAGTCGTAAGGGTGTTCAAAATGCTCTTTCGAATAACGGCAGTCCACAATTTAGCACGGTGAATGCCATTATGCATGCAATGGGCTACCGCTTAACACCGCAAAAAATTCAAACAGCGACTCACACTCATCAATAACTGTGATCGGAGTAAACTTAAACACAACTTTACTTCGCCCTCAGTCACCGCTAATGAAACATCCCATGAGGAAGCCATCCGTTGAAGGTAACATGATCTATTTCCATTGTGATAATTGCCAGATTATAGCCGAGCGAGCAGTTAATAATGGCGGAACTATTTTTCGGGCTAAATGGCGTGTTGGAAAAGAGGGCTTCATTGCAATCATTGGCGATAGTGAAGGTAATGCAATAGGACTGCATTCGTTTGAATGATTAATAGATTATTAGGGAATGAGCTTGTTTGTTAAAGTTCATGTACTCGAACCAACCGTAAGTAGTACAACAAATTTGTTATATAGGTTAAATAAATATTAGCCAAAAATATGGAGTTTTAATGACGAAGTTATCTAAAGGCTTATACGATCGACTGATTCTTGATACTGAGTTAGCAGAAATTAATCAATTAATGATTGATGGCAGGGCCACTGTTACTAAACCTTCGTCAGTTGAAAATAGGGAGTATTTATTAGCCGAATTAATGAATAGATTGCCTGAACTTTTGGATGAAATTTCTTCACCGAACAAGGGTGATACTGAGCAAGCACAAACTGAAATTAAGTTTATTTCAGCGTTGTTGAAAAATGCTCGGCTTCAATCTAAAGCTGAGTTAGATGTTGATTTTATAGCCCAACCCCCACAAATTTTACGCTCAGTTCATGAGCCCAATATGCCGGGAGTTTTCCCTATCACCGGCTTACGAAGACCTTGGTTGTTTAGTTCCTCACGTAGTGAGCCTGCTTTATTACATGAGCTTATTGCAGAATTACAAGCTGTTGATACGGTAGATATTTTGGTTAGCTTTATTACATGGAGCGGCGTTAGAAAAATAATTGATGTATTAAAACAAGCGACTGCAATTGATGCAAATGGAAAATCTCGCACAAAATTCCGCATTCTAACAACCACTTATATAGCTGCCACCGAGGCAAGAGCTGTTAATGCACTTGCTGAGTTACCGAATGTAGATTTAAAAATCTCCTTAGACGGACGACGCACCCGATTGCATGCTAAGGCATGGATTTTTAATAGAACCAGTGGCTTTGGAACTGCTTTTATAGGGAGTGCTAATCTCTCAGAATCTGCTTTAATTAGTGGTATCGAATGGACTGTTAAATTAACACAAAGCTCAAACGAAGCCGTTTTTAAAAATGCTCAAGCTCATTTTGAGACACTTTGGAATGATGGTGAGTTTCTTCATTATGATCCAAATAATCAAGAACATCGTAATGCTCTAGAGAAGGCTTTGCAGGCAGAATCAAGACACGGAAAAATTAATCAAAATAACTCTGAGTTGATTGCTATTCGGACATGGTTTGATTTAACTCCGAAACCCTATCAACAAGAAATGTTAGATCGTTTAGCTGCTGAAAGAGCTCATCAACGTTATCGTAACTTAGTAGTCGCTGCGACAGGTACAGGTAAGACAGTTGTTGCTGCGTTTGATTATGCACGATTGACGAAAGAAAACGGCGGCCAGCCACGATTATTATTTGTTGCTCATCGGGTGCAGATTTTAATGCAGGCCATAAGTACTTTCCGACAAGTATTACGGGATTCAAATTTTGGTGAGTTATTGGATGGTAATAATGTAGCCAGTCAGCATGAGCATTTATTTGTAACCATTAATACAGTACATAATCGAAATCTGGTAACTCAACACGGCGCAGATTTTTGGTATATGGTTATTATTGATGAAGCTCATCATTTACCCGCTAGTTCGTTTGATAAGTTTATTTCATCGGTTAATCCCGCTATTCTTTTGGGTTTAACCGCGACACCCGAGCGGGCAGATGGCAAAAGTTTAAATCAATATTTTGATGCAAGGCCTGATGGTTCACCTGCGGTAACTTTAAGATTATGGGATGCACTGGATCAAGAGTTATTAGCTCCTTTTGAATATTATGCAACCCATGACAATATTGACTTAACCAGCATTCAATGGAAGCAAAAAAACATCGATATTCAACTGGACAATATAATTTCAGCTAGTGAAATACGAGCTCGCTCAGCACTGCAAGCGGTTGAAACTTATGTCAGTGATTTACAAAAGCTCAAAGCTATTGGTTTTTGCATCAGTGTCCGCCATGCTGAGTTTATGGCGGATTATTTTGAAAAGAAAGGGTTGCCTTCAAAAGCAATTACAGGGCAGCACACTCAGGAAGAGCGTGATCATGCTATTAATGAATTGAAACAGGGCAGATTAAAAGTAATTTTTACCTGTGATCTATTTAATGAAGGGGTTGATATTCCTGAAGTAAATACTTTGTTATTGCTTAGGCCCACACAAAGCCCCGTTATTTTTCAACAGCAAATTGGTCGTGGATTACGGTTAGCGAGAGGTAAAGAGAGTTGTTTAGTCTTAGATTTCATTGGCACGTATTCTAAAGACTTTAGGTTTGATATATTGTTAAGGGCTTTAACAGGGCAAAGTCGATTGGCAATAAAAGATTCTGTTGATAAAGGGTTTGGTTTATTACCTACCGGTTGTCATATTCAATTTGATAAGGTGGCTAGAGAGCGGGTATTAGCAAGTCTTCAGTATGCTTTAAAATTGAATGTGAGTCGTTTAGCC
>Ga0194062_1000503_pt1 | contig 16621 bp, 17 predicted proteins | sample SepL2225m_MetaG_FD_155481 | JGI IMG/M metagenome (GOLD analysis project Ga0194062, IMG submission 155481) | Anoxic zone freshwater microbial communities from boreal shield lake in IISD Experimental Lakes Area, Ontario, Canada - Sep2016-L224-25m | ecosystem: Environmental > Aquatic > Freshwater >... | reverse complement strand
AAAGGGATAAGGTCTTTTGGATACTCTTTGCCTACTAATACTTTATCCCTAAAGGGATAAGGAAGTTTGGGATTATCTATAGCTATTAACATTTTATCCCTAAAGGGATAAAAACCTATATGAATATATATTAGGAAAGTTTATTCTTCTTTAATTCCCTTTAGGGAATAAACATTAGTAGGTATTACGATTCAAATAATTCCTTATCCCTTTAGGGATTATATGCAGCACTTTTAGACGTAAAATAATATATTTTTAAATTATATAATTATCCATACTTTAAACAAAAACACTATGTCTAACACATACACACAATTGTTTGTTCAGATTGTATTCTCCCCTATGAGAAAAAATGCATTAATAAATAGTAGTTTTGAGGAAGAACTATACAAATATATCACAGGTATCATAAAAAATAATAGGCACAAACTTTATTGCATTAATGGTACTGAAGATCATATTCATATTCTTGTCAGCATAAACCCTGAACAATCGATTTCAGATCTTGTACAGGACATCAAAAGAAGTTCTTCTAAATGGATTAATGAGAATAATTTATGTCTCGGCAGATTTGAATGGCAGTTAGGATACGGAGCCTTCACTTATTCCAAATCACATGTTAAATCTGTTATCAGTTATATCAATAATCAGAAAGTTCACCATAAGAAAGTATCTTTTCTTGATGAATATAAGATATTTTTAGAAAAGTATGAGATAGAATATAATGCGAAATATATATTTAAAGACCCTAATTTAGAATAATATCTAATTTAACATATAATCCCTAAAGGGATAAGGGACTTTTGGATGCTCTTTGCCTACTAACATTTTATCCCTAAAGGGATAAGGGACTTAATGATTATATATAAGACATGTTTGTTCTTCTTTAATTCCCGTTAGGGAATTAATGACAGTTTATAGTTTTTTGCTCTGATTCCCGTTAGGGAATTAATATCAGTAGGTTGGAATATTAAATAATAATATATCCCTTTAGGGATTATATGTCAAATTATATTGAATAATTATATAATCCCTAAAAGTACTGCTCTTCTACTTACAGTCGAAGTCGTAGGATATTGTCGCACCAAGTCTTGTGTGTGTTACAGGTGTTGTACGAATCAAATCTCCGTTCATTAAAGACATTGATAAAGAATAACCTTTGTATTTATAGGTACCGCCAAATGTCAGGAAGTATGTATTGTACTTACCGACTTCGTCCGAATAGTTATCACCTGCTCTGTAATCACGTGAAGTGAAGAAACCGGTCCGTAAGATTAAATCCGGCATTGCAGAATACTGAACACCGAAATTAATGTTATGCCTGTCTTTCAGGTTTTTATTAATTGAGGTATTCGCAAAACGGTAGTCCAGGTCAAAGATTAATCTTTTATCAAGCAGTTTTAATTCCGTCCCCGCAGAGAACAATGCAGGAAAGTAATTTGGTGAGTTATTTGTAAATGAATGCGCAGGATTACTTGAAGTCCATTCAATAGTTTGTTTATATGAAGGAGAATACGTTAATCCAAAAGAGAATTCTTCTGAGGGTGAAGTAATGATACCCAATGTCGGAATAAATTTCCAGAAATCTGTATTCAACTGATATTCCGCCAATTCACCATACTTACCGAAACCTTTATACCAGATTGCACTTAAATTCACACCTGCCTTAAAGTACTTTGATTTATATACCAAAGGAACTGTGAAATTATTTGTAATGTATCTTTGATATGCCTCGTAAGTCCCTAAAACCTGCCCGAATTCATTCGTTTGTATAATCTCACCGAGGTCAATTTTAAACGAGTTCTGATTGCTGTAAATCAATCCTGCAGAAAAGTTATTGTTAATCTTATAACCAACACCTGCGAGTACTGTAGGATGTATAGTCTTTAAATAAATATCTGATGAATACCAACCAATAGAAGATTTCACTTCATAAGAAGCTATAACCTGATACTTATTCACTGGTTCAAAGCTGGCTGGGTTCAGAGTGATGCCGCTTAAATCATTCTCGGATGCCACACCCGTATAGCCCTTGCCTGAATTCGTTGCAGATAGTTTATTCTCGGCATAGAAATCCCATAAAGAATTAATAGTAAAATCCTGTGAATAAAATGATGATTGCGAATTCGCAATACCAGAAAACAGGAACAGTATTCCTAACAATAATAACTTCCTCATAAGCTGTAATATTTAAGTTATAAATTCTTATTCCATCATAAGGAATTCGATGTCTTCGATTTCCTTTGGCAATGAATCTGAAAGCACTTCGCCGCCGAGTCTGGTTACGAGTACGTCGTCCTCAATTCTTACGCCAATCTTTCTGTATCTTTCAGGAATTTCCTTCGCGTCTTCAGGGAAATATATTCCGGGCTCTACAGTGATGATGTTACCGACGAGCAGTCTGTCAAAGTCATTCTTACCGATTGACTTATTAGCTACTGCATCGTGCGTGTCGAGTCCAAGATGGTGACCTACTCCGTGAAGAGTGTACTTTGTGATATCGAAACCCTTCTTAAGCAATCCGAGTTTCTGCATTCCCTTTTTAAGACGCTCAACCGAATACTTCTTCAGGTCAGTAAGTTTCACACCGGGTCTTATCATTTCAATAACGTCGTACTGTGCATTAAGCACTATCTGATAAATTTCTTTCTGCTCTTTTGTAAACTTGCCATTTACAGGAATCGTCCTCGTAAGGTCGCCGTTGTAATAATTAAACTCAGCACCTGAATCAATAAGCAGAAGTTCACCGCTCTTAAGTTTATTCCTGTTTGTGTTATAATGAAGTATGCATGTATTGTTACCGCCTGCAACTATAGTTTCAAATGCTTCATCCTGACATCCGAGTTCTTTATAATGGTATTCAAGCAGTGCCTGTACCTGATATTCATACATATCGGGTTTAATCATCTGTATCGTGTTATAGAATCCCGCCGCTGTAACTGTTGATGCATATCTTACCTGTTCAATCTCAAATTCATTCTTTACACTTCTCATCTTTGCAAGTATAAAGTTTACGTCCATAATCTGAACGTTAGTGGATAAAGTTATCCACGAAGATTCAAAGCCTCTCATCTGTTCTTTCACTTCACCCGCAAGGAAGTTTAAGTCATATAAACTAATGTATATTTTATTGTACTTATCGTGAGATATTAAATCAGCAAGAACATCACCCAGTTTTGAGTTCACCATTCCTGTCTCAACTCCGAGTTCTTTCTTCACGTTGGAATAACCGAGTCTTCTTCCGACCCACGTTTCCCTCAGCGGGTCTTTCTTCTGAACGAAGAGAAGTTCTTTTGTTTTTACAATCTTCTTCGATTTCTCATCGTGCACTTCCATACCGCCTGGTGCGAGTATTAATGCGGCATTTGGCTCGTTAAAACCTGTAAGGTAATAGAAATTTTTATTCTGTTTGAATTTATAACCGTCGTCGTATGAACGTGTTACATTCGATGCACCGAGTACAATCACGAGTGAGTTATCATCAAGAATGTTGTTTAACTTTTCCCTGCGTGACTTGTGAAATAACTTTTCTGCTAATTCCATTAGAATATGTTTAGTTTATTAATTATCAAATTTTGATTTATCCGTGTCCGTATCAATTTCGACAGGAATAGGATAGTTGCGTGTAAAGCATGCAGTACAGTAATCTGTTTTCTCCGAAGTCTTAGGTACCGCATCCAGCAGACTTTCAACCGACAGATACTTAAGCGACTCAACACCGAGAGACTTTCTTATTTCCTCAATGTCACCGTTGTACTGATTTGCAATCAGTTCTTCTTTCGAAGGAAAATCCATTCCGTAGTAACATGGCGAGACTATAGGAGGAGAAGTAATCCTCAGATGTATCTCTTTCGGCTTTGCCTGTTTAATCAGATTAACGAGAAGTTTAAGCGTTGTGCCGCGAACTATAGAGTCATCGATTATAACGACCTTCCTGTTTGCAAGCACACCTTTCACAACGTTGAACTTAGTCTTCACCTTCATCTGCCTGTGGTCCTGTCCCGGCTCGATGAACGTCCTGCCCACATAGTGGCTTCTTATTAAACCAATTTCGTGTTTAAGATTCCTTGTTGTCTTAATACATTCATTAAAGTATCCAAGCGTTGCAGTGTTGGAAGAGTCAGGTACATTTATAACAATAACTTTCTTCTCATCCGTATCATAAGGGTTATCTTTATCGGGCGGCGGATTTTCTCTCGCAAGATGAGCACCGATGTACCTTCTCACTTTATCAACCTTCTCTTCAAAAATCTGACTGTCAGGTCTGCTGAAATATATATACTCAAATATACAGTGCTTATACTTATCAAGTTCTGCAATCATGTACGACTTTTCCTTGCCCGTCTCAATCACTTCCTTATCTATAACTATAATCTCACCCGGCTTCACATCTCTCACGTAATCTGCGTTAAGTATATCGAGTGATGTAGTTTCCGAAGCAAATATAAAACTGTCATCGAGTTTACCCATCACGAAAGGCCTTACACCGTAAGGGTCGCGGGCAGCGATAAGTTTATCGTCAGTAAGAATAACCACTGAATAAGAACCGCGTATTTCCCTGAATACATCAAGAAGTTTCTCAACAAAATTTTCCTTCTTTGAACGTGCAAGAAGATGAAGTATTATTTCCGTATCGGTTGAAGTCTGGAAGATAGTACCTTCGTCCTGAAGTTTCTTCCTTAGTGAACCAGCGTTTGTAAGATTACCGTTATGAGCGAGTGCAAGATTACCGTCTTTATAGTTAACCTTAAAAGGCTGAATGTTATTCTTATTACCCGAAGCGCCCGTCGTTGAATATCGGTTATGACCGATAGCAGAATTTCCTTTAAGGTCATCAGTAAGCGTCTTCTCGTCGAATACACTTAGAACAAGACCGTGACCTTTATGAACATTAAAGTGATACTTATTTTTATCGGGTATAAACTCAGAAGAAACTATACCTGCTGCTTCCTGTCCCCTGTGCTGCAATGCATGCAGACCGTAATAAGCCATGATAGCAGACTTCGGATGGTTGAATATTCCGAACACACCGCAGTTTGCCCTTACTGATTTCTCATCTGATAAAAATACGTTATCGGGTTGAATAAACTCTTTCACTTTTAATCCTCTTATATTTTTTTAATTCTGATATGATTTGAATAAATCCATGCTCTGTCCCCTATCCAGCATTCAACTCTGTAACACCCATCTTCGTGCACATCCCACAACCCGCCGAAACCCTTACTCTCATGAATACACTCACCGTTCCTCATTATTTTCACCTGTGCTTCTTTCGGCACGAGAAAATTAAACACAACCTTCTTATCACCCTCTTTCATTAAAATCTCGTCACCCATCTGAAACTTCTCGCCGTTATAATCGGCAAAGAACCTGAACCCCTTCGCATCGCCGTAATAAGAGTTGGCAACGAAAGACCTTCCGTCCCTGAGAGCATTAACTATATTCTTTTTATACTTCTGGAAGTTATCATTATCACCCGCAACCACAGGTTCATCGAGCAGAACGTGTGTCCTTATAGATTTGAAAAGAACCTTGTACGGAAACACTTCCACGTTATAGAATCCCATCAGACTCATCTTATGAGCGTGTGCATCCACACTGCCAACGATTGTAACTCTTCTTTTTAAATTCAGTTCATCCCATTTCTTAACAGCATATTTACACGGAGCAACGATAGACTTCAGGGGATGTATAAACCTCTGCACCTTATTTGCTTCTGTAAGGTCTTCAACCCATTCGCTCATATGATTCCATATCTCAATACCGTCGAAAGAATCGGTATCCCATTCAGTCCACGGATAAGGCGGATGCTCGGGAAAACTGCTTCTCTTCTCGAAAGGATGTGCAAGAAAACCAACACCGCCTCTGCGCTTAATCTCTTCAACGTATTCCTTAGCCGAAAGTTTACAGCCGAGTTCGCCGTTATGCAGAACCTGAAAAGTCCCTATGAGGTCATCGAGACCGAAAGCCAGATAATGATTTTCGTTCTTTGTATCATTCACTTCATAACCCACAATGAACATAGAATTATTAAACCATCTTTCGTATCCGTCAGTTTTTGCCTGAATAGAATTATGGTCTGTAAGTATCAGGAAGTCAAGCCCTGCGTCATTAGCGCATTGCGCTATATGTTCAGGTGTCCCCGTACCGTCAGAATAAGTTGAATGTATATGTATTGCTCCCGAATATTCGTACATCTTATAGATTAATTATTTTAATTTAATATAGTTTGAGTATAATAAAAATGTAAATATATCATACTGCAGGTGTATCTGTCTTCTTTTTATTATTAATAATAGTAGCACCCAGCAAAGCACCGACAGCACCGAACAAAGGATAAATAAACAGATTGGATATAAACGTAAACACTGCGAGTGTCGGTGAATATCCGTACTTAGTAAACTCACCGGATAGGTTATCAAGCTGCTTATTCACTTCAGGCGGAAGGTCCTTCCCGAAATCACCGAGCATTTTCAGCGATTCGGAAACAGGGTTAACACTCGAATACATAAGCGTAATAATATTAAACCCGCTTACGGCAACAGCAGAGAGCACACCGCTCAGAATACCAATCATAACAGCATCCTTGAACGTCAGAGACATTCCATGCACTGTTAACTGTTTATTAAACGAGAACACGCCTGCAAGACCGCCGAAGATAATCCCCGCACAGAAAAACAGATTTATAAAATTGATTATAGGCATTACGGAAATAAGAGTCATCACAATGAATCCCCATATCACAGGCAGAAGTCTGTTAATACTAACGTTTTTTTCCATTCAGTTTATTTTGATATTTATCATAAATTTCATTCGCAAAGTTTATACTTCCCGGGATAAGATAGAACGGCAGAAGAAAGCCAATCAGCGAACCCGTTACTGCTCTTGAAACAAAAGTGTTCTCCAGAATGCGAAGCACATCGAGTGCGGCATCTGCAAATAACAACAAAGCAAATATTATTAAAATCCATATTGAAGGAAGTTTTTTGTTTTCCAGTCCCTTAACAAAAGGATAAAGAACAACACCTGCAAGAAAAGCCGTGTACACAGAAGCGCACCTCGAACAAACAGCCATCTTATTCCCGAAAACAAAGAACGACCTGTCGTCAATCTGATGACAGGTTGACGCGAACATAACGTAACCATAGTCAGCAATCCTTTCCCAAACACCGCCGAACGATTCAAAAGCAGGAATCAGGTAAATACTCAGAGTCCACAGAAAAGTTACAGCAAGGAAAATAATGTATATTTTCAGATTGAATTTCAATTTTAGAACAAATTTCACACTTTTGAGTATAATAATAAAGGCTAAATACGCAGGTATTTACAATTTTGACGATTTTTTAAGAATAAGGCAACTTTATTGTTTGTTTATTGAATTATTTTATATACTTTTGCATAATGAGGTAGAGTAGTTCTTTAACATTTTACAAACTTAATATTTAACGACATGAAAATACAAATCACAGCCAGGCATTTTAAAGCAAAGGGTACAACCCAGGATTACATTAAAGCAAAGCTTGAGAATTTAAGTAAGTACAATGAGATCATTATCAATGTTGAGGTAGTAATGTCTTACGACAAACCTCCGGCGGATTTAAAGCACTGTGAAATTTTACTTAAGTTAAAAGATAAAACACTTACAGCCAAAGAAAGCGCTGCAGATCTGGAAAGAGCAATAGATGCAGCAGTTGAAAAAATAGAAACACAGCTATACAAAGTCAAAGACAAACAGAAGACAAGCAAAAAAGTTAATAACAAATAAATTATATTGAGCGACAGTTTAAAAGACATAAAACATATTAAGAAAGACAATATCACTGTCAATTTCTTTTACGACCAGTGTAAGGACAGGTTCAAACTTACAAAGATAACGAAGAAAGAAATTGAGAAGGAAAGATATGTCACAGACAAAGACCTTCACAGACCTGGCCTTGCACTGGCGGGGTACGTGGAGTTATTTTCTTTTTCCAGAATACAGGTTTTCGGAAACACGGAAAACAGGTATTTATTAAAGTTAAATGAAAAGGAACGCACAGCATCAATAACAAAGTTCTTCTCGTTCGACGTACCGTGCATTATATTCACGCACGACAATCAGCCGAGCGAAGAGTTCCTGAGTTTAGCAGAAGGAAAGAACATACCGATATTCGTAACACCGCACCACACAACAAGGTTAGTATCGCTTCTGAGCGATTTCCTTGACGACCAGTTTTCAGAGCAGGCTGTAATCCATTCATCATTCGTAGACGTATACGGAGTGGGATTACTTTTTTGCGGCCGTTCGGGAATTGGAAAGAGCGAGATTACGTTAGACTTAGTTGAACGCGGTCACAGACTGGTTGCTGATGATATAGTAATCGTATCGAAGAAAGCAGAAAGTGTATTAATGGGTTCGGGAACATCTCTCGTAAAGCATTTTATGGAGATACGCGGATTAGGCATCATCGACATCAAAAGAATTTTCGGTATAAGGGCAATAAGGTACCAGAAAAGAGTAGAGGTAATAGTGGAACTTGAGCACTGGGATGCGGAACAAACGTACGACAGGACAGGACTCGACTCAAGAATGATTGAGATACTCGGAGTAGAAGTGGAGAAAATCAACCTTCCGATATTTCCGGGTAAGAATATTACTGTCATTGCAGAAGTTATCGCACTTAATTATCTTTGCAAACACTATGGATATAACGCAGCTAAAGTATTCGAGAAACAACTCACTGATCGTATCGCAATGAACTCGCAGGGCGACAACACTATGCCCAACGGATTGAGGTACAAGAGGAGTACGGAATACTTTGAGCACGATTTTGAATAATACATATTTTACAAATAACATAAACGGAGGTATTTGAATGGTTTGGACTCTGGAGTTGGCATCATTTCTTGATGATGCTCCATGGCCTGCAAACAAAGCAGAACTCATAGATTATGCAACACGAACAGGCGCGCCAAAAGAAGTTGTTGATAATTTGATGGAACTTGAAGATACAGAAGAACCCTATGAGAGCATAGAAGAGATATGGCTTGACTACCCAACGGACGAAGATTTCTTCTATGATGAAGAAAGTAAAGATTTCTAATTACAAATCTAACTTTTAAATTGTACTTTTATTTGAGAGTCTGTGTTTGATGTATTTGCAACAAAGTATATTAGCACAGACTTTTAAGTACTTGTCAGACAAACGATGACACAAAAGAATTTCATATTTATAATAATATTTTTCTGCGTACTGTTTTTTAATACCTCATTCGCACAGGACGAAGATGAGGTTATCCTGAAGTCTTATAAGACAGACAAAGTAGATATAGAATTCAAATCCACAGAAACTTTCACTGAAACTGAAATAAAGAACATCCTCAAAACAGGCAACAGCGATTTCTTTAATCCCGATGATTATACAACCGACAAGAAACGCATAGAAAAATTCTATTTCGATAACGGATTCTTCGATGCGTTTGTTGACACATCAACAACAAGGGATGTATCAAAGGGCAGAATATCAGTTAAGTTTATAGTTGAAGAAAACCAGCCGTACACAATCGGGATGATAAATTATTCGGGTCTCGGTTCAATGCCGCAGGATTTAATGGTGAACTTAATGAACACCGATGTTCTGGTAACTACAGCGGGGGATGTATACACAAAGAACAAAGTAACATCCGAGTCGGGCAGGATACTGAAGTTCCTTCAGAATAACGGATATGCATCCGCAAACATGACTACACCCGAAATCGTTAAGATAGAAACCACCAATCCCGACTTAAAACATAAAATCACAATCAACCTTAGTTACTCACCGGGAGACCGGTACAGGTTCGGCAAAACAAAGGTTGAGATAAACAACCAGAAATATTCTCTGAACCTGGATAACATTCTTCACGAACTTGAGTACAACGAGAGTGACATATACAGCAAGGAAGTACTCGTAAAGAGCGAGAACAGACTTAACAGGATTGCAGTACTTGAAAACACAAGGATAGTAGTATCGGACATCGACACACTTAACCACCTAATCAACCTGAAAATACAGGGACAGGTAAGGAATAAATACGAACTTCAGCCTGAAATACTGGGATACGAAATAAGTAATTCATTCTTTGCGGGACTTGGTATGTCATACACAGACAGGTTCTTTCTTCATAACCCCAGAACATTTTCTGCAAAGGTACGTGCGCTTGCAAACTCAACAGAGAACTACAGACTGGAATTAATACTGGACATGTTCCAGCCGCATATATTCAACAACAACAAAATAACAGGCAACCTGAATTTAAGCACGGTACTCTTTTCAATAGATGAATACAGAATCATCGAATTGAAGAGTAAGGTATCTGCAAACTATGAACTGCCGAAGTACACATACCTGAACAACATATACGTCGACTGGAAACTTACAGACCAGAGAGTAACGTTCAAGACACCGCTTCCGTTATTTGAGTCAGATACATCTGTTTCCGAAATACCTGCGGGTTCATTCGTAAACATACTTAATTCAATAATCGGATTTACATTTATACATTCACAGACAGACAACTTCCAGTTTCCTACAAAAGGTTTATACCAGTCATACCTGTTAGAAGAAAGCGGGCTTATCAGTTCGCTGATACAAAAGATGTTTGACGTATCAACGGTAAAGTACCTGAAGCTGTCATTCATAAACAAATTTTATATGCCTGTAACGGCACGCGGCGAAAAGTCAACACTCGCAACAAAATTCCTGATAGGAAACATATTCGAATACGGCGACAACACACTCGTACTGAGTTCCAGTTCAAAGAATTACGGACTCGACGTTGTACCGATAGATTCAAAGTTCATCGCAGGCGGAAGCACCAGTGTACGCGGCTGGGGAGCGAGGAAACTCGGAACATTCGATAACAGGAATAACGGCGGTGATTTTATAGTTGAAGGAACAATCGAGCACAGGACAAGACCATTCTACGACATGAAAGGACTCATACGTGATTTCGGATTTGTATCATTCGTGGATTTCGGAAACCTGTGGAGCGACATAAAATATTACAAGACAACAGATATTGCAGTAGCAGTAGGAGTGGGCTTAAGGTATTACACAATAGTAGGACCAATAAGACTCGACTTTGGTTTCAAGTTTTACGACTACGAACCTGCACCAGGAACAAACAAATGGTTATTCAGAAACAATGCAGACGCCATATTCAGGGACAAATTTGCAATACAGTTCGGAATAGGAAATACATTTTAAAAGACTATGTGGAAAAAGATTAAAGGACAGCGAAGAGTTATCAACATACTCAGGAACGTTTACAAAAGCGGGAGGATACCGCATTCATTTATATTTCACGGAATTGAAGGCATAGGCAAAGACGCCGTGGCTATTGAGTTTGCGAGACTTCTGAACTGCGACAACCCAGACGTTGAAATCGGTGCGTGCGAAGAATGCAGAAGCTGCAAGCAGATGGTACAACTGAACTCGATGAACTTCAAATTTATAACTCCCCTGCCGGCACCGAAGAGGGATGACGACGAAAGCGAAAGCCAGTCATTCTCGGAATCGGACATGGAAATTTTAACGGCAGAGTTAAAGAAAAAAGCGGCAGACCCTTACCACAAGATAGACATACCCAAGGCAAACTCAATAAAGATAGAAAGCATCAGGCAGATAAAGAAAGAAATATATCTCACGGGCGAAAAGGACAAGAAGAAAGTATACATAATATCACAGGCAGACATGATGAGGCGCGAGGCAGCGAACTCATTCCTGAAAGTGCTGGAAGAACCGCCTGGTGATGCGCTAATCATATTAACCACAGCAAAGATAAATTCATTACTGCCGACAATCATCGGACGGTGCCAGAAGGTAAAGTTCGACGCAATCGGGAGTCACGACCTTAAGAATTACATATACGACAACCACCCGGACACACCGAACGAAGAAATTAATTTACTCGTAAACCTTTCGAACGGAAGCCTGCAGACGCTGAAGAACATTTTAAACTGCAACTTCCTTGAACTTCGTGATAAGGGCATAGACCATCTGCGTGCGATAGTAGCGAACAAATACATAAGCATATCGAGAATCATCACATCGCTCACATCGGCAAAAGACAAAGAACTCGTGCGTCAGTACCTGTACCTCATGCAGCTCTGGTTCAGGGACATCATCATAAAGAAATCCCAGAACGACGACAGGCTCATCAACCGCGACAGAGACGAAAACATAACGAACTTCGTAACCCGCCTCAACTGCGACGAATACGAAATCATCAACCTTCTGGAAATGTTCATCAGCGACATAGACAAAAACGTCAACCTCGAACTCATGCTGTACAACCTCTCGTACAAACTCAAACCAATGATAAAAAGTTTATAAAGGATTTGTAATACTGAACTACCCCGTCTTCGTCCACTTCGTGAACGAAGCCACCCTTTCAAGGAAGGGGAATCTTAAAAACTCTTTGCCCAATAAACAATCAGTGAAAATCATAAGAAAATCATTCTCTTCAGTGTGCCAATTCTCTTCTTAGTGCCCTTTGTGCCTTAGTGGTAAAATGCTCTTGCTCTTACCCTAAATAAATCTCTAATTTGTGTTAATTCGTGTAATTCGTGGACATCTTTTTTCTTTCTCTTCACTTCATCACGGTTTCCCCGGATACCCCAGCACCGAACGCACAGCCCAGCACGCATCGAGCATAGTATAGAACGGTTTATAAAAATTAACGCCGCCATTAGTAAGGTCCCAGAACGGAATCGAACCAATAACTGAAACTCCTGTGAGCGGGTCGTAGAACATACACGAGAAATATCCCATAGTAGCACCGGTATGCCCGTAACCGAGGTTTGTGAACAAAGCACAACCCAGCGCATAATTCGGAGAACCAGGAGAGATTTCATTCTTCATCAGGTTTAAACTTGTGGCATTAAGAATATTATTACCTGAAATCATCGAGCGGATATAAGTCCTTAGCATAGCCATAGTGCCGTAACCGTTACCCTCGCCAACGTTAGCACTTTTATTGTAAACAGAAGTATTTGTAATTGTACCGTCTTCAAAATAAACCTTACCGGGAGTATTCGGTGAAGGAATCGTATTATCGGTTGCCAGATAAGGGAAACGCACATCAACAGGAACCATAGCAAAAGGTCCTGTGAGATAATTATAAATATATTCCGAATAGAGTTTAGGCGAACCAGCATGCGAAGAATAAACGCGTGCGATAATTTCGCTTAAGATAGTATATCCCGTGTTTGAATAATGATGATTCGTCCCTGGAAGAAAATACGAAAGATTATTAGTTGCTGCCACTCCAACGAGTTCACCCGACGAGAACTGATGGTTAGGTTCGGCAATCTGTACATCCAGCACATAACTATTCGGATATCCCGGAGCAGGGTCATTCGAGACATCGTACACGCCTGCGCTGTGCTGAAGCAGATTCTTAATAGAAATCTGATTCTTATTCGGAATATTCCATTGAGGAGTTGACGGCACGTAAGTGATGGAAGTGCCGGGAATCGTATCAGTGATTTTACTGTCAATATTCAGCCATCCGTCCTGCTGCATATTCAGAATTGAAGCGGAAGTAAAATTCTTAGTATTGCTCGCAAAGCGGAAATAAGTATCCTTTGTAAGAGGCAGATTACCCGGCGGCACGGACGAAATGAAATACTCATCCGTCGGAGTAGTGATAAGCACATTGAGAGACGGAATAGTTTTACCCACTGATGTCTGAAGAGCAGTCCTGATGCTATCCACGGACATCTGCATCTTATAGTAATTTGTGTTTGAGCCGGTCTGAACAGAATTACTGCATGAAATAAAAAGTGAAGAAAACAAAAGCGCTATGGCAAAGGGGAAAAATAGTTTTCTCATAATTCAATATAAAATTTGATTAATAAATATACCCTATTCCCTAAGATTCATTTATTAACAATAAAGGAAATCCTACCTGTTCAAAATTATGAATATTTAAAACGCGATACAAGATTAATATTAATGGATAGATGTTCGTTTAAGACCGTAGTTCCGACATTCCTGTCGGAAACAATTTGGATTTCCCTTCTCTGGTGGGGGAAAAAAGCAAGAGGGTAAGTCAACCTTCCAGGTTGATGCTCTTAAAGTATAATAAAGAATCAGAAGAAAAGAGTTTACAAAAGTGATTCAACCAGAATATCTTCATCAATATCTTCCCAATGAATACCAATCCCCTTCCCTATCAATCTCCAGTTTTTACGCTGCTCATCGTTTGCGTTTCTTAGTCTTGGAAACCATTCCAGGGGAATACCAATAACTCTTCCATCAGTAAGTTCAATCAGCATTAAATGCTTATCAAAATTAATATTCTGAGCGAAAGGAATAGGTTTATTTATTGTTAAAGTGTTCATCCCATTTAGTTTTAATTAAGTTAATGTTTGATTCAATAATCTGCCTTATCTCTGCAAGTTCATCACTACGAAACCCAAAAGATTTGGATAGAGTAATTGGCTCCACCCAAAACTTAGCATATTTATCATCTTTTTCAATATGAACATGAATCGGTTCAGCATTTTCTCTGCTGAAAAAGAACAACCGATAGTTCTTATATCTTAATATAGTTGGCATATTATCAATCTTTACAATAATATATCATATTTTTTCAAAATATATTATATAAAATGATATCCACATTATTATAATATGGCTGTCCGACCTACCCCGTCTCCGTCTAAAGAACAGACGGATCCACCCCTCCGCGGAGGGGATTCTTTTGTTTCAAGCAGGAATGCTTGAACTACATCACCTCATTACTTTGTTACTTTGTTACTTTGTTACTTTGTCACCTCATCACCTTGTCACTCCATCACTTTGTCACCGCTCTTACTCTCCTATTATCTTTCTGAACGCATCCGAGAAGGCTTCCACCGGCGAGCCCGAATCAGTATTCGTCAGAATCACAATCGATGCCTGTTTATTATTATTATAGAAGACGTGGGAATTGTACCCCGTGATAGAGCCGGGATGCCCAACCCAGTTGCCGGCTTTCATAACGCAGAAGCCGTAATGGTTGCCAATCCACGCGAAGCGCTCCAGCTTCATTTTGTCGGAAAGCAGATACCCGCCTGCGACAATCTTTGCCCACTTCTTCATATCGTAGAAGTTTGAAATCAGAATACCCGCAGTGTAGCCCCACGAAGGATTCCAGTTAGTAGCATCCATCAGTGAACCGAAGTCAGAATTGTAACCGTGAATATAAGGTGAAGAGAGATAAATAGAATTCGGCCAGTAAGTACTGTTCATATAAGTCGGAACAAGAATCTTTTCGCGGAAAACCTGTTCGCACGATTTACCAGTAACCTTTTCCATCAGCAGACCGAGCAGAACGATACCCGTATTGCAGTATTCGTAACTCGTACCCGGAGGAAACTTATTCGGATGCCTGAAGGCGATTGCAAGCAGAGAATCGGGCGGATACGAAGCAAGAAAATTACTTGCCTGAAAAGAAGTCCAGAGACCTTCATCGTCAGAATAATTAAAGAGACCGCTCGTCATATTACCGAGCATACGGATTTTTATCAGACTGCCATTCGGGACATTTTTCTCAGGAAGATAATACGCGATAGAAGAATCAAGATTAATCAGCCCGTCATCCACGAGCATCAGAACAGCAAGCCCTGTGAAAGTTTTAGTATTACTGGCAATCCTGAAATAATCATTAACACTCATCTTTTCATTAGTAGCAAGATTGCTCACGCCGCGTGTAAGCATATAATCATTTTCGGCATCAGCAGAGAACAGCGCAATCATCCCGGGGGTGCTGACCTTCATAAACACGCTATCGGCAGCATGACTGAGTTTAATTCTCACATCTTCAGTGAGGACACTGCTGTAAGGTGCCACATAATCGACACCATTAGTGCATGAAAACTGGACGAGACCAGCTGCGAGCAAAAGAACGACAAATATCTTTTTCATTTCAGTAAAATTAAAAGATTAAACAACAGGGTAACGATAACCCTTACGCAAATGTATTACATTTGCAGATATATTTAAACGCAATAATTCGGAAAAAGATTGTCATTCCTTTATGTTCTTAAAAGGAATCTCTACTAATACAATCACCTCATCACTGCTCTTATCTTCTCTCAATTCATAATTCCGAATTCTGAATTCATATGCTGGTAAACCAGAATTATCTTTTCTTGTCTTTAACCCTAAAAAACAATCAGTGAGAATCAGCGTCTTTCAGCTTTTATGCTGTGCCAAGCTTTTCAATTCATAATTCCGAATTCAGAATTCAGAATTGCTCTCCTCACCTCTTAGGCATACTTGACATAATCCCGTACAACTTATCATCCAGCGATGCATTGATACTCTTAAGCCGGACGTTCATCGTATCCAGACTTGCCTTAACCGTAACAGTATTACCCTTCTCCATAAGCTTATAAGACTGCATAGAGAAAAAAGCTGTAGCCCCGAAGAACACAGTATTAATGATGACGATAATAACCAGGAAACCTTTCATATTACTCCTTTAATTAATTTAAAAGAATTTATACATAATATCAAAAACTATCAACAAACTTTTCTGAACTAACTGTAGTTCAATCATTCCTGTTTGAAACAATATACTCCCCTCCTCGGAGTAATGGCACTAACAT
>Ga0194062_1000502_pt1 | contig 16626 bp, 24 predicted proteins | sample SepL2225m_MetaG_FD_155481 | JGI IMG/M metagenome (GOLD analysis project Ga0194062, IMG submission 155481) | Anoxic zone freshwater microbial communities from boreal shield lake in IISD Experimental Lakes Area, Ontario, Canada - Sep2016-L224-25m | ecosystem: Environmental > Aquatic > Freshwater >... | reverse complement strand
GTGTTATCCATTATTTCTAATAAATGTCTATCATTATTTGCTCCTTTATCAGTCTTGTTTTTGTAATTATATGGCATGAAGATAAGATACACTCTTTTAATAAAATCAAGTAATGTTCTATCCCTGGTTATAAAGTTTTTAGCTTTTTCCCAATCAGTTTGAACTGTAGTAGTTATGTCTAGGTTATACACATCCGGAACCAATTGCCATGCATATTGAATCTTAGACCCAAACGATTTACGCACGAACCCCTTGTAGTAGTGGTTGAGCGTGTAGGTCCCTATTGGCATCAGTTTGAACCGCAGCACCAGGTCATCTCCTGCATGCACATTTTGGTTCTGCCAGATATTGACTATATTCCCTTCCTTTCCGTCAATCACCAGCGTCGCTATGGCGGGCACTGGCCAGGTGGCGGGGCTGTTGGTCATTTCATTTTGCCCCCCCTGCTTCTCAGACCCCCTGACGATGCCGAATGGCCTTATGCATTTTCGAACTAGGTGTATTAGGTCCTTCATTGTTATTGGAGATGCGTCCCCGCGTGATGCTTGTGGACTGCTTGCAAATGTAAATCCATTCATATAATGATCCACCAGCTCCATATCTGACAATCCCTTTAATCCAGCGTTCACCGGCTCATCCACGTGCTTCAGATACGTCCTGTGCTTTCCCACCTCCGGCCAGTAGTTTGGATCCAGGTTGAATAATAACTCCCACCACAGATTTTTTTTGTCCGGCACGGCTGGCATGTTCTGCACGCCCGCCAATATGTAGTTGAGCGTGGGCAGGTTCACAAACGGGTCGATGACCGTCCCGAGACCCGTGCGGCGCGAGGCGACCTTGGTCCCCGTGCAGAAGATGCTCTGCCGATTCAGCCGCATCACAAACGCCAGGTCGCTGTCGTCGATCGCGTGGGACAGGCGAAACAGGTCGCCCCCGTCGGGCTCGGGCAGGAACAGCAGCGGCACGATCTTCTGCACCCTGTGCGGCGTGTTGAGGTACGCGTTCTGGCTCGACTGGTACGCCGGCTCCCCGTACGCGTACGGCTGCAGGTCGCCCAGGAGGGTCGAGTTGTAGTTGATCTTCCCGTCCGGCGTGTCGTGCAGGGGCGCCGGGAGCCCCCCCGACGGCGGGAGCGGCCCTGAATTCATCACCACGTCGGGGAAGCGCGCGCCGCGCAGGTTCCCAAAGAAGTCGGACATGTGCTGCCCGGCGTGGCGATTCCGGTTTATATAAGCGCGTGGCTCTATCGTGCAGGAAAAACGAGTCACGTAGATTTGAGATGATTATTAATTTTTTTATGTGGTTGTGTGCAGGTTTCGACCACCAAGGGGACGGGGGGCGACCTGATCATCCTGGAGGTTCGTTTTGTTAATGTATTTTATTATTATTTTTTTTTTTTAATTTACTGCATACAGGAAGCCGCCTACGTGGACCCAGGCTTCTTCTACGAGACCGTCGCCCCCCTGCTGTGCATGGAGAAGACCTCGATGCTCGCGATCTCCACGCTCACCTCGGACACCAATTTTTACTCGCGGCTGATACGGATGCGCGACAAGGTCACTGGCCGGCCGTTGTTTTCGGTCCACCAGGTCCGCCTCGCGTGCGAGGCATGCATCGACAGCGGCAAGGCGGCCGAGTGCGTCCACATGCTACATCTGGTCCCAAAGTAAGCGCTCCTCCTTCTCTGCGGTTTCGCGGCTCAGCTTGATTTTGTTTTCCTTGGCAGCTGGCAGAGCTCGGGGCGCCACGAGCTCCTCCGGGTCGTCATGCAAGACCGGCCCGACCTGGTCGAGTCCGAGCTTGCTGGGCTCGCGTTCGATTCGGCTCAGTCCGTGTTCAAGGCGAAGGACCTGGACGTAATGTTCTCTCAGCCTGCGCCGCCTGCCATCATGAACGAGGACGTCCACATCATCATTGATCCTGCTGCTGGTGGGCCAACCTCCGACTACGCGGTCCTGTCCATCACCCGCCAGAAGGGGCTCATCACGGTGCGTTTTGATCTGTATGGTTGGAAATCGATAGGATGCTGTTTTTTTCGGAATGTTTGGTAGCGTTTGGTTGTTCCCTAGTATGCTACTGAAGTAGCAGGCGGTGAATAGGCATGGAATCATTTCATTGTTGTTATTTTTGTGTTAATATATACCTGCGCTAGCTTGTAATGTACATGTCCCGTATTTGATCCACACACTCTGAGAGTGTAATTGTTTCATTCTGGATAAATTCAGGCAGGAGCCGATCGCATAGCTCGTCGTAGAATAATCTGGCCTTGTGCTCGCACACTGGTGCAACGTATCTTCCTTTTTGTGGGCGTGGCGATGACAGGCGTTTTCTCATCGCCTCGTCCTCGCTCAGCAGCATGAAGAAGCGCACCCTCAGCTTGTCCAGGCTGTCCCTGTCGGTGTGCCGCACCCGGTGCAGCGCGTTCCTTACTCCATCTGTGGGGTATTCCCTGGCGATGTCGATGATGCTCTCGTCGATCAGCGCGCAGATGTGATTCGTGTCGCCGCCGTATAATACGTGGAATAACATGTCGTGCTGGCAGGTGATCGGGATCGACATCCTCAAGAGCTGCAAAGGTAACCCTTCCTCTCCCTCTGTTTACATTATATTTTTTTTTAAGTTATTTTGCTTTGCAGATCCAGGCAAGCAGTTTGCCCTGGTGAATTTTTTAAGCTATTTTTTTTTTTTTGCAGATCCTGGCAAGCAGTTTGCCCTGGTGACCCAGCACATCCTGAACATCCGAGCCAACATGGGCTACAAGGGCTGTCGGGTCTTCGTGTACGTCGAGCGCAACCTGGGATTCGAGGCGGAGCACCACAAACGGGCCTTGTCGCACCTACCCGGTGTCGCGTTCTATGTGGATCAATCCGCCAATCGAGTGGGCGTGCTCACGACGGAGCAGGTTTTTTATTTATTTATTTTTGTTGAAGTTTAAACTATCATAGTGACTCTAGAATACAGGTCAAGCACGCCATGTGCCAGCTCGTCGTGTCCATGCTCAAGGAGCGCCGCATTCACCTGCGCGACCCGCTCATCTCCAACGAGCCCCATGAGATGAAGATCCGCCTGCGCGAGCAGATGGAGGTCTATGGGTACCAGGTCAAGCAGCCCGCCAACACCTTCCAGAAGGAGCGGATCGCCCTGTCGGGCAAGGTGGGCGGGATGCGCGACGATATCTGCATCTGCCTGCAGCTGGGGTGTTACTTCACGCAGCTCGAGGAGCAGCGCGCGGCCGATCTGTTTCGCAGCAGGGAGTAGGGTGTATTTAAGCGTCGCTGGGGGTGGGCTGGCGCAGCATGCCTCAGAAGAAACACAAGGGTAAAAAGTTAAGCAATGCTAAACAGCAGAAGAAGGCAGAGGCCAAGAAGAAAAGCATTGCCAGGAAGCAGGAACGTGCTGTTAAGCGGAAGGAATTTAGACAACAGGCAAATGAAGCGTTTAATTCGTGGGGGGGTGGTCTTTTGGGAGATGTTGTTAGATCTTGTGATACTGACTTGGCAAAACTTCATTTGGGGGAGTGGCAGGACCATAAAAAAGATCTAGTTGCATCACATCCTTCTCATATGTTAGGATTAGCTAGAACGATTGATGGTCAAATGGATCATGCGATCAAGAGTTTGGCAAGCCGTAAAAGCATTCCTGTGAATCAGGTTGTAGTTGGTGTTGTTCCCGTGAAGCCTATCAATGAGAATGAGGTCCCATTGAAGGATCTTATTCGTTGGTACAGCATCGCCAAGAAAAATGCATTGTTGGTTGAGCAGTTTCATTTGCACGCTAACAAGCGAAACCCGCATCCTCGTAAGGAAAGTAAGAAGGAGTATGTGGATGACCGTCCTACTCGTACTGAAGCAGAGCAGAACTGGCTCACCTTGCAGGATAAGGCCACCAAGGGCATCCATATTCGTGGGAAGGCGCGCCAGCCCACTGCCGAGAAGGTTGCGGAGGCAGAGGCGGTCGTGGAGAAGATGAGGCATGACAAAATACCTTCAGATAATATGCCAATAAGAGGAGACCAGCAATTCACCGCTCAGCGCCAAGGGCTATCGCGCCGGACCCAGTATCCCACGTTCAACCTCATTTAAAAAAAAGGCTCGTACCTCTTGGGTTTCTCCTAATAAACTTGATAACCCAACTCAAATGACCATCGACTCGACGTGGCTGCACGCGTTTAAGGAAGAGGCGCGCGAGGCGTTTACGAAGCACGCGCCGTTCCACCCGACCGCGGTGTTTTCCGACGGGCAGATCCGCCTGATGCAGGGCGGGCACCACTGCCCGAAGACCTGGGACGACTATGTGGCCAGGCAGTTTGCGTTCCCCCTGCGCCATTTCTTTGAGACCTGCGACACGGTGATACTGGCGTTCGACAACTATGCGCATGTCCCCATGGCCAAGTGCATGACGCAGCAGCAGCGCCGGCGGAACGTGCCGTGCGTGGACTTCTCCGAGCACAACTGCCTCCCTGGGATGGTCCCGCGCGGCGAGGAGTGGACCAATCTTATCGCGAATCGCACGTTCAAGGCCAAGGTGATCGACATGGTGATCCTGATGCTGCCCAGCAAGCTCCTGCGCGACCAGCCTGCGCGCAAGCGGCTTATCGTGGATTACCAGACCCCCGTTTCGTACACGTGGAACGCTGACACCAAGCGCGTCGATATAGTGCAGGTAAAGTTAAATATTTTTTTATTTTTATTGGTTATCTAACAAAACAAGCGCAGCTCGACGGTTTGCCCCCGCTAGGCGAGGCGGACATCAAGTTCCCCCGTTACGCCGACTTGTACGGGCGGCTCATGGTGGACTCGATCGACGGGGACAGCGTGCCCATCTCGCTGATCCACCACGAGGCGCGCCTCTCGCAGGGGGTCTGCCCGCCCCGCGTCTGCATCTACCGCATGGAGATCAACCCTCCCGCGAGCAAGCGGAAGCGCGAGGAGGTTGATAAAAAAACAGCAGTTACCAAGCCGGCGCGCTCCTACGAGTACCTGGACATCCAGCCCCTCTATCAGGCCCTGCGGACCGTGGTCCTCCAGAGCATCGGGCGCACCCATCTCCCCTTGCACAGCGGGCATGAGGTCCGCATGCTGGTATCGCTGATATGCCTCACCGGCACGGATTTCTCCCGGGGATTGCCGCAGGTTTTTTTTTGTTTTTTTTTATTTTTTTGGGGGGGTTGGCGTTCTGAAATATCTCGCAGGTCTCAGGCAAGACGGTCTATGAGCATCTCCCGGCGATCTGGATGACCCTGGCAATGTCGTACGACCCCTCCACTGGGCAGCTTCGCAACGAGGATGGCGCGGACCGGCTCGTGGCGCTCATCTACCACCAGAAGTTCCCGTCCCACGTGGAGTCGCGCAGGGGCATCCGGTTGGTCCTGAGCGAGCTTGAGCGCTCCAAGATCAGCCAGCGCACCAAGGACACCCTGCCCACCCCCGAGCGGATCGAGACCACCGTGCGCAACGTGAATTGGGTGCTGCAGTACTGGACCTGCGCGCCGGCCCCGGACCCGCTCGACGACGCCTACGGCTACAGGGCCATCCGCGGGCGCGCCCAGTACCTCGATCTGGTCGCTTGATAATAATAATAATAAAAATCCAATGGACAAATCTTCGCGTCAAAACACGCTCCACTCGCGGTATAAAAGCCCTCCCCTGCGCGCTCGCGCCGAATGAGCGACTCTCTCGCGTCGTGGTGCGGCGATAAGTCTTCGTTTAAGGGATATCTCATGAAGCCGTACATACATGTCGTGGGTGCCCTCACCCTGTGGATCTTCGCGGTGGTGCTGCTGGCCAACGTTCAAAACACCGGCACCCCTACCGGCTCGGTCATGCTGCGTATGGATCAGGTCAAGACCTATGCCATTCAGAAAATCCCCATCAACTACGATTACGCGCGCAGCATGATCATAAACAACTTCAACACCTACTGGATCCCCCAGACTGACGAAGGGACTGGCTGCCTGGGCCTGACCCAGTTCAACGGCACCGTCAATTCCGCCTGCGCCACCAAGCGCAACGCCCTCGTCACCACCACCAGGGCCCTCATGGGCTGCGACACCTACAAGGCGCCCGGGTGCAACTGCCTGAACCAGCTCCTCAAGGGCATCTCGCAGGATAACTCCACCGGCACGGTCAACACCTACACCGGCACCTTCATCGGCAAGGGGCTGAACATGACGGGGCGGTTCTGGGACGTCCTCGCCGCCCTGGAAGCCTGCCACTTCCTGCACCACTCGCCGTACGTCGCGACCCAGAACGGGAACACCCTGGTGCGCAGGGTCGGCCTGCTCTTCTTCCTCACCACGGTCGTCACGGGCAACGTGTTCTACCAGTTCTTCATCCTCCCCTGGGTCGACTCCCGCGGGGCTGGGTGGAGCCGGCTGATCCGGATCGTTGGGGTGCTCATCTGGCCCCTCGTGGGGCTCTTCACTGTCATCGGGCTGGAGATTGGCGCCTCCAACATCATGTTCTACATCACCCTGCCCCCGCTGTTCTTGCTCGTTTGGTATGTGTGCCTTAGTGTTATGTTCGCTCTATTCGATCTGATCTTTTAATTTTTTTTACAGGTATGACCTGTTCCTCCAGAGCGTCAAGCACCCCAAGTTCATGCACCCGTACTTCTTCGCCACCATCCTGTCGACTTTTTGGGTGATGGCGTTGATTGAGAACTCGGTGTTCGACTATGACAACATCGTCGTGGAGATCTGGAAGTCTCATCTGATCGCCTGCGTTTACTTTGCGGTTTCGTGGTTCTACACCGACCTCGACAGCGCCGATAAGGAGCACAAGAGGGAGTTTTACAAGAAGCCCGCGCAGGACGCCATCTACATCGGGGCCGTCTTGGCGGTATCCATCACCTTCTCGACCTGCCTCTCCCCGTTCACCGCCGTGGCCTACTTCAACCTGCTCTGGTACGTCCCGCTGGCCTTTGTGCTCCTCTGCTTCTTCTCGGTCCTCTGGGTCGGCGAGCAGGATCGATTCTACCAGTTCTACTACGACGCCGATATCGACAAAAAGGTCGTCTCCAAGGCCAGCGTGCAGGGCGTATCTTTCTACATCCCCACGGGCAAGCTCTACGTGTCTGCCATCCTTTTGCTCCTGGTGCAGCTGGTTGTCATCTACTACTGGCGCGACTTCTCTTCTGCCTGGCACGCGATCTACGAGAACATCCCCATGCGAAGCGTCCAGTACAACACGTCCTACTCGTGGCTTAACAATGTCAATTAATCCTTCTGTAAAATCCAGTCTTTTCTGTCTGTATATAAATCGCATATTGTCTGTTTTGAGAGGGATGAGCAATCCGGTGCAGTTTCTACATCCACAGATTCACAAAACTGGTAACCGTACTGATCATTATACTGATAAACGCGCTGAAAACATCAAGGCTGATGCTAATATTGTTGATACCAACACAACCAATCGAAAGAAGATGGCTGCGCCCAAGCGCCCTGTGGTAGATTATGCTAGCGCGCCTGCGAAAAATGCAGTGGCTGGCGCGCCTGCGAAAAATGCAGTGGCTGGTACATCTGCGAGGAACAAGAGCGTCGACAAGCAGCTGTCCGAGTCCGAGATCCGCCAGATGCGCGAAGTATACCCCAAGTTGCTCAGCGACTACAATTCTGTTTGCATGGAGCTGGATAAATACAAGGAGCTGTATAGTGCGCATCGCGACACGGAGAACGAGCTGGTGTCCATCCGGCGGAAGCTGGACCGTTCCGAGGAGACCCTGCGCTCTGAGCGCGCCAGGACCGCCGAGTGCATCAGCCAGTTCACCACCTCTCAGATGGAGATCAACAAGCTCAAGGAGGTCCGGCGCGGTCTTGACAAGCTCAACGCGGAACTTCGGGGCAAGCTCTCTGCGGTGCCTCGTTGCGTCCAGATGATGGCCCATGTCGATGGCTTATTGCATGTTTGCTCCAAGCTCGTGGGTGATCAGCCGGACGTTCATAAGGAGATCCTGGTGACGCGGGATACTGTTCAGACGTTTGCTAGATCTCTTTCGGAATCAATCTAGTGTAATACATCTTTCGGAATCAATCTAGCATAAAACATCTTTAGGAATCATTGTGCTAGATCTCTTTAGGAATCAATCTAGTTTCCTTTCGTTTGGGGCGCTTGTTTACCGTGGTGTATTCGTCGAACAGCGAGGACACATGCTGGATGAAACGCTCGCGATCCTGCGCTATATCGGGGTCGTTGTGAATCAAATGCTCTACCAGTTCCCTCCCTGTAGTTTCCTTGCTCACCTGCCGTATATGGCGTTATATCTCAATAAAAAAATTCTCTTAATTTTTTTTTACCTGTTTGAACGAGACCGCGCTCGGCAGCGGCGTGTATAACAGCGGCAGCAGGACCTTTTGAACCACCAGGTTGATCTTATTGGACGCGTTCTGCATGTGCTTGCTGTTGTTTCCATTATTATTATTTGGCTTGCTGTTCTCCTCCTCACCTGCCGGCGCCCCTTGCTGCTGTTGCTCCATCATCCTCATAACCTGTGCAATTTTTGTTTTAATACCATGGTGTATCTGTGCGTGTTCTTACTCACATTAAATCTGCTCTGGGTGCGCATTTTCTCGGCGAACAGCAGCTGCGGGATGCGCAGCTTCAGGCCTCCGTATTGTGCGGATTCCATGTTTATAAATCCCTTCTTGAGCCTGACGTGACGCCAGATTGATTTCATCATACGCAGGCTCAACCTGTAGTACGTGTTGCCTACCCGCAGCGCGGGGATTTGCTCCTCGATTCCCCCGTTTACCTGTTCCATTTGTTATTTTTTTTTTTATTATATTATTACCAGCAGAAGCTTACCGGCTGCAGCCACGATACTATTTTTTCATTATGCTCTAGCACGGGCGCCATCTCCTTTGCGCAAGGCATCTTCGGGTGTGTCCATTCGTCTCCGGAGTGTACCATTTTCATGTCTTGGAGATTTATTTCTTTCATTTTTTTATTACTTTTTGTTTTTTATTCCTGCTAGCATGGGTTGGATTCTTATTTTTTAAACACATTTCATTGTATTTAAGGTATAATGATCTTCCTATCATTTGTGCGTGATCAGTCATGCCCAATAGGCCTCAGAGACGTAAAGCAGTTGCTAGTGTGAAGACTGGTTCCATTGCTAAAGGTGGTATTACGAAAAAACGTGGAGATAAATCAGCCTCTCCAGCCCGCTCTGCTACGCCCCCTACGCCCCCTGTCGTCCTTAAGCCCGTGATTAATCCAATCGCTTCTCAGCCTATGACTGATCCAGTCGCTTCTCAGCCTATGACTGATCCAGTCGTGCCGATTCGGGCCGTCCGGCTTGTTTCTGATGGTTCGGTTCATTTGTACGGAACCCCAGTAATGCAGGTGTTTGACGAAATGCCAAACAGGCAACAGCGAAGGGAGAATGCTGTCAAGTTGGCTAAGGAGAAAGAGTATAGCGACAGAATGTACAAACGATTCGGTTTGGACTGGATAGAGACTTTGGCTGCATGGAACGAGCAGGGCGGAGATGGTTCCCCGCCTCCTGAGTTTAAGGTGACGAACAGACTGGCTCCTGATGTGTGGAAAAGCCTTCTTCCTGTGGGTAAAGCTGCCCCCCCTCCTGTTGAATCCAGTAATGGCAGCAGCAGTGAGAGTGATGATGAGGAGAGCGAGGAGGATTCTACCCCTAAGGTTACCAAGTCAGCCCCTTCCGCCAAGACAGCGCCAACCCCTTCCAAGTCTCGTGGCAAGCCAGCTACTTCCGTCGAATCAGCGCCAACCCCTTCCAAGTCTCGTGGCAAGCCAGCTACTTCCGTCGAATCAGCGCCAACCCCTTCCAAGTCTCGTGGCAAGCCAGCGTTAGCTCCTTCCGCCAAGACTTCGCAACCAGTCCAGTCCAGCCCAAAGCGTGTCGGAAACACTGAGCCTAAACAGGCAGAGACTGAGATTGCTAAGGACCACGCGAAACTCCTGCTTGATGCCCTGAAGGCGGTTGAGGACGATAAGCCTTCCAGTGCTGATGGGGATGGAGGCGACGTCAATATGGATGTTCTTGATAAATCAAAGGTGGATGGAGACAAGTTGGAGGTGGATGGATGCCCTGCCGAGGTTCCACCGGAGATACAGAGCGCCGCAAACGTTTTGTTACGTCTTGTAATCCCGCCCCCACCTGTCTTGCAAATCATGTCGCCCATTGGTGACAGTGGGTGCGGTCACAAGTTCGAAACCAACAGACCCACTTTGGTATCCATCAACGTAGGATGTGTAGGTATTGCATATGGAATAGAGAGCGAACGTCTCTTTGATGCTCTGTTGCCGAATATTCATTTTACCAGGGTGAAACCCCCCGGAGGCGGTCCTGTTTTGAAATCATGGGAGCAACTTATGACAGAATCCCCCATCATGTTGCAGCACCAATTGGTGAATGCAATTTACATGAATTCGTCAACTATCCGTGCCTATATTTTACATCTTGTTGCGGATGGTGTCGTCTCTCCATCGGATGAAGATTTTTTGAGCAAAGTTTCGTTGAGGATCAAAACCGTTACTGCTCCAGAGTTTGGTTTGGCTGAGATGGGTGCCTTGATCAACCTTTCGGTTTACCAGCATGCCGAAACGGAAGGTGCAGTTGGAATCTCATGTGTTCCTAGCTTCACCCTGTTTGAGTTGGTTCAGCCGGAGGATGTCCAGGCGACCCTGAAGAGTGGGGAGGAGTATAATTTTCCTCCTATTGCAAGCTGTGGGGGGGGGAAATACTTTTCAGCTTTTTCCAATGATACCAACCGCAATCACAAACAAGCCAACTGTCTCGCTGTGCTGGTTCGCAAGGGGGTGGATGGTTCTCGTATCTATCGGCGTCTGTTGGTTGACAAACAACAGACTGTTGAGCAGGTCAGTTCGAGGGAGTTCAAAGATGCTTGCAATCTTTTTGATGACATGCTCAAAGACAATAAGAGCCTTGAATATCTTACCCAATGGATCAATGCAAAGGATAAAGAGATCGAGCAGCTTCGCGCGGCCGCCATTAAGATTGGTGCCGCGGCTAAATGGATATTGCCCGTCTAGGCGCAACAACACGCGGATTTACGCTTTTATTATCATCATCTCGGGAAAAAGGGGTGAGATGGTAGTAATCGCGTAATGAGGCATTTTGAATAAACCCCCAAGTTCTTGTGTGTCTCGATCGTTACGCCTTGATCGACTTGATCTGCCTGTAGTCCATGCGCTCGGCCGGCGCGCTGCGTTTTGTCCCTTTAGCCTTAGAAATCGCGTAGTAGAATGTCATGATATTTTCCTGTTTTTTTGTTTAAGCGTTAGATAATGTAATAATAACCAAATCAAATAAGAATACCTCGGCCGAATCCCCAATGGTAATCTCAAACGCCTGCTTGGCCTCCACCGCGGTGGAGCACAGGATGAAATCGCTGCAAGTCATGGCCTCTCCTTCGCGTGCTTCCGGCTCCGTCTTGACGAGCGCGAAGGGCTCATTGAGCGTTTCCACCTGCTCGCTCTAGTTTAGTAACATATCCCCTCGACCAACTTAAAAACAAATGCACACCTTAAACGGCAGGTCATACTGCACGTTCTTGTCCTCCCCCGGCGACACCTCCGTGTCGATGAACGCCAGCAGCTTCTCCGTGTCCACGAGCAGGAACCCGCGGAACTCGCACCGCGAGGGGTCGCGGGCGAAGTTGGGGTCGCGGATCACCAGCGCGTTCAGCGCGCCCGCCGCGGCGGCCAGGTCCATGAGGAAGATCGCGTACCCCAGCTCGTTGCCGGCGTTGGTGAGGTGCAGCAGGTCCTTCTGTTTTTTGTTTTGTTAGAATCTGCTAAATAAACAAAAAAAACCAAGCTTACCTTGTGCACGTCAATCTCCTGGATCGACTCCATCACCGGATCCTCCTTGCAGCCGAGGCGCATCCACTCCTCCCCGTTGTCCGTCATGTACGCGCCTGGGTTGATCTTGCCGAAAAACGCGTGGCAGGTGCCGTTGATCAATCGCTCGATCGAGGTGGGCTTGGAGAGCAGGCTATACAGCAGCTCGTTGGACTTGTCAAACGTGGGCGGCAGGTAATACAGGCCGGCCGGATGCATGTACGAGTGCAGGGAAAACTCCAGGGGGCGAATCTCCGACAGCTTTAGCCCGTATCCCTTTGGCTTGTCGTCTGGAGGGGTTGCAACCGGCGTCACCACGATTTGCGCCAGCGAGTAGGCGGGCAATATGTCGATGCCAAGCGGGAGAGTCCCTGCCTCCTCATCTCGTTTCTGGTAGATAAAGTCGTTGAAGTGAAATTGAAGCGTCATCCCCACCGCGATCTCGCCTGTGTACTCCATGTTGATGTTGCCCTTGTCCCCGAGGTTGGTGCTCTTTTCCAACTTGTCGAATGCCATCACCTTGATCCGTTTGATGATTCCATTGGCGTCGGCTTCGGTTACCTCAAACAGGTCCTTGGAATCGGATGATTTGATGAATTTTGCGCCCTTTGATGGCTTCTTGTAATTTGAAAACATCCATCCCTTCTTAACGATTCCCAACACCAAAAATGAGCGTGGAGGCTTGATGTTCATGTCATGATCCCTGTGTTTATGTGATTCAATAAGCTGAATGCTATCTAGCGAAATATGAAATACTTGAAAAACTAACATGATGTATCTAATGTTATTATTTTGACACACCTCTTATTGCAGTGGATGTCGTTCAGCAGCATCACATGCAGCACGGTGCCGGCAGGGCTGTTCTTTCCATTCATATTCACATATCCCGTGCATTGACGGAGGGAACGGGGGGGCTTGAAATCCTTTTCGAATGCAGTGGTCATGGTGGCGTTTGGATGCACAAACTTGTTCAAACCTGGGTCTACCCGTTTACATCGAGTTTTTATTATTTTTTTTTAGTTTGAATATTTTTGCGGATACTCCTGTGGGATAATACGTTACACATGCCGTTGAAAAAATTACCGAATTTCATCGAGCGGTTACCGAAATAAATGAGTTTAAACTTGGGTTATTTTTTGAGCCGGCCCGCGTGCTGAAGCAAATTTAAAAAGATATATAATGTAAACCAAACCAAATTAAAAACGTTTCAATAAAAGGCGTAACAAACAGGCTCAAACAAACAATAGCATCGTCATGGGTTTCTTCACCAAGATGGCATCCACGCGCATTCGTGCTTCTGATAAGAACGACCTCTTCGTTTTGACTCGATCCTCCAATAAAATCAGCAGGGATGCAGGCCTGGTAAGTTTTATTGGTATTATTTGATCTCTTTATCTCCTAATAATTATCTTTTTTAGCTTGAAGCCGTAGAACGCTCTTGCAAATCCGAGCTGGAGATCAGCTACGTTCGTAGCGTCGATCCTTCTGTTATCGAATTGAATCAGCTCACCTCCCCTGATTACCTGCGTCTCTTCGACGTCCCCGCCGCCTTCTGGCCATCCATGGGGCGATACATTGAACCCAGCCGCACGCGGATCGAGGCGATGATTTCACACGATCGGACGCTCGTCGTCAGCACTTCCCTCGATATCAAGTGGGATTGCTATGATACTCTGAAGCAGTGGATTGACGCTACGGTAAGTTTGTCTGTTTATTATTATATTTTTATTACTCTTACGTTATTTTTGTTGCAGCTTAAGCATCACTTCAACTATGACTCCTTGAAGATCGGCTTCATGCTCGTGTTATCCGGCTTACAGATGCATCGTCTGGATCTCTTGTTCCACGTCTCCCTGTTGGAATTGTCCACCCATGTTGTTCCTCCCTTGATTCCAACCGCCGAACGCGAGATTTCCCGCTGCTTCCTGCGTCGCCTGCACACCCTCTGCTCTGCGTTTGCTTCAGACAGCCCGCGCGAGACAACTGTTTATTCCGCCGACCATGAGGAGCTCCTCGGCGACGAGCTCTACCAGATGACGGAGGATGGCGTTCATGGCTATTCATACTCCCGTATCGAACAGGTGAACTCCAAGTGGACCATGGTGGTGAGCGACGGCTGGTTCCCCTGCGACTCCCTGAGCTCTACGTGGGCGCGGGCTCCCTCGTTATCCCTGTTGACCCCGGCTCGCCTGATTTCCCTGGCCTCTTTGCAGCACCTTGAGCGCGTCTACCCTGCCTTGAGGGACGAGATCGACAGGCTTCCAGTCAATAATTATTCCATGGTTTCCCAGTGCTGCCGGAGCCTCTACTGCGGCATGTACAATAATCTGGACTATTGGAACCAGCTCCCCATTGTGCAGCGCGTTGAGGCGCACATTGCTGACAATGACAACTGCTTGACTCTTAATGGAGATGTGATTTGCAATGGCGAGTGGAACAGCTACGAGTATTTTTTTGATGTTAATAATAATCCGTTGAATGGCAGAATTGTGATGAAGCAGCTCGTCGAGTACATTCGCAGGAAGCCTCGTGGGTCGATCTCGATCCTATTGGCAAAGTCTGGATCTCCCACTTTAACTGTGCTGTATTCATCTATCCCGGTGCGCGAGGTGGATCTTGTGCGTGCCGAGTTGGATTGGGGTGCCAGGCGACCCAACGTCTTTGGGGGCTTTGATTATGCTCTACGCCATAATGATGGTTATTATCTTCGGAGCGCAGTCATTCCATTTCAGTTTGACAATGGGTCATATACTTTCTCCATCAGCTTGTCTCGGCTTACGTCGCTGAATCTGCACGATGTCCTTGGATACGCTTCTTCTCGCTTTCCTAATTATATCCGTATCTCCTCGGCCCCTGATGACGAGTCTGCAGACGATGAGCCTGTTGAATCTGCCGTTGCTGAGCCTGTTGTTTTTGCTGAGCCTGTTGAATCTGCCGTTGCTGAGCCTGTTGAATCTGCCGTTGCTGAGCCTGTTGTTTTTGCTGAGCCTGTTGACGACGAGCAGCCTGTTGTTGAGCCCATTGACGCAGAGCCCGCAGTTGTTGACGACGAATATCCCCCGACACTTGAACGATCGGCGAGCTTTGTTGACTGGTCGTTTGTTCCCTCTTGGTATTCCCCGCCTTCCGAGTTGCCTGCAGTCGAGTCCCTCCCTGCCCCTTGCTCTTTGTTTCCCGATTTATTCCTGCCTGATAACGACTCCTACTCTGATTTCACGGAGGTGTTTGGCCATCCCTTTCTGGCTGGGACCACCATCGACCCTCCCGTCGACTGGATGGATGTCGACGTGGAGCCATCGGATCGTACTGTTTATTCCAGTTATACCAATTATTCTTCGTTTCATAATGCAGGGGAGCGTCCGCGTCGCAAGATCCACCGTGGCTCTCGCAAGTGGCATCTTCCTGATCAGCTCTATGATTTTTGAGTCATTTGCTCCGGTCTTCCTCGCCTTTGTGTACTTCCACGTCGATCCTCTTGGCTTTGTGATCTTCTGCGCCATTCCATGGCTGCTGGGCTTTTTCTCTGCCCTTTTTTTTGAGTAAAGCTTCTTCTTGTTATTGTGCTGTCTTTGGGGGTAGCAGCCCTGATGGGTCTTCCCTGGCTCCAGTGGCTTCCATATACCCCCTGATGATCCAATGTTCCACCTGATTTATTTTTGTTAGGTTTATTTAGCGTTAAACATAAGATCATTATTATTCACATTATTGCCTGCGCGTCGTAATCGCTCATGGCCCTTGTAAACACTTGAAAATACGCCAGCTCATTCCGCAGGTGCTCTGGGTAATACCCCCTTGCGCACGCATGGCCGGGTGTCATGAGGTAGATCAGGCTCGACGAGATGGGCGTGTAGATTGGCAGGATGAGCTCACCTGTTTTTCATCACGATGTGTTAGTTTATTTTGGTTATCTAAACTACACACATTATTATGGCTTGCCTGATAGATAATCCTCCGTCATCTCGCTTATCGGCAGCAGCGACATGTTTGGCTCAAGCTGCTTGTGATACACGATGTTTCTCAGCGGCGAGTCATTCTGGCTCCCGATCAGCAGCACCTTTTCCCCCTTTCCCTTGCGCCGTTTCCTGAGCATCTTGGCCATGTCGTGGTTCAGGTCCCCCTGCATGCTGATTACATTCCGCGCCTCCTCCTTTGCGTCTGGATCGTAGTCGTCCTGCTGCAGATTGAACCCCCAGAAATCCACTTGTGGAAACAGGGTCGCCATCGTCTCCAGGTGGGCAGGGGATCGTGTGTATACGCAGTTTATATGATATCCCTTGTTGTTGTTATTATTGTAGTTGATCTTGATGAACCTTGATATGAATTCGATCTCCAGCAGGGCCTGTTTTTTGTGTTAGAATGTTTTTATTATTGTTTTTATTTCTCAGGTATACCTGCCCCCGCTCGTTGATTCCGCCTTCGCCTGGTTTAATCTCGAGGCCCTGGAACAGCGGGTTGTTCGATATGCATTCCGATGCCCCGTGCTCCAGCAGGCGCTGTGGATGCATTCGTTTATAGTTTTTTTGTTGGGATGCAGGGTCGCTGGGGTTCGCGTTTTTTTTTAATGAAATTATGCAGGGGGGCTTAGGCCAAAAATAAAATCCTGAAATCTTCACGTGAAGATTTTATTCACGTGAAGATTTTCAGAAAAAAAGTTGGGAGGTGACCTGGTTTCCGGGAGACTATAGGACTTTCATATACACCTGAGATAAAACTCTATAATATTATAGTGTAATTATAAAAACACAACGATTCCAATAAATGAAATGGATCAATCTAATTGTGTTTTAATACA
>Ga0194062_1000501_pt1 | contig 16648 bp, 16 predicted proteins | sample SepL2225m_MetaG_FD_155481 | JGI IMG/M metagenome (GOLD analysis project Ga0194062, IMG submission 155481) | Anoxic zone freshwater microbial communities from boreal shield lake in IISD Experimental Lakes Area, Ontario, Canada - Sep2016-L224-25m | ecosystem: Environmental > Aquatic > Freshwater >... | reverse complement strand
ATAGAATTTCGTCTGAAAATATCCGCCCGCCTACCGTGACCATGCACGATAATCTAGTGGATCGGCTTTATTGTGTCCAGCTTTATTTGTGGGTAATCCCCAGCCTTGAGGGAGAGGGTTAGGGTGAGGGGTTTCCGATGCCTGGACGGTAATGCTGGGGGCATGCTCTTCGTTTCACACCGAGTCGCCAGAAACCCCTCACCCCCGCCCTCTCCCTCAAGGGGAGAGGGAGAAGATGAGCGCCTGCCGCATCATCATCTCGTGGGAGCCCAGTGTTGCGGGACTTCCATCGGGTTGCGCAGGCTTGCGCTGGATATAGGTTCCATCCGCCTTCATATCCCAGGCGCTACGCTGATCAGCAAGCTGGGTCTGTAAAATCCGCTGGAGATCGGCCTTGAGAGTCTTGTCCTCGATCGGTGAGATCGCCTCAATCCGGCTTTCGAGGTTACGGTGCATCCAGTCGGCGGAGCCGATGTAATATTCGCCATCCACCTCATCGGCCGCTCCGTTCCGGAAATGATAAATCCGGGAATGCTCCAGGAAACGACCGATGATGGAAATCACCCGGATCGTCTCACTCAAACCCGGCACCCCGGGCTTGAGCGTGCAAAACCCGCGCACAATCAAATCGATGGGAACTCCCGCCTGACTGGCCGCATACAGGGCATTACAGATATCCCGGTCTTCCAATTGGTTCATCTTGGCCAGGATATGAGCGGGCCGCCCCGCCTTATGGTGGTCAACCTCCCGCGCAATCATCTCCAGAAACCGCCGCTTCATGTTTACCGGGGCAATCAGCAGTTTTCGGTAATCCTCTTTCCGATTCCGGCCGGTCAGATAATTGAACAGATCGGCAATGTCGGCGGTCAGATCAGGCCGACAGGTCAAAAGACTGGTGTCTACATAAAGCCGCGCGGTCTGCCGATGATAGTTACCGGTTCCGATATGGGCATAACACCGCGCCTCGCCCCCCTCTCGGCGCACCACCAGTGTGGTCTTGGTGTGGGTTTTCAGACCCTCGACACCATACACCACATGCACGCCGGCACGCTCCATCTTCTGGGCAAGGACAATATTTTCGTGCTCGTCAAAACGGGCTTTCAATTCGACCAGACAGGCCACTTGCTTGCCCGATTCGGCCGCCCGGATCAGGAGCGGAACAAACGGACTGTCTTTGCCGGTTCGATACAGCGTCATCTTGATCGCCAGCACATCCGGATCGGCCACGGCGTCCTTGATCAGGCGAAGCACGGTGTCGTCGAACGATTCATACGGATGCTGTACCAGGAGATCCCCCGCCCGGATCACATCAAAAATCGAGGCATCTCCCTCTTGCAACCGGCGCGGCACAAGGGGTGTCCAGGGCGTATATCGGAAAGCTGGAAACGGAAGCGCGGCGATATCGCGCAGGCTCCGGTACTCAACCAGACCGGGCATCTCGTACACATCTTCCTCACCCAACTCGAGGGCATCCATAAGGATGCGCCTATTGGTGGGGTCGGCTTTCGGGGGACATTCCAGTCGCACCACGCATTCCATGCGGCGCTGACGAACTTGCTCCTCGACCGCCTGAAGCAGATCCTGGACATCATCGAGGTCAGCCTCAACCTCCGCGTTGCGCGTGACCCGGAACGGCATGATGCCGCTGATCTTCATGTCGGGAAATAACCGGTTCAGGTGATGGGAAATCAAGTCCACCAGGGACACGAACCGGCATGCCCCCTTGGACTCCGTCGTCTCGATCCGAATCCATTGCGGCAGGGTGTCTGGAATCTTCACGCGCGCAAAAGAAGCCCCCCGGGTAACCGGGTCGTTCAGGGTCATTCCGAGGGATAGTGAGAGATTAGACATAAACGGAAACGGATGCCCCGGATCCACGGAGAGCGGCGTCAGGACCGGAAACACGGTCTTGTCGAACATGGCCGCCGCCGTGCGCTTTTCCTCTTCCGTCAGCTTATTCCACCCAAGCAGATGAATCCCCTGAGCCGCCAGGGCGGGCTTGATGGCGCGGTGATACCCCTCCGCCTGCCGGTTCAACATCTCCTGAATGGTGGTATGTATGGCGTGAAGGAGCCCTTCAGATGTCTGCTCGCCCAACTCCGGACTTTTCACGCCAGCCAAAATCTGCTCGCGTAGCCCGTAGACCCGCTTCATCACGAATTCATCCAGGTTGGATGTAAAGATGGCGAGGAAGTTGACTCGCTCCAATAAGGGGGTTCGCTCGTCCAGCGCCTCGTTCAAGACGCGCCGGTTGAATTCCAACCAGTTCAAATCTCGGTCGAGAAACCGGGAACCGGGCGCGGGTTTTGTACGCCGTCTCCGGAGAGTGGCCTTGGGCGTTCTCATGTCATGTCCCCGGCACATCCCCCATGCAGGTACCCACCAGCCTAGCCGTATTGACCCAGGGATGGTTGATGGGAACAACCTTGACCACACCGGCGACTTTCTCCAACGGAACCGCCACGCATTCATCCCCGCGCATAGCCACCATGACGTTATAGACCCCAGCCATCAGCAATTCTCCAGCCTTGGTGCCCAACCGCGTGCACAATAACCGATCCGCCGGGGAAGGCGTTCCGCCACGTTGAACATGCCCGAGCGACGTCACCCGCGCCTCCAGCCCGGTCAACTGCTGAATCTGGCGGGCCACCCGGCTGGACATCGGTTCCTGCACTAGATGAATTCCATTGGCATTCACACTCGGTTCAAAAGGATCCGCCTTCTTCTTCCCGGCTTTCAGCCCTTTGGCCAACGCCTTGGCTTCCTCCTTCGAGATAGCTCCCTCGGCAATGGCAATAATTGAAAACCGCTTACCATGGTGTCGGCGGTTCCGGACATGTTCGGCGATAACATTCAGGTCGTAGGGAATTTCCGGGATCATAATCACATCCGCCCCGCCGGCAATCCCGGCGCCTAGAGCAAGCCAGCCCGCTGTGTGCCCCATGATTTCGCAGACGATAATCCGATGGTGACTGGTAGCGGTGGTATGAAGCCGGTCAATGGCCTCGGTGGCAATCCCCAGCGCGGTATCGTACCCGAAGGAAATATCAGTCATAGCCACATCATTATCGATCGTCTTGGGAAGCGTCAGCACATTGATGCCGCCCGATTTGTGGAGGTGCAGTGCATTCTTCTGGGTGCCGCCGCCGCCAAGGCAGACGAGGCAATCCAGCTGCAAGCGGCGTGCATTGGCGATCGCCACCTGGGTCATGTCCATGACCTTGTCGCCCATTTTCATCTTGTGCGGCTTATCGCGGCTGGAGCCGAGGAAGGTTCCGCCCAGCGTCAGAATCCCGCTCACATGCATGTCTTCAATGGGCACCGTCCGGTTTTCCACCAGCCCCCGGAACCCGTCGAGGATCCCGATCACCTTCATGTCATGGTGAAGGGCCGCCTTCGCCACGCCGCGAATCGCTGCATTCAAGCCGGGACAATCTCCGCCCGCCGTGAGAATCCCAATACAACGCGCCCGTGCTTTTTTAGCCATAATACCCCTTTTCCTCTGTAGCGCGGATGAGACCACAAACAGAGAGCCGTATCAATCAGGGATTATGTCACGTTCGTATGACGGACAATTTTTCCCTCGATCAGATAGATTAAATCCTCGGCAATATTCGTCGCATGGTCGCCGATCCGTTCCAGATGCCGGGCAATATGCATCAGTTTCAGCAACGCCTCCAAGTGTTCCGGATGGCGGGACATTTCTGTTTTAAGACGCACGGCCATGGTCCGATTCAAGGCATCCAAATCCGAATCCGCGAGCCGGATTTCGCGAGCCACCACCACATCCACATTAACAAAGGCGTCGAGCACCTTCTTCAGCATCTGTTGCGACTTCGAAGCCATTTCACCCAGTTGCGACGGAATCTCAACGGGAGGCATCTCGCACAACAACAGCGCGCCCTGGGCGACATGAACAGCCAGGTCGCCAATCCGCTCCAGGTCGTGATTAATTTTCAGAACCGCCACCAGGTACCGCAGATCCGCCGCTACCGGCTGATGCAACGCCAGAATCTTGAGGCACTCCTCCTCGACATCCACTTCATGGGCGTTGGTCTGGTTTTCCTTTTCCAGCACGGACTTCGCGAGATCGGGGTCACGGGTTTCCACGGCCCGGACGGCGTCGGCGACGGCCTCCTCGACCTCGGCGCTCATTCCAAGAATCTGCTGTTTCAACTTGTCAATCTCGCGCTGGAAATGAACTCTCACTGTGCCTCCATTTTAGATTGTTGATGGTAGATTGTTGATTAAAATTACACCTCTTCAATCAACACTCTAAAATCACAAATCTTCAATTCTTTATTATCCGAACCGTCCCGTAATATAATCTTCCGTCTGCTTCTCCCGCGGCTTTGTAAACATAGCCGTAGTCTGCCCATACTCAATCATCGTCCCCTCATACATAAACGCCGTGAAGTCCGACACCCGCGCCGCCTGCTGCATGTTATGCGTAACAATGATGATCGTATACTTCCCGCGCAGATCGTCAATCAGGTCCTCGATCCGCAGGGTGGCACGAGGATCCAGTGCCGAGGTGGGCTCGTCCATCAGCAGAATCTCGGGATCCACCGCAAGTGCCCGGGCGATGCACAGCCGCTGCTGCTGCCCGCCGGACAACCCCAGCGCATTCTGGTGCAGGCGGTCCTTAACCTCATCCCACAAGGCCGCGTTCGTCAGGCTACGCTCGACAATATCCGCCAATTCAACCGCATTAACCTGCCGGTGAAGGCGCGGCCCGTATGCCACGTTGTCGAACACCGTCTTGGGAAACGGGTTCGGTTTCTGAAACACCATTCCAATCCGTCGCCGCAGGGTAACAACATCAATGTTGGGAGAATAGATATTCTGGCCGTCAAACAACAGTTCCCCATCAACCCGGCACCCGGGCACCAGGTCATTCATCCGGTTCACCGCCCGTAACAGCGTGCTTTTCCCGCATCCGCTGGGACCGATGATGGCCGTAACATGGCCGCTGACAAAAGACAGGTCAACAGCCTTGACCGCTTGATTGGCGCGGTAGTAGACCGAAAACCCTGCCGCCTGAACATGGCTTTCATTCATCGTTCTCATTCCTTATTTAAATCAGGACGTGACAGTCTTCATTCTATCCCCTCAGCCGTTTCGCCACCCGGGCCCGCAAGAGAATGGCCGTCAGGTTTAACAACAGAACCAGCATGACGAGCACCAGCACCATGCCATACTGGACATGCCTGATTTCATCCACCGCCTCGTGCTCGGTCGCCAGGTTGTAAATATTCCAGGACAACGCGGGCGTCGGGTGGGTAAACACCTGCCACAGGGCAAGGGGTTTCCCGACACTGACTGCCGCCGTAAAAATGATCGGCGCCGTTTCACCCGCCGCACGCCCCATACTGATGACAATCCCGGTCAGAATCCCCGGCAACGCGGCGGGAAGAATGACGGTCATGACGGTATGCCAGCGCCCTGCGCCCAGGCTCAAGGCCGCCTCCTTGTAGGTCCGGGGAACCGATAGAATCGCCTCTTCCGATGCCCGGATCACCGTGGGCAGCACCATCAGAGCCAGGGTCATGGATCCCACCAGAACGCTCTTGGAATCGGATACCCCCAACGTGTTGATGAAGAAAGCCAGGCCGAACAACCCAAAGACAATGCTCGGCACCCCGGACAAGGTGCTGATACAGGTTCGAAGGAAGCTGACAAAGTTGTTCTCCGGCGCATACTCGGTGAGGTAGATCGCCGCGATCAACCCCATTGGAATCGCGAAGAGCATGGCCCCGACCGCCAGATAGAAGGTGCCCAGCAATTCCGGCCAGATGCCGCCAAAGAAATGCGAATCAAACGATTCGTCCGTCAAAAATTGCCAGTAAACCGTTTTCCGGGGCAACAACATCTTGTCGAGGTTGGCGGCGAGATAGGGAAACAGGGGCGCCAGGGCCGTGCCTGCGAAGTCGGCGGAGCGGGGCTTCATCAGCTTCACGCTTCCCTGCTCGGGATGACTGTAGTCCCATTCCTCCCTGAACATCACACGGTCCAATTTTACCTGAGCGCGGTCCCACCGGGTCTGGCCGAACTGATCCCGCATCAGCATGGGCCGAACTTCACCAGGCTCCGGACCCAACAAGGAGTGAAGGGCTTTTTTCAAGTCCTTGAATTGGAGGGCCATTTTCCGGCGCTCGGCCGCAGGCAAGTCTGCGACCTGTTTTTCAAACTCCGCCATCATCCGGTAGACCGGCTCCCGGGCAACCTTGACGGAGGCTATTTCCGCCTCGATCGCCGATCGGTCTCCGCGCTCAAATTTCTCCATCATCAATCGTCGGTGTTCCACCGTGCCGGTGAAGAAGATAGCCCCGATGCCCCGAACGAACATCGGGGCCAGCAGGATAAACAGCGCGGAGGTCATCAACACGATCGCCAACACCCCCGAGGCGGTGAATGAGCGATCCAGCATTTTCCGGGTTTCCAGTCTCATGACCTATCTCCCGACCTTCCTGCGGGTACGCCGCACGCCCCACTCGCTCACTAGATTACAGACAAACGAAAACACCAGAAGACAGAGCGCCATGGCGAACAGCACATGGAAGCGCGAAGAGCCGGTGGCCTGGTCGGCCTCACCCATATCCCCCGCGATGGTGGCCGTGAGGGTGCGGACGGGCTGAAGGATATTGTACCACGGCTCGGGAATCTGAGCGGCGTTGCCCGAGGCCATCCACACCACCATGGTCTCCCCCACGGCCCGCATCACGCCTAAAATAACCGCGGCCATAATGCCACTGCTGGCGGCCGGGATAATCGTCCGGAGAATGGTTTCAGACCGGGTTGCCCCGAGCGCATAGCTGCCTTCGCGGAGTTCCCGGCCAGTTGCCTGGATGGCATCCTCCGCCACACTCACCACCGTGGGAAGCGCCATGATCCCGAGGATAATGGATACATTGAGCGCATTCGTCCCAGTGATCACCTTAATCTCACCCAAGGTGATCCCAAGTTTCCAAAGGCCCCAAAACGCAGCCACCCCCAAAAGCGCTGTCAGCACCCACCGCATCCAAGCCCGATGGGCCGACGGAGCCCGGTCAGTCAGCAGATCACTGGCCACCACAATGGCCAACACCGCGACAGGGGCACCGATCACCCAGCCCGCTACCTGGAGAATATGACCGCCCCGTTCCTGAAGAAGCGGCGCGAAAACCACCAGCGCAAAAAAACCGTAAGCGACCGAGGGAATGGCGGCCAGGATTTCAATCACCGGCTTGACCACCTGGCGAACCGAAAATGGAAGGACATCGCTCAGGCACACGGCCGCCGTAATGCCGAGTGGGACAGCCACCAACGCCGCCCCAAGCGTCACCAACCCGCTCCCCACAAAAATGGCCAGCGCCCCGAATTCGGGGGCGGCCGCCGAGGGATACCAGTGCGTGCTGGTGAAAAACTGTTTAAACCCCTGCAACTGGAAGAAAGGCAGGGCGTCGCGCGTAATAAAATAAAAAATGAAAAGAACCGCAAAGGTCGAAAGCGAGGTAACGGCCAGGAGGAATCCGGATCCCAAAAAGCCCACCACCCGTTGCTGCCGCCGAGTCCGATGGTTCATCAAGAGAGATGAACCGTCGGACCGCGTGGCAATACCGGACTGGATTGAACCATTCACCATCATCTACCCCTTAAAGAGTTCAGGGTTCAAGACCCAGGATTCAGGAAAGTTTTCTTTCCTGAACCCTGGCAACCCTGAACCCTCAACCATTTTTCTTAGCTTACTTCAGCGGGACAAAACCCGTGTCCTCGATGATCTTCTTACCCTCTGCGGTATTGCACAGGTTCACGAAGTCATACAGGGCTGTTCCCTCTTTCGGCCGGCCGTTCGTGTACATGAACAACGGGCGGGCAATCGGATAGGTCTTCGCGGTAACCGTCGCCGCGGAAGGCGCAACGCCGTTCACCTGCAGGACCTTGACGCCCTCAGTGAAGGCGAGCCCGACGTAGCCAACGGCCGCGTCCGTGCTCATCACGCGTTGACGGACGGCGCCATTGCTGCCGACATATTCCGCTCCGCCCTTCAGTTTGGAATCCTTCAACACCAGGGTGTTGAAGCTCTCATAGGTGCCGCTGTTGGTGTCACGGCTGATCACCACGATCTTCTGATCCTGGCCGCCGAGTTCACGCCAATTGGTGATCTTGCCCGTGAAGATATCCCGGATCTGCTCGATTGTCAGATTGCCGCGGGGGTTCGACGGATTCACGATCACCGCCAGACCATCCAGCGCCACGACATTCTCAATCGCGAGCACGCCGGCATCCTGAGCCGCCTTCTTCTCCGAGTTTTTCATCGGGCGCGACATGGTGGCCACGTCACAGGCCGCGTTGATGAGGCTCTTGGCCCCGTTCCCGCTGCCGGATTCGCTCACCGTAATGTTCACGCTCTGGTGTTTGCCCATATAGTACTCGGCAAACGCCTTCGCCACCGGTCCCACCGTTGTCGACCCATCCACCACAATGGAATTGGCATCCGCAGCACCCGCCGCCCCGACACCCATTCCTACCACCGCCATCATCGCCATCACTTTATTGATTGTTTTCATTTTCTTAATCCTTCTTTCATCATTCATAATTCAAACTTCATACTTTCTTAGAACGCCGCCACAAGATCCAACTGCAGACGGTCATAATCCGTCGGCTTGCCAGACGCGATGCCCTTGTCATCCTTGAAGTAGGTGGCGCCGAGCTGAAGGTTCTTCATGACCTGATACTTGGCATAGACCTTGTGTCCCTTGCCATCGGTCCCACCGCCCCAACGGTCGGAATCCGTCCACATCCCCACCGTGGCATCCTTCTGGAGCTCGGTGTAGCTATAGCCGACTTCAAACGCACCGGGATTCTTGGCCTTGCCCAGCGAGACGCCATACAGATGGCCCTGATCCAGCTTGGAGGCGTCGTTGTTGGAGAGCTCCTGTCCGAAGATCGAGAGCGGCACGCGGCCGATCCAGAGATCCAGGGAAGCGAAATAGACCACCGGGGTGTATTCCACAGACCAAGCCTTGTTGGTCACGCCACTTGCAATCGTACCATTCTTGGTAGTGTTGCCATATCCACTGTTCTTGCCTTCCCAATCGATGACGTCATAACCCATCATGTTCTGGAACCCGTAATAGCTTGCGCCAACGGTCAGAGACGCCTCGGGAACGAACTGGACCTTCATGGCGCCCTGTCCGGCATACAACATCCCGGGAGCCTTGCTGTCGCGTTCCTGGAGCCAGATATAGCCGGCGTTACCAAAGAAGGTTACGACATCGTTGCCGAACTGGCTCTTCAGAGCCAAGCCTTCGGGCGCGAGGTCGGGATCCCACATCAGATCATCATTCATGGTGATGAAGGGATTCTTCATTTTGCCGCCCAGCACATGAACTTCATTCGCGGATGTATCGCCAAGAAAGCTGTAGTCAAAGTAAGCCAGATCAAGTTTCATGTCCTTTTTCTGTCCACCATCCGTCAACGTCGCATTCCCGGAAATGGGATCATTGCCACCGGTTGACAAACCAATGACCACCTTCAGGTTATCATTAGCCTTGGCCTCCGCAGCCATGCGGGCGCGAACCCGGTCACGCTGGCGCGTATAGGTTTCCTTGGTCGCATTCTTCTTGGCATCGTCATTGATCGACTCGTAACGATACCGGAGATCTCCCTTGAGAGTCACCGAGTCAGCCCAAGTCTTCACCACAGGAGCCGGAGCCGGTGCAGCGGCGGTCGTTGTCTCCGCCGCCAGGCACGTTCCGCCCACACCCGCCATCACAATCAGTCCCGCCATCACTTTCTTCATATCCTTGTTTCTCCTATTTGGTTGTTGGTTCATGGGCGACATTCAACCGAAACCCTGTAAGAAGAAAATGAGCGGAATGTTAGAATATGGTTAGGGTAAGGAGGCGCTTGTTTCAGCCCCGGCAATGTATATACTTCCTGGCATGGACTCTGATGCAGATGTCGTTTTTGATGTTGTGTCCCGCCGTTTCCCAGAAGCGGGCATTAAAACCATTATGATTGGCGGCCATGCCGTTAACCATTACGGAGTTTCCCGGGCCACACAGGACATTGACTTCATGATCGCGACGACGGACGAAGGCACCGCGCGGCGAGTCATGCAGGATGCAGGATTCACCAATATTTCCGCGCATGAGAACGTGCTGTTTTTCAATCGTCCCGGATCCCCCCTGCGCATCGACTTTCTCAAAGTCGATGGGGAGACCATGGCCAAGCTTCTGGCAAACTCCAGAGAAGTAGACTATTTCGAGGGTCACCGTGTCCGGGTTCCGCAATTGACCGATCTATTGGGCATGAAACTCTTTGCACTCTCCAATGGTGGGGCCAAGCGCGAAGCCAAGGATTTCTGGGATATCGTAAAGTTAGTCATTGAAAATCGCGTCACCGTTGACACGGATCTTCAGGAGTTGTGCCGAAGGTTCGGCACGGACGAAATCTATGCCAGGCTTTGCACACAGATCGGAGCGCTGCAGAATGCTTAAATTTCCGATTGTTTCTGCTGATGCGGAGTTGCCGATGCCAAAAATGCAACTGCGCGAGTATGCGCTTTTCAGCGAATTCTGCCTGAAGAGCAATTCGCACATCACTCCAGCCAACTGTCTCGAGAATCGTGCTCTTGAAAAAGCAATAAAGAAGCCTTTCAGCTTCAAGCCATCGAAATCCTTAGCGTAGTTGTATCCCGCCGTTTTCCAGAGGCGGGTGTTACAATTAATAATTATCCTTGTAATGCCTGACCATGAATGTAACATATGTATAGTTAATCGGTATTTTCCCGAATATGATATCAGAACTTACAGATAAATTAAGAAGTTCAGGCTGCACTCCTCTCTCAGGAGCGATATTGAGTGGAATTTTGGGGGATTATGATTCGCCCAAAGACAAACTATCCTACATGACGAAACAGGGAGATCTGATACGACTGAAGCGCGGGCTTTACTGTGTGTCATCAAAAATTACCGGGAAGCGGTTCTCCAGTGAATTGATCGCCAATCATCTTTACGGCCCTTCTTATGTTTCACTCGAAACAGCGCTGGCTTATTACAATCTGATTCCCGAACGGATGGCTGTTACGCAGTCGGTTGTCACCAGACGTGCCAAAACGTTTCAGACGCCGGTGGGACGTTTTACGTATCAGACCGTGCCGGACGGATATTATTCAGCGGGTATCCGCCTGGAACAGTGCGACACACACTGTGCGTTTATGATGGCAACCCCGGAAAAGGCGCTGTGCGACCTCCTTCTCTTGCGCTCACACTTGCGCATTACTTCGGAAAAAGCCATGCGCGCATTTTTGGAGGACTACATGCGGGTGGATGTTACGGAAATCCAAAATCCGGATTTAAGCATCATCGACGCCTGCCTTGCCACCCATCACAAAGTCACTGAACTCCAGTGTCTCAGAAAGGTTATGGAACATGACTGTGTTTGACTCCATGATGTCGGCCTTCCCCATTCAGACCGACAACGATTATCAAAACGCTCTGCATGAAGTGATGCAGAAAATCACACTGGCAGGGCTCTATCGTCATGATTTTTTCAAGCATGCCGCATTTTATGGAGGAACATGCCTTCATTTTTTCCACGGATTACCGCGTTTCTCAGAAGATATGGACTTCTCGCTTCTGCAGGTTAATCCGACTTTTACCTTAACCGACTACTTCGCCCCGATTATCGCAGAATTTAAAGCGCTGGGACGTGACGTTACCATTACCCATAAGTCCAAGAAACATCACAGGGCGATTGACTCTGCTTTCCTCAAGGATAATACCGACGTTTACAATCTTGCGTTCAAAACAGAGCGAACGATCAAAATCAAGATCGAGGTGGACATATGTCCGCCATTACAATTCAACACCGAAAGTCATACCCTAATGTTGCCCTTCTCATTCATGACGCGATGTTTCAACCTTCCCTGTCTCTATGCCGGAAAAATGCATGCGCTCCTGTTCAGGGACTGGAAGCAACGGACCAAAGGGCGCGACTGGTACGATTTTGAATGGTATGTTCGTCACAGCGTCGGGGTGGATTTAGATCACTTCCGTCAGCGAATGAAGCAAAGCGATCCGGAACGTCCGATCCCTGCAACGCTGGAGGAACTCCAGATGCTGGTTCGAGAAAGAATAGAGCGCCTCAATGTCGAGGATGCTAAATCCGATGTGGCTCCCTTCATCAAGGATACCTCCGTGCTGAATGTTTGGAGTCAGGCCTATTTCAACGATGTCGCCGGGCAAATGCGGCTTGCTCCAAAACCCTAATCACCCTGTCGGAATCCGCAGCGTAAACGTGCTGCCCTGCCCCGGGGTGCTGGCGACTGTGACACTGGCATGGTGTGCCAGGGCGATATGCTTGACGATCGCCAGACCAAGCCCGGTGCCCCCCTGGGCCCGGCTCCTCGCGGGATCCACACGGTAGAATCGCTCGAAAATGCGGTCGAGGTGCTTCTTCTCCATGCCCAGTCCCTGATCGGCAACCCGGATCATAACCGCATCCTCATGAGAAGATGCCGCCGGCACGGCGGCTACTGCAGCAGAAGACTCCTGACGGGCTGCGGAGACTGTGATCGTCGTCTCCTCGGCACTGTACTTGATGGCGTTATCCACGAGATTTCCCACCGCCTGCTCGAGCAGTGCCGCATTGATCGGGGCCTTGATGGAATCAGGACAATCCAATACCAGCTGAATCCCCTTTTTCGCCGCCCGGTCGAAAAAGGACTGTACGACACGCGAGAGCACATCGTTCACCGACCCGAGAACCAACTCAACACCACCTCGATCTGATTCATGCTCCAATCGCGATAATACCAGCAAGTCATCCACCATCGCCTCCAGGCGGCCCACCTGCCGCTCCATCATCCCAAGAAACCGACGCGCCTCGTCAGGATTGGCCACAGCGCCGTCCGACAGCGTTTCCACACAGCCCTTCAACGTCGTGAGGGGCGTCTTCAATTCATGCGATACGTTCGCCACAAAATCACGGCGAAGGGATTCCAGGCGTTTCAAACGGGTGACATCATTCATGACGACCAGTCCGCCAATAATGACTCCCTCCTCGTCCCTTAGGGCCGCCCCATGCAACTGAATAAACCGGTCTGCCTCCTCGCGAAACACAACATCCCGCTCCACGGGCCCGTCTGAATTCAGGGTAAGCCCGATAAATTCCTGCAACGCAATGTGCCTGATGACTTCCAGGATATGCCGCCCTCGGCCCTCGTCGGGCTTCAATCCGAAAAGTCGGCAGGCTGCCGGGTTGATATGCAGGATGTGCTGCCCCATATCCACCGCCAACACGCCTTCGGTCATATTGGCGAGAACCGCCTTCTGTTCGTTATGCTGAAGCCCCAGGCTGCGGATCCGCTCGCTAAGTTGCAGCGCCATCTGGTTCATCGTTCGGGCCAGCATGCCCAATTCCTCCGTATCCGGAACCGGGATGCGGGCATTCAGGTCACCCCGCGCAAACTGCTCTGCCGCCTGCCGCATATAGTCCAACGGCCGGGTAATCCGTCGCGACAGAAAAAACGCCAGAAGGGCAAACAGCGCCGTTACAGCCAGGCCGCCCAACACCACATGCCGGTAAAGGGTCGCAAGGGCTCCATCCACAACCGCCAGCGGCAACGAGGCGCGCACCACCCCCGCCACAGTTCCGTCACTCCCACGGAAGGGAACAGCCAAATACATCAGGGGACGGCGTATTGTGTCGCTGTACCGGACAGACTGCCCGGTTCCGCCAGCCAGGGCCGCAGCCACTTCTGGACGATTCCGGTGATTTTCCATCACCGCCGGGTTCTCGCCGGAATCTCCCACAACCCGGCCATCAGGCAAAATCACAGTAATACGGGTCATGGTTATCCGGCCCACGTCCTTGCACAGCCGGTCGACCGTGTCAGAATCCTGAACGTGAAGCCTCGGAATTTCACCGGCAATAATCCGGGCCCGAGCCACGAGATCAGACGTTACCTGATCCTGATGGAACTGTCGGAGTGATTTAGAGGCATACCAGGCCGTGGCAGCCAGTGCCCCAACGGTCACCAAAAGGAAATAGAGATAAAGTCGCCAGAACAGGCTTCTGCGTTGCATGAAATATCACTCCTTGAAGCGGTAGCCAACGCCCCGCACTGTCTCGATATAATCGCCGCGTTTCCCCAGTTTCCGCCGCAGGGAAACCACTTGGACATCCACGGCCCGATCGGTCACGGCATAGTCTTCGCCCTTCACGCCATCCACGATCTGCTCACGGGTAAACACCCAACCGGGCCGCCGGGCCAGGAAATGCAACAACCGGAACTCCGACGCTGTTAGCTCCACCGCCGTCTTCCCGCACAACACCTCGTGGCGGCCGGGATTGATGGTGATGTCGAGAACCTTAAGAATTTCGTCCGCACTGACGGGTCCCTTTTCCTTGCGGCGGAGCACGGCATGGACACGCGCCAGAACGACCTTGATACTGAACGGCTTGACGATGTAGTCGTCGGCACCCATCTCCAGCCCGACCACCACATCCGATTCTTCACCCCGCGCCGTCACCATGATAATCGGAATCCCAGCCGTTTCCGGCTTGGCTTTCAAGAGGCGGCAAATTTCCAAGCCTCCAACACCCGGCAACATCAAATCCAATAGAACCAAATTGGGTTTCTTCCGGGGAATATCCGCCAACGCCTGATCACCCCGGGTCGCCACACTGACCTCATACCCCTCGCGACTCAGGTTGTAGGAAAGCAAGTCGGCAATATCCGACTCATCCTCGACGATGAAGATATGTTTTTTAAGCATTCCGGAATGGTAAGCAACCCGCAACGGAAAGGAAATGGATATTTTGTTAGAAATCAGTGAGGCAGAAATGTCAGTGGCATGAGATCCCCCCCACTTGCCTTGCCACGTGCCTCACGATGAGCCGTGCGGCATGGGGTCGAGCCAGCCGCAAGGCGGCATCACTGAGACTCCGGCGCCGTTCAGCATTCTCGAGAATCGGCCACACCTTGAATGGGGCATCGAGAGGATCCACCAGGCGAACGGCCACTCCATTTTCAAGCAAATATTCCGCATTTCTTTGTTCCTGGCCGGGTATCGGGTCCATAATCACCAGCGGACGCCCTATCGCCAGAACTTCTGCCGAGGTCAACCCACCCGGCTTACTGACCACAACATCTGCTGCACCAATCAACTCATGGATGTTGGTAACAAAGCCGTGCACCATCACGGGCATCGTCAAGTCACGCGCCTTTCGGGTCACCTGCTCCTTGAGCGTTTCGTTGTTCCCGGTCACCACCACCAGTTGCGCATGGAGAGGCTCCCGCACAAACGATCCCAAGACATCCACGACCGACCCCACACCAAATCCCCCGCACAAAATCAGAATGACCGGCAAATCTGGCGCCAATCCAAGACGAATACGTAATCCATCCACATCGGGCGAAGGGACAAACTCCGGGGCAACAGGAATCCCCGTCACCCAGGCACGTCCGGGCGGTTGGCCACGCCGGATTAACTGCCGTCGCGCCTCTTCCGAGCCGGTAAAATACCCATCCACATTAGGACACGACCACAGGGAATGGGCCGCGAAATCCGTCACAACCCCGAACAATGGCACCTTGGCTTTGTTTTCAGCGTGGCGTCGCCCCAGGATTTCAAGGGGCAGGAAATGGGTGCAGATCACCGCGTCCGCCTGAATGTCCTGCCAGAAACTCTCAAACGCGCGGGTATTTAATTTGTTTAATGTGGTCCGAATCCGTCGATGCCAGGGATTCTGGCTTTTTCTATCTGTCAACGAATAGAAGTAGCCCCACAGTTCCGGCGCGGACCGCACCATGTTCAGATATCCAGCCGCATAGGTTTTTCGAAACAACGGGGGGGTGAACTCCAGAATATCATGAACAACCGGATCCATCCCTTCCCGGACGCAGGCCGCCGAAAGGGCTTCCGCAGCCCGCTTATGCCCGGCTCCGGCCGAGGCATGAAGGATGAGCATCTTCATGTCACACACTTTCTGCGCCTGAACGAAAACCAGATCAGCAGGGTTCCCAGAACCAGATACATCCAGTAATCCACAGGAACACCCAGCATCCAGTGGTGATGCCAGGGAATAAACGCGGCATTGAAACGTGACAAGCCGAAAGCCGGGTTAAACACAAACCAAAGAAAATCTTCCAGAATCCAGAATAGCGCAAGGCTCCCTACTATCCGGAATTCCAGACGAAGTCCGTAACGACCGTGTAGAAAAAACGGGAAATGAAAAACGAGAGCCATGAACAGGAAAACCCAGACATGATACCCCGTCAAAGGCCGCCCTCCCCAAACATAATCCAGAAGCCAGTGTTTCTCCACCCGCCAGGTGGGCAGGCTCGCCGCCCAGCCCGCCGCTCCTTCAATTTGAATCTCAACCTGGGCAAATACCGCCGCCAGAAGACTCAGCATTACCAGCAACCCGGCCAGTCTGCATTGATCACGACTCCATTTTCGGTGCCACTCAGGCACACCGAACCTGCCTCTCCACGGCCGTCTCGATCCCATGATGACGAAGGTATCCCGCCGTCGAATCTCCCATGTAAATCTCCAGAAGCCGGGAATCGGCTTGCGTCAGATCCACCACCAACAAAGCATCCAGCGACATATTGAACTTGGGATCCACATTACAGGCCAGCACCCGCCCTCCC
>Ga0194062_1000500_pt1 | contig 16649 bp, 18 predicted proteins | sample SepL2225m_MetaG_FD_155481 | JGI IMG/M metagenome (GOLD analysis project Ga0194062, IMG submission 155481) | Anoxic zone freshwater microbial communities from boreal shield lake in IISD Experimental Lakes Area, Ontario, Canada - Sep2016-L224-25m | ecosystem: Environmental > Aquatic > Freshwater >... | reverse complement strand
GGTATGAAGAGTATTGGATTTATTTAACCCTAAACCCTGTCCAATCCAAACTCATCATCCTAGGTTCCTGTAGACCTTATTATAAGTACATAATATATATCTTAATATATTAGCAGTACGGACGGTACGACCCACCACCCATCCCATGCTGTCTGGGGTTAATCCTGTGTTTCTTCAACCGGATTGACTTATCAACTCAAATTTGTTATAATGTCTTTTTTAAGTTCTTTGTGTTAGTTGCTGACGAATCCCAAACAACCTCGTAAACGACCTATTTTGAGCATAATCCTCCTATACAATAGAATCCCTCTCTACATGGGAGGGATTTTTTTTGTTCTCTACTTCCCGCTAAGTACTATGAAAAGGGAGTCCGAGAGTATCTAACAAACGGTGATGAAGAGAATAATCTACCAATGTCATCTGTAGTAATGAGTTACACCATTGGTACAGGGGTTTTCTTACAAAGCTTTAAGGTCTTTCGTGTAATTTTTTCAAGTACACTATAGGATACCTACCTCTTGTCCTCTTTTTTTTCAGGTCCGAATCGTGTGTCAATGCAAATACCAAGTTTTTTGCAATTGTATCATCGAAAGTTTCTTCCTCTTCAATACAAACCAAATAGTACTTTGCTTCTAATCTTAGTTTCGGATTCTCAAAATAACCGCAATTCCTCGAGACAAATACCAGTAATCTAATTCCCAACTCCTGAAGTGCTTCATGTACCTCTTCATCAGATGGATTATCAGTAGGAGTTAACTTCTTAACACTCCGAATATCTGTCTTCTTTGAGATTTTTAATACTTCTGAAATTAAACCATCACAGTTCGAATCCACCACAATAACCTGACCGAGACCAACCACATCATCTAGACTAATCTTAATATCCTTGGATTTTGTGGGCATGTCTCAATTCCTTTCATCTTCCCGACCATTACCTATTCTATCAAACGGATGGGTTTGTTAAATGCATAATAATTCTGTATGGTGAACAGATAACCGGATTCGTAGAATCGCGTCTGGTCGTATTTTTCGAGGAGATAATGGTAGAAGTGCGCGAATACCATAAAATCGCTTATTTTTGATTCTAGACCCATTTTCGATGAAATGGTGTTTTGTGCTGGTATTTTTAGTGGAGATACTGGTAAGTTCGGACAACATGTGTTTAATCTACCTCATCCTCCACCATATAACTCAAATTAGGTTTACCATATCTATTCCACAAAATTATATCCAATAATTTACCACACGAGAGACCCTTTTTCTTCATCTCATGTTCGAACAGAGGAACAAGCTTTACATCAATACCAGCGGTATAACGCTTATAAACTCTGTCCTCCCTTCGACCTTTGATTCCTTTTACAGTCTTTGGTTCGGGTGGTATTTCTTCAATCCCATCTAAGGTAATTGATTCACCATACATCATGTTCTGATTCTGCATCTCATTCAACATGTGATGAAAAACATTTCTTGCAATTTCTTCCATGCGCTGTTCAAGATTGTTGTCAATCAAATTGATGTGTTGTCTTTCAGCTTCAGGAAGTAAATCATCATGTGCATCATGTTCCTTATATTCACCAGGTTCATTAAGTTCAGCATAATCGATTTCTGGTTCATGTTCATCATATACATCTGGCGCTAGGTCATCTTTAGGTTTCCTTTTTGCAAACTCGGTAATATCTGGTTGTCCAGCTTTTACCCACTCCGTAAAATGCTTTTGAATAGCTGAGACACTAAATGCGAAGAACCCTTCATCATCAGCTATCTGTTTCAGTTCATCAGCAATTTTTTTGAAGGTCCATTTGTTATGTAATTTCTTATCAAAGACCCATGTCAAGGTATTAATCTTCTGAAGTTCAGTTATCGACCTTCTACCCATTATGGTTTACTCCTCTCTGGTTCTATATTTTTCAATATCCTAGCAATCTGGATAAAACTGAAGGTAGTTCCCTTCCTAGTCACCAATCCTTCTTCTGTTATCTTCGACTCAATCTTCCTGAAAGAAAGACCGAGGTCTCTAAGGGTTACTATTCGGTCTATAATACCCTGTTCATGGTCCTCGGGTATTAACTCCTTGTCAACCACCTTCCAACCATACTTCGGTTGACCACCAATTCTTTCTCCTTTTTCTTTCTTTCGCGCAAGTGCTTGTTTTGTACGGAGAGAAATTAGTTTTCTTTCCCTTTGGTTTAGACCAGCTCGTATGTATTGCATAAACTCATCATCCACAGTTTCAGAGCTCAACCGACCTTCAGTTGTTGAAAGATATGCAACTCTCTTCTCACTCATAAGTTCTTCGAGGTCCAGACTGTCCCGACCGTTTCTACTCAACCTGTCAGACTTGAATACTACAACAGCATCTAGGGTTCTCTCTTTTACAGCTTCTTTGATTCTCATTAGACCTTGTCTGGTTGAGACAGATTTACCTGATATACCTTTATCTTCTTCAATTCCAATGAGTTGTAAATCATTAACCAAGCAATATTTCTCTATTTCTCTCCGTTGGTAATCCAAACTTACGCTATTTTTTTCATCCTTCGAGTTTCTAATGTACCCGAGAGCTGTTTTCATGAAATACCTCTCATGATGTTGATACATCGTATAATATATCTTTTATTTTTCCTGTCAAGATGCAAATTCATCACGCGATGCAGAAAAGATTTGTTGGTTGTGATGCTCATGATTCACATAGCACAGGAATAGGACTTCTGGGTCTTTAACAGACAGTTATAACACACATCTCATAACCACTGTAAACAGAAACGACCGGTTTTGTTTACAAACAATCGTAACACGACCATGCGGACCTAGGTGTGAAGTTGTTAAGAATGATTTACAGGACAGGTAATTTGAAGAGGTAGAAATCGTGGAACTGAGAACTTGGGTGGGTAATTGGTTGGAATTTGTGATAGCGACTTGTCACAATCATGAGGACTTGGCACACATGTTGCTCTTATGCTCTGGTAAGGACCAAAGGAAACATCTTGTGAGATAGGAAAATTAATGCCAACAGAGAAATCGACTGATGAATCAGGATATAGTTTAGATGATGCAACTTCCGGCTCGTCTGACTCTACTTCCCAATTTGAACTACCGGAAGATTTCATGCAGGCTACTCGTGAAGCTATCATGAAGATTATGACTGATGGTCCTATTCCGTTATATCCTAAGGGACCAAGAAAATAACTGAGAGATTGAATGAATAATTGGTTGAACCTAGGTAGGTTTTGTGTTTAACAATTGAGCGTCTTATTAACATAATGTTTCAGTTCCAATCGAACAAAATTAGAAGGAAAACGTTGCCGGTTGACCGTTAGGTTTTAATATGAACCTTGGTACCTGGAGAGATAAGAGGAGTGCCAGACTGTCAATGATAAGGGGCAGGCGGCAGAAGCATTACACAATCCGGCAGAGGCTGGAAATCCTGAGAGAATTGGAATTGCCAGGAAGCAGAGTGGTAGAAGTTTCAGAGCAGTATGGGATTCATCCTAGGACTCTGTATCGCTGGAAAAAGGAACTGAAACAGGAGGGGGAGGAGACTCTCGAAGGAAGACTATTTGAACTGAGTCTGAGAGCAGAAGAGCTTGAAAGAGAGAACCGGATGCTCAAAGACACATTGATTCCAGGGAGCCTATCAGAACTGAATCTGCGAGCAAATGAACTGGAGAGAGAGAATCAGATACTAAAGGACACTGTGATTTCGCTGTCCCAAGATATAATGCTCTTAAAAAAAAGATGAGCTTGGTTTAATGGTAGAAGACCAGTCAAACCTACAGTTAAGAAAAGTGACAGGTTTTAGTACAGCGAAGAGACCCAAGTCAAGGGACTCCCAACAGCTGCTGCTTTGAAAAAATTACTGGTTCTATGGTTCACCTTTTATTCTTATAGATATGCCCAATACATCACCATAAAACCCTGCCTATTTCTTATTGCCCAAAATGGGCCATTACCAAAAGCTAGTCATACAAACAGTTTCCGCAAACTATTCATTTCCTACTGCCCAAAATGGGCCAACACCAAAAGCTAGTCATACAAACAGTTTCCGCAAACTATTCATTTCCTACTGCCCAAAATGGGCCAAACCATTCATGCGGAGTTATTTACCGTACAATACCGCTCTCTGTAATATTGAACAGTTACATCTGCTGGGGTTTTGGCACGCGTGTTGCATTTATTTCCGGCAAGGAACAAAGGATTCAAGGCGCTGCGGGCAGGAGGCCGGCAGTAAACAAAAAATAAAAAACAACACAGAAAAGGAAGGAACGAATCATGAAGAATCAAAAAGGTTTCACGCTGGTCGAGTTGATGGTCGTAATAGCCATTATCGGAATTATAACCGCAATCGCAATTCCCTATTACAATAACTACAAGGCAACGGCTTGTGACCAGGCGGCCCTTGCAGATATGTACAACATCAAGGCAGCGGTTCAAAAGTACATTACTGATGAGACTTTGAAGGGGACTGCTGTTAGTCTCGATGTTGGTGCAGCCACGGGGGAGGTAGTAAAAGACGGGAACGCAACGCCACCCAAAGGGACATACGGCTATCCTGGTCCCACTAAGAAGTGTGGCGTGACGGTCTCCAACAGCGGTTCCGTCGTCACAGCCTTGACCACGATGGGTACAACCAAGGGTAAAGCCGGTTGGACACTCGATATGGCAGGTGGTGGGCAACCGCAGTAAGGTGGAAAAGGGACTACTGTTTCTAACTACAACACAACTTAAGACTGTTTTAACCGTGGGCTCCAGAGTTAACTGGGGCCCACACTAATTTATGGGCATCGAGGGTGAGTTATCACCTCTTGTTGTGTCTTTCTTCCCAAGTAAACTGGAATTATCCAGTGATAGTGAGCATACTGATGATTTTCCTGAGTTCCATCAAGTCACCATCCGAAATGCTGGTGATTTGAAAACCTGTAAACCACGACTCTTCTTCAGTCTGAGAAACCCACCTACAATCGGCTTTGAAGCAGAGCGGAGGTACGCGGGCAAAGTAATCCGCCTGTATCAGGAATTCCCTCTTCTCTCCTATTTTTGATTCTAGGCGGGTTATCCGAAGACCTCCATCCGACAGGTCCATAACTTGACCTTCATCGAGGAGATTATTTACATCATATATGGGTATTGGAACGAAAACATAGTGTCTTGGCTCTTTTCGTCTCTCCTTGACTGCTAATTCTTCTGGGATTGATGAGAGGAGGACTTGCGCTTCACTTACCTGTAAAGCTTTGAAGTTAATGAGTTTTCTCAAAAGATTGTGCAACGAGTTTACTGATACCTTATATTTATCTATCAATTGCCGGTTAGTCATCCCGGAACGAATGTCAGAAACTACTTCTTTGGCTTTAACTGTACGTTTGGTGGGCATTGAGAATTAGTCTCCTTCATGAAGATTTACCAATCAGGGTTTTATCAGATAGTTAAGTGTGGCACACTAAACCCTGAGTTTATTATTAGGGTTTTTCATACATCAATCAAGGAAAAACCGTTAGGAAGTTTTGTGTTCCATCTTTTCTTTTAGACTATATTAGCTGGTATCAAGGCATTGGATGAAGACATCAAAATCCTTGTATCAGTATTATATCTATATTATTTCAGTTCCAGTTCGGCAAAATTTGAAGGAAAAAGTTGCCAATTGTCTGTCCAGGTTTTAATATAAACCCTAAGATATGGAGGATATGATGAGCCTCCAACCAACAATGATAAGAGGCAGTCGGTGGAAACATTATACAACCTTGCAGAGGCTGGCAATCTTGAGAGAATGGGAATTACCGGAAACCAGATTGGCTGCTGTTTCAGAGCGGTATGGGATTTCTCCTAAGACCCTGTGCCGTTGGAAAAAGGGACTAAGAAAGGCGGGGGAGGAGTTCCTTGAAGAGGACCTATCTGAACTAAGCTTGAAAGCAGAGGAGCTGGAGAGAGAGAACCAGATACTCAAAGACACCATGACTTCAGGGAACCTACCTGAACTGAACCTACGGGTAAAAGAACTGGAAAAAGAGAATCATATATTAAAAGACACGGTGATTTCACTGTCCAAAGACCTGATGCTCTTAAAAAAAATAAACCAGGTTTAATGATAGAGGACCGGACAAAATTATAATCAAGAACAATGACAAATAATTCTTGACGAAGCGAAAAGCTCAAGTCAGGAAGGGTCTCAACAGTTCCCATTTGAAAGAAATATCAGTTCTTCAGTCCAATTTATTTTGAAATAAATCCAACTTGTCATCATAAAACCCTGACAATCCCTAATGACAATTTTTGGTAAACGCAAAATCCCATCAAAACAGTCAAATCATGTAAGCTGTCCTTATCTCTATGATAATTTTCGCAACCAAGTTCCTAAGGGTTATTAATCTTAAAGTTCCACCCCGTATTAACAACTATGTATTGGGTTAGGCACACATATTGCAAAACCTTAGGTAAGGAGCAAAAGATTCAAGATGCTCCGGAGACCAACCGTAAAACAGGACGGAGTTACCATTAGGTCCGAGCTAATTTATAGACCACGATGCTATCAGTCAGATATTTGGAAAATGGCATCGCTTGGGATTCCGGATAGGTAGTGTGTGACTCATTTACCTGTTTATGAGCACCTGTTAGAGACAGTTACGTCGGCGTATCCCAAAGAGAGGATGAACCCTATGAAAACCTGTATGGGAAACAACAAGGGATTTGCCTTAATCGAGCTGATGGTTGTAGTAGCCATAACGGGTATTATTACAGCAATCGCAATTCCCTATTATAACAATTACAAGAAGACCTCCTGTGACCAAGCAGCACTTGCTGATTTGCACAACGTGAAAGCTGCTGTTCAGAAAAAAATGACTGATGATGTGTTGAGTTCCACTGGAATCTCTCAGGACGTCGGTACCACAGTGACAGCGGTGTTGGCTGATGGTTTAGCGGGAAATGGAACATATGGATACCCCGGTCCCACCAAGAAGTGTGGTGTGACCATCACCAACAGCGGAAGTGTTGCAACAGCAACAGCCAATCAGGGTACAGGGACCAAGTGGGTAGTGGATATGGCTGGCGGGATTGGTACAGCAACAACAGCACAAGCCTCAGCTCCTGTCCTATTCCAGAGCTACTTTGATAGCATGAATGACCTGAAGCCATTGATGGGTGATTGGGCCTTGACTGGCACAGGTGGTTTGAAGCCCAATGCTCTCAACCGTGCGGGTGAACAAAGGCTGGCATTTGGTGATAGTTCATGGACCGACTATAACGTTGATGTTACCGCAACTTTGCAATCTGGGCCGGGTTATGGCGTGTACTATCGTGCTGATTCGAATCCCAACATAACAGGCTACGTTTTTCAGTACGACCCAGGCCTAGGAAACTTGTTCTTAGTCAGAAAGGTGGTTAACGGGCAAGAACAGTCACCATTTCAATCTGTGGCAATGCCTCCAAACTTCTCCCTAAAAAACACACAACATGACATCAGCATCTCTTTACAGGGGAGCCAACAAACTATCAAGGTTGACGGCCAAATGGTACTAAGCTTCGCTGATTCTACTTTTACCAAGGGTAATGCAGGATTGAGAAGCTGGGGAGGCTCTTCAGTAGTATTCGACTCTGCTACTGTATCAAAGCTATAGACTTGTAGACCCAAAGGCTCTAGGGAAGTAGATTCCTATGAAAAATCATTCGGGCTTCACATTGGTAGAATTGATGGTCGTAGTATCCATTATTGGTATTATCACAGCCATTGCAATTCCTTATTACAATGAATACAAGAGGACCTCCTGCGATCAAGCAGCACTTACTGATTTATACAATGTGAAAGCTGCTGTTCAGAAAAAAATGACCGACGATGTGTTGAGTTCCACTGGAATATCACAAGACACTGGTGCTGCAGTGACAGCAGTATTAGCTGATGGTTTAGCAGGAACTGGAACATACGGTTACCCCGGTCCCACCAAGAAGTGTGGTGTGATTATTACCAATAGCGGCAGTGTTGCAACGTCCAAGACTCCTCAAGGTACTGATCAGGGTGTAAAAGGATGGTCTTTGGACATGGCTGGTGGGGTTGGTACAGCCTCAACAGAACAGGCTCCGGCTTCTGTTTTATTCCAGAGTAATTTTGATAGCATGAACGGACTGACCCCGCTGATAGGGTCCTGGAATGTGACATCTACCGGGGAGTTACGACCAAACATTTCAGGTGGACGACTGGCATTTGGTGATAGTTCATGGACCGACTATAGCATTGATGTTACGGCAACCTTGGAATCAGGACTCGGCTATGGTGTGTATTATCGTGCTGACTCAAATCCCAATATAACGGGCTACATTTTTCAGTACGATCAAGGTGTGGGGAACAGGTTCATAGTAAGAAAGGTAGAAAAAGGTGTGGAACAGTCTCCCCCTATTCAGTCAGTGAAAATGCCCACAGGATTTTCCATATACAACACTCAACACGACATCAGCATCTCTTTACAGGGGAGCCAACAAACCATCAAGGTTGATGGCCAAACGGTATTGAGCTTCACTGATACTTCTTATACCCAAGGAAATGCTGGACTGAGAAGCTGGGGCAACTCATCTGTAGCTTTCAACTCTGCTACTGTAACTAAACCATAGTCTTGGAGACCCAAAAGGTCTAGGGAGGTAGATTCTTATGAAAAATCAAAAAGGTTTCACTTTGGTGGAACTGATGGTGGTAGTAGCCATAATCGGCATCATCACAGCGATTTCCATTCCCTACTACAACAACTACAAAAAAACTGCTTGTGATCAGGCAGCACTTACAGATTTGTACAATGTTAGGGCTGCTGTTCAAAAGTACCTTACTGATGAGACCCTGAAGGGGACATCTGTTGTTTCTGATGTTCCTACTGCAGTGACGGCAGTACTGTTACCAGCAAATGTGGGATTATATGGATACCCCGGCCCCACATCTAAGTGCGGTGTTGCTATTACAGGTTCCGGTTCCACCGTAACTTCCATAGCTTCTCGGGGCACTGATCAGGGCGTGAAAGGTTGGTCTTTGGATATGGCTGGTGGAAAAGGTCCTCTAGCAGTTTCGACTAGCTCCAGTGTTACACCAATCCCTGAGGATACATTATTTGAACCTGATAATCCACCAGATCAGGTCAATGATACACAGAGTCAGAAAAAGGAGAAGGAGGATAGGGAGAAAAAGGAGAAGGAGGATAGGGAGAAGAAGGAGAAGGAAGAGAAGGAGAAGAAGAAGGACTAATTACCGGATTTGTACTGGTAAGACTGACCTAAGCGGTTGCTTGTCAGCGTTAATATGACAGTAACTTTGATGAGGTCCATCATGTATAAAGATGATGATGGTACGAATCCTAGACCGATTGTAGGTATAATTACTATCAGAGCAATTCCTTTCTATAACAACTGCAAGTAGACAGCCGGTAATCAGGCGGCACTTGTAGATTTGCAACCAAGGCTGGAATTCACTGGAATTCAAAAGAAAAGGGCTGACGATAAGGGAGACTTGGGAAAAGGAGAATTTGCTCACCATGTCCACCAAACGTAAGATTAAAGCCATAGAAATAGTTTCCGACATTCGACTAGGGATGACTAACCCACTGTTGATGGACAAGTATAAGGTCTCTGAAGCTAACTTGAGTCGTATTTTTAGAATGCTGATTGATACCCACTCCATAGAGCAAAGTGAGTTGGAACAGCTCTTATCCCCTCCTCCTGCAAAACTGGATATCAGTAATGGAATTCCAGTGCATGAACATTATATGTTCAGACGTCTTCCCATACATGATATAAAAAACCCCATTAATAAAGGGGTAGTTGCGGATATCTCAGAAACAAACCTTACAATTTCGGGTATCTCAGCCAATCCGGGAGACACAATGGAGTTTTTTGTCCACACAGATTATTTTGCGGATGTATCTCCATTTGCTTTTGAAGCCCAATGCCAGTGGGCAACAAATTCTGAAGACAGTAAATTATTTTCAAGTTTTGATATAATGAGCATCTCAAAGGAAGGATTGAATGAGATTAGGAGAATTGTTCGTGCGCTGACTGTACTGGACGCCAAAATCAATGTCCGTTAGAGCATATGGTATGAGGTAACCTCTGAGGTGGTTCGTGATGTCCTCGAAGCGGATTGAGCTTCATCTTGAACTCAGGCAAAAAGATATTTTTTTGTGACGGAAGGGTAACCTCGTCTAGTACTGGGTCAAGATTTTTCAATTTCTAGAATTTTGAAATGACTCCTCAATAGAAAATTGCACCATATCGATATTGCTAATAGATGATAAATCCTACCGGTAACACGACGTTACTAGTAGGACCAAGTCACTTATCTGAACTTGGAATATCTAAAGAAATCCTCTGATATCAACCAATCGTCTTACAGGTTCTCTCCACCACTAAGACCCACCGAGTTGTCTGTTGACATACTCGATATCAAACTTTTCAGCGTCAAAATCCCCTGGTAACCATTCAAACTTGTCTTCATGCTCAGGATTATCAGGGTCCTTGAGAATTTCTAAAAGGTCATCGTAACCAGAAGTACCCCCACAATCCTCTGGAGGACAAGCTCGTTTCCCAACTATACACACGGGATAATGGGTTCCCTTCTCTATTGGTAGAATCTTTTCCACAAGAATATCATGCTCCCAGTCGTCAACAAAATCATATATGTACAGGAACTTCTCTTGTTCTTGAGAGATTAACCAATTTAGATTGACCGCCTTTTCATCTACAACTTCCCCTTCCAATAATACCGATGGGTCACCGTAGGATGTTCCATGGACCTTGAACTCATAAAGATGCTCACCAAACCAACCCATAGCTATTTGAAGAATCCCATGAAGAACATCAAGCGTAGTATCACCGGTAAATTGAATTCTCCTCCATATAGGAGGTTTGATACCTTTGAGAGAAATTTTTAACTGATAAATGAGTTGATTCGGTCGTACCTGCTTTAGTGTTATTTCCTTTTTTGGTTTCATTCCCATCTAGTATTCCTTGTTCACCAGTCCTCTGAGGTCTTTTTCTACATTGAAGAAAAGAAGTTTCTTCGTCTGAACCGTCCTCGATGTTAAGACTCAGGGATTAGAGAATTTAAGAACTTCTTGATTTTATATCCTAACTGCTCATCTGTCGTATTAGTAGATTTCCTTGATATCTTGATGCTCTTGCCCCTCAGCAACCCATACTCGTTTGTGTAGCTGGCATATAAGGTCGGTCTCAATATCCTGTCGTTGGTAACCCATGGTGCTGTTTCAACAGGTATATAGAACAGAAATCTGAATGGTTCCACCACTATATGGAACTGATATAGGTCGTAATACCCTCTCTCTGTCTGAACAAAGCTGTCTGGGGTCCTGTAAAGGATGGTCATACCAACCTTACCACCAGTCTCGGACTCCCACTTCTCTTTCGCTTCTTTGGGTAATTGGTAGGTCAATCGGTCCCCTCGTTTAACGTAACTTACCATCAAGCATTTGTAACCCCCTTTGTATATCTTTTCCAACACTCCATCCTTAAGAGGAAATAGCGTGGTCGAGTTTCTGTTCTCGTTGATTAGATAACACAGATAAAAACAGGCCCCAGCTATTTCTCTATCAGGAGAAGGAAGGGATTCAATATCTTTGAGGTAGTCGAGGTGTTGGGAGACCTTATCAACTGGAGCGGGACCTTTTGGGTTTTCCGGTTTGTCTTGAGGTTCTGATACTACAGGGATTGGTTTCTTTGGATTTATATGCAAAATCTTTTCTGTCTTTTCAACAATTATTTCAGGTGTTTTTTTCCTTCGGACTACTATTGGGGTTGTAGGCATCTTTTCCTCCTTTCCTGATTTTATGTTTTAGTTAACAACGCTCCGGGCTTTACATCACATCGACCTCTTGTGCAATTCCGGAACGCTGATTCGACCGAGCGTAAGTAAATACTTGGTTGGTTTTACCTGTACTTCTCCTTTCGGACCCAAGTGGTACACTATTCCGACGTCCTACTTTTCCCGCCTGAAAGAATACCGTTGCCCAATGCGTATTGACAGATTAACTTCCAATTAAATAAAACTGATACACCAGATTAGACCGTCAAGAATTGCTGGACTTTGGTACTAATTTTTTTTATTCTTTTCCGTTGAGCACTCCTCTTTTGACTTGATATTATTATAAATTCAAATCATTTCTCTGAAGATTATCACTCAGTCGTATTCGAGGAAATAGAGCGTCATATCACCGGTGACCTGAATTCTCCTCCATATAGGAGGTTTGATGTCTATCAGAGATACCTTCATCTGATAAATGAGTTGATTCGGTCGTACCTGTTTGGGTGTGATTTCCTTTTTCGGTTTCTTTCCCATCTACTATTCCTTGTTCAGACGCTTTTTGAGTTTTTCCCTATATCGAAAAAGGGAAGTTTCTTCAGACCCATGATGCAAACGTTCAAATTGTTGGATTCAATCAATAAATCTGAACACAAAATAACTGTACCACCTGTTAAGGATGAGGTATAGTACCTTTTTTATTGGTCTCGCTTTGATTCATCTTAGACAGATTACCAATAAACCGCCCTATTCATTAAAGGCCCTGTAAAAATCTCTTGACATACCCCTTTCAGCTTGTCTATGTTCCCCCACACACAAGGGGGTATCTTACCGTTTTAGAGGTCTATAATGGCTTATATTATTTCCATTGCTAATCAAAAAGGGGGAGTTGGTAAAACCGCTTCTACAATTTCACTCGCTCACGCTCTAGCTATCCACAAGCTAAAGGTTTTGGTAATAGACCTTGACCCTCAGGGTAATAGTTCCCGGATTTTAGGGAACATCTTACCATCTGAACAGCCTAGATCAGTTATTGACCTTTTTAAGAAAAAAACAGCCATTCTCTCAAATACTTATGTAAACTCCAAAATAGATGGTGTGAAACTAATCCCGTCTTATTTGAAATTATTTCAAGTAGAAAGGGAACTAAGAGAGATTGAACGACTTTCAACTCTAAAAACAAAAATTGACTCTGCTGCTTTAGAAGAATTCGACTTCATCCTCGTGGATACACCTCCAAATCTGGGGACTTTTCTGCTCAACGCCCTTATTATCAGTGATTACGTCATAATACCTATTGATGCTGAGAGCATTTTCGCTATAGAAGGACTGGATGGACTATTAGAGACAATTGCAGATGTAAAATCTACAATTAACCCAAAACTCAAGTTGCTTAGAGTTCTTTTGACGATGGTGGATGGTCGGACTACAACAAGCAAAATAATTAGGGAGCAGGTCTTTAGGACGTTCGAAACTGACCAAGTATTTAAGACGACTATCACCAAGAATACCTCAATAAATAAAGCTCACCTAAAAGGTTTGACTGTCTTTCAAGATGATAGAAAGGCCTTAGCCGCTGGAGATTACCTGCATGTAGCAGAGGAGCTTGAACAATGTCTCAATTTCTCCAAGACCTTTTAATTAAAGTCAAACAGGGTGCTGATGCATTGGAATCCCCCCCTGCTGAACCTGATACTGAGAGCGGCAGCAACTTCAAGGAAGACCAAAAACAAAAAAAAGAAACTAAACCAGGTTTACCTAATAATCAGTACCTAGACCCTCAGATTGAAGGTGAACCTGGTTTAGTCCATAAGCCTATGTCATTTACTAAACCTGGTTTAATCATCAAACCTGGTTTACTTACTAAATCAGGTTCATTGCCACGACAAGGTCAGGACATTAAACCAGAAGATAAATCTGAATTACTTCTTGACCATGACCCACCAAGTAAACCCGGTTTAGTTAGTGAATCTGGTTCATTTACTAAACCTGGTTTACCTAATAATCAGGATTTGAATGCTGAGATTCAAGGTAAACCTGGTTTAACAATTAAACCTAGTTTATTCAGCCAATCTGACTACACCCAACATCCTGTAACATTTGCTGATTTTATGGCAACCCTTAACGACGTGATGCCTATAGTGAGGGGTGCAGAGATGCGTCTGTACTTCTATCTTATTGAGCAGAGATTTGGGAATTCAAGAAGTCCAAGTGATGATATTATAACCTATTCTCAGAAATCTGCGATGCTGGCAACTGGCATAAAGTCTACAGCAACCATAGTAAAATCAATGACCTCTCTGTCCAAAAAGAAGCTCGTGAAATGGGTTCGGAAGTCCAGAAAGTTGGGTGAGGTTAGTCAAATCAGAGTATTCCTACTAAGCAATTTTCAACAATTAAAAAACTCGTTCTGATGCTTCAGATTAATTAAACTAGGTTCATTTTCTAAACCAGCTTACATCACTCTTTCCACATTAATTCCTAATATAATCATCTTGACAACCCTCTAATCTGTGGTATTCGCGCCCCCAAAGTCGAACAGCTCGACTTCAAAGATTGGCATTAAAGCTCAGAACATCAAAAACCCCTCGACCCGGTAAAGCTCAAAGGGTTTTTGAATACTAAGGGTTAACGCTTGAAGTTTACCCAACTTCTAAAGGCGTTCCTATCACCACATGTTCTGGCTGTCAACCATATTAAGGAGGCAACTAGAACATGTCACGAACTGTGAATCATACTCCTACATCCAACTACCAGTCAATCCCTTTCTCCATTCTAGATCTTAAATCTCAAGCTTTTCGTCTTCCAGTATCAAAGGTAGCTCAAATTTTATTATCGGAACTTCTTTCATGGTCGGGGGAACGAGGTTATTGCTGGTGGGGAGTATCTACCATTGCTAGAGACTTGAATTGGTCGAATGCTACTGTATGGAGAAAAGCGAAGGAACTAAAGAAATCTGGTTTACTGGAAGTTATTCCACGACCTGGTCGTTCGAACTACTGGGTTCCTCTACCTGGTCCCTCAAAGATGAAAAGATTAAAAAATGAATTGACACCCCTCGCGGTTCCGCGAGGTCCATTAGAAAAGAAAAAAGAAAAAAAAGAAGAACGTTGTACCGTTGAGAAAGACTGTGCTGATACCAACCAAGCTCTTCCATCCTCAAAGGACCAAAACGGTAACGTTATTGATTTTGAATCTGTTGAGGAGGAATCATTCTCAACCAACTCAAATCCACAAAAAATAATCCCTTCGACAACAACCTACCACCAATCAAAACCAACCATGATGCGTAAATCTATACCAGTCCCAGCTCCAGAACCACCCGAACAGTCCTGTTTGATACCTGAAAAGATTCCAAATAAAATTAATGAAAATTGTACATTTAACATGGATTTGGTTCGCGAGATTGAGCAACTCACAGGTGATAGAAAATCAAGACGGTGTTGGATAAAAATTGTAAAACATGTTCCGGAAAATACTATTTATGCGGGTTTGAGTTCTTTAAGAATTGCGATGAGTGAAGGGATTGTGGGAAATTCTGGAAGTTATCTGGTAGGAACCATCAAGAACTATTATCCAGACTTGTTTTCACCAAAAAAATACCACCAGAGGTCCATAGCTCAACTGGAACAGGTAGTAGTCCATCCAAAACCGGTTAAAGAGCAATCTTCTAAACTTGAAGATATTATTGTTCCAGCATCTCCTGAAGTAGTAGCATCAGCGATAGCCGAGATTAAGTCGATGCTAAATAGACCCTGTCAATGAGCTACACCAACCAAAGACACCCTAGAACAACCCTAGAAGGAGATAGTCATTGCCTTAGTTCTCCTCCATCTCTCCCAGAAACTCTCCCTATGTCTTTCCTGTTAAACCCTGTTTGTGTGATTGAGGTGCTACCCACTAGGACCTGGTGGGAGTACTGAAGAATCATATCTATTTTATACAGATTTGTAGGACAAAAAATTGCTGGTTGAGTTATTCAAGGGACCATTGCCGGTGTCTTTTTGGGGGATATGATAATTTAGCTTGATTCTGCGCTAGAAGTTCCATGCTTGGCTTGTGACCTTGAGCAGCAGCTCGTCGAAACCATTGAAGTGCTAAATTCCCGTTCTTTTGAGTTCCCTTACCGCGGAAATAAAACAGACCTACTTCGAATTGGGATTCCGCAAGACCACCCAATGCTGCTTGGTAATACCACTTAAAAGCTTTTTCAAAATTCTGTGGTACTCCATCAGCAAAATTGTACATTTCACCTAAATTATACTGGGCATGTACAAATCCCGCTTCTGCTGATTTTGTTGTCCACTTCAAACTTTCTGAAAACTCTTTGTTGGTATGGTAAGCTGTACCTAGATTATATTGTGCAACAGGAGCAATGGGGTGGTTTGCCTCCGCTGCTCTTCTCCACATCTCCATAGCAAATTTACTGTCTTTCAGAACCCCAACTCCTTCGAAATAAGCGGTCCCAATGAGTAACTGAGATTCAGGGTCTCCTGCTTCTGCTGCTTTTTTGACTATGAGTAAGTCTGATATAGACAAAGCCCTTTCGGGTATTCCACCAGCGGGAGTATCCCAACCTTGTCCAGATTTTATATTTTTGAATCCTTCGGAAACTTCAGAACCAGAAGCAATGGATGATACTGGAATAAAAAAGATGGAAATCATTATATATAGGAAGACCAAAGTTATTACCAAGGGGATATTTTCACTGGGTTTTTGATTGGAGGTTTGGGAACTACTGGGTCCTTGTTCACAAAAAAAAGGTTTTTTCCCTGATATTTTACTCATGTTACATCCTCAAAATCTTAATCCCCAGAAAAAGTTAAGACTTCTTCCACCTGGGTTTATGAAACACTGAATATCCTGCAAGCTGTAT
>Ga0194062_1000499_pt1 | contig 16654 bp, 13 predicted proteins | sample SepL2225m_MetaG_FD_155481 | JGI IMG/M metagenome (GOLD analysis project Ga0194062, IMG submission 155481) | Anoxic zone freshwater microbial communities from boreal shield lake in IISD Experimental Lakes Area, Ontario, Canada - Sep2016-L224-25m | ecosystem: Environmental > Aquatic > Freshwater >... | reverse complement strand
CAGCAAGACGATATCCGGCTGCAGAGACTGAACCATTTTCAGCGCCTGACGCCAGGCTTCAGCCTCTCCGCACACAACAAGATCAGCCTCTGCATCGATAGCATTGCACAAGCCCTTGCGAATCAGTGGATGGTCATCCACCACCAGAATCCTTCGTTTTGTCATCAAATGCTCCTTATGCTTAAGAGATCCACGTTTACCGTCGCTCCCATATGTTTTCTTCCAGCTGGTTGGTTGGAATGACGAGTTCCGCGATGGTTTTCCCAAGTTTATTTGTTGTCAATGTGAATTGGGCATCTAATAAATTGGATCGCATCATAATTTGCTTCAAGCCAATACCCTCTATCTGGGCAGAGGCGGGGGGCGGGGGAACTCCATCGTTTGATACCGATACAATGATTTGCCGCCCTTCCAGTACCAGGTCGATCCAGATATGACGAGCCCTGCCGTGGCGGATGGCGTTCACGACCGCCTCCCGGATCACGCGGTAGATGTGTCCGGAATCCTCCTTGGTAAATGTCATAAGGTTGGCATCACAGTTAAGTTCAAGCAGAGTGCCCGGGATGGTATTGAATCGATTGACGAACCGGGTTAGCGCATCCGGCAGGGACTGCGAATCTAATTCATGTAGCGACAGATCATAGGAGATGCCGCGAGCGACTTGCAGGGTGTGCGATATCTGTTTAGTCAGAAGGGGCGCCTGCTGCGTGCCGAGGTTCTCGGCCATCCGGAGCAAGCCAACCAGTTCCTGGCAAAGACTATCGTGGATTTCCTGCCCGACGCGACGCATCTCGATTTCGGTGGCGCCCAGTGCTGACCTGACGGCTTCCCGTAGTTCCAATTCATGTCTGGCGATCAACACGCCCAGATTTTGATTAGCCGTGCGCAACTCGTCTGCAGTCAGGGTTGAAACTCGTTCCCTTTTCCGGGCCTTGGTAAGTGCCTGCCTGCAGTTCCACGCCAGTACCGCGAGCAGGATGATCATCCCGGAAAGTAAAACAATGAGATACGGGCACATAATGAACGATGACTATACACCAATGTGGCCTGCTGATAATGATAAAATACGCGCCCAGTCTTCATGGTCTCTGGCAAATAAACCAGATGCCTACAAATTTCCATTTTCGTAAGGCATTCCCTTCAATAAAAACAGCACCTTGGACGACATACAGCCGTCTGAAAAGATGATAATAATGTAAAAAAATCGAAATTTTGGAAATATCACAAATGTACCGTCGGTATACTTGGGGAGACCAGAATCGAAAGAAAGTCGGATCAGGATTATTGATCGGCTTTGCGGTTCTGGTAATGGTTGCGGTTGAGTTGTTGCCTTCCAAATATTCAATGATTATTACGGTCATGAGTTTGTGCATTATTTTCTTGGGAGGCATTGTGCTTTTTATCGATTATCTGGCTCGACAAGAGAGTCGGCAATAAGTGCCACCTGAAACCTTCCGGAGTGTTCGCCCGTTCTTTGGGCCGTCTTCACTGAAGTCTCGACACACCTGATAAACTTTGAATATGATCAAAATCAGAAGTGAAAAAGGAATTCTTTATTAATCAAATCCAGCAAGTAAAAGTGACGCTGTGCCATGTGTTGGAGACTCCGTGACTCCCGGAAAATCTATTTCCTGGCTTGTTCTGGGAAGCGGCTTGGTGTTCGCCATCATGGCGGCCTTCTCCATGAAATCGAGTTTGGACCGGTTTGCAGAGTTGGAATTTACTTCTCACTGTGGCGAAATTCGCATTACCGTTGCGAACAGACTTGGTGATCATGCCCGAATTCTGCTGAGCAGCGCGGCATTGTTTAAACTATCAGACAAGGTCACGCGCGAGGATTGGCATACTTTCAGCCAGTATCAGAAACTCGACAAGCAACTCCCCGGCATTCAGGGGATCGGGTTCTCGTTATTGATTCCGCGGGCAGATCTGGCCCGGCATGTACAGGATATCCGTGGCGAGGGTTTTCCGGAGTACGCCGTGAACCCGGAGGGGGACCGGGAGCTTTATTCCTCCATCATCTATCTGGAGCCCTTTTCCGGACGTAATTTGCGGGCCTTTGGCTATGACATGTTCTCGGATCCGGTGCGAAGGGTGGCCATGGAGCAGGCGAGGGATACGGATGCGGCGGCACTCTCCGCGAAAGTGGTGTTGGTCCAGGAAATGGGCGAGGACGTTCAGGCGGGTTCGCTGATGTATGTCCCCGTCTATCGTAAAGGTATGGCCGTTGCCACCGTCGAGCAGCGCCGTGCCGCGATCTATGGGTGGGTCTACAGCCCCTACCGGATGACTGATCTGATGTTGGGGATTCTAGGGGATAGTGAGATGCTTAAAGCGAACAATCTCCATATCGAGCTTTTTGATGGCGACCAGCTTTTGCCTCAGAATTTGCTTTTTAAAGAACGGTCGGCTTCGGATAAGGGGAGGCGAAGTCGAGGCGTGCGCTTCGAGCGACAGGTGCCACTTGACATGAATGGCCATCGGTGGACGCTGCGTTTGACGCAGGATGCGGTCGGGTGTTTTGCGGCGCAGTACACGAAGATATGGCTCGCCCTGATGGGCGGTGCGCTCATCACCATTTTACTATTTGCCTTGATTCGCGTGCTGCAGAAGACCCGGATCAATGCGCAGCGGTTGGCTGAAGAGTTGACGGTGAACTTGAGGGAGAGTGAAGCCTCGTACCGAAATCAATTTTCCAATAATTCTGCGATCATGCTCCTGGTGGATCCTGAAAATGGCGCGATCATCGATGCGAATGCCTCGGCCGTGAGTTTTTATGGCTACCCGCATGAGCAGCTTCTGGGTATGAATATCTCGGACATCAACTCCCTGTCACTATCTGCGGTTCGGGAGCTGATGGCGTCGGTCCCCCAGATACGGGGTAAGCTGTTTGAGTTTCAGCACCGTCTGGCTGACAACTCTCTGAAGGACGTGGAAGTGGCGTCAAGCCGGATTCAGTTTGGCGGGCGCATGGTTCTGCATTCGATTATCACTGATATCACCGACCGCAAGAAAGCCGAAGCGGCTTTGCGTGACATGTCTGGACGACTGGCGCTCGCCACGCGTGCGGGCAACGTGGGGATTTGGGATTGGGATGTTGTGAACAACATCCTGGTCTGGGACGCCCAGATGTATCGGCTCTACGGAATTACTGCGGATGCATTTGACGGGGCTTACACGGCCTGGCAGGCGGGGTTGCATCCGGATGACCGGAAGCAGGGGGATCTTGAAATTCAGATGGCGCTCCGCGGTGAAAAGGAGTTTGACACGGAGTTCCGAGTCCTTTGGCCGGATGGAACGATCCATGACATCCGCGCACTTGCTCTGGTTCAGCGTGATGCCGGTGGCCACCCCCTGCGTATGACGGGTACGAATTGGGAAGTGACCGTCTCGAAGCAGAACTCGCGAGCTTTGATCGAGGCGAACACGCTGCTTGGCATCACTGCCGCGCAGGCGAAACAGCTGGCGGCCAGTGCCGATCAGGAAAACACGGCAAAAAGCCGGTTCCTCGCCCACATGAGCCATGAGATTCGCACGCCGCTCAACGCCATTCTTGGTTTTTCACAACTGCTCCAGAAAGACCAGGGGCTGACGCTCAGTCAAATGCAGCGGGTGGGGATTATCAACAGCAGTGGCGAACATTTACTGGCTTTGCTGAATGATATTCTGGAATTGTCCAAGATTGAGGCAGGCGGGATGGAACTGTTCCCGCTATCCTTCGATTTTCATGCCTTGATCAATGACCTCACCCTCATTTTCCGCATCCGGGCTGAAGCGAAACACCTGTCATTCACTATAGAGGGCCTTGAGCGAGTGTCTCGCTATCTTTTCGCCGATGAACAGAAACTGAGACAGATCCTTGTAAATTTGTTCAGCAATGCCGTCAAGTACACCGCCTCAGGTGCAATCCAGTTGCGGGTATCGATCGAGCAAAAAGAGGCGAACGAGAAGTGGCTGGATATTGCCATTGAAGATAGCGGTTCGGGCATTGTAGAGGAAGAGATGAGCCGGCTGTTTGTCCCCTTTGAGCAGACCTCTTCAGGGCGTAAAAGCAATGCCGGGACGGGGCTGGGTCTGGTGATCAGCCGTCAGCTCGCGCGACTGCTGGGGGGAGACGTGACGGTCGTCAGTAAAGTGGGTAAGGGCAGTGTCTTCCGGTTGAAGATTCCCGTCAAAGACGGGGCGGCGATAGATCAGCCTGATAGGCGTCATGTTCTGCGCCTCGAAGAGGGGCAGGCGAACTGCCGGATACTGGTCGCGGAGGATGATGCCGTTAGCAGGCAATTTCTTGTTCAGATGCTTGGCGAGGCAGGGTTTGACGTCGTTGAGGCCACCAACGGCTTGGAAGCGGTGACGGTCTTCACCTGTAGTCAGCCGCAATTAGTTCTGATGGATGACTGGATGCCCGTCATGCGAGGTGATGAAGCTATTCGCCAGATCCGTCATAAACCCGGTGGGGCCGCAGTCAAAATCATCACTCTGACCGCTAGCGCCAGTGATGAGACTCGCCACCGGTCAATTTCTGCGGGAACAGACGTCTTTCTGGCAAAACCGTTTCGGGCGCGTGTATTGTTCGACCATATTCAAAATTTGTCAGGGATTCGCTACGTCTACTCAGAAATAGATCGCCCGGAAGAAATTCATCCGGATAGTCTGCAGGTCCTGACGCGGGAGATGCTGGTTGCCCTGCCCGGCGAGATGCGAAATCAACTTCGTGTCGCGGCCCTCGGTTGCCGCCAGCAGCAATTGCTTGCTCTGATTCACCAACTGGCCGAGATGGCGCCGGAGATTGCTCGACCCCTTCAAAAAATGGTTGAGAATTATGAGTATTCCGCGTTATCTCAACTGTTGAATTTAAAGGATGAACATGATGAATAAAACACACATCCCGCCCAACGTCCTGATTGTGGATGATGCTTCAGCTAATCTTGAGTTACTTACCGAGATTCTCGGACAACGGGGGGTTGAGTCGCGGCCTGTCCTGTCGGGTCAACTTGCCATTATGGCTGCGCGGGCCGATCCGCCCGACCTCATTCTGTTGGACATCAATATGCCTGTGATGAACGGGTTCGAGGTGTATGAGCGCCTGAAAGCGGACGCCGCGCTGAAGGACATTCCTGTGATCTTCATCACAGCGCACACTGAGACGGTCGATAAGTTGAGGGCGTTTTCAATGGGCGCGGTGGATTACGTGACCAAGCCGTTTCAGGCTGAAGAGATTTGTGCGCGAGTTGAGACCCACCTCCGTCTGCGGAAGCTTCAGCTCGACATGGAGAAGCATAATAATCATCTGGAGGATCTTGTTCAGGAAAAAATAAAGGAGATCTCCCGCTCCCAGATGGCAACCATCTTTGCGCTGGCAAAACTGGCTGAATCACGCGATAGCGATACCGGCCAGCACCTTGAGCGTGTTCAAACGTTGAGCCGGATATTAGCCGGCGAACTGCGTGGCTTGCCGCAGTATGCGAGTATCATCACGGACCAGTACCTTGAGAACCTGTATCAAGCCGCTCCCCTCCATGACATTGGTAAAGTGGGGGTTTCGGACGCCATTCTTATGAAACGGGGCAAGCTGTCCACGGATGAATTTGTAGAAATGAGGCGTCACACGACGATCGGAGCGCAAACGCTCGCGGCGGTTCATGCTGAGTTTCCGGGGAATTCCTTCATTGCAATGGGAATCGATATCGCGCAGTCCCATCATGAAAAATTTAATGGGTCAGGTTATCCTGAAGGTCTGAGCGGCGACGCTATACCCCTTTCCGCTCGCATTGTGGCCGTGGCTGATATCTATGATGCCATGCGGTCAACGCGCCCTTATAAGTTGGCCATGACTCATGAGGAGGCCGCTGATTTTATTATTGGAAGCGGTGGACAGCACTTGAGTCCTGACATCGTTGCGGCCTTTTCAAGGCGGGCTGGCGATTTTCAGGCGCTGTACCCACCTCTGTAAGCAATTTATTCAGCCCTTTTCAAAAGTCGCATCAAACGGTAGGTTGTATAGCCAAATGCCGTAGATAGTGGTCGGAAGATTACAGGTTCGACCCCTGTCAGGCGCGCCATCTCAATGATTCTTCTGATACCCATTAAATAGATTGCTTTAGCATATTAAGTTGGCATGTTTCGGTATTGTGTTGCATATTTTAAGGGGATAGATCATCATCTGAAGTCGAAAAGAGGTGATGAATGAAAAGGTTGGCAGAAGGGAACCTCCAGGCTTGGTATCAGAACGTCGGGCGCAAGCCTCTTGTGATACGCGGGGCGAGGCAGGTGGGTAAGTCGACGCTTGTCAGAAATTTTGCGCGAGAACAAGGCCTTGATCTGATTGAAGTCAATCTGGAGAGAAATCGACGGCTCAACGATCTCTTCGCGGCGCAGAAGCTGACGGACATCTGCCGGGAAATCGAGGTCATCGCGGACAAATCCCTGTCGCCCGCCGCCGGCAAACTCCTTTTTCTGGATGAGATTCAGGCGACACCGGCGGCTATTCCCTGTTTGCGCTATTTCTATGAGGACAGGCCTGACTTGCCCGTCGTCTGCGCCGGGTCGTTGTTGGAGTTCGTGTTGGCCAAGCACAATTTCGAGATGCCTGTCGGTCGGATGGAGTATCTATTTCTCGGCCCCATGAGTTTTCAAGAATATCTCCTGGCTCATGGTCAGAACCGGCTCCTCGACCTGATCGACGATTTCAAATGGGCCGATACCTTCTCCGATGCCGCACACGAGAAGCTGCTGACTGAGCTCCGTGAATTCCTCGTTGTTGGCGGTATGCCGGAAGCCGTACAGAAGTCCGTTGACGGACAGGACCTTAACAAGGTGCTCGATGTTCAGGCCTCGATCTGTGAGACCTACCAGGACGATTTCGCCAAGTATGCACGCGACAGCCAACTTACGCTTCTTCAGAACCTCTTTCGGCATGTTCCGGTGAGTGCCGGCGACAAGGTCAAGTACTCCACGATCGACCCCCACCGCCCGGCCCGGCAGGTGAGGGAGGCGATTGACCTCCTGGTCAAGGCCGGTATCCTTTATCGAGTGACGCATTCCGATGCAACTGGAATGCCGTTGAATGCCATGATCAATCCCAAGTTCTTCAAACTCTATTTTCTGGATGTCGGGCTTCTGAATTTTCTCTGTGGCACCAAGTATATTGCCCCCGAAGCGATCAGGGCCATGGATTTCATCAACAAGGGCAACGTGGCGGAGCAATTTGTCGCCCAACACCTGTTCTTCGCCGGTCGCGTGAATTGTGCGCCTGAGTTGTTCTACTGGCTGAGGGAAGGTAAGACGGGGAATGCGGAGGTGGATTTTCTGGCTGCTGATGCCGGGGGCGTGCTACCTCTCGAAGTGAAAGCCGGTCAAAGCGGCGCCCTGAAGTCGATTCACCAGTTCGTCCTGCACAAGAAAGTCTCCCGGGCGGTGCGGTATGACTTGAACAAGCCCTCCCGGCAAACGGTTGCCTGTTCCGCGTCTTGCGGCGATGGCATTACCCCCGTGGAGTTCACGCTGACCTCGTTGCCGCTGTACATGATTCATCGAACCGGACTCTGGTAGAGGGAACAGGGACACACAGAGGGAACAGGGACACACAGATTAACTGTTACAACAGTTTAAGGAGAGATAAGTATGCCACCACAATTTGTATTTCAGACGCAGAACCTGACGAAGATCTATAACGAGAAGACGGTGTTTGAAAACATCAGCCTGTCGTTCTACTACGGCGCCAAAATCGGGATTGTCGGCGAAAATGGCTCCGGCAAGACCACCCTGCTGCGCATCATGGCCGGCCTGGATCCGGAGTACATGGGCACAGCCACGCTGACCAAGGGGATGCGGATCGGGTATGTCCCTCAGGAACCGCGCTTGAATCCCGAGAAGACCGTTCGCGGCAATCTCGAGGAAGCTTTGGAGCCTGTCCATGCCCTGATCCGCAGATATGATGAAGTGGCCGATAAGATGGGCGAGAAACTGCCCAAGGAGCAGATGGATAAGCTCATGGATGAGATGGGCCGCCTCCAGGATCAAATCGACGCCATGGATGCCTGGGAGGTTGATCGCATGCTGGATGTGGCGTCCGACGCCCTGGTCCTGCCGCCGGATGACGCCGATGTCTCCAAGCTCTCGGGCGGGGAACGCCGCCGCGTCGCTTTGTGCAAGGTGCTCCTGGAGAAGCCCGATATCCTGCTGCTGGACGAGCCCACCAACCATCTCGATGCCGAAACCGTGTCGTGGCTGGAAAAGACGCTGCGCGATTATCACGGCACCGTGATCATCGTGACCCATGACCGGTACTTCCTGGATCACATCACCAAGTGGATTCTGGAATTGGACAATGGCCGGGGAATTCCCTTCGAGGGGAATTATTCCTCCTGGCTGAAGCAGAAGTCCGATCTCCTCCGGCAGGTGGAGAAAAAGGAAAGCCAGCGCCAGAAAATCCTGGCACATGAACTGGAATGGATCAGCAGTTCACCCGAAGGACGCCGCAAAAAGAGCCAGGCTCGAATCACCCGGTATGAGGAGCTTTCCGGACAGCGGTTTGAGGCGGAAAAGGATGATGTCCTCATTCAAATTCCGCCTGGGCCGCATCTGGGAAATAAAGTTTTGGTGCTGGAGGCTGTGACCAAGGGCTATCCGGGCACGGCGCTTCTGGACCAGGTGTCGTTCAATCTGCCCCGCGGAGGCGTGGTGGGCGTTCTGGGTCCTAACGGCTGCGGCAAGACCACGTTGTTCCGCATGGTGGTCGGCGAGGAGAAGCCGGATTCGGGAACCCTGACGGTAGGCGAGAGCGTGGTGTTATCCTATGTAGATCAGCATCGTGACGCCTTGAGTGACGACAAAACGGTTTTTGAGGAGATTGCCGGGGGAAAGGATGAGGTTGAACTCGGAGATCGCACCATGAATTCGAGGGCCTATTTGTCGCGGTTCAATTTCCGGGGGGCGCAGCAGCAGAAAAAAGTCGGCAAGTTGTCAGGCGGTGAACGCAACCGGGTTCACCTGGCAAAATTATTGAAGCGGGGCGGTAATGTGTTGCTGCTTGACGAGCCGACCAACGATCTGGATGTGAACACAATGCGGGTGTTGGAAGAGGCCATCAACCAGTTCACCGGTTGCATCATGGTGATCAGCCATGATCGGTATTTTCTGGATCGGATCTGCACGCATCTCTTGATATTTGAGGGCGACGGTAAACTCCGCTGGTTTGAGGGGAACTTCGCCGACTACGAGGAGAAGGTGCTGGCCGGCAACGCAGAACGCCTGCTCCACCGCCGCGGCAAGTATAAGAAGCTGGCACTTCGGTAACCTCATGGCGGAGTTGCGTGACGCAGGAGCAATCACAGGCGGTCCGCCGCCTATGAAGGCGTGTGACCTCTCTCTTTTCCTTCAGGAGCTCGACAAGGTGATCCAGTTCGTTCAGCGGAAGCATCCGGTTGGCTCGACGCCCCGTCCCGTTGATGCCGACGGAGACAAAACTCGGACAAAATGTGCCACCGGAAATCAACGGTTCCAAATCATGATTTCTTCGAGATGAATTAGGGGCGCCGACAGGCGCAGGGATACGGGCTTCGGGTGATTTCTCAGGCGTGAGAAGAGAAATCTTTCTTCAGATACCATTAATGATAATCATAATTGACTTAACCGCGAGAAATGTGAATAATAATTTACATTATGAGAAGAAAATTGTTTGATTTATATCCTGCCTCTGCGAAGGAAGTGCAGGCGCTGGGGCAGCGTCTCAAGGATGCGCGACTACGCCGTCGCTTTTCCATGCAAACGGTCTGCGCCAGGATGGGCATTTCGCGACCGACCCTTGGCAAAGTCGAGAAAGGTGACCCCTCGGTTGCCTTTGGGATCTATGTCCAGTTGCTTCGTGTCCTGGGACTGGTTGGCGATTTATCGTTGATTGCCAAGGAAGATGTCCTTGGGCGTCGCCTGCAGGATGAATCACTTCCGCAACGGCTAAGAGCGCCGCGAAGAACCATGCCAAAGGAATCGAGCCATGTCTAAGTCCAAGGGGGAACAGATCTGGGTTTGGCTCGACGACCCCGCTTTTGGGACACTTCGGCAGATCGGCACGTTGTCCCGCGGGGATCGTGGCAGTGTGCGTTTTTCTTACGAGCCTGGCTGGCTCTCGCATTCCCACGCATTCCCCCTGGACCCGGAACTGGATTTGACCGAAGGAGAGTTTTTCCCGGGAGAGTCGCAATTCGGTGTCTTCATGGATTCATGTCCTGATCGCTGGGGACAGATCCTGATGAAACGCCGGGAAGCCGTGGATGCCAAGGATCAGGGGCGCAGGCCGAGAACCCTGGGTCCTTGGGAGTTTCTGCTAGGGGTTCAGGATTGCACACGAATGGGGGCTTTACGTTTCAGCCGGCCTGGAGAGCGCTGTTTTCTGGCCGATGAGGTGTTGTCCGCTCCGCCATTGACCCGAATTGCCGAATTGCAGGCCATCGCTTTTGCTCTGACATCCAAGAACCAGGATGATCCAGACAAGATCAGGGAGTGGCTGAAGGTTCTGGTTGCCCCGGGTTCATCTCTCGGAGGCGCCCGTCCCAAGGCCAACCTGATCCATGACGATGGCAGCCTTTGGATTGCAAAATTCCCTTCTTCGGATGACGATTATGATGTCGCCCTCTGGGAGCAATTGCTTCACGAGCTTGCGCGGCGGTGCGGTATCACTTTGCCCGAAGCCCGTCTCATGCGGATTGGAAGCGGATATCACACTTTTCTGGTGAAGAGGTTTGACCGGCACGGGGCCACCCGGTGTTTCTTTGCCTCGGCCATGACCCTGCTTGGCCGTCGTGACACCGATGATGCCAGTTATCTCGAACTGGCGGAGTTTCTTGCCACCTATGGGGAAGTCGACCGTATCGCCCGGGATCTTGAAGAGCTGTTCACTCGGGTTGCGTTCAACGTGGCCACGGCCAACCGCGATGACCATCTGCGTAATCATGGGTTCATCCGGTCTCCGGCTGGCTGGTCTCTGGCTCCTGCCTACGACATGAATCCGTCCTTCCGGAAAGACGAGCACGTACTTGCCCTGGACCTGTACAACCGCCAGCCTGATCTGGACGTTGTCCTGTCAACGGCAGGATTCTACCGGCTGGAAAACCGTCGCGCCAAAGAGATCATTTCCAGGGTGTGTAAAGCGGTGGGCGAGTGGCAGGCTCGCGCAAGGCAACTTGGAATAAACAGACAGGACTGCGAGGAAGCCGCTCATCTGTTCCAGCGCGGGGCGGCGTTGTGAGACCGGCATACTATAGTTTGTCCCCAACTGTCCTTACGCAGCAGTTCCCTGCGGGTGGCGATGTCCGCGTGGCCCGCGTATCCCCGAGAACTGCCTGGACTTGACGCTTTGATTCCGACTCTATAGTTTTCTCCAGGTAGATGACAAAAAGAGGGACGTGCCGCATGAAGGCCGTCAGTCTGCTAAGGCGTGCAAGTTATGTAGCTAGGTGTTGACTATGATGACCCGCGACAATTGGATTCTGACTCAGGACGGCTTTGACATCCGCACGGCCGCCCAGTCCGATGTCCTGAGTTTCAATCCGAAACTGCCCGCGCGGGTGGCTCCGGGCGAAAGGGGGGAGTGGTGAGAGCGAAGAAGAACATGCAAGAACCGGGCTTGAGTTGGAAGCCAAACTGGGAAGAGACCAAGGGTCACCTCATCGAGTGGTGGAACGGCCAGGGCCTCGCCATAGGCTCTTGGGGTGCGCCCCAGGCCGAGGCACCGCACGAGGCTGTGACGCCACCGCCATCGCCCGGCGAGGATCCGCGCTCCGGCTACGAGGATACCGAGTGGCGGGCCCGTTCCTCGTATGCCCATCTGGCCCGGGGATATTTCGGAGCCGACATACTACCCATGGCCGAAAGCGATATCGGGCCCGGGTCCCTGGCCCTGGCGCTGGGCAGCGAGCCCGGATTCTCGCGCGAAACCGTCTGGTTCGAGCCGTCCTTCCAGGACGCGCCGGATGTCAATGCCCTGCCGCCGCTGCGGTTCAACCCCGATGCGTACTGGTGGCAGGTTCACGAGCGGCAACTCCGGCGGAACCGGGAACTGGGCCGGGGGCGCTACCTGTCGGCGCTACCGGACCTGGTCGAGAACATCGACATCCTGTCGGCGCTGCGCGATCCGCAGACGCTGATGGTCGACATGATCGAGAACCCCGAGTGGGTTCTCCGTTCGCTCCGCGAGATCAACCAGGCCTTCTTCGAGGGCTACACGCGCCTCTACGAGATCGCCAGGGAGCCCGATGGAAGTTCCGCCTTCGGCGCCTTCCGGATCTGGGGGCCGGGCAAGACCGCCAAGGTGCAGTGCGATGCCTGCGCCATGTTCTCGCCGGAGATGTTTCGCGACTTCGTCAAGCCGGCGTTGGCCGAACAGTGCGCCTGGCTCGATCACGCCATTTACCACTTGGACGGCACCCAGTGCATCTGCCATCTCGATCATCTGCTGACCATCGACTCCCTGCGGGCCATTGAGTGGACGCCGCAGGCCGGCATCGAGCCCGGCACGCACGAACGCTGGTTCCCGCTCTACAAGCGCATCCTCGACGCCGGCAAGTCGGTGCAGATCATGGGCGGCGGGGTGGGGGAGATCGAGCCGGTACTCAAGGCCATCGGCGGCAAAGGCGTCTATATTCTGGCCTGGTTCAACAATCAACAGGAGGTCGAGCAGGCCCAACGCCTGGCCGACAAATGTCGGTACATCACATGAACACTACCAAAACAGACTCAGCCTCCATCCCCTGGTTCCAGCGCTCCTGGCGCCGGATGCTGGTGGACATGCACATCGCCGACTGGCATCCCGGACTGCTCGCCAAGTATAACCCGGCGCGCATAGTCCGCCTTTATGAGCAGGCCGGCCTGGATGCCGTGATGTTCTACTGCCAGTCGCACATCGGCCTGTGCTACTGGCCGACGAAGAGCGGGAAGATGCACGCGAATCTCCACGGCCGTGACATCGTGGGGGAGATGCTGGGCGAACTCGGCCGCCGCGGCCTGGACGCCATCGCCTATTACAGCGTCATCTACAACAACTGGGCCTTCCTGGAGCGGCCGGAGTGGCGCCAGCAACCGCCCGGTGACAATGGGAAAGACCATGACATCGGCTGTTTCTCGGGCAGCCGTTACGGTCTGGTCTGCCCGAACAACCCGGACTATCGGGACTTCGTTCGCCGCCAGATCGAGGAACTGGTCGGCGGCTACCGCTTCGCCGGGCTCTTCTACGACATGACCTTCTGGCCCACGCTGTGCGTCTGTCCCCACTGCCGCGACCGGTACCGCAGGGAGACGGGCGGCGAATTCCCGGATACGGTGGACTGGTTCTCCCCGGCCTGGTGCCGCTGGCAGGCGGCGCGGGAGGCATGGATGGCGGACTTCGCCGCCATGCTCACCTCGCACGCCAAGGAGGTGCATCGACGCCATCATCCGGGCGCCCCCGAATTGACCGTCTACCACAACTGTGCCATGATCATGGCAAGCTGGGCCATGGGCACGAATCTGGCCACGCTGCGCGCCAGCGACTTCCTGGGCGGGGACTTCTACGACGACCCGATTTCGGGCCTCTTCACGTGCAAGATGTTGACCAACCTGACCAACCGGCGGCCGATCGAGTTCATGACCAGCCGCTGCCTCAATCTCGGCGACCACGAGCGCACCAAGCCCGCCGGGGAGATGGAGCAGGAGTTCTTTGCGGCCACTCTGTTCTCCGCCGCCTTCCTGGCCATCGACGCGGTGAACCTCGACGGCACGGTGAACCCGCCCGTGTACCGGCGCATCGGCAAACTGTTCAGCAAGACGAAGGCGTACGAGCCGTTCCTGGGCGGCGAGCCGATCGAGGACGTGGCCGTGTACTTCAGTCCCGAGTCACGTGTGGACTTCGCGGAGAACGGCCGCCCCCTGGCCAAGGCGGACATGGGCGGACGGGACAACCCGCATATGCGCTCGGTGCGCGGCTTGTGCCGGCTGCTCCAGCAACGCCACATCTCCTTCGGTGTGATCGCCAGGAACCGCCTGGGCGAGCTCGCCCGGTACCGGGCCGTTCTCCTGCCGAACGTGCAGCGCATGGACGCCGCCGAGATCGCCGCCTTCCGCGCCTACGTCCAGGCCGGCGGCCGCCTCTATGCCAGCGGCCACACCTCGCTCGTGTCCACGGAGGGCGTGCGCCACCCGGACTTCCAACTCGCCGACGTGTTCGGCTGCCACCTGGCCGAGGACGATCTGGGAACCGTCACCTACCTGAAGCCGGCCGGGACCGGGTTGGCCAAGTTGATTGAGCCGCAGCGCCACTTGAGCCACTTCGGCCTGCCGGGGAAGCCGGGCGAAGGCGCGCACACCCTGCGCCTGGCTGAGGGGCCGGCGGGTGAGGCCCTTGCCACGCTCACGCTTCCCTACCACAAGGAATGGGGCGGGCTGGGCAACCAGAACTGGGCCAGCATCCACAGTTCACCGCCCTGGCGCGACACGGCCGCACCGGTGGTCGTGCTCAATCGCTTTGGAAAGGGTAGGGCGATCTACTCCGCCGCGGACATCGAGATCATGCCGGGCGAGGCCAACGACGCCTTCTTTCACCACCTGCTCGGCCTGCTTCTCGACGGGCCGTTAAGCCATGCCGTCGAAGCCCACCCCTGCGTTTGGGTGCAGGCCGCGGACCAGCAGGAGCATTCCCGTATCGCGGTTGGTTTCCTCAACCGACAGGAGGCGCTGCCAGCCCTGCCGGTTTCCGGCATCAAACTCTCACTGCGTCCGCCGGCCGGCCGGCGGTTTATCGGCCTGGTCCTGGTGCCCGGCCTGAAGCCGCTGCCTTACGAGTGCGACGGGGACGGCACCCTGCACGCCGTTGTGCCGAAGCTGAAGACGTTCCACCTGCTCCTGGCCACCTATTCTTGAGGACATTCCACTACAACATATGAAAGGAAGATTATGAGCACCGTCAACAACATCCATTCCACTATCGAAAAGGGGCAGGGGATCCTGCGCCTGATTCCGGTCTTCGTGCCGCGCCGGTTCAGTGCGCCGGGTCGCCGCCTGCGCCTGCATCCCGACGATTACTTCGCCCTCGGCACCAACCGTGGCGCCATCAAGGAGCGCTGGTTCGCGTCCGTCATCACCTGCATGAACGGCCCGCTGGCCCCGGCCGACGAGGGCTTGAGCTACGTGCTGCCGGCCTCGGGTAATGTCAAACAGAAGTTCACCCTGCGCGACGCCCAGACGGAACTGGGTGACGAACTGGTCGGCTCGAAACTGATGAAGAAGTACGGCGGCTGGCCGATGTACTCGAAGTTTTTCGATTTCGGCGAGCCGCTCTTCCATCACCTGCACCTGCGTTTCGATTCCGCGGCCAAGGTCGGCGCGCTCGGCAAACCCGAGGCCTACTACTTCCCGCCGCAGCTGAACAACCACCTCGGCACTTTCCCGGCGACCTACTTCGGGTTCGATCCGGACGTGACCAAGGCCCAGGTGAAGGAGCGGCTGGCCGGCTACACCAAGGGCGACACGCGCATCACCGAACTCTCGCGCGCCTACCGCATCGTGCTCGGCTCCGGCTGGTACACCCCGCCGGGCGTCGTGCACGCACCCGGGTCGGTGTTGACCTACGAGCCGCAGTGGAACGCCGATGTCAACTCGGTGTACGAGAACGTCGCCGCCGGCGAGGTCTATCCCTACGAGTTCCTGGTGGAGAACTGCCCGAAACCGAAAAAGATGGATCTCGACTACGTCATCTCCCTGATGGACTGGGAGAAGAACATCGATCCGCATTACGCCAAGCACTATGCCCGGCCGCCGATCCGCTGTCCGCACTCGGACGCCCGGCACGAGGAGAAGTGGATCAGTTACGCCAACCCGTATGTCGGTGCCAAGGAATTGACGGTTCAGCCGGGTCAGACGGTCACGGTCAAGGACGGAGCCGCCTACGGCTGCATCGTGATCCAGGGGCAGGGCCGCATCGGCACGTACCACTGCGAAGCCGCCGGCATGCTGCGCTACGGCCAGCTCTCCGCCGACGAGTATTTTGTCAGCGAGCCAGCCGCCAAGGCCGGCGTGACGATTACCTGTGAGAGCCAGTACGAGCCGCTGGTCATGCTCAAGCACTTCGGGCCCAACCACCCGGATATGCCCAAGGCCGCCGATCTCGGTCTGAAGGAATAACCCTAACGAAAGGAACATCATGAAACCACAGAACTTCCAGAAAAAGAACGAACGCATCCGCGCCGACTTCGCCGCTTTGAAGAAGAAAGACCCGAAACGCTTCAAGAACAGGTTGAACCTCTCGTGGTCCAACTGGGGCTTCGGACTCGAACCGCTGGCGGACTCCGCCGCTCGTTTGCAACGCGCAGGCATTACGTGGATCGAATTGCACGGCAATCATTACGGCGCGGACCTGGGTTACCAGCCGAAGGAGACGCTGAAGATCCTGGGCGACCACGGCGTCAAGGTCGCGGGCATCTGCGGCATGTTCTCGCCGGACAACGACCTCTCCTCCAACCGCGCCATCCAGCGCCAGGCGGCGATCGACTACATCCGTCGCGAACTCGACTTCGCGCGGGCCGTCAAGGCCGGCTACATGCTGGTCGTGCCCGGCGCTGTGGGCCGGCCATCGGCCTATGACGCCAGCGAGTGCTTCCGCTCCACGGAGACCCTGCGTATCGTGGCC
>Ga0194062_1000496_pt1 | contig 16665 bp, 16 predicted proteins | sample SepL2225m_MetaG_FD_155481 | JGI IMG/M metagenome (GOLD analysis project Ga0194062, IMG submission 155481) | Anoxic zone freshwater microbial communities from boreal shield lake in IISD Experimental Lakes Area, Ontario, Canada - Sep2016-L224-25m | ecosystem: Environmental > Aquatic > Freshwater >... | reverse complement strand
GTGTCGCTCACCGATATTCTTACAAAAGCAATGGCCGGGGCTATAACTGGCTGTAATTCGGTTTTGATCATGACAGAACCACCTTTACGGTTGTATTTTACAGCATTGTTGATTAAATTAAGTAACACCTGCCGTAAGCGGTGATGGTCGGCTTTGACAAAAAGCCGGTCAGGATCACTGTTTATCAATTCAAGTTTTACGTTCATTGTATTGGCCGATAGATGAACATAATCAATTGTTTCCCCGATAATTTTGTCTAACTCTACAGGAACAAATGAAAGTGAAACCCGGCCTGCTTCGATGCCCGAAATGTCTAATACCTCGTTGATCAGATTGAGAAGATGCTTTCCACCGTTTAAAATGTGTTTGATACTTTTCTTTTGTTTTGGATTAAGTTCACCCATCTCCATTAACTGAGCAAACCCAAGTATCGAATTCATGGGCGTACGCAGTTCGTGGCTCATGCGCGAAAGGAATTCGCTTTTAGCCTGATTGGCTTTCTCTGCTTCGATTTTTGCTACAATCAATGCATGTTCAATTCGTTTTCGTTCGGTGATATCGATTTTGATGCTGATAAAACTGGAGATATTGCCCTTCGAATCCAAAACTGGCGTGATGGTTTGTTCTTCATAATAAAGACTGCCGTCTTTCCGGCGGTTTATTATTTCACCTGTCCATATTTCTTTATTGAGTAACGTATCCCAGAATCTCTTGTAAAAATCCTTATCCTGCTTCCCTGATTTTACGAGTACGCCCGGCGTTTTCCCGATGGCCTCGACAGCCGGATATCCTGTGAGCACGGTGAAAGCTGAATTTACCCACTGGATGATGCCTTTGATATCGGTAATAATAATGGCAAGTGCAAATGATTCGAAGGCAGCACTTTGCAATGTAAGGGCGACTTCCGATTCTTTACGATATGTAATATCGCGGATAATCGAAAGCACTTCATCGGCAGAGGAAACAATAATCCTGTTTTCGAAATACCTTAATTTGCCATTAACGGTAAGTGAAAATTCATAAGCTGCCATTTCCTCATGATGAAATGCCTTTTCAATTGCAGTCATGCTTTGAAGGGCCAGATCAGGAGGCAGCACCTGGCTGATGGTTTTTCCGAGAAATTGTTCCCTGGGTAGAAAAAGCATGTTTTGGTCTGTGGACATGTAATCCAGGTAGGTTCCATCCCTTCGGATGAGAAGCATCAAATCGGGAACTGCGCTGATAATAGCAGCCTTTTCGGCTTCACTCCTCCGAAGGGAATTCTCTGCCTCTTCACGTTCTGTAATATCATGGTAATTCAGCAGTACACCTTGAATAACCGGATCGTTCGCAAGATTGGTGGCGGTAAGTTCGATCGGCTTATAACTGCCATTTTTACATTTGTAACGATATGTTACCGTTTTTACTGATTTGTCATTTTTAAGGAGATCGAAAAAATCCTTTTGAATACGGTCGAGGTCATCAGGGTAAATGGTCAACCAACCGTCTGTTCCAATCAAATCCTGAGGTTTCCAGCCAAAGTACTTTTCGATGTTGGGGCTTGTGTATTTCATTACACCATCCATCCCCATGATCCCGATCACGTCTGAAATATTTGATATCATTGTACTATGCAGGATATTTTGAAACTGCAACGCATCCTGTGCCATTTTCTGTTGGGTGATGTCGGTCAACGAGGTAACGCGTACATTTCGACCCTTATAGTACATCATCCTTCCGCGTAACAAGCAAGGAAAAGTTGTACCATCCTTTCGCTGGGCGATTGCTTCGTAAGGATCTTCTGTGCCTGACAACATGTTATTCATGACGATCTCCCTGCATTCGGGCGCTATCCAGTCGGTTCCGTACCTGCTCAGGGCTTCATCATTCGTGTACCCGAACATGATTTCGGCAGCCATGTTTTGCTCGATGCAGAGCCCTTTTTCAGAAAAGAAGATTGCTTCATACGAAGCTTCCGATAAGCCCCGGTACTTTTCCCTGCTCTCTTCAAGGTCCGCATCAGCATGTTTGCGCTCGGTAATGTCGGAAATAAAACCATGCCATAGGAACGTGCCATCTTCATTGGCTTGCGGCAAGGCATTGCCCGATAACCAACGCACAGTACCATCATCGAACTTTACCCGATACTCGTGTTGCCAAATTGTGTTGTTTTTTGCCGATGTCTGAATGGAAGCAACCACGCCGTCGAAATCGTCCGGATGAAGCCTGGTAAATACTGCTGAAGCATCATGGGCTATTTCTTCGGGGCTGACCCGGTAAATATCCTGAATGCCATCACTGGCATAAGGGAAACAGGAGGAGCCATCGGGGTTCAATTGGAATTGGTAAACAACGCCAGGAACCCGGTCGGCAATTTTTTCCAACCTGGTCAAAGCTTCCTTTAGCTGTCCAGTTCTTTTATTAACCGTTTTTTCAAGGTTTGAATTTAGTTCTATAATTTTTAGTTCGGCCTGCTTGCGTTGTGATACATCAAGAATAAAAACAGATACACCAACAATGTTACCCTCGGCATTTCTTACCGGACTATAATAATCATCGTAATAAATTCTGGAAAGTTCCTTATCCTCATATTCCTCTTCCGCAACGAAAAAATCCCCTTTTAAGGCCCGGTCAAAATTATGCTTCGCCTTTTCACGGTCTTCCATGTTGGGGATCAGATCAACCATGTTCATTCCAATCCGGATGTCAATACCCCATATCTTTTTCATTGTCTCTTTGTGAGACAATGAAAATTTCGTGTAATTATACTTTTTATCGAGTGAAAATATCACGATAGAAATCGGGCTTTCCAGAATTGATTGCAGAAATATCAAATCTTTATGATATTTTTCTTCGCTTGCTTGCAGTAATATTTCTGCTTGTCTGCGTTCGGTAATATCAACCACAGTTACAAAGCATTGCCCCGCATATACAGTGGCGATACCCGATAGATGGACAAACACCGGCTGGTTGCCGGAAGTTAACAGGGTTACTTCGCAGGATTCTTTTGCTTTGCGATTAAAGGCCTTCTCAAGAAAGAGGCTGAAAATAGGTTTTGTATCTTCTGACACAAAAAAACCGAACAGGCTGTTTTTTAGATGCTGCCGGTCTTTGCCCAACATCTTAGCCGCGGTGAGGTTTAACTCAATAATTTCGCCTTTGCGCGATAGTGTAAAGTAGCCGGAAGGTGCCAGGTCGAACAATCTGAGATACTTGTCATGCGCAGCGTCTGCCACAGCCTGTGCATTGCGGAGTTCTTCATTCTGCAATTCCAGTTCAATCTGGTGAACCTCAAGCTCAAATATGAGTTTATGATTTTCGAGTTCTGAAAGTTGAGAATCGTGTTTTGACGGTTTGTTTTTCAGCAACTCTTCGGCCTTCTGACGCAATGCCGTTGCTTCTGATTTGTCTTCGTGGTTTTCCATCCCTATTTCTTGTTTTTGAGCAGCGTAATGAGGCCTTTATTTGACAGGGTTATCTAGCAAAAAAAGGGCGTGAACCTTTGCATATAATCAGCTCATAGAGGTACCGCCAAGCACCCGAGTGTAACCGAAATAGCAAAAGGAACACACCCATGGGGTGCGTCCACTAAAACTATTTCCCTACACTCTAAAAATTGGCGGTTTTCTATGAGAGGAATATTAGCAACGCAATATTTTATCTATGATTAAGAACGATTATTAAGCCTTTAACTGGTATTTTATATGAATCCAGATACAAACTTAAACATTAAACCAAGACAATACAATAATGGCTTAAATATCAGAAAGAAATATATTTTTATTTGAACAAAGATTGCTTTCGCGATTCAAATCACAGGAACATATTCCAATTGGAAGAATCAAACTCCAATCCAATACAGTCCAGCAATTTGAATGAAAACATCATCCCATAATCATTATCAAACATCGGCCCCAACATCTCGTAACTCACGGAATTGATATTAAACCCAGGAATGGCCTTAATAGTAAGCAGTTCGCATTTCATGTGGTCATGCAGCATCCGGGCAATGATGTCAGTCCCTATCTGCTTCATTTTTCCGAGAAGCAGTAACTCACCGGAAAAATCATCAATCTGATCGAGGTGGCCGATGATCAGGAACCCTGCATTGATTGAATCCAGGGTATTATCCAGGGTTGAAGCTTCAAAGTTTCCGGAAAGACTTGTCAGGATCAGTGCCGGGTATTTGATGTTTGACCGCAGGGCAGCAAGCGGTTCATTGATATCCATCATGTAGAAATCATTTATTTCCTTATGTTCCCTGGCAATGGTGCGGAAATATTCAACGTAGTTGTTAATGTCGGTCATAGGAATCGATCTTATGCATGTACTCATGATACTCTTTAGCCTTCTTGTTTAACCCGATGAACACGTTGTAAAGGTTTGAATTCATTACCGTTTCAAGGCTTTTATCATCGGTTTTGCCATCAGCAAGGGAAATGATTAGAGACGCCCAACCATTATCTTCACTTCCGGTACCACCTTGTTGCTCATAAACATAAGGGTACAATATTGGCAGTGAATTCAGAACACCGGAAAAGAAAAGGAATATGGAGTACTTAACTTCATATTTAAGACTGGCAATTATTTGGCACCGGCGTTTCAACGATCGGTTGACAAACTTTTTCCGGGGATCCTGATTATCGGAAAAGTCCTTCCGGATGAACCAAAAACATTTTTTTGGTCGGTAAAAAACTGCTACCATTTCATCGAGATACTTTTGATCCTTGGTTTTTGAAAAAGAATCGAGCAAGGAATTAGCCATGGTGAATTCGCCGAAGGTGCAGTTCATCATTGCATCTGCCGGACCAAAGTATTTACTTCTGCCGTTTCGTAAGACTGGGAGAAGGTTTTTTGTCAGGGAGACCTCTTTGAATAGGAAATCAAGGCTTTCACAAAGGAAATAAACATCCTCATGGTCAATGCGCTTCATGACTTTCTGCCGGATCGTAAGGAATTTTAAAAGCACTCTGAGCTTAAAATCCATCATGGTAAGTTGTTCCTGAAACAGACGGCTGATAAACAAAACTTGTTTTCTGGTCAGCTCATTCCAATCAGAAGGCATGAAGTATGTTTTACCATCGATCTCAACCTGGTTCATGGCAGTAATTTCCTTTTGAGATAGAAACGGATGAGTTTAATTGCAACCAGAATGACAATGATCGCCCAGGCAATTCCTCCAGACCAAATCAGGAAGTTCTGAAAACCGGTGACTTTATACACCGGCTTTTCAATTGTCTTTGATTCAATCCTGGATTCCCGGATGTGAGTTTCTTTCCAGGAAAAATAGATCGAGCTGCTGTCGATCTTTGCGCCGGTTGTCAGAACATTGTTCTGCACCGAAAAGAAAGGGACAACCCGCTTTCCCGATTTTATGGATAGAATCTCTTTAACAACCACCTTCCCGTCCTGACATTCTAAAAGCGCTTTGATCAAGCCGCTGTCAGCAGGCAGCGGGATCAGGGAATCTTTCACGGATGTAACAGTATCGTGTTGGACAAAGACAGTCGATCGTTCGGCGACAGGATATCTTTCAGCACATCTTTTTTCAGAAATACAGCCGGACATCAAGGCGGCCAGGAGCAAGATCAGAAAACCCGGTTTCATCATGCTATGAATTTAAAATTGTTCAATCGGTTCATCCATCCGTTGAAGAATTTGAGCTGGTCCGGATGGTTCTTTACCAGTTCTTCAATAAAAGCCTTCCTTGCCTGGAAAATGGCAGCATGAAGTCCGCGCTGGTTGACGTTGTTGACAGCAAACAGGGTTGCAGTTCCGACGATTCCATCATCAGGAACTTTCAGCAACCGTTGGGGAATGACAATGCCCCATTTTCCGCTGCCCCAGACCCAGTCAACTAGAATTTCCGCAATACTTTGATTGGAAACCTGGTCACCTTTCCACCGGTTCCAGTAATTCAATCTCAGGACTTTGACCGCATCTGCTTTGGAAATGAGTTTGATATCCTCGCAGTCAATGTCGCCATCACCATCTTTGTCATAGCCAACCTGTCGCCAGGTGGCCAGGGTAACACCCATGTTAGTTGCACCTCCCCTGTCCTTTGGATCGTTGACATACCCGCCTTCGAATCGAAGGATCTTCGGGGCAAATAATTCGAGCTTTGCCATATTACTTTTTAAAGGATGGGTCTTTGACAAAGATTAAGGCAAAGCAAACCGGGGCAAATACCGCGTATTCACTCAATGTTGCTTTGCCGATTCCGACCAGCACTAAGCCACCGGCCAGCATCAGAATGCCGGTCAAGGTGGTCTTCCAATTCTTAAAAATTCTCTCTTTCATAATTTTCTATTTTGATAATTGACCTTCAACTTTGGAGATTCTTTCGCCATGATCGCCCAGGGTGGCTTTCATTTCATCAATCCCGTTATCATGGCGACACAGGTGTTCTCCAATTTCTTTGTGCTTTTCGGTGCAGTAGGTTTCCCTGCATTGCATCTGGACGATGAGCTTATCGACAGATTTTTTCAGGGCAATCACACTCATGTAAAATTGGTACAGGAAAAACCCGATGACCGGAATTGCGATTATTTTGATGATGTCAAAGACATCCTGGAAGATAAAATCAAGTGGCTTCATGCAAGAAAAAATGAGTTATCGGATTTGTTTATGAATTCGTTACGGGTTTCTGCTATCACCTTTCCGGCGTATCGGGTTGAATGAAAATAGGCAGGGTAAACATCTTCGCTGGCGGTTTCATCAAGATACTGTTGTAGGGCTTTCAACTCGGCTTCTCCATCCCGCTGATTGGCTTCAGCCATGATGGAGATACGGTCTTTGTTGGAAGCCTGTTTTGAAGATACGTTGGCGAAAGTATTGCCGGCAGTATCGAAAATGCCCCAATCGAGAATGTCAATGGAGATTTCCAGCAGTGCCCTGGCCATGGTAAGATGAGCCAATGCAGGACGGATCAAGTCCAGCAGAACCAATTGTGCCGTAGTCAATTCATCATCGGATTTCCAGGCATTTTTAAGCTCGTCGAACAATTCCGCAGAAAGTGTAGGTCGTATATACTTCTTTTCAACAGAGCGGATGATCGGTTTGAGGCTTACGAAAACCCGTCTGCTCTCGCGTATATCCACCTCACTGTTGAACTCAAGGGTCCCTCGGATAAACAGGTCGGCATCCTGGGGATCGAATCCGGGGTAGTCTTCCTTGTGTTCATCAAGGAATTTGAGAACAAGGTCCAGCGATGTGTTTGCCCGGCGGATCCAATTCTCCTTGAGGTTCTGCACCCGGTACTGAGGAGCCGTTTTATGGGTCGGAGTTTCAATGACCTGGATACCCTGCGAAGAAATGCTTACTCCGAATTCATCGGCGCCAAGCCACAAAGCATAAAGTGCAAGTGGTTTGCGGAGCATAGCGAGTAGTACTGCCAAATTTTCTGTTGTTGTTCCATCATCCGGAGGAACCGGATCAAGGGCCATCAGGTCTTGAAGTTGATCATAGAGAACATCGCCCAGCACAGGTTTGATGAAGGTCTCCTGGGCTTCATCGATATAGGGAAACCAGTTTTCAATGGAGTTGCTGACATTTATAGATGCAGCGGTCAAAACCTGTGAAAGATTGTCTATCAGTCTTGTCATGCGATGTTCTTGTCGATGCGTTTATCAATCTTCGTTGGATGATCCTGCATGGTTTGAGAGGTGTCAACGGTCACATAATCAAACTCGATGTCTGGCGACCATTTGTTGAAATCCCGGATGAAATACAATGGTTCCAAACTGATTTGCCGGTAAATGCCCATTTCGGCATTGAGCTGCCAAAAAGCTTCCCGCTTGTCCGATCCACTCCCTGCTCCCAGGTTTCCGCCGGGAAGTCCAGAACCCACCAGGCAGGGATCAACGCCGATGGCAAACAGGATTTCCGAATTTGCAGCCTGAGAATCCGGCAGATAAGCATCGTCTTTCAGCTTATTATCGATGACGTTAATTTTCCATCCTGCCAGGTATTCACCTTTAAATTTGTTGAAGAATGTGAAGGTGAGAAAGGCTTTTCCAGTATTCTCGACATCTGACAGGAAATCATTCATTTCCGAAAGAACCTTTGTCCTTGCCGACTCACGCTGCTCCCGGGTATAATCAGGCGAAGGATACCGGTTCATGAAATAATCATCAGGTATCTCAATGTGATACTTGATGGTCATCTGGTTTTTCATGATGGCCTGCTTGAGCTGCGGCACCTTGTTGGCAATGCTGAGCCAGCCGCTTTGGCGGATTCCGTTCCAGACTGAAAGATGGTAATAGGATTTGTTGAACGACCGGTAAAAAACCGGGTAGGCAAACTGCGGGTCCTGGTATCGTCTACCATCATATTTAAACGGATCATACATCGGAATCTTAACTAAGGAACCGTCGGCTTCATTCGGAGAAAGATCCCACTGGGCAGAAAAGAACAGGTAAGGGATACGGGATGGATGGTCACTGTCCATTTTAGCATTGCGACAATATGCCGGGTCTTTCACAAAAACCTTGTTGATCTTATCCTTTCCCTTGTTCAGGATGAATTCCACCCAGCCGTTGGCAAATATTTCCAGACTGCCGATCAGGTCAATCCATTGAAAGTTCAACCGGTTGATGCGAAGAAATTCAACCACATCGGGATCAGTAACGATTTCCCGGATGGGCGCTCCCAGGTTGTCCTTGCCTTTATCACGATAAGCCAGGATGCCACGACCATAATGAACTGTCTTCCGTTTTTCCAATGCCCGGAGTGCAATCGAATTCTTTTCCAGGTCAGTCAATACATTCTGAGGGAACAAATTGTCGTCACCCCAGGGTGACCATGGCCAGGAACTGTAATCCTTCGGGATCACGACTTTCTCTATGGCTGCATCCTCTGTCTTTTTATAGGATGTGGCCACGGCTTTGGCTCCCGGTAAGAATGCGATTCCGTTTTCGTAAACGATCTTTTGTTTCATCAGTAACAGACTTTCTTGTTATTGAATTCGATGATCAGCCGGATATGCAATTTTCGCTTCTGCCCGTTAGGTAGAAGAATGTTCCTGGTTGAATTGACCCAGTGGTTAGGATCTTTTGTAATCCTATCATCGACAGGGAAGTCCTTCTTTGCTGCAAAGATTTCCTTTCCATTTTTCGTTCTTACTGAGCATTTACAAGCATCCTTCAGCTCAATGATCTCGCCGCCGGTTTTCTCCAACCGGTTTGCGGTGACAAATTTTAGATGGAACCTGACTGGCTTTCCATGGCCATCAAATGAGTCCATGATCTCAAGGACATCCCATAGCCTTATAAAAGTTGAATTCATGGGAGCAATAGTACAAAGGCGGGGAGGGATAATAAAGGACAGTATTCCCAATGGCTTAACGGCCACATCCAAAGAACCATGGAAAAAGCAATTGATAAATGCTTTACAGAGAGAAACAGCCTAGAAACTAAGTAGATTGGAGGAGTCAGATATTACTGAAATGCGGTTTCAGAATCCCGAGAAATAACATTTGCAATTTTCAATTTTAATTCTTCTGAATAATCTGCTTCGTTTAAAATTGATGTAATAATTTCGAGGAGTAGCTCTTTATCAATGTTACTTGCGGCAACATGGTAACTGATTATTTCCATTCGGTACAGAAATTCAGTTGCTGCCTTAATATACCCATTTTTTAGCAGAAAAATGCTACCAAGGACAATGGCAATTCTTTTATTTCCATCCTGAAAACAATGGCTTTTATTCGCAACGAAAAACAAATGAGTAAGTTTTTCTTCAAAAGTGGGGTAATAATCATCGTTCTGAATATGGTCGAGTGCAGCCTTCAATGAATGAAGGTTTATTATGCCGGTAGTACCACCACCGCTAACCTCAATTGTTTTCAAGTGCAGAGAAACAACCTCATCAATATCATTAATGTAAACTATTGGCATTACTCGCTGTCTTTTAGTCGTTTGAAAACATCCTCGGCCTCCTTTAACTGTTTTTCAAAGTCGGAGCTGCGGTCTCCAATGAATTTTTCAAAGTCGGCAGAACTCACCGAAGTAATATATTCTTTAAGTTTATGATGAAAAGCATCTCTGAAAAAATTATCACGTGAAGCCATTTTAATTCGTGCGTCTTCAATATGAGGTAATTGTGCGGGGTGGTCAGCAAAATCTTTAAATATCTGGTCAACCTCAAACGAAAATAATTTTCGGTTTAATTCCTTGGATTTTTTTCCTATTTCAAATGCAATCCCGGCTTCAAAGGAGGCAATGAGCTTTAAAACTTCAGCATACATCGTATCTCTTGCATTTTCATTATCAGCAAGTTTCAGAATCTGCTTGTATTCTTTCGCATTTTCCCGAAAAATTGCCTGATAAATTTTATCGGTGTACAATGAATATTTATAATTGCCAAGGTCAATATGCAAATTAAGGGAATTGGTAAAATCCTTTCTGTATTTGTGCTCTCTTATTGCATTAATCAAGTAATCCTCGTCTCTGCGATTGATGTATTTTGTACCACCACCTGTTTTTTCATTAATAGAATGAATTACTATATCAAGTATTTTACTTCTTAAATGTCGGGCTTTTTCACTTTCGACAAGCAACATAGACAAGTTCAACAAAGCTCTGAAATTGAACAAACCAAGTTGACGAGTTTTGCTCGCCTTATCAATGAGGTGATCAAATTGTAATTTAATGTCTTTCAGTTGTTTGCCTTTGGTTAAAATGTAACCGTTGTGTTTTAGTTCCGCTTCATATTTTGTCAGATACCGATCAATGGTAGAAATGTCTATTTCAAAGAAATTTGCCACCATTTCCTTTGTAAAGCGGTATTCACCTTCAAAGATCATTCCTGGCAATCCTATGTATTCCTGAATTTGGGATAAGGCATAGTGATTGTTCAGAATATTTTGCCTATCTATATTTGAGTTTGTAAGGTCTTTCATTTGCATTAATTTTTGTTCACATTATCACATGCTTGTATTCGGCTGCACCCATGTTCTTGCGAAGCTTGTCGGCAGTTTTCCAGAGTTTTTTTTCAAGGGGTTCTTCTAAAATGATAATATTCTTCGCCATTCAGGTCTATTTGGTTTACCTTGTCAAATGTAAACATTAAAGAATCATAGCAGCTCAAGCAACTTGAAAAAATAACGTTAGCACACATATCGAAAATATTTTGCCTTTACGACAATAAAAAAACGGGAGTTCCGCCCCCAAGGGTGGAACTCCCGAAGATTTAGAAGTTGATCTTCTCTTCAGCCTCTGAGATGCTTGAATCGAATGATGACTTGAGAAAATCAATCACCTTCTTAACTCCAGGGGTGAAACTGGTGGTGAAGACGTTCCCATCGGAGTCATTCAGCCGCATTGAGCAGTTGAAATCATTGGATGCTGTCTGGAACCTTTCTAATTCGCTGTGGAACTGCACTTATTTGGTTGTTTATTGACGACTATGCTAAGGTTTACGACCTTGATTGCTTATCATTGAGTCGTTCTCAATGTTGAAATCCAAAGAAGTAATGCTGGATACCACTTCAGAAATCAGTCTTTCCTCAACATTTTCTCGTTGAAGGCATTCTCGCCTATATTTTCAATATCTGAAACAATTTGGCTGGTAACCGAAACGACATACTCTTTCTGTTTGTAAAAATGGATGAACATTGCAGCCAGGTTAACGGCTGGTTCAATACCCTTGGGATTTCTAAATATCACTGTGAAGAACATTTTCCAATAAAAATAGCCAGTAGACTTCGAAAAACCGGCTTTGTTACATACCCTGAGAAACGAGCGCATATAGATTAACCAGGTCTTGAAACCCGGTTTGTGTTTATAATCCGTTTTGACATTCAATCCAACGTAAACAACCCGTTTATAATAATTCGAAGGGCTGAAAACGGATTCGATAATACGGGTATAGTTGTTCAGGATTTCAATACGGGGAGTAACCGTCAGAAAATTTAATCCGCTGGTCATCTGATCAATATCGTCATTTGTTACCGATTTGGAATGATAGTGGAATAAACGCTTTTCTGCTTCGAGTCTGTGTGTGAGTTGGGTATTAGGAAGGGCGTAGAGCAATCCGATCATAGCCATGCAGATGCCTGTATCTTGTATAGAATTGATCATCTGATCGGCAATTTGTGGTCGATCGCTGTCAAAACCAAGGATATATCCACCGTTACACACTATCCCATATGACATGATCTTTCTTACTGCATCTTTAATGGACTTGTTGACATTCTGATTCTTATTGTTCAACGCAAGTGTATCATTGTCGGGGGTTTCTATTCCCAGGAAGACATACCGGAAATCTGCTTCCTTCATAAGTTGAAGTAACTCGTCGTCGTCAGCAAGATTCACAGAAGCTTCGGTTGTAAAGAAAAAGGGATATTTCCTCTGCTGAGTCCACTTAATAATTTCTCGCAGGAGTGCCTTAACCTTTGGCTTATTTCCAATAAAGTTATCATCGACCATGTCGATATGCCCCCGATAGCCCAAATCATAAAGAGCCTGCAATTCTTTTATCACCTGCTCATTGGTCTTGAAACGCGGGATTCGGCCGTACAATTCTATGACATCACAAAACTCACAATTGAAAGGGCATCCCCGGATGAACTGCAAACCGATCATAATGTAATCGGAGAAACGAATGAGATCATAGCGGGGAACTACTGCCTGGAGCATATTTGCCCGTTCAGGAGAAACATACTTCCCTGATTTAGCCCCATTGTGAAGGTCATCGAGGAACAAGGGGATCGTAATCTCACCTTCCCCAAGCACCAGAAAATCAGCATCTTTATAGAGATCGGGTTGCGAAGTGGGATCGGGACCCCCAACCACCACAACACAATCCAGGTTCTGTGCGCGCTTGATGAGATCCAGCATGCTGTTTTGCTGTGGCAGCATTCCTCCAATGCATACCAGGTCGGCATTGAGAAGATGCTCATCCAGCAATGGTTCAACGTTTTCATCGATCAACCTGAATTGCCAATGTTGTGGCAAAAGAGCGGCAACCGTAAGCAGCCCAAGTGGGGCAGCCGGATATTTTTTCCCGACCATTTCACAAACTTCTTGATAATTCTAAAAACTGTATTTTGAAAATTTCGTCTGCACCAACAGACAATTTGTAGCCTCGATGTATAAATCCTTCACTGTATTAATTCGTTTTTGAGTATTTTGCTAAAATCGCACGCCAATTGTCGCTCCAGGATACATTTTAATATTATACCCACTGTCTGTTGTTTTATCAAATACCGACCAAGGTGCGATGGATGACTCGATAGGATTGCCAAATTCATCAAGAATATCAGATACAGTAACATTCCATGAAGGACCTCCAAAAAACGTTAAATGGCGGGCCACATTCCATGCAACCGTTAGGTTCAGTTTATTTAAGAGATTTAACCCGTTCTTGTGCCATGCTCCAACGTTAACCTGGTAGCAAAGCCCTTCGATCCCAATATCTACTTTGGGACTTAAGGCGATCAATGTGCCAATACCATAGCCATAGGCAAACAGATAGTTGTTATTTCTGTACCCTCCCCCAACAGAAAGAATGTTATAAAACTGTCTTGTACCGGTTTTAAAACTCAACACACCATACATGGTTTCGTTCGAGCTGACTTCAAAGGACTTGTAACCATTTTTGACAAAACTAAGAAACCCAATGGGGGTTCCCTTCTCCAAAGAATCAACATAATTGATTGCGCCGATCTGCACTCCCTTCAATTTGCGGGTATAATTAAAGATTCCTCCTATTTGCACCCCCGATTGCCTTCCTGAATTGATATTACTGAAACCCGCAATTTGCAGGCCATCCATATCACCTTTATGAATGTTGGTGAAGACACTTAATTGACTTGTCTTGGCACCTTTGCAGTAATTTAACACCCCAGATGCCTGAAATCCAGTAGTTGTATCAATATTGATATTAGCCAGCAATGAGGATTGAAATCCTTTGGTGGTCCCTGTATTCAAATTGATCCCTCCTGCAAACTGTGCAGCTTTTACTTTCCCTTGACTAATATTGAACAACCCTGAAAACTGAACACCTTTCACATCATTAATTACTATATTTCCTAACCCTGCAAATTGAGCCCCTTTCATATCCGTTTTTAAAACTGAAACAAGGGTGGAAAATTCTGCTCCATTGATACCTCCGGCATACCCTCCCAGTATATTTACGGAAAATTTATTTGTGCAATTCCAGGAATCAACCCAGTTGCTGCTTAACGGGGTAACGAAACCGAGTTGGACAGTACGGGTTTTCAATGCGGTTGTGTCCTGTGATTGCAGAATCCCCGGTAAGGCGAGGGAAACAGCCAGAATGATTGTTTTGATTTTTTTCATCGTAGAAATAATTTTGAGTTTATTAAATGACAATCGAATTAGGGATTACCCCTATTCAAATGAAAAATAATTTTCAAAATACTGTCACACTTTTATTTCATCCATCTAATCCTGTATCCCAAATTGAATTCGAAAAATTCCGCACAATATAATTTCAGGCCTCTTATGTTTACACCAAGAGAGATGTTTTTATAGATGTCATATCTTACACCACACCGCTGATACAACTGTTTAAAATTCCCGAAATTTCGGTTCGCAGCATATATTCCAATTCCACCGACCAAGGTTAACCTGCCAATAATGAATTCGGGCTGAACAATGAATCCCAGGGTAACATTTTTTGCACCCTGTGGTCCAATCCGACCATCAGGCAAAGCTGTTAAACCCCACCAATAGTTCAAATCTGCGCCATAGCCCAATCTGAACGCATTTGAGAACTGTGTAAAATAGATGGCACTTAACCCTGCAATCGCAAAATAATTTGTATCTAATTCCTTTTGGGGTAGTTGGTGGTCGCTATATGACAGCATGAAGTAGAGATCATTTGATCGTTCCAATCGCCCGGGAGATTTTATGGATTTTACATCGGGTCGGGCACGCAAATGATATTTTAACTCTACTGATGGCGTTATAATATTAAATCCATAATTAGGACGTTCCATCCCACCATTTGAAAAATGCACAAAACTCAACCCTGTTCCCAAATCCAGGTTTTCTGTCAGGTGATAAAAAGCATAAAAACCTATGTTGAGATGTACAGTCATCTTGCCTCCGATGACAAGATTCCTGGGGTTATTTTCGGGATCATAATGTTTCCAATTCGCTGCTATTCCAAATTGAAATTCGGAATAAAGCTCCATTTTATGCCATCTGGCTATCGGAATTCCCAAAATTCCATACAGGGAGACCGGATAACCAACCTCCCGGGGGGCAAATAAATCACCGACAGTTAATCCTGCGCCGTAATATGGTCCTCTGTATACCCGCTGCCAATCCGAATAGCCCGGGTTCTGCCACAACATCTTGATAGTATATGCCTGGTATTTCTGTAAAGGGGTTCCTTCCAGATTATTGCCTTTGACAAAATCGGTAGTAGGAAGGATAGTTCCATATTGATAATTTGCAGAAATACTTGGATAGTTTTTACGCTTAACGTAAAATGTATCCGTTTGGCAATAACAAGGAAGGACTAAAACTGTTGAAATAACAACAAGAAAGTATGCTTTCATGCTCGTTGATTAAATAAATAGGTTTTTAGCTATAAATCTGAAGATCCAGCTATGCGTTTTCTGCTTTTATCCAATTGAGATAATCGCTAATCGTTTTGTCCATCTCTGAAAACGAAAGACCAAGATACCGGACTGCTTTACTGTTGTCGAAGTAGTTTCCGGTGCAGAGGATACGCGCATTGGTATAATTTAATTCTGAATGGATTCCTAAACATTGGAAAATGCTTCCGATCACGCCGAATATGATGAGTAGTTGCGCAGGAAGGGAAATCAGTGTTGCCTTGTGTTTTGCAATCATATTAACTTTTAAAAAGAAATCGTGAAAAGAAAGGTTTTCGCCCGCAAGCAAATAGCATTCACCTGAGTTCCCATCTGTAATTGCGTTGACTATTCCTTTTGTTGCATCCCTGACATCAACAAAATTTTTACCTCCCGGAGGGCAGATGACAAACCTTTTTTTCAAGATCATATTAAAGATTCTTCCGGAATGCGGATTGTGATCAACGGGACCGATCATGAAGGTCGGATTTACCACAACCGCATCGATCTTTCGATTTTTCACCGCTTCCAGAACTAAATCCTGTGCAAGAAGTTTACTTTTCGCATAGCCTGATTTTAAAAACAAGGGTGAAACAGGTGTGCGTTCATTTCCCGGATTTACCACTGTTCCAAAACCCATGGTGTTGGCAGTGCTGACAAATATCAAGCGCTTACAATTTTCATTTTGAACAGCTTCAACAATATTTGCTGTAGCATCAACATTCACAGGGTAATAATCACTGGTTTTGCGATACGACTGATTTGTATCTGCCGCAGCATGGATAACATAATCACAACCTTTTACAGCCGTTGAGACATCTGCCTTGTTCGTGATGTTCCCGTAAACTATTTCAATGTTCAGCCCGGAAAGAGCTGGTGCTTTTGCTCCGGATCTCATCATTGCACGAACAGTATAACCTCCTCTGAGCAGTTCATGGACGATATGACCCGACAAAAATCCGTTTGCACCTGTTATTAAAACCCTCATGAAGTTATTGGTTATTTAGCTGAGTATTGGAATAGCGGGTTGAAGAGAGTTGATCTCCTTTCTGACAACCCTTGATAACAAAGTCAATTTCCATGTATTCGGCACTAAGGTCATTAAAACCCAGTTG
>Ga0194062_1000495_pt1 | contig 16684 bp, 15 predicted proteins | sample SepL2225m_MetaG_FD_155481 | JGI IMG/M metagenome (GOLD analysis project Ga0194062, IMG submission 155481) | Anoxic zone freshwater microbial communities from boreal shield lake in IISD Experimental Lakes Area, Ontario, Canada - Sep2016-L224-25m | ecosystem: Environmental > Aquatic > Freshwater >... | reverse complement strand
AAGGGCGTTAAATTAGCCGTCGACCAGATTTGTGAACTTGAAGCAAGACTGGAGCGTTCAACAGCTTTGAAATGGTGGGATATTACCATCTCGCCCAAACAGGTATTTTGAAAACTGCATCATCCCTAAGGTCTATAGAAATTTAATGCTAACTATGGTACTGGGTGGTTTATGGCATGGTGCTGCCTGGAATTTCTTACTTTGGGGTGGATACCAAGGTGCTATGTTGATTATTCATAGATTATTTGTTGGACGCAAACCAGCCGAGTTTTGCGGAACATTATTAATGCGCTTGCCTAGGATGATGTTCTTTTTTGTGTTTATCTGTTATGGATGGCTTTTGTTTAGAGCAACATCTTTTGATCAAATCAGCTCCTTTACTCAAATTTTATTAAGTGATTTTTCCAATATGTCATTACATATGAAAATTCCGCCATTTAGTTCTCTATTAGGTATTTTTATCTTAATTTTTGTCGAGATATTTCAATTCAAACGCCAAAATATACATTTTTATACATATTATCCAGCGGTTATTCATGGTGGCGTATATGCTCTCCTAATATTTGCTTTTATAATGGGGTTATCTAATGACAGTCAGCAATTCATCTATTTCCAATTCTGAGTCTGATAATATCCCGACTTCGATGTTGACTGGACAACGAGTTTTTGTCGCTAGTCTATGGGCATTAGTTTGGCTGATATTGATCGATATTTCGCTCAATATTTTTTTCACAATGCCAAAATCACCACTGATTCAACCCAGCAAGCTTCAAAGTTTTTTTGATTATGGTCGTTCGGCTGAAGGGAAAATCAGGTATATGGTGGGCAGAGATAAAGAATCTACCTCCATGGTAGCCAATGCGGGTTGGATACTAGAAAACGAAGTGGATGATCAACCTAAAATGGCATCTAGTCATGATCGTGTTCTTATTGCTGCCTATGGACAATCATTTACCAATCAAATTTGTGAGGCGCTAAAGGTTGTTGATCCTCGTTTTGAGCTTCGCTTAAAAGCTGGGCCGGCAGCGACGGTTTCCCATTCTTATGCTTATTACAAAGCAGATGCCAAAAATCAGCATGCAGATGTAGTCGTGCTAGGCATTTTAGCCTCTTCGCTAATTTACATGACATCGCCGACAACTGCCACCATCAATTTTGAAGGGGCAGCACCTTATACCTACCCAATTTATAAATTGAATGACGGGCATATCTCAGAAGAGGACCCTATCATCCATTCTATAGAAGAATTACGAACTGCCCTTTATGACGAACCTTCATTGTGGCAGGAATATATCAAAATGCTTAGAAGCAAATCTCCAACTTACAATAGCTGGATATTTGAAAAAGATATTTTTGATTATTCTGCCTTAGCAAGAATGATTCGTCGTAGTATTGGACAAAAGCATGTGCATGATGTATCAGCCAGATACTGGAATGCAAATGGATTTATAAATACAGATGGCATTTTGGATATTGCGAATACACTTGTTGCTGACTTTGCTGCTGATGTAAGGGCAAAAGGTCAAATTCCTTATGTTTTGCTCATTCAGGATAAGGGATATAAAAACCATCTTGCCTTGGCATTTGAGTCTCAACTTAAACAATTGGATATTCCTTACTTAAGCACGCACACCATTGCGTCAAGCACCAATCCTAGGAATTTTGTTAGCGATGGGCATTTTACTCCAGAAGTAACCATGCAAATAGCGCGAGCGTTTCATGCTGATGTTTTAAATAAAATAAAATAAAAAAAATTAAATAATTGTGTTTACAATCCATTAACCTGCCATAGGTACTAATACGGTGACTAAAAAGTTAACTAACAGCACTCAGTCTTTAAACCAAGACGAGGGTGAACCTGACCTAAAAGCTCTGAAAAAGACTGCCACACAAGGCGCTTATTGGACTGTAGCAAATTATGGCTTAAGCCAAGCCTTACGGTTTGGCAGTAATCTTATTTTGACCCGTCTGTTATTTCCTGACCTTTTCGGATTGATATCCTTGGTCAATGTTATTCTTTTGGGATTATGTTTGTTTTCAGATATTGGAATTGGCACCAGTATTATTCGAAGCAAGCGTGGTAATGATCCAGACTTTCTTAATTCCGCATGGACCATCCAGGTTATAAGAGGTTTTGGTATCTGGATAATTGCTGCAGTCCTTGCCTATCCAGCCTCTATGCTTTACCAAAATCCTCAATTAATCTGGTTAATTCCAGTGATTGCAATATCTATAATAATTAGCGGATTTAATTCTACCGCGCTGTATACAAGTTATCGAAATTTAGCATTAAAAAGATTAGTGATACAGGAGTTAATTACACAATTAATGTCCTTAACTATCATGATTACCTGGGCATGGATAAGCCCATCAATTTGGGCTTTGGTTGCAGGTGTTCTGTCGGGTGCCTTGATAAGTATGATTTGGAGTCATTTCTTAATACCTGGGCAACTCAACCGCTTCCACTGGGATAAAACAGCGGCTCAAGAGCTCATTCATTTTGGAAAGTGGATCTTTATTTCAACCATACTCACTTTTTTAGCGGGTCAAGCTGATCGGGTGATCCTGGCTAAAATATTCTCACTTGAAATGCTGGGAGTTTATTCTATTGCCTTAACGCTGTCAGATGTGCCAAGACAGATTGTCTCAGGTCTCAGCGGTAAAATCATATATCCGACTTTATCCCGTTTGGCGCATATGCCACGCCTTGAATTTAGAAAACAATTACTTAATAGTCGAAAAAAAATATTAATTATCCTGGCGTTAGCGCTTGCAGTCTTGGTGTCTTTTGGTGATATTTTGATTTTGCTCCTTTATGACAAACGTTATGAGCAGGCTAGTTGGATGTTACCTTTGCTGGCGATTGGGATATGGCCAAATATGCTTTCTCAAACCAGCGAGCAAGCTCTTTTTGCCATTGGAAAGCCTAACTATGCAGCTTTTGGCAATTTTTTTCGATTTCTATTTACTGTAATTAGTATACCACTTGGGTTTAAGTATTATGGGATATTGGGAGCAATTATTATCGTAGCTATGAATGATGTGCCATTTTACTTTGCAATCACTTTTGGTGTTTATCGTGAAGGCTTATCGAGCATTAGTCAGGATATAAAAACAACTTTAATGTTTTTGGGGATACTTGTGATATTGATATATATGCGCTGGCTACTGGGTTTCGGTGTGCCTATTCCGGAGTTGAATTTAGATTTTACGGGTAACTAAGGAGGATAATTTCTTACCTATGTTGATAAATCTCTTTTCGAAATAGAATGTTGAAATATGAGCCAATATAAATAGTGCTATGAAAAATAAAGGACGTTTTGAATACTTTACAATTTTATCTCCTTCACCTAGCCAAGTTTCTCCAAGAATAGGATGAATAATGTAAAGCGCGTAAGATACTGTAGCAATATAAACCAAAAAACGATTATCAAGCACTTTAGACAACTTAGAGTTGCTGTTCATTAAAGTCGTACCAACTAATATTGCAGCCAGATAGGGTCTAAAATAATTCATCCATTGACCTTCTGGATGGCAAGAACTTAAAAATAACAGAAAAATCAACATCTGAATCAGAGAAATAACGATCTGATTTGATTGTTTAAATAGTTTTATGTTGAGAGCGCCCTGCTTATGGTTGTAAATATAATTGTAAAGTAGTGCTAAACAACTGCCCGAGAGTATCTCGTCAATGCGATAGTAGGTATTTATTGCGATATAAACGTTATTTGTATAACGATAGGATGTAAACGCAATGCATATTAGAGGAATTAAAAGCAATCCCCTTTTGGACAAAATACTCACTAACAGGGCTATGCCTACATAAAATTGTATTTCCACACATAAGCTCCAGAAATGCGCAGTTATATCTAATAAACGCATGGGTGGCCAGTTAGCATAAAACAAAAGGTGCGCTACCCAGACTTCAGAAGTTGAATTTGAAATAAATAATGTAATTGCTATATATAACCAAGCTAAAGGGATAATCCTGAAAAAACGGCGGATTAAAAAGTCAGTTATGCTTGTATGATGAAGTAAAAACGTGGTCATCAGGAAGCCGGACAATGAAAAAAACAAAGCCATTCCCATTGCTGCTGTCATTGCGTTAATTTGGAGTATTTTGGGCCCAAGAGGCAAGAGATGAGTTGCCAACACTAGCAAAATGCTGATACCACGCCAACCATCTAATGAAATAAATCTTTTCTCTGCCATAAATCTCACTTTTCGCTATTGGATGTAACTAGTTGTTATTAAAAGGCAATATTTTATATGCGGCGTTATTTTTAAATCTAAACTCTTTAAAACTCAATAAAGTACATTTGTGAAGAGCGAATAACATGATAAATGAAAATTAAATAATATTTGGTAGCCGAAATGCTTTTGTCTATGGCAGGAAGCTAGTTTATATAATAATTTAATCATATAGGTACACCTAGGGTTTTGCAATCATTATGTGTTGACGTAGCTTAGAGGGACGATTTATCGGTGGCATCCATTAACCACAGCCATTGGCTAACTTCGTTTTCAACAAGGACTAGTTGACGATGTTTCTCAGCTAATGCCTTCTGGCAAGCGTATGAGTGTGAGACATTTGGGCTGCCTGGAATTAGAAGCTTCTCTAAAATGCCTGGTAGTTGGATGAGGCTCCAAAGAGTAAGACTGGAAAAAGTTTAAAAACTTGAACATCGAGAAGTAGTAACTATTTAAAATGGTACTTGACGATAGCATTAAGGTGGGATACTTTGGTCGTGACAGGAGAGCTTCATATCCGATCCGTATCCGTAACCCTAATAAAGGCCACGACTCGTGAATTCAGAATACATTTATAAAGCTATTATTGCAACGCTATCCGTAATTTCAATAATTTTCTTAATTCTTAGTTTGGGAGATATATCCCATTATTTTTGGGACTTGAATGTCTATTCGCGTGCGGTTAACGATTATCTTCATGGTGGCAACCCTTATAGAACTGACATAGATCTCTATTTTGTATATCATCCTTATGTTTTGATATTGTTTGCAATGATTGACAATATTTTATCTTTGAAGGTGTTTTTGGCTCTGTGCTATGTGCTCTCGACGTTATTTTTCTTAGTGCAACTTCTGGCCTATTGCAGAGAAGAAGTTTTGAGGTTACGAATTGAGCGCCGAAACTCGATAAACTGGTTTTTAATTCCATCGTTCGTATATGGTGGAGTGGGATTGACCGCATTCAGTACGGGTAATTTAAGCCTGTTTATTCATTTTTTTCTCCTTGGTGCATTCCTTAACGGTCTGAGAAAACAGAAGCAACTGAATAATTCTGTTTTTTTCGTTGGTATCCTAATAGCATCTTTAATAAAGCCATATTTCTTGTCCTATTTCTTATTGCTCCCTTTTTTGTTAAGTATAAAAAAATCTTTCATAGTTGCGGTCTTTATTACCCTTGTTTTATCGATAGTGTGGGTATCTGCGACTTATTTTAGTAAGGAACTCTATTTACAATTCCTTTCCACTCTATCGTCTCAGACATTTGGAACTGGCGATATGGGGTATGCCATTTTCGGACTAACCCAAAAATATCTTTCTGATAAAGGTGCGTTAATTGCGCATGTTATTATTATGCTCTCTGTTTTGGGGTATTTGGCATTCATAACCCAAAAAAGATTTTCAACCCCTTTTGTTTCTATTATGGTGTCAATAACAATAGCGCTTATTGTCTTATTGAACCCAAGAATGAAAGACTATGATTTTTTATTGGCTATCTTGTTCTTGAATATATTTGTGTATCTTTATATTCCGGGTAGTTCTTTAAAACCTATAGCCTTAAGCCTGTTTATAGCCAGTCTACCTATAATTTATTCAGTCGCACAAGGACTTGGGTTTAGCGTCATTCTTTTAATAAGATTGCATCAATTTCAAATTCTCGGTTTATTGTTGTTGCTGTTCTATATTGCCAAGCATCTTGCCCCTCAATTCCACCCTCCTTTTGTTCAGACTCAAGAGGGTGATCGTTTCTGAACAATCAAATCAAAGTTTTTGGCTGATTAAATTATTATGATATCTAATAAAGTTGATAACATAAACTAAAACAAAACCTGATTATTCAATGTCCTATAATAAATTCACTGTAAATATTCGACCAACCACTTTATTGACAAGCCAGTTCAGATTTAAAGTTTTATCGAGGGACGACCTAGGGTAAGTGTGGAGAAAAGCCCGTGATTAAAGGTAGCGGTGGGCGTTTTAGCTTTAAATTGTAGCGCCGTCTTAGCGCGTAGCGACATGCATTTTGATGTCAACGAAGAGAGCATGAACGCTGAAAAATTTATCAATTTTTTGCAAAATCTACGTCAAGATACAGGCTGTCCGATTTTCGTGATTGCCGATAATGCACGTTACCATCACAGAAAAAAGTACAGGTGTTTCTGGAAACTCAACAGTGCGAGATTATGATGGCTTTTTTACCCGCCTATTCACCCGAACTAAATCCAGATGAGAAAGTTTGGTATCATGCCAAGGCTGAAGTAGGAAAAAACCCCATTAAGAGCAAGCTAGAAATGGAAAAACTCATTCATTCTGCTATGCTATCCTTAGAACTGTTCCTTCATTGCCTTAGCTTATTCTGGATTAAGGCTTAACAAGCTTATAGTAACCGATACGCTGTGCTAGGTTTTTAATGAGTTGGGATTTCTCGTATGTTTTACGTGTAAGTTCCTCGAACGGGATGGGTGCTTGCGAAGCTAACACTTCCACCGGTTCCGGAAAATCACCTGCATTAACAGCTTCAGGTATCCACCATTTGGCAATTCCCCCGCCGTGGAAGCATTTCATTGTGCTAAACCGTTCGGTTCGCAATATCGTGCGGCCAGATACACCAAAGCGAACAAGCAAACGATTCCACTGCGAATTGCGCCAGCAATGCCAATGTTCAGGATTCAGATAACCTCCACCGACACGCATCGCCAATGCAGCCCAAACGATGGATTCAACGTGCATAGAACGTGGCAAACTTGTACCGCCAAGTTGACCCACTAACCAGTCTAACCATTCAAGATCGAGGTTGTTGCATGATTGTGCCACGCCGATATCGGTATGATGAGCCAAACGAATGCCATTGTCGTAAGCTCGAACAACCACCTCGTGCGGCAGCAAGCAACTAGGAGGCTGGTGCATTAACAGCAGGCCACTGGCAGGTGTGGGTTCAAAACGGAAATGATTCGGGAAATAGAGGTCTGGGTCGAGGATGACCATTTCTTCATCGGGCTGTGCGAATAAAATCGGATCAGTGATCTTGCGCCAGCATGGATGACCGAAGCGAAAAGAAGCTAGATGCGGATAAGGTGCCAGCAAAGTCAACGCATGTTCATCGGCTTCGGCCTGTGAGTATACCCGCCAACTGTTTTGTGATGGAATATGCAGCTTTTCCATAGCCTCGGTCAGTATGGATTTATCGGCTGCTGTATCAGTGATTAAAGTCAGATCGAAGTTATCAAGGCAGCGCACAGCCAAGCTCTCGAAGGCCTTCTCGGCATAAGGCAGAGAGTTGGCTCCGAGGATGCAATACAACTTACGACGAGGTGATATTTCACTGTATAGATTCATCAAGCTCTCCTTATTTACTGTAGATCTCCACTGGGTGAGTACAGATCGTTTGTGGGGTTATAAATTATAATTTTGTTAGTTAATTGTTTCACAAAGAATATAAAATAGCCATACCTTGGTAAGCTATTCAGAGCATTATTAAAAGTTCAGCAAAGTAAATCTATACTTTCTTGTAAACCCAAAAACTCCGTGATACATTTAACTAATATAGACGTGTCTGAAAACTATTTTAAATGGCTAACTAATTAAGTAACTCAGGTAAAATTATAGACGCATTTGAAAGTATTTGTATATTCGGTTTGATAACCTTAATTAAGGACCCACACTATATGCGGTCATTTCATTTAGCAATTACACCTTCTGTACCTGTATGGAAATCGGGTGACTTATTAATCTTCGATCTCAAATTTTATAATGGGATGTTATTGTATGTTGAAAAATGGCCTGGTGACGTGTCTTGCATTATCTCATTAAGCACCGAACCACTTCCTGAATTTGGCGTCATAACTATAAGTTACAATGAGCTCCCGTTTAAGTGTATTACTTTAATTGAAAAGGAATTAATAACTGCAGCTCATTTACAGGGCGTTTCTATTGTGCTTGCGTCTGGCGACTCTGAAAATCAACTTCATCTGAGCAGGTTATGTAAAACAGAAAACATAAAATGTGTCTATATCATTGAATATATACCCGAGACTCGATATCAAATAGCTGCATTAAGTACCTCGAACCCAATCGTAAAATTACGTAGGTTTTTCTATATATGGGAAAAAGAAAGAAAAAGAGTGGCTGCTTTTAAACTTTGCGACGGTCTGCAATCAAACGGCGTTCCTGCTCATAGTGAATACAGTGAAGTAAAAAATAATTTATTATTCTTCGATACCCGCGTTTTTGAAAACCAGATAATAAAAGATAATGAATTAGAGCAAAGAGTTAGTTACTTATCTGAATATAAGCCACTGCGTATTGCATTTTCAGGCCGGTTGATCCGGATAAAGGGCGCTGATCATCTTGTCAAATTTGCCTTTAAATTAAAACAAATCAATATTCCCTTCCATCTAAATATTTATGGCACAGGTGAATTAGAGACAGAAATGAAAGAGTTCATTTCTAAACATCATCTTCAAAATGATATTTCTATGCTAGGAGCAGTTGATTTTTATAAAATACTCATTCCTGAGCTTAAACAGACAGTCGATCTTTTTGTGTGCTTACATAGGCAAAGCGATCCCTCTTGTACCTATTTGGAAACATTGTCCTGTGGTGTACCGATAGTCGGGTACAAAAACAGAGCATTTTCCGGTCTATTGGAGATTTTCGATGTTGGGTGGGGAGCTGAATTAAACGATCTTGATGAAATCTGTAAAATTGTCGCTGATTTGAATAGTAATAGAGCTGAGCTGATCGAAAAATCGAAAAACAGCGTAGCTTTTGCTCGCAATCATGATTTTGAAGCTACTTTTCAAAGGAGAATTGATCACCTTCTCTCGACTGTCAATAGCAAAAGATAATTCATTTGATAACGGTACTTGAATGTTACTAAACTGGCGACATATAAAAACAATGAAAAATAGCCTTTTAACTAATTGGGTATATCATGAAAAAAACTAAAAACATTCGTGTATTGTTATCCGCTTATCAATGTGGTTCAGGGATGGGTTCAGTATCTCAAATTGGTTGGGAGTGGTATCAGCGATTAAGTAAGGTTTGTCAAATTACGTTATTGACTCATATTCGTAATCGAGAAGCATTGGAAGCGTCAGGTATTCCTGTAGAGGACTCGTCTGTCATTTTTATTGATACTGAGTGGTTTGCTGGGCCATTATATCGTTTTGCCTCTTTTTGTTTTCCTCGGAGTGAGCACCCACGGTTCCTTGTTGCCTCACTTGATTTTTTTGTTTATGACTGGCTTGCCGTTCGAAAAGCTAGTCAGTTGATAAAGAGTGGGCAAGATTGGGATGTCGTGCATGAGGTAACTCCTGTATCACCCATGGCTGCTACAAGGTTATATAAATTGGGAATACCATTAGTGCTGGGTCCTTGGAATGGCGCAATGGCTTCTCCTACAACATTTCCCGAAATTATGAAGGCTGAGTCAAAATGGTTATACCCCCTTCGCAATTTTGGTCGAGTCATTGATTTTCTGATTGGATCTACACGAAATGCTGCTTTAATTCTAACGGCAACAAGATCTACTTTGGCGGGAATATCGGCAGGCAATCGGTCGAAGTGCCGATTTTTACTTGAGAATGGTGTTGATTTAAATTTATTTAAATTTCAGGAATGGCCATCTGCTCCTTCGGATAGTAATCCTTTACATATTGTATTTGTTGGGCGTTTACTGCCCTTCAAAGGCGTTTCGATGTTATTGGAAGCATTAAAAGCAGTAAGTTTTCCGGTCCAACTAACAATCGTTGGTGAAGGGCCAGAGCGAGTTAATTTAGAAAGATTGACGGCTGAATTCGGGATAAGTGAAAAGGTTGAGTTTACGGGTAATTTGCCGTTAAAAGAGATCGGTAAAATTATGCAACAAGCGCATGTGTTTTGTCTCCCGTCAGTACGTGAATCGGGTGGTGCAGTATTACTGGAAGCAATGGCAGTGGGTCGTCCAGTTATCGCAATTGATTTTGGCGGTCCGGCTGAAATTGTGGACGAAGGTGTAGGTGTTAAGTTACCGGCAACTGGCAAAGCCGATGTTGTACAAGGTTTGATTAAACAATTTGAAAGTGTGCGACAACAGCCGGAAGTCTGGAAAGTTCGCGGAGAAGAAGGTCGCCTGCGGGTTGAAAATAATTATAGCTGGGATGCTAAGATTGCTAGAGCTATCGAGTTTTATGGTGAATTAATCGGGTCAAAATCATGACTCAAAGCATCGCATATTTAGTAAGCCAATATCCAGCTTACTCTCATACCTTTATTTTGCGTGAAGTCCAGCAACTTCGTCAATTTGGCGTTTCAATTGTTGTTGCTTCAATCAATTTACCTGATCGATCATTTGAGAAGCTAACCGATACCGAAAGAAATGAGGCTGAACACACGTTTTATGTTAAGTCACAAGGTCTTTTAAAAGCCTTAATTGCTTTAGGGAAGACATTGTTTCTGAATCCGGTTGGATTCATAAAAGGTTTAAAGCATGTCGTTAAGTTAGGTGGTTGGGATATTAAGCGTTTGCTATACCATGTTTTTTATTTAGTAGAAGCGATGCTTTTAGGTCATTGGATGCGGTCACAAAAGATAACCCATTTGCATGTACATTTTGCAACACCGGCGGCTTCAGTCGGTATGCTGGTTAAAACGGTATTTGGTTACAGTTTTTCTTTTACCGTGCATGGACCAGACGAGTTTTATGATGCGCCTGGCTATAATTTACCTGAAAAAATATTAACGGCTGATTTTGTTTTTTGTATTAGTCATTATGCGCGTAGCCAAGTGATGAAGTTGTCTCCTGTACAGGCTTGGCCAAAGTTTGATATCTGTCGTTTGGGTGTAGATCCAGAGAGATTTAAGCCATCAACTAAGGCTAAAAAAGCTGAGATATGTAATTTACTCTGTGTCGGTCGATTGACTTCAGCCAAAGGACAAGCCATTTTGCTGGAATCATTAACTAAATTAAAAAATGAAGGTGTTTTTTGCACCCTAACATTTGTAGGGATGGGGCCGGACGAGCAAAGCTTACGTGAATATGCTGAATTATTAGGTATTGGTTTACAGGTAACTTTTACTGGTGCAGTCGATCAGGACCATATTCTCGATTACTATAAAGTCGCTGATATTTTTGTATTACCTAGTTTTGCGGAAGGCTTGCCGGTGGTATTAATGGAAGCAATGGCAATGGAAATACCGTGTATAACAACTGCTATAACGGGTGTTCCAGAGCTTATTTTAAGTGGGCAGAATGGGTTGCTAGTTCCTGCATCCGATACTGATGGATTAACCAACGCCATTAGGCTATTAGAGGGTGATCCAGTTTTACGTCAACAATTGGGTAAGGCAGGAAGAAAAACAGTCCTGGCTGATTATGATTTGTATAAAAACGTGCATTATCTCTTTGAAAGGTTATCTTTACGTCTTGAGAAATTAGAGTTATAAGTTAGAAATCACCTTTAGGGTGTGAATGTATGTTTTGAATGACTAGTTTGATACAGGGGTGTGGATTTACATGATTACGACTTTAGTTTTTCTTATCCTGTTGTTGGCAAAGACATTGATACTTTGTTTAACACTACCGGGCACGTTGGAGTTACTAGTCCTAACCCTTGCCGCATTAGTACCAAAGAAATGTTTGGTCTTAGATTATTCAATCAGTAAAATAGCTTTACCTAAATTAGCTGTTGTTATACCTGCACATAACGAAGTCAATGGCATAGCCTCCTGTATTAAAAACCTGCAAGCTAGTTTGAACCAGGCTTCAAATTGTGATTTGGTTGTTATTGCTGACAATTGTCAGGATGAGACTGCAGATCGGGCTAAAAGCGCAGGCGCTCGGGTTTTAATTCGCCAAGACGATGTTAATCGAGGCAAAGGTTACGCACTGGATTATGCTTTTACAGTTTTGTTGGCAGAAGATTATGATGGTTTTTTAGTGATTGATGCGGATAGTCGTGTAGATGAACCATTAATCAGTGATTTCCAATTTGCTTTTGCACAAGGTCAGGATGCTCTTCAATGTCGTTATCGTATCTCAAACCCCGATGATTCTCTTAAAACCAGACTCCAATATATTGCCTGGTTAGCATTTAATGAATTACGCTTATTGGGTCGCGAGAAGTTGAATGTTTCAGTGGGTCTTTTGGGTAATGGGTTTGCATTAAGCCGAAAGGTTCTCGAAGCAGTGCCCTACAAAGCGGGAACTATTGCAGAAGATATGGAATACCATTTACGATTAGTTGATGCCGGTTATCAAGTACATTTTCTTGATACGGTGACTGTTTATGCTGACACCCCAAACCAGGATGCAAATGCTGCTGTGCAGCGGACACGTTGGGAAGGGGGTAGATTTAGGCTGATTATTGACCATGTTCCCGCTTTATTTATGGGTGTGCTTCGAGGCAAGTTAAACTTGTTTGAGCCATTGGCTGAGCTATTATTGTTACCTTTAGCCTTTCATGTAGTGCTGCTTTTGTTGACTTTGCTTATCCCCATCACACTTCTTCAATATTACGCAATTGTTGGACTTTTACTCGTCTGCCTGCATGTCTTGATCGCTATTTTGTTGGGTGGTGGTGGGTTAAAGGATATTAAAACACTGCTAACAGTGCCTTTTTATATACTTTGGAAACTTACTTTGTTGACCAAGTTGTGGCGTAATACGCGTGTAAATGCTCAATGGCAACGTACGGATAGAGAGGATTCATGAAATTATTATCAGTTTTTATAGTGACCTATAACAGTGCTCCATTACTGCGTTTTTGTCTTGACAGTTTACGGGCACAAACCTTAGTGGATAATTTTGAAGTTATTGTGGTGGATAACGCTTCTCGAGATGAATCCGTGGCTATTATCCAAACAGAATATCCAGAGGTGCGCTTGATTGCCAGTGATGTAAATCTAGGCTTTGCAAATGCCAATAATAAAGCATTAGAGATAGCAACAGGGCGATATATTGTATTACTTAATCCAGATGCTGTGTTACCTGCAGATACTTTAGTCAGCGCTGTAAGTCTTATGGAAGATAATGTTGACGCTGGAATGGGCGGTGGTCTTTTACAAGATCCTCAAGGGAATTGGCAGCCTTCCGCCAGGCTATTCCCTTCTCTATTGAATGATGGGTTGACGATATCTGGGTTAGCTTACCATTTTTCAAGTTCTCGATTTTTTGGTCGTTTTGATCGTTCATGGGCTGATCCATCAACTGCTGCAGCAGTTGATTGGGTGCCAGGTGCATTCGCAATCATACCTCGCAGTTTAGTAGAGAAAATCAGTCTTTTTGATCCCCGTTTTTTTCTGTACTACGAAGAAGTTGATTTATGTCGACGCATTCATCAAGCTGGTTTTAAAGTTTATTATTGGCCAGAACTGGTTATAACTCATATTGGTGGGGCTTCATCAGAAACAGTAGACGAGTTGGCTTTTTCAAGCTCTGGAAAGCAATTGACCTTGTGGCGTATGCGCAGCCAATTGTTATACTATCGAAAATGGCATGGCTTGGTATATAGTTGGTTTGTGAAAGCACTAGAACAAGGGTGGCATAGTTTGCGGGCCAGGCTTAACAGAAAAAGTTCACCTGATAAAGCAGCAGAATCGGATCGCATAGTACAGCTTTGGCAGCAAGCTTGGCAAGATACGCACGGTGGACTCAATTCACCAAAACAGCCTTGGTAAATCATATGTTTGAAAATATTCGTGAAGACTGGCGCACTTATGAAGGTGACTTATCTAAGCAAGGATTAAGTGTCATATTGATTTATCGATTCGGATGCTGGCGATACGGGATCAAACAAAGGTGGTTAAGATTGCCATTTTCGATCGTTTATAAAATGCTAAAGTTATTATCTCAAATGTTGACGGGCATTGAATTGCCTTGTGAAACGAAGGTGGGGCGGCGGTTTCTTATAGAGCATTTTGGAGATATTATAATAAGTGGTGACGCTGTGATTGGCGATGATGTAATTATTCGTAATGGTGTGACTATTGGTTTGAAGCGCACCGGAATACAGGGTGCGCCAGTCATTGGTAATCGTGTTGATATTGGTACAGGTGCAAAGATTCTGGGTGCTATTAAAATTGGCGATGATGTGGTAATCGGTGCGAACGCAGTAGTACTGCAAGACATTCCAGCTAATTCACTCGCGGTTGGAGTGCCGGCAAAGATTAAGCCTCGGGCATTGAAAACATCGAGCAAAAGCAATAATGTCTAATTTAAATGCAATGATACCTGGGCCGTTGGGTCAGAAAAGGAAGCCAGCTTATCTAAGGTCTTTAGTGCATTGGCTGTTTTTTGTGAAATCTTTGTTGCCACGTATCTTTGATTTTATAACCAGTCTATTGTTTATATTTTTTTTGTTCCCTCTGTTGCTTCTTAGAGGACTCTGTGGTTTTTTCCAAACGGGATCCGTTTTAAAAAGAGAAATATATGTAGGGCGGTTTCAACAAGAATTTGAACGATTATCTTTTGCTGGCTCCTTGCCGGGAAAAGACTTACCTGTATTACTAAACGTCCTTCGCGGTGATTTAGCTTGGGCGGGTCCAAGACCCATGACTCCTTCAGAACTCTTATTGTTGCCTCCAAATGCATTTTTTCGCTTTGGTATAACTCCAGGCATTATTTCCCCCTACTTACTTAGGAAAAAGATTGGTTTAGCGTACGAGGATGAACTGACTACAGACCATGAATTCTACTATAGTGCTACTGTAAAAGAAAATATTGGTCTGAGTCTACGAGGTGTGATTGGTACATTTTTGGGAGGTAAAGAGGCTAGACCAATGCCACCAATGTTGCATTTTTGGGGTATTGATATCGTTAACACCACTATGATAGAGGCTTTGGATTGGATTGAACAACAAATACAACAAAAGCTAAAAGTGATGCTTGCATTTGTTAATCCTGATTGTCTTAATATAGCTTACTCTAACACAGATTACCGAGGTATTTTGCAAGCAGCAGATCGTGTCTTACCCGATGGTATTGGAATTAATATTGGCTGTCGTATCCTGAATGAATCTCTAATGGCCAACATCAATGGTACTGATCTTTTTCCTAGATTATGTGAACGCGCGGCAAAAAATCGCTACGGTCTATTTTTATTAGGTGGCTTACCTGGCGTTGCAGAACTTGCCGCCCAAGCAATGCAGCTACGATATCCTGATCTTGTAATAGCGGGAACTCATGATGGTTATTTTAAAAAAGATCAAGAAAGCCAAGTGATTGAGTCAATCAATAAATCAGGAGCTGTTATATTATGCGTAGGTTTTGGCGCGCCTAAACAAGAATTGTGGTTAGCACGTAATCGTGAGATATTGCAGCCTAACGTTTGTTTAGGTGTGGGTGGTTTATTTGATTATTATTCTGGACGCATTCCGCGGGCGCCAATATGGGTTCGCGAAATCGGGTTGGAATGGACTTGGCGGTTGCTACAAGAACCGGGTCGAATGTGGAAACGCTATATAATTGGTAACCCTTTATTTCTTTATCGCGTATGGTTGCAGCGGCAGCAAGGGACAAAATTATGAATTCTGAGTTACAAAAAGAGTTACTGCGTCGTTATAGTCGTCTATCCTTTTTTAGAAGTAATATTTCTTTACGTTTACAGTTTAAGCGTTTGCTTTGGTTGTCAGTGATTCAGGGGGCTTATTTTATTAAACGATTAATAGATATAGTTGCTTCCATATTATTGTTGATCATACTGATGCCCCTATTTATGATAATTATGTTACTCATTTATATTAATTCACCTGGACCGGTTTTTTATAAACAAACCCGCGTAGGTCGATGGGGTAAATTATTTACAATGTGGAAATTTCGGTCTATGTATCTTGATGCGGATAAACGATTGAAGGAGATTATGGCGGAAAATGAAATGACGGGGGGGGTTATTTTTAAAATGAAAAATGATCCACGGATAATCCCTATTGGTCGTTTTATCCGAAAAGCATCAATTGATGAATTACCGCAATTATGGAATGTTTTAAAAGGGGATATGTCCTTGGTTGGTCCTCGACCTGCGCTTCCTAGTGAAGTAAATCAATATTCCCTGCAAGATCGCCAGCGACTGGAAGTGATTCCAGGTATAACGTGTATTTGGCAAGTTTCTGGGCGATCTAATATCCCTTTTCCGCAACAGGTTGAGCTTGATACTGAATATATCCAGTCACAATCGCTGCTTCTTGACCTAAAGCTTTTATTAAAAACAATTCCTGCAGTATTGTTAAGCCGGGGAGCCTACTGATGGATGTAATAATATTCGCGGATCGAAAAGGACAAGAACTTTTACCATTAACCGATGAATGTAGCATAGCTTTATTACCATTAGCCGGAAAAATGGTCTTGGAGCATACACTGGACGCGTTGGTTGGCGTTGGTATTCGTGAAGCTCATGTGGTTTTGTCTCCCTATGTTGAGCAGGTTAAAGCGGCATTTGGTAATGGTGAACGCTGGGGGATG
>Ga0194062_1000494_pt1 | contig 16687 bp, 12 predicted proteins | sample SepL2225m_MetaG_FD_155481 | JGI IMG/M metagenome (GOLD analysis project Ga0194062, IMG submission 155481) | Anoxic zone freshwater microbial communities from boreal shield lake in IISD Experimental Lakes Area, Ontario, Canada - Sep2016-L224-25m | ecosystem: Environmental > Aquatic > Freshwater >... | reverse complement strand
ACACTTTAAACTCAATTACTTTTTCACCTACATTTGAATTGATTATCAAAGTAAATAAAGATTTTTCAATGTCAAACTTATTTTCCTCTTTCCCATCTGGATCAGGGAATGTACGCACATCAAATCTATCAAATTTTTTGGTTTGAAATTCTTCTGGTAATAAAAAATAGATATATCCGTTTACACTATTATTCTGGAATAGCGTATTTTTTCTTAAAATACCGTTATTTATACTCTCTTGAAAAATGTCATACCATGTAGCAATATCGCTAATATTAGATTGCATTTTGCTTTCAATTCTATCATTTTTGTCGTTTATCTTATCTTTCTTATCTTCAATTTCTATTTTATTCCCATTGTTATCTTTAATTGTAGTATTTTTTGTCTTAACATTATTACTAATCATTTTTAAAGAACTTCCAATAGTTTCTGCAATAATCTTTGACTCCTTTTCTTCATCTATAGGAGCTAAAATTGCTGAACGGGGTTCTGGCTTTAAATAATAATTCTTTTCATTATTTCCCTTAATTTTAACAGTAGCAATCTTTAAAGGTTCGAGCAAATAAGGCTCTTTTAAATTATTTTGATATAATATCCATAGTCTAAAATATTTATTTCCTAAAATATTTTTTTCCTCAATAGAAATTATACAATTAATTGAAGTATCAATATTAAATGCCCCGAAAGGAATACCATTTGCATAATAAGATAAAATATCAGATTTTGGTTCTGGATAAAAAACTTTTTCTTTATATTTATCCACAGAAGAGGAACAAGAATATAGCATGATCGAAAACAGTAAAAATATAAATATATTTTTCATATAATCAAATATTTTGTTTAGACAATTGAATTCTAAAACGCGTTTATTAATAGTTTTCTGGGGATCAAAAAACTCATTCAGCGTTAATGAATTTCTTTATTTAAATTTACTAAGAGTTTAATCATAATACAACTCACTTTTTTAAACAATTTTGTTCAACATAAGAGCATTCCTAAAATCTAACAATTATAATGAATGAAATTTCTGTTAATACAATAAGTAGGGCTTTGTTTTTTCCTTAAAATTTCGGGCATCCTTACCAGCTTCGGCAATGATTTCATTAAGGGTTGAGCCGTTATCAATCAATATGCGGAGTTTATTTGTGCCGACGAGTTTATCTATGAAGTTCTTGTTTGACCAGGCAAACTTTGTTGATGATTTCTTCAGTGCAAGGAGTACTGCAACAGATGTCTCAAATGGTTTAAATTTAAAACAATCGGTGACGGATAATTTAACACCATAGCATACAACACTGACAAATTTCATTGCAGTGTATGAAGGAAGCAAAGACTGGTCAGGAACGAATTCTGTTTTTTCAAATGAAATACCTTTTAAATCATAGTTATTAAGATTCTTTAATAGTTCATCACTGTTAACAAACGGGGAGCCGACTACCTGAAATGGAGTTGATGTCCCGCGTCCTTCGGATATACTTGTTCCTTCAAGAAAGCAGAGTGCGGGATAGAGTCTTGCACTTTCAATTGAAGTTATGCTTGGTGACGGGTTTATCCAGCCTTTCATAAGATCTTCATACTTTTTATTCCTGTTATAATCATTCATTCTTATGACTCTGAACTTATCGTTTTGAACGTATTCACTGTCAAGAAAGAATGCCAGTTCCCCTATCGTTAATCCTGTGACTACTGGAGTCGGGACTTTTCCAACGAATGAAGAGAAATTATCATCGAGAAGAAATCCTTCAGAGTTATTAATGTCTGCAATTGATGGTCTGTCGCAAACAATGTATTCCTTGCCATACTTTTTTGCATCCTGCATCGTAAGGTAAAGTGTGGAAGTATATGTATAGAAACGTACACCGAGTTCCTGAATATCAAAAATCATTACATCAACATCGCTGACATCATTCTTTGTGAATGAATATTTACTGCCGTACAAGGAAGTGACGGGGATTTCAATACCCAAAGCTTTGTAAGTATCATCTGCTGAGAAACCGTGTTCGGGAGTAAATATTCTGGTAACATTAACTTTATTCTCAACGAGCATATCCAGAATATGCTTCCCGCTTTTATCGACACCTGTACTATTTGTGATAACACCGACTTTCTTATCTTTCAGTAAATTCAGGTTCTCTTTTATGAGCATCGTGTTACCTGTTTCAAATGACTGGTTTGTAAACTGAGCAAAAACAGTGGTCCCAAATACTAATAATATAATGGTTAGAATACTTTTCATCAGAAGAACCTCTTTATGATTTTAATATCAACGATTTTAAGTACGAAAATGAAACTCGTAATTATTATAAAGATTGCAATTTTGAGAAGCAGATAATCGAAATACTTCAGGAAGAAGTATGAGATCACTGTTGCAGCGAGAAGGACGAAAATGAATAATATCTTAGTGTACTCGTAATGTATTTTATAGAACTTTTGAGATGCAAAATAAATACCGACTGCCATCGTTATATAACTTAGCAGTGTTGTGATTGCAGCACCCATCATTCCCAAAATCGGGATAAGAATAAAGTTAGCGGCAACATTTATTAAAGCTGCGCCACCTGTTATATAAGGCAGGTATTTGGTTTTCTTTTCGATATATATCCCTGCCATAAGGTTAATGTAAATACCGTAGAAGATATATGAGAGTAATACCAATGGAACAATGCTTAGTCCGCCCCAGTATGCTTTTCCCACGAGATATCCTTTATGAGGCAAAGGAATGGCGACAATATTATCTATAAATAAAGTAAGGAATATAAATATCACGGAAGCGATAACGAGGAACAGAGTCATTACTTTAGCATACAATTCTTTTGCATTTGGGTCTTTTGCATTTTGCAAGAAGAACGGACGCCAGGCAAACTCAAACATAGAGACAAAGAGCATCATAAATATACCCAGACGGTAATTTGCCTGAAAGACACCGACAGTATAATCGTTTGTTAATGCTGTAAGAATTGGACGATTAACTACCTGAATGATATTAGAACTGATACCTGCGGGAATGTATGGAAGTGAAAACTTAAGGAGTTCTTTAACGAGTTCTTTATTGAAAGAGATCTTAATATTTTTCCACACAATCGGGAGCAGAAGAATGAAAGTGAGTCCTGAAGCAATCACGTTTGAGATAAAGACATACTCAATCCCCTTCTTTAATACAACTATGAACAGAAGATTAAAGACAACTGTAGCGACTATGTTAACGAGTCTTATGGCTGCAAACTTCATTGGTTTATGCTGAAGGCGCAGATAAGCAAACGGCACTATAGTAACTGCATCGAAGAAAAGAATCAGTGCTGTATATTTTAAAAGTATTCCACGTGAAACATCAATCTGGAAAACCGAAGTTAGTCCTGTTGAGAATGCGAACAGGATTCCTGACATCAGGAATGCATTAAGGAAAATACCTATATAAGGATGCGAGAAGTTTTCCTTTTCTGAACCGACTTCAAGAGTTGAAGCAAACTTAAAGTAGCCTGATTCAAGTCCGACAGTAAGGAATACGTTTAAAATTGCTATGTATGCATAGATGTTTGCAACTATTCCGAATTCAGCCGGAAGAAAAAGATTTGTATAAATAGGAACGAACAGAAAATTCAGGAATCTTCCGAGTATGGTGCTTGTACCGTAAATCAGTGTATCTTTAGACAGTGACTTTAACTTATCAATCATGTTTATTTACCATACATATCATTAAAATAACAAAAGGTTATTCCTAAAATAAGGAATAACCTTTATATAAAAAATATAGAAATTTATTGATTGATGACTTCTATCAATGAACTTGTTACAGTCTGACCGTTTGCGTCGAGTAAGAATACTCTGTAGATTCCCGGGTCACTGAATTTCATATCGCTTGTTGAATTCTTAGCGAAATAAACATACTTCATTGTAGGTTCAATTACGTAAGTAAATTTCTTGTAATATTCAAAAGTTTTTGTTGTAACATTATATTTATCGAACTGAATAGTAACGTTCTTTAAACCAAGCGCCGATTCGCATTTAACCATAACGGTTAAATAATCGGTAGTGAATCTATCGCTTATACCGACTTCACCATCATTACCATATGATTCACAAAAATATAATACCGGTGTGCTCTGTGCATGTACATTTGATGTTACCCCAAACATAGCAAGTACTGCAAAGATTGAAAAAACCACATACAATTTCTTCATTTTTTCTCCTTATGGTCTTATCAAGACCCTTTTAATTAATTTAACAATAAACCCTATTTCGGAACTATTTCAATTTCACCTGTGCAGATAGGACTGCCGTCTTTTTTCTGGCAAACAACTCTGTAAGTACCAGGTGAATCAAATTTCAAATTCTTTTTATCTGTAAAGTAAGTATAATCCCAGTCTGCCTGAACGTCAAACGGCACTGTTCTTATAATCTTTTCGCTAATATCATTTCCTGAGGCATCCTTAATCTTTGAAAGTTTAAGTTCAACTTTTCCTGTTCCAAGTTTTGTACCCGATGGTCTTGTATCAACCATTACTGTTAACCAGCCAGGAGTGAATCTTTCGCTCACACCAACTTCTTCACCGTTTTTGTACTGCTCACAGAAATAAAGTTTTGATCCACCTTCTTTTTTAGATGAAGATTCTTTCTTGGTTTCTGTTTTTGTTTCTTCCTTCTTTGTTGTTTCTTCTTTCTTGTCGTCCTTTTTGGTTTCTTCCTTTGCAAGGTCTTTCAGTTTACCGCAAGCGACAACCAAAGATACAGTAAGAACAATAGCCAACAAAAAATTAAGCTTGTACTTCAAGTTCTTCATAGCATAATGTTTTAGTTATTAAATAATAGTAAATAATTTAAGTTTTTATATATTTTATGTCAAGATATAAAATCTAACGACAAATCCAGTGACCGTACAGAGTGAGTTAACGCCCCTACCGATATTATGTTAATTCCCTTTATTGAACTAAAGTTCCCGATTGTTCGATAATTGACCCCCCCAGACACTTCAATTTTGAAAGTCTTATTATTTAATTTTACAGCTTTCTTTATATTCTCTATCGTGAAATTATCCAGCATCACAATGTCTACAATTCCTTTGCCAAGTTTCAGGACTGTCTTAAGTTCATTTAAATCTTGTACTTCAATCTCTACTTTTAGTTCCCTTGAAACTTTGGATTTCTTAAGTTTCAATAATGTATTCTCGATACCTCCGTTTGCTTCGATGTGATTATCTTTTATGAGCATCATATCGTACAGACCGAAACGATGATTATCACCACCACCGATTTTTACTGCAAGTTTTTCGAACATCCTGAAATTAGGAGTTGTCTTGCGTGTATCAACTATTTTGATTGAAGGGTTATTCAGCTTTTTCGCCATGCTGTAAGTTGCGGTGGCGATTCCGCTCATTCGCTGTATGATGTTCAGGGAAAGTCTTTCTGCTTTCAGAAGACTCCTTGAAGTTCCGTTTATCTGAGCAATCCTTGCACACTTCTTAACTTTCTGACCTTCTGGACAAACAGTGTGAACGACAGTTTTCTGGTCAACAATTTTATGCACAAGTTTAAATATCTCCACGCCTGCAACCACACCCGGTTCTTTCATCATTAAATTTGCAACAGACATATTGTCTTTCGGGATTAATAAATCCGTAGTAACGTCACCCGTACCAACATCTTCTTTCAAAGCCTGCCTGATGATTTTCTCAGCAGCGTTAAAATCAAAATTACGATAGAATGTTTTGTTAGACATATTATTAAGTGTTAAATTTAATTATTTATTAATTTTCTTACAACGTCCATAAAATCCACAGGAGGTCTTACGGGTTTGAATCTTTTCATGTCGAGGAAAGAGTGTGTCGTATAACCAGTTACAACAAGCCTGTCCTCAACGAATATTTCATAGTCAATCTTTATTCTCACGGTCGGCAAGTCTTTCAGGGTGGCCACGATGCGAATCATATCGTCATACCTTGCAGGCGTTTTGAAATTAATATGTGCTTCAACCAAAGGCAAAGCAATATTTTGTGCTTCGAGCTGAGGGTAGGGATAGCCCATTGAGCGCATCATTTCATTCCTGCCAACCTCAAAGAACTCAAGGTAGCGGATGTTGTTTACTACTCCCATCACGTCAGTATGGGCATAAAGTATCCTATATTGGGTTTCAAATGATATCATATTAATCTGTAAATATTTTGCCCGGGTTTAATATATTGTTCGGGTCGAATGTTTTCTTAATGTTCTTTAAAAGTTGTATTTCTTCTTTTGACAGTGCGATAGACAGAAACTCTTTCTGCGAATAGCCAATGCCGTGTTCGCCGGAGATTGTCCCGCCAAGCGCAACCGTGTGCTCGAAGATTTCCCTTATCGCAAGTTTCACGTTAGTGTTCCAGTATTCATCGCTGAGCTTTTCCTTCAGAATATTCACGTGCAGGTTTCCATCGCCTGCGTGTCCGTATGAAATTATTCTTATGTTGTATTTCTTTGAAACGTCCATTATTCCCTGAAGCAGTTCGGGCAGTTTCGCACGCGGGACAACTGTGTCTTCTTCCTTATAAGTGGAAATCGATTTCACCGCCTCGCCCACCGAGCGCCTCAATGCCCACAGTTCTTCCATCTTGCCCCTGTCTTCAGCAAGAATGATGTCTGCGGCAGAAAACTTCTCCACCGTGTCGGCAATTACCTGTACGTCGGAGTTGAGCACGTCCATATTGTTTCCATCGAGTTCAATCAAAAGCTGTGCTTCGGCATCGCTGTTCGGAAAACTTTTCCCTAGCTGATTTTCAGAAGCCTTGATGGCATCCTTCGTAAGAAATTCCAGCGCTGCGGGATTCACACCGCTTCTGTAAATTTCAGCCACAGAAGAAATGCAGTCCTTCACGTTATTGTAAGCAATCAAAAGTATCATCTTATGTTTCGGCAGAGCAAGCACACGGAAAACTATTTTCGTAACGATGCCAAGCGTGCCTTCACTTCCGCAAAGAAGCTGAGTGAGTGAGTAACCCGTAACGTTTTTAATTGTTCTGGAGCCAGTGAATATTATCTCACCGGTCGGAGTAACGAATTCGAGACCCAGAATGTAATTCCTCGTAACGCCATACTTTGCAGCACGCGGACCGCCCGAACATTCGGCAACATTCCCGCCGATGAGACAGCTACCACGTGATGCAGGATCAACGGGATAGAACATTTCGACCTTTTCGAGTTCTTCCTGAAAAACTTGAGTGATAACTCCTGCCTGAACGACTGCCTGAAAGTTATGCTCATCAACCTCAAGAATTTTGTTGAACCTCTCCATCGAAATAACGATACCACCGTATACGGGCAAAGCACCTCCCGAAAGACCAGTACCACCTCCGCGAGTGTAAACGGGAATAAGGTTTTCGTTTGCAAGTTTAAGAATCTCAGAGATTTCCTCTGCAATAGCGGGCTTTACAACAACCTCAGGCGGAAAAGAGAAGTCTTCGGTTTCATCGCGGGAATACTTATCGATATTCTCAACGTCTGTGAAGACAAATTCATCTCCTACAACATCTTTTAAACTTGTAATTATATGGGGCTTTAATTTGCTGTACATAAACAAATATAAGAATAATTAAGCTAAATAGAAATTAGAATTAGTTGTCAGTTGACAGTTGATAGACATTTGATAAAAAGGGTAATGGTTTGATGACCACCCCGTCCGCCTCGGCGGATATGAGACCGGAGTGGGATTCAGAAGAGGATGAGGAATAACTATGCGGCTATTCTTCGGCTTCCTTTCTTTGTTTGGCATACTTTAATTTTTCCTGAGCAGCTTCCTTGCTTCGTTCTGATTCATAGATGCATTTTAAATCTGGGGTAAAGACTTTCATAAAATCATAATACCTGAATGTATAGATTTTGCCGTCAGGAGAAATTGCGAGCAGCTTATCTTCGCTGAGGATTCCGCCATCGAGGATATCGTTTAACAAAGTGGTTACGTTTTTACCGTCGGGTGATATTTTTATCAGTTTGGATTTATTGTTTTGGTCAGAGCCAAGTATGTATACGTTTCCTTTTGCATCTGTACAGGGTTTACAGTCCTTGTAATGAAGCCCGATGTCTTTGCTCCATACCTGTTCACCTTCCCTTGTGTACTTTGCAAGTTTTGCATCTGTGGAGCTTGTATCGTTCATATATACATATCCGTCGAAACCGAGATTCATAGTTGTAGAAGTCCCGGATACTCGTTTTGGACAGTTGCCAATTTCCTTAACACAGGGAGCCCAGTCTTCATCAGAAGGAATATCCACAGCATTGTTCCCTCCTTTGAAAAGTCTGCTGAACAAACCGGGGACTTCATTCTTCTGTGAAACAACTTTCCAGACAGGTGCTCTGCTTCCATCGTCATAAAAACGAACGAAGGTGTTATTAATGATTGCGAGTATAGTGTAATCGGAATCTGATATTAATGCACCACAGCCTTTCAGCGTAAAAGGATATGGGTTCGAGCTGCTAACTTCCGCGCCCTGAACGGTATTTAAATCAGACCCGTCATTAGTGGACAAAATCTTGAGAGAATGTTTGTTTTTATTCCAGAGAAGTAGTTTATTATTTCTTGAAACAGCGATACCTGTGTTTTCGTAAGCAAACTTTATATCATTTCGAATCCACCTTAATTTTAAATCGGGGGTCAAAGACCATACGGAGAAATCTTCTTTATCGTCATCAGCGCCCGCAACATAAATGTTTCCTTTTGAGTCGATAGTTACATCAGAAAGATGATACCATTGAGGCATAGGTGTTTCCTTCAATTCTTCTTTTGCCACTGCTTCCTTTTCGTTATTAATGATGTACCACCTGTCAACTGTAGGTGCAGGATGCAGCTCAAACCAGAGGTCATCTGGGAGATAAACGCTTGCTTCGCAGTACTGGCATTTAATCATACGCTTAGTACCGTCTATTTCAAGGTTAGCAGCGCAGGCAGGGCAGGTGAAGATAACAGGCTTAGAGGCTTCGGGCTTTTCCATTCCATGAATGTCGGTTTTCAACTGCCCGGAATCTTCAGCAACGATATACTTTGCAGAAGGGACAATTTCCTGAATGAACTTATCAGGTTTCCTTATTAATATTACGTTACCGCATTGAGTACATTTATAATCCCCACCTTCGAACGAATCGTAAACAGCATCGGGTACCATAGTCTGACATTTAGCGCAGCGGGATTTTCTTCTGCCGAAAGTAACAGTAATCTGATAACCGCCTGAAAACATCTTAAGGGAATGTTTCTGTCCTTCGTTATACTTTCGGGCATCATTCATACTGTCAACTACCATCCCCTTCCATAGTTTGGCAGTGATAAAATTATCCTTCTGACAATGCTCACAGGTGATTTTACCCGTGAAAGCATTTATAAGAAGCGGGTTACCGCAATTCATACAAGCGGTCAACAATTCGAAAAAGTATGTCTGCATATAGTTCGATTCATTTTTAAAGAAACAAAATAGTTTTTATGGAATTAAAAGCAAAGAGAGAAAGAGCAATTCAGAGTTCAGAATTATGAATGCAGAATTATAATAATGTTAACAGGGCAAAAGATTAAACCGTTGAAACGGTTGGAGAATAATTCCATTTACACCCCACGGATAAATCCGTGGGCTTTATTTAGAATCCGGAACTATAATTATAACTTATTAATGGATATTATTCTTATACTATTTTTAATTTAGCATCCGAAAGGAATGTCATAATTTGAAATTGATAGTATTCTTATACTATTTTTAATGCTGTCTTATTCTTCTCGGGCATGGCGGAAGCTGAACTTCGTCTATATGTTCATAGTCGGCTTCGATGCAAGTGAGCGGGTCGCAGCAAGTGTGACACACGCGCTTGTATGCGTGGAAACCAAGAAGTTCAACATCGGGAGAGAGGAATCCGTCTTTCACGGGCTCCGTCTTCAGCAAGTCTGTGCTTAAATACTTTTTGTTATCATCACAGAAGACTGTAACAACTACGGCATCTTTACCCATTTCGTTTTGCTTCATTAGTGCGCCTATAAAGTTTGCACCTGAAGAGATGCCTACTCCGATACCGAGTTCGGACGCAAGTTTCTGAGCCATAATGATTGCATCGCCGTCATCAACACTGATTATATGATCAAGGTTATCGAGTTTAACAATTTCAGGAATGAATTCATCTGAGATTCCCTGTATTCTGTGCTTGCCAACTTTATGCCCTGTTGTCATTGTCGGAGAGTTAGCAGGTTCGAGCGGATGTATTTTAATTTCAGGATGAACCTCCTTAAGGTACTTCCCAACTCCCATAACTGTTCCGCCTGTACCAACGCCTGCGATGAATGCATCGGGCTTCAAACCTCTGAAACGTAGCTGCCACCAGATTTCAGGTCCGGTAGTTTCGTAATGTGCAGAAACATTATCGTCGTTAGAAAACTGTCTTGGCAGGAATGTGTTCGGATTAGCTTCAGCATATGCTTCAGACAATGCGATACTTCCGAGGAATCCGCCCTGCTCTTTGCTGACGAGGTTTATTTCAGCACCAAGACTTTTTATTAATTCAATTCTTTCCCTGCTCATCCAGTCGGGCATATAGATAATAACTTTGTGACCAAGCGACCTGCCGATAGCGGAGAAGGAAATGCCAGTGTTACCGCTTGTGGCTTCGATTATTTCATCGCCGCTTTTAAGAATACCTCTTTCGTATGCTTTCTTAATAATATGAAGAGCCATTCTGTCTTTGATACTGCCAGTCATATTAATGTTTTCTGCTTTGGCATAGATAGTTCTTTTCTCGCCTTTGTAGAAGAACTCAATAGCAAGCAAAGGAGTGTTACCGATTAAGTGCGAAATGTTATGCAGTCTTGTGTTATTATCCATTATATTTTAGATTTTGAGAAAAATAGGAAATTAGAAATCGTAATACAATTTAGAAATGTGGATTAGTTGTCAGTTGATAGTTCACAATTGTTAAACCATCACTGAACGCAGGTCAGAACTATGGCAATACTGTAATTTTGGATTGTACATAAAATCTAAAATGATTATTAAAGAGGTTCAATAAGATGAAATTTGAATTTAAAAGACAGTATATCAGGGAAATATAGCCCTGATATTTTGTTTTAACTAAAACGTTTTAATATTTTATTATGGATAAACTAATTTATAAAGAAGTAAGAAATTTTATCGACGGAAAATTCGTATCCGGTGGTAAGAAGATGCTCGACGTTATATGCCCGCTCGACGGGAAAGTGATTTCAAAAGTGCCTTTGTCAGGCAAGGCGGAACTCGACGCAGCAGTTGATGCTGCTAAGAAAGCATTTCCTGCCTGGGCTGCGATTCCTATAAAGGAAAGAGTTCAGATATTTTACAGATACAAGACTATTCTTGAAAAGAATATAGAGGAACTGACATACGTTACTCATATTGAATGCGGAAAGACACTTGGCGAAGCAAGAGCAGAGGTTGAAAAGAGCATTGAACTGACAGAGTTTGCTTGTTCACTTCCGCAAATGCTTGGCGGAGAGATTCTGGAAGTAAGCAATGGTGTGGAATGCAGGATTGATTATCATCCTGTCGGAGTTGTAGCGTCAATTGCACCATTTAACTTTCCTCACATGGTACCTCACTGGACAATTCCTAATGCAATAGCTGCAGGAAATACAATGGTCTTCAAGCCGTCTGAAATTGTTCCGATAACTTCAAACCACATAGCAGAGATGCTGAAAGAAGCAGGACTGCCCGACGGAGTATTCAACATTGTAAACGGTGACAGGGAAATAGTTGAAGGAATCTGCGACCATCCGGGTATAAGTTCTGTATCGTTTGTTGGTTCCACTAAAGTTGCAAAGATTGTTTACGCAAGAGCGGCATCGAACTTCAAGAAAGTTGCTGCACTCGGCGGAGCGAAGAATCATTTAATAGTTTTACCTGATGCGAATGTACAGATGACGGCATCGAATGTTGCTGCATCTATGACGGGCTGTGCAGGACAAAGATGTATGGCTGCTTCAGCGATGGTTGGAGTAGGACCTGTTGACCATATTATAGAACAGCTTTGCGAAGAAGCAAGAAAGATTGTACCCGGGAAGAATCTTGGTTCGGTCATAACAAAAGCCGCAAAGGAAAGAATTGAAAAGTATATAACAGATGCAGAAAAGCAGGGTGCAAAGATTTTAGTTGACGGCAGAAATGCAATCGTAGAAGGTAAAGAAGGCGGATACTATGTCGGTCCGACAGTAATAGACAACGTAAAGCCTGATATGCCGATAGCTAAAGAAGAAGTCTTCGGTCCAGTGCTTGCGATTATGAGAGTACAATCTCTTGACGAAGCAATGGCGATTGAAAACAGTTCAGAATACGGAAACGCAGCTGCGGTGTTCACGCAGAACGGAAGTTACGCAAGAACAGTTATAGAAAAAGCATCGGCGGGAATGATTGGCGTTAACATCGGTGTGCCTGTACCGAGAGAACCATTCTCATTCGGCGGATGGAACGAATCGAAATTCGGAACGAATGATATTACAGGAAAGAGTTCTTTAGGATTATGGATGCAGCCGAAGAAGACAAGCATTAAATGGAATGCTGAAGCCAAAACAAACTGGATGAGTTAATTTAAAGAGGAATAAAAAATGTATAACATAACAGAAGACAAGAACGAAATACTAAACAATAATCTGACCTACACATTAACATCGTGGTCAAAGCAAAAAGGATTAAAACCTCTTAACATCAAAAGTGCAAAAGGTATATACCTTTACGATTACGATGGAAAGAGATATACAGATTTTTCATCGCAGTTAGTATGCGTAAACATCGGCCACGGTCATCCGAAAGTTGCAGAAGCAGTCGCAAAACAGATGAGCGAAGTGAGCTATGTTTATCCCGGAATGGTAACTGCAGCACGCGGAGACCTCGGTAAAAAACTCGCAGAGATTTCACCTGAGGGAATGAGCAAAACATTCTTCACACTCGGCGGTGCCGAAGCAGTAGAGAATGCGATTAAGCTTGCAAGAATTTATACAGGAAGACACAAGATAGTAACTTTTTATCAGTCGTACCACGGTGCGACATACGCAAGTGCGTCTGCAGGAGGCGACCCGAGAAAGCAGGCAATAGATTCACAACAACCGCCTAACTTTATACACTTGGAGAATCCTTATTTCTACAGATGTCCGTGGCACAGCAAAACTCCCGAAGAGTGCACAGATAACGCAATCGCACATCTTGAAAGAGTATTGCAGTACGAAGGTCCGCAGAATGTAGCGGCAATAATGCTCGAAGGCGAATCGGGTTCTTCAGGCTGCATAAAGTATCCTGTTGGTTACTGGAAAAAAGTGAAAGAGATTGCGGACAAATACGGAATACTTACAATTGCAGATGAAGTAATGAGCGGTTTTGGCAGAACGGGTAAATGGTTCGGAATAAATCATCACGATGTAGTGCCTGACATAATGACGATTGCAAAAGGATTAACATCAGCATACATTCCACTTGGCGGGATAATTGTGAAGGATGAAATATCAAAAGCATTTGATGATAAGCCGCTTCCTTTAGGACTTACTTATTCGGCACACGCAGTTGCCTGTGCGGCAGCAAATGCAGTTCTGGATATTTATGAAGAAGAGAACCTTGTAGAAAACGCTGCGAAGATGGGAAAATACATTGAAGATAAAGTTGAAGAAATGAAGAAGGTACATCCGTGTATAGGTGATTTCAGAAATACCGGTTTACTCGGTTGTCTTGAGCTCGTGAAGAACAGAGAAACGAAAGAACCGATGGCAAGATGGAATGCACCGGCATCAGAAATGGAAGTGATGAACAAAGTAATGGGAAAGATTGCAGAACAGGGAATGTACACAATGGGAAGATGGAATCTAGTGTTCATAGCACCGCCGCTTTGCATTAATAAAGATGAAGTTGATGAAGGAATGGAAATAATATCGAAAGCACTTTCGATAGCGGATGAATATTGTGTTTAGTTGATAGTTGTTAGTTGTCTGTTGATAGTTTTAAAATAGTTTTTGGTTAATAGTTTATGGGGAATAAATTATTTGAACATAAAAACAATTAATGAAGATTGATCCAAACGAAATATTGGAGAAGGGAATGTCATCTTCACTGCTTAGTGAAGACCTGGCACCTATTCCTGAGTCTAAAAGGACATGGAATACATGGAACTATACTGCACTCTGGATAAGTATGAGTCTTTGCATTCCTACGTATATGCTTGCGAGTTCACTAATCGAAGGAGGAATGAACTGGTGGCAGGCAATACTTACAATCTTCATAGGTAATACTATTGTGCTTTTACCGATGGTACTTAACGGACACGCGGGTGCAAAATACGGAATACCTTTTCCCGTTCTTGCGCGTGCAAGTTTCGGAGTGAGAGGTGCAAACATACCTGCTATACTAAGAGCGATTGTAGCCTGCGGTTGGTTTGGAATACAAACATGGATTGGCGGCTTTTCAATATATCAGGTAATAAGAGTATGGGTTCCTTCATTTGAGAATCTGCCTGAAATATTTCCACCGTCGCTTGGTTTGCATACAGGTCCTGCAATTTCATTTTTACTTTTCTGGATACTGAATATGTATGTGGTATATCTTGGAGTTGACAGCATTAAGAGACTTCTCGTCTTTAAAGCATTCTTTTTACCAATTGCTGCAGTAGCTTTGCTTTACTGGGCAATATCAGCGGGTAACGGATTAGGTCCGATACTTGCACAACCATCGAAGTTCAGTACGACAGGAGAATTTTTCCTATACTTCTTCCCTGCCCTGACGGGAATGGTTGGGTTCTGGGCAACACTATCGCTTAACATACCGGATTTTACAAGGTACGCAAAAAGCCAGAAGGCACAGGTTACGGGGCAGATACTTGGCTTATCGCCATCGATGACATTGTTTTCATTCGTTGGTGTTGTTGTAACTTCAGCAACATTTATAATCTACGGTCAGACAATCTGGGACCCTGTAATACTTGCGGCTAAATTTGACAGCAAAATACTTGTGAGTTTAGCGATGATAAGCATTGCAGTTTCAACTCTTGCGACTAACATTGCAGCAAACATTGTAAGTCCTGCGAATGACTTTGCAAATTTGTCACCTTCAAAGATTGATTTCAGAAAAGGCGGATACATTACTGGAGTAATAGGAATATTGATATTTCCGTGGAAACTTATCGAAGACCCGAGCGGATACATATTCAAATGGCTGATTGCATATTCAAGTTTACTCGGTCCGATAGGCGGAATAATGATATCTGATTACTTTTTCATAAAGAAGAAACAACTTGTTGTAGATGACCTGTACAAGCTAAAAGGTATATACACTTTTCAGAACGGGTTTAACAGGAATGCGGTGATTGCCTTGATTGTTGCTATATTACCTAATGTACCCGGATTTCTTACAACAATAAATCTGGTAAATAAAGATGCAATGCCTTTATGGATAGAAGACATTTACCATTATGCATGGTTCGTCGGATTCTTTGTTTCCTTTGTACTTTACTATTTTCTGGAAAAGAATACAAATTCAATTAATAAATTAAATACTATAAATAATGTCAATACTGATTAAAAACGGAAGAGTAATTACTGCAACGGATGATTACTCAGCGGATATATTTATCAAAGGAGAAAAAGTTTCTCTTATCGGCAATAATCTGAACGTGAAAGCCGATGATGTAATTGATGCTAAGGGCAAACTGGTAATGCCCGGAGGCATTGACCCTCACGTACATCTAGAGATGCCTTTTATGGGAACGTTTTCAACTGATAATTATGAGACAGGGACCCTCGCTGCGCTTCATGGCGGGACGACTACGGTTATAGATTTTATAATTCAGAAACAGGGTGAATCATTGAAGGCAGCTTACGATGAATGGACAGGAAGAGCAAACAGTAATGCTTACGGTGATTATGCGTTTCACATAGCAGTTACGGATTTTAATGATGATACAAAGAAGGAAATAGAATACTTCATAAACGAACTTGGTATTACATCGTTCAAAACTTTCATGGCTTACAAAGGTGCATTGATGATTGACGACAAGCAGATGGTTGGACTGATGCACGAAGTGAAAAAGCACGGGGGCATTGTAACGAGTCACGCAACAAACGGTGATATTATTGATTATCTCGTTTCGAAACATAAGGAAGAAGGAAAACTTTCACCTTTATACCATTATCTGTCGCAGCCGGAAGTTACAGAATCGGAAGCCACGGGAAGATTTACTGATATGGCATATAACACAGGAGTCCCTTCATACATTGTGCATATGTCGTGCGAGGGTTCGCTTAATGCTTTAAGACGTTCGCAATTAAGACATCAGAAAGTATATGCGGAGACGTGTGTTCAGTATTTAATTCTTGATGCTTCATTGTATGAAAATAATTTTGAAGGAGCTAAGTGGGTTATGAGTCCGCCGTTACGAGAGAAAAAAGACCAGACAGCATTATGGGGCGGAATAAGTCAGGGCTCAATACAGACAATTGCAACAGACCATTGTCCGTTCCACTGGGAGCAAAAACTAAACGGGAAAGATGATTTCTCAAAAATACCTAACGGCGCACCGGGAATAGAGAACAGGATGGAACTGATGTTCAGCGAGGGCGTGCATACAGGTAAAATATCGCTTAATAAATACGTTGAGATTACTTCTACAAATTCAGCAAAGATATTCGGAATGTTTCCCCGCAAAGGTACAATAAGCATAGGTTCAGATGCTGATATAATTATATTTGACCC